>Ga0306924_10008655_pt1 | contig 10277 bp, 7 predicted proteins | sample sta12Can44000111_FD_203756 | JGI IMG/M metagenome (GOLD analysis project Ga0306924, IMG submission 203756) | Lab enrichment of tropical soil microbial communities from Luquillo Experimental Forest, Puerto Rico - statanox.12C.anox.44.000.111 (v2)... | ecosystem: Environmental > Terrestrial > Soil...
TCAGCCGGTGTCGACCTTCGGCGGCCATGCCTACGACGGACTGATGATCCTCACGCAGGCGATGCAGCGCGCCAAGAGCGCTGATCCAGCGAAGGTGCGCGACGAGATCGAGAAAACCAAAGGCTATATCGGCACCGGCGGCATCGTGAACATGTCGCCGTCCGATCACATGGGCCTCGATCTTTCCGCTTTTCGCATGCTGGAGATCAAGAACGGCGACTGGACGCTCATTCCCGACCAGCCCTCCTGACGTGCATCGGCGGAGCCGCAGTCTCGATTGCTCGCTTCTGACTCCCACACCAGCTCCCGCCGGACCTGATCCGGGGGTCGCTCGCAACCTCCTTCTTTCAGGGGGAGGTATGACCGAGCTTGCTGCACCGCTCGTGTAAATCGACGACGTATAATGTAATGCGTGAATCTGAGTGCAACGTACGTTAAGCTTGAGACATTTGCGGGGCCTTCTCGGATGCTCGCCGAGTCTTTGCAGTTCTTCTTTTCCGGGCTGACGGTCGGCGCAGTCTATGCCCTGGTCGCCCTCGGCTTCACGCTCATCTACAATGCCTGCGACGTGATCAATTTTGCCCAGGGCGAGTTCGTGATGCTGGGCGGAATGACGACCGTCTTTCTGGCGCTTGCCGGTCTGCCGCTGCCAATCGCCGCCCTCCTTGCGGTTGCGGTCACGGTCCTCATGGGACTTGCCCTGCACCGTCTCGCCATTGAGCCGGCGCGCGGCGCGAGCCCCGTGGTTCTGATCATCATCACCATTGGTGCCTCGATCTTCCTGCGCGGGGTGGCGCAAGTCGCGTTCGACAAGAACTTCCACAGCCTGCCGCCCGTGTTTGGAACCAATCCGATCCAGCTGGGGGGCGCCACAATCCTTCCGCATAGCCTGCTGGTCCTCGCCGGCGCCGGCGCCATCGTTCTCCTGCTCTGGCTGTTCATCGATCGCACGCTGATCGGCAAAGCATTGATCGCAACCGCGACTAATCGCCTTGCCGCACGCCTTGTCGGCATCGATACCCGGCGCATGGTCGGATTGTCGTTCGCGGTCGCGGCGGGGATCGGCGCCATTGCGGGCATCCTGATCACGCCAATCACGCTGACAAGCTACGACGTCGGAACGCTGCTGGCGCTCAAGGGTTTTGCCGCAGTCATGCTGGGCGGCATCGGCAGCGCCTTGGGGGCGGTGATCGGAGGACTCGCGCTGGGAATGGTCGAAGCGTTCAGCGCCGGTTATCTGTCGTCGAAATACAAGGATGCCGCGGCATTCCTGGTTATTCTCCTTGTTCTGTTTGCAATGCCTCAGGGCCTGCTCGGTCGCGGCAAGGTCGAGCGGGTGTGAGCGTGCGCGATCTGTCGCGCCACCCGCTTGCGGCGCTCGCCTGGATCGTGCCGATCATCACGGTGCTGCCGCTTTTTTTCCCCTCTGCCTACTACTACCGGATCGGCGCGCTGGTTTTCATCTTTGCGCTGGCGGCGCTCGGGCTCAATCTGCTCATGGGCTTTGCCGGTCAGGTAAGCCTCGGCCATGCCGGATTCCTCGGCATCGGCGGTTATGCGGTCGCGATCGGGCCCGCTTATCTTGGGGTGCCCGCCTGGCTTGCGATCATCGGGGGAGCCGTGCTCTCCGGTTTGATCGCTTACGCCGTGGGCCGGCCAATTCTCCGCTTGAAAGGGCATTATCTCGCGGTGGCGACGCTCGGGTTCGGGCTGCTCATCGCCATCGTGCTCACGAACGAGTCGGCTTGGACCGGTGGACCGGATGGCATCTCGGTGCCGCGGCCCGCGCTGTTCGGTCTCAACATGCGCCGGTCCGAGCCTTGGTATTGGCTCGCGGCAGCAAGCTTCCTGCTTTCGGCAGTCATCGCCACCAACCTGATCGACAGTCCCACCGGGCGCGCGCTGCGCGCAATCCACGACAGCGAGCTAGCGGCACGCGTGCTCGGTATCGATGTAGGACAGGCAAAGCTTGCGGTATTTGCAATCTCAGCAGCCTATGCCTCTGTCGCCGGTTCTTACCTCGCGCTGTTCAACGGCCATATCACTCCTGATATCGCGGGATTTCTCAATTCCATTGAGCTCGCTGCAATGGTGGTGCTGGGCGGCATGGGCTCGGTGGTGGGCTCGCTCGTGGGTGCGGCGGTGCTTGTCGTGCTGCCGCAGGTGCTTACGATTCTGCATGAGTACGAGCACATCATGCTTGGCCTGATCCTGATGGGTTGCATGATCTTTCTGCGCCGCGGCATCGTGCCCAGCCTGCAAGCCGCATGGGCCGGAGCGCGCAGGTGAGCGCCCTTGAAGCCGAACGTCTCTCGATTGCCTTTGGCGGCGTGCGCGCGATCGACGAGGTGAGCCTTGCCATCGAGCCCGGCGTGGTATTCTCGATCATCGGTCCGAACGGCGCCGGCAAGACCACGCTCTTCAACCTGTTCTCCGGTCTTTATGTCCCCCTCGCCGGCCGGGTGTTGTTCGCAGGCAAGGATGTCACCGGGCTTTCGCCGGATCGACTCGCCCGCCGTGGTCTTTCGCGAACGTTTCAGAATCTCCAGATCTTCTTTCGCATGACAGTGCTGGAAAATGTCATGGTCGGACGCCATCGGCATGAGACCACCGGCGTTCTTGCCGATCTGTTGCATCTTCCTTCGGTGCGGCGGCAAAATCGACGCACGCGGGAGGCCGCCCGCGCCGCGCTCAGCCGCGTGGGCCTCGAAGCCGAGGCCGAGCGCCGGGCGGATGCGCTGCCCTATGGCGCGCTCAAGCGGCTCGAGCTTGCCCGGGCGCTGGCGAGCGAACCGAAAGTGCTGCTGCTCGACGAGCCAGCAGCCGGGTGCAACCCGGTGGAGACAAAAGAGCTCGATGCTGTCATCCGCTCCATCGCAAAGGAGGGCATCACCGTCGTGCTGGTGGAGCATGATATGCGTCTCGTCATGAATATTTCCGATCGCGTGCATGTGCTTGCCAATGGCCGCACATTGGCCGAAGGCAGCGCTGCCGAGGTGCGCTCCCACCCCGCTGTGGTCGAGGCTTATCTCGGCGTCCACGGCGCGCAAGAGGCCGCCAATGCTTTCGGCTGAGAACCTGTGCAGCGCGTACGGCCGCATCGAGGTGCTGCACGGTATCTCGCTGGAGGTCCGTGCCGGAGAGATTGCAACCCTTGTTGGCGCCAATGGGGCGGGCAAGACCACTTTGCTGCGCGCCATCTCCGGCGTGCAACCGATCACCTCCGGCACTATCCGTTTCGAGGGCGAGTCGCTCAACCGGGTGCCGAGCCATCTCAGGGTTGCACTCGGCATTGCGCAGGTTCCGGAAGGCCGGCAATTGTTCGGGCCGTTGTCGGTCGAGGACAACCTGAAGCTTGGCGCCTGGTCGCGCCGCGCGGCGGAAATCGAGCCGCAGATGTCGCGCGTTTATGCGCTGTTCCCGATGCTCGACGAGTTGCGCAAGGCCCCGGCCGGTGCGCTCTCCGGCGGGCAGCAACAGATGCTCGCCATAGGACGCGCCTTGATGGCGCAGCCGCGCCTATTGCTGCTCGACGAGCCCTCAATGGGCTTGGCGCCGATTCTCGTGGACCGGATCCTCGCGACCATCGAGACGCTCAAGCGGGAAGGACTTACCATTCTCCTCGTCGAGCAGAATGCGCGCGCGGCGCTCGCCATTGCAGACCGTGCGTATGTGCTCGAGACCGGCATGATTACGATGAGCGGAACGGCGGCGGAAATCCGTTTCGACAAGCGCGTGCGCGAGGCCTATCTCGGCATATGAGCCTGATCGCGATTGATTCAGGTCAAGTCGACCTATGATTATGTGATCTAAAAGAAAAAGCCATGCCCACCAATCTCCCCCGCAGCGAACGCACCGTCTCGACGTATTGCTATCAGTGCGTTGCCGGCCCCGATCTGCTCAAGGTGCGCATCCAGGATGATGTCGCGACCGAGATCATTCCCAATTTCGACGCGGCGGAAATCCACCCGGCGGGCGGCAAGGCCTGCGTGAAGGCCTATGGCCTCGTGCAGAAGCTCTACAACCCGCATCGCATTCTCCACCCCATGAAACGCACGAATCCCAAGAAGGGGCGAAACGAGGACCCGCGTTTTGTGCCGATTACTTGGGAGGAGGCGCTCGACCTGGTCGCGCAGCAGCTCAACGCCGCGCGCTCGCGCGGCCTGCTGGATGCATCGGGCTACCCGCGCCTTGCCGCAAGCTTCGGCGGCGGAGGAACGCCGACCGCTTACATGGGAACTCTGCCCGCCTTTCTCGCTGCCTGGGGTCCCGTCGATATGAGCTTTGGCAGCGGGCAGGGGGTCAAGTGCTACCACTCGGAGCACCTCTACGGCGAGCTCTGGCATCGGGCATTCACCGTCTCGCCGGACACTCCGTTGTGCGACTATCTCCTGTCGTTCGGCGCCAATGTGGAAGCTTCCGGCGGCGTGTGCGGTGTCAAGCGCCATGCCGATGCGCGCAAGCGTGGCATGAAGCGCGTGGAGATCGAGCCGCATCTCTCCGTCACCGGCGCGTGCTCCGCCGAGTGGATCCCGATCAAGCCAAAGACCGACGCCGCCTTCCTCTTCGCCATGCTGCACGTGCTGCTGCACGAGCATCCGCGCGCACGGCTGGACCTGCCATTCCTGAAAACACGCACTTCGTCGCCTTACCTCGTAGGGCCGAACGGTTTTTTCCTTCGCGACCCGCGGACACGCAAGCCGTTGGTCGTGGACGCGGCGACCGGTCGCGCCGTGCCGTTTGATGCTTCCGGTATCGATCCCGCTCTCGAAGGCAGCTTTGTCGCCAGCGGCGTGGAGCTTGGTCCCGATCAGGCATCGACGGCGCATGATGCCGTGACGGTGCGAACCTCGTTCTCGCATCTCGTCGATCATGTGAAGGATCATTCGCCGGAATGGGCGGCGCCGATCTGCGATGTCGATGCGCCGACCATCCGCCGTATCGCCAATGAGTTTCTGGAGCACGCTCGGATAGGCGAAACGGTCGAGATCGAGGGCGTAACTCTGCCGCTGCGCCCGGTGGCCATCGCTCTCGGCAAGACCGTGAACAACGGCTGGGGAGGATACGAGTGCTGCTGGGCGCGTACGCTGCTCGCTTGCCTCGTGGGCGCGCTCGAGGTCCCCGGAGGCACGCTTGGAACGACCGTGCGGCTCAATCGTCCCGCTGAGAATCGCTGGGCAAGCGTCAAGCCCGGTCCCGACGGCTTCATGGAATATCCCATGAACCCGACGGGGAAGAACGAGTGGATATCGCGTCCGCCAGCCCGCAGCGCGCATCGCACGCTGGTGCCGCTCGTTGCCAACTCGCCCTGGAGCCAGGCGCTGGGTCCGACACATCTTGCCTGGATGATGCAGAAGGAAGGATTCGAGAAGCTGCCGGCCGCGTCGGCGCCTGATGTGTGGCTCGTGTATCGCACCAACCCGGCAATCTCGTTCTGGGACACGGATGCCGTCGGCGCGGCCATGGCTCGTTTTCCATTCACGGTCTGCTTCGCCTACACCCGCGACGAGACCAACCACATGGCCGACGTGCTGCTCCCGGATTGCACCGATCTCGAGGGGCTGCAGCTCTTGCGCATCGGCGGCACCAAATACGTCGAGCAGTTCTGGGATCATCAGGGATTCGCGCTGCGCGATCCCGCCGCGGCGCCGCAGGGCGAGGCGAAGGATTTCACCTGGATTGCAACCGAGCTCGCCCAACGCACGGACCTGCTTGAGCCCTACAACGAGGCCATCAATCGCGGCGCTGCGGGCATAAAGCTCTCAGGCCCCAATTACGATTTCTCTCTCGATCCTAAAAAGCCGCATGGCGTCGAGACGATCTGGGACGCCGCGTGTCGAGCAGCGAGCGCGGAGATCACCGATGGCGCCGAAACGCAAGGACTCGACTGGTTTCGCGAGCACGGCCTTCGCGTGAAACCGTTTTCCCGCTTGCAATGGTACCTCTACCCCAAGCTTGTCGAGTCGGGCCTGCGCTTCGAGCAGCCCTATCAGGAGCGGCTGTTGCGCATCGGCAAGGAGCTCGCGGCGCGCCTGCACGAGCAGGGCATCACGTGGTGGGACCGGCAGCTTGAGGAGTACGAGCCCTTGCCGCATTGGCGCGACCTCGCCGGCCTGTGGGAAGACGCACTCGCGCGGCACTTCCACGTCCTTATTGACGAGTATCCGTTCTGGCTCATCACCGCGCGCAGCATGCAGTACTCCTGGGGCGGCAATGTCGGCATCCAGCTCATCAAGGAGGTGGCGGACAACGTCGCCGGCCACGGCAACGTCGTGATGAACGGCGCCAGCGCGGAGAAGCTGGGCATCGCCGATGGCGATCTCGTTGAGGTGCGCTCGCCGCTCAATCGGACGAAAGGCCGGGTCATGCTGTGCGAGGGCATCCGGCCGGATACGCTGCTGATGATCGGTCAGTTCGACCACTGGGCGACGCCCTTTGCCAAGGACTTTCATGCTCCCAGCATGAATGCGCTGATGCCGATGCTGCTCGAGCTCACCGATGCCACCGGGTCAAGCGCGGACCTCGTCAAGGTCAACGTGCGCAAGGCTTGGAGGGAGGCATGACCCACTGGGTAATGGTCGCCGACCTCGAACGATGCGTCGGCTGTCAGACCTGCACCGCGGCATGCCGGCATGCCAATGCCACCTCGCCCGCGGTGCAATGGCGCAAGGTGCTCGATATCGAGGCCGGAACATTTCCGAATGTCAGCCGCACGTTTGTCCCGGTGGGCTGCCAACATTGTGCCGACCCTCCTTGCATGCACGTATGTCCGTCGACGGCAACACGCCAGCGCAGCGACGGCATTGTCACCATTGACTATGACATCTGCATCGGCTGCGCCTACTGCGATGTCGCCTGTCCTTATCAGGCGCGGTTCATGGTCGATGCTCCCCTTTTCGCCTACGGCCACACAGCCTTGCAGAACGAGATCGAGCGCGAAGATGCGCACCGCATCGGCGTCGCCCAGAAATGCACGTTCTGCTCGGACCGCATCGACTTCGGACTCGCGAACGGCCTCACGCCCGGGCGGGATGCGCCGGCGACGCCGGCCTGCGTCAACTCCTGCATCGCCGACGCTCTTCACTTCGGCGACATCGATGATCCCAAGAGCAATGTCTCGCGTCTCCTGCGGGAGCAAAGGCACTTTCGCATGCATGAGGAAATCGGCACGCAACCCGCGTTCTATTACGTGCATGGGAAAGCGGCCGGGGCGGAGGAACCCGCAAGCAACGCGCAACCTGTTTTGCCAAGTCAGGCGCACACGCTGCGTACCAGGGGCGTCGAGCCCTGGCATCAGCAGCACTGGGACTGGAAGGCAGCCGGCAACTTCATCTGCGGCGGAGCGGGAACCGGTCTCTTTGTATTTGCGACGATCGCAGACGTTTTGCTCGGCAAGTCGTTTCCGCTGGGATGGGTTGCGCTGGCGCTCGTTGCGCTGGGTCTCTTTCTCGTGCTGCTGAAGATTGGCCGGCCCATGCGATTCATTTTTGTCTTGCGACAGCCGCAGCGCTCCTGGATGGCGCGCGAAGCCTGGGTCGCCGGGCTCCTCTTCCCCTTTGCAGCCGTTGCGAGCTGGCTCGACCGCCCGGTGCTCATGATCGCGGCGGCAGTTGTTGCCGTTTGTTTCTTGTTCTGCCAGGCAATGATCTTCCGCGAGGCGAAAGGCATTCCGGCATGGCGGACGGCGCGCATCGTCCCGCTGATCGTTGCGACTGGGCTCGCCGAAGGTGCCGGCCTGTTTCTTGTGGCTGGCGCGTTCTTTCCGATGCCCGTCTCGATGAGCGAGCTCGCCGCCATAAGCGCCCTCGCATTGATCGCCGTCCGCGCTTGGTGCTGGCAGCGTTATCTCAACGCCCTGCGCCGCGAAGGAGCGCCCGCAAAGACATTCGCCGTATGGGAAGGGTTTGCACCCTCCTTCCTTGCCCTCGGCTCGGCGCTCCCCGCGGTGCTGATCGTCATCGCCTTGATTGCACCGCATGCGGCGCTATTTGCAATCGCCGGCGTTCTTATAGTTGGCGCCGGGGCCGCTCTGAAATTCGTTCTGGTGACGCGCGCCGGCTACAACCAGGGCTTCGCGCTCGCGCACATACCCGAACGCGGGCATCGCGCTTTTCTGCCCGGCGTCAAACCCGGATGGGTGCTGCGATGAACGAGAGTTCGTGAATCCGCACGCGCAAAGGGAGGGAAATTTGCCATGAGGACGCAAGCGGCGATCTCGGCTGCGGACATTTTCATGTTCGATCCCGACGCGGAAACGATGCCGCGCGAAGCGCTCAGCGCCCTGCAGACCGCGCGTCTGCGGCAAACGCTGCAACGCGCCTATGCGGGGGTGCCTCACTATCGGGCAAAATGGGACGCGGCGAAGGTCGGGCCTGACGTGTTGAAATCGCTTGCCGATATCGTGCGCTTTCCATTCACGACGAAAGTGGACCTGCGCGATACCTATCCATTCGGCATGTTTGCCGTGCCGCGCGAGGAGCTTCGTCGCCTGCATGCGTCGTCGGGCACCACGGGCAAGCCTACCGTCGTGGGCTACACACAAGGTGACCTCGACCTGTGGGCGGAGCTGATGGCCCGCACCCTCGCCTGCGCAGGGGCAATGCCGGGCGACATCGTCCATAACGCTTATGGATATGGCCTTTTCACCGGCGGGCTTGGTGCGCACTACGGCGCCGAACGGCTGGGCTGCACGGTGGTGCCGGTATCCGGGGGAGGAACCGAGAGGCAAGTCGCCTTGTTGAAGGACTTCGGCGCCCATGTTCTCTGCGCCACACCCTCCTATGCGCTCAACATCGCCGAAGTTGCCGCCGGCATGGGCATAGACCTGCGAAAGTCGCCGCTGCGCACCGGCGTGTTCGGCGCCGAGCCATGGAGCGACGCCGTCCGCCACGAGCTAGAGCAGCGCTTTGCAATCAAAGCAGTGGACATCTATGGCCTTTCCGAGATCCTCGGACCGGGCGTTGCAGCCGAATGCCATGTGGCGCAAGCAGGGTTGCACGGTTGGGAGGATCATTTTCTGTTCGAGATCATCAACCCCGAGACGTTGCAGCCCCTGCCGGTGGGAGAAGCCGGCGAGCTGGTGATCACCACCTTGACCAAGGTCGCGCTGCCGATGATCCGTTATCGGACCCGCGATATCACCCGTCTCAACAACGAGCCTTGCGCTTGTGGCCGCAGTCACCTGCGCATCATGCGGGTGACCGGCCGCGACGACGACATGCTGATCATTCGCGGCGTCAATGTTTTTCCATCGCAGGTGGAGGCCGTGCTCGTCGGATTTCCGGGGCTCGCGCCGCATTATCAGATCGTGTTGACGCGGGAAGGCGCACTCGATGCGATGACGGTCGAGGTCGAAAGCGCCCCGGATGTCGCGATGGGTGAAGCCGGCCTAGCGCGCAAAGCCGCTGAGGTTACTCATCACATCAAGTCCTTGATCGGGGTGACCTGCAAGGTCGTGGTGAAATCGCCGGGCGCGGTGCCGCGCTCACAGGGCAAGGCGGTGCGGGTCAGCGACCAGCGCAAGAAGTGACCGGAGGCGATCGCGCCAAGTCAGGAGTGCTTATCGCTCGCGGAGTTTGCCTGCTGCATGAGTCGCCAGAGCCGCTCGGGGGTCGCCGGCATCTCGACGTGCCGGATGCCCAGGGGTGATAGCGCGTCCACCAAAGCGTTGGCTACCGCCGGCAGCGCCCCCACGCACCCTGCTTCGCCCGCGCCCTTGACGCCGAGCGGGTTGGTCCTGGTCGGCACGGGATTGCTCTTGATATCGACGGCACTGATGTCGGTTGCTCGCGGCATGGCGTAATCCATGAAAGAGGCAGTCAGGTTCTGCCCTTCCTCGTTGAAGCGGATGTCCTCCATCAGAACCTGTCCAATCCCTTGTGCCACCCCGCCGACGATCTGCCCCTTGAGCAGCAGCGGATTGATCACAGTGCCGACGTCGTCCACCACGCTGTAGCGGACGATCTCGACCGCGCCGGTCTCCTCGTCGATCTCCAGCTCGCAGATGTGACAGCCGTTGGGAAAATTCTGCACCGGCGCGACAAAGGTGGCGGTTGCGGTGAGCCCCACATCGATGCCTTTGGGAAGCCTTATCGGGTCCATGGCCTCCTTCGCCACCTCTTTGATGGTCAGAGTGCGATTGGTTTTGGGGCTCGAGAACACGCCATCGGCAAAGCTGATCTCGTCGGCGTCAAGCCCAAGGATGTGAGCGGCGAGGTGTTTGGCCTTATTGGCGATGCGCCCGCTGGCGATCATCACGGCGGAGCCGCCCATGGTGG
>Ga0306924_10008662_pt1 | contig 10273 bp, 9 predicted proteins | sample sta12Can44000111_FD_203756 | JGI IMG/M metagenome (GOLD analysis project Ga0306924, IMG submission 203756) | Lab enrichment of tropical soil microbial communities from Luquillo Experimental Forest, Puerto Rico - statanox.12C.anox.44.000.111 (v2)... | ecosystem: Environmental > Terrestrial > Soil...
CATTTCGCCCGGATGCTGATCGCGGACGGCAGCTCGCTGGAGAAGATCGTCGCGATGGATCGTCAGGACGGCAGGCGGGCGATCGAGCAGATCACCTCCTGCCGGCCGCACGCGGTCGCCTATGGCTGCACCGCGTCGAGCATCGTCCAGGGCCATGCCTTCGACGAGCGATTGCGCGGCGAGATCCGGCACATCGCCGGGGTTCCGGCGACGACCGCGACCGACAGCATCTTCGCCGCCTGCCGCGCGCTCGGCTTGAGGCGGGTGACGGCGATATCGCCTTACACCGAGGCCGTCGACACCGCCGAGCACCGCTTCTTTGCGGAAGGCGGGATCGAGACCGTCGCCGGCGCGCATCTCGGCATCACCGAGGGGTTTCGCCTCGCCGAGCCCGAACCCGAGGCGATCCTCGACTTGGCGCTCCGCACCTGGGATCCGCAATCCGACGGGATGATCGCCGCCTGCCTCAATTTCCGCTCGCACCCGATCATCGAGGCGCTCGAGGCGCGGATCGGCAAGCCGGTCGTCACTTCGACCCAGGCGGTGCTCTGGCGTCTGCTGCGGCTCGCCGGCGTCGAGACCCCGATCCACGGCTTCGGCCGACTGTTGCGCGAGCATTAGCAAAGCCGTGGCGAGACAAGGTCTGCCGCACAGCTCGCATTGGGGCGCGTTTTCGGTAGTGCTCCGCGAAGACGGCATCGCGGTCCGGCCGCATCCGAGCGACCCCGATCCGTCGGCGCTGCTCGGCAACATACCGGCCTCGGTGTCGCACCCGGCACGGATCGCCCGGCCGATGGTCCGCCGCGGCTGGCTGGAGCGCGGTCCCGGGCCCGATCCACGGCGCGGCCGCGACGAGCTCGTGCCGGTCTCATGGCCCTGCGCCCTCGATCTCGTCGCGGCGGAATTGCGCCGCGTCTATGCCGGCCATGGCCCACGCGCGATCTTTGGCGGATCCTACGGTTGGGCCAGCGCCGGACGCTTCCACGACGCGCAAAGCCAGATCCACCGCTTCCTGAACCTCGCGGGCGGCTATGTGCGCTCGGTCGGCAGCTACAGCTCGGGTGCGGCGAGCGTAATCCTGCCATATGTCATCGGCCCGCAGTCGGCGGTCGCCGGCAACAATGTCAGCTGGGCCGAGCTCGTGGCGGAGAGCGCCCTGGTACTGGCGTTTGGCGGCATGGCATTGAAGAACAACGATGTCGGCGGCGGCGGCACGAGTATTCACATCGCCCGCGAGCAATTGCGCGCCGCCCGCGAGCGCGGGGTCGAGTTCCACTTGATCGGCCCGTTGCGCGACGATTTGCCGGCGGAGATCGGGGCGGTCTGGCACCCGATTCGCCCAGGCACCGATGTCGCACTGATGCTGGGCATCGCCCACACCCTGGTGACCGAGGGACGGCACGACCGCGCCTTCCTCGACCGTTTCTCCACCGGCTGGGAGGTATTCGAGGGCTATTTGTTGGGCCGCCGCGACGCCCAGCCGAAAAACGCGGCCTGGGCCGCTGATATCTGCGGGCTCCCAGCGAGCCGGATCATCTCGCTCGCGCGCCGAGCGGCAGGGCGCCCTACCCTGGTCACCTGCTCGCAATCATTGCAGCGTGCCGAGCATGGCGAGCAGCCGGTGTGGATGGGGGCGGTGCTCGCGGCATTGCTCGGGCAGATCGGGCTGCCGGGCGGCGGTTTCGCCTATGCCCTCGGGTCGACCTCGAACACCGGAAAGCCTGCGGTGGCGGTGCCGGTCCCGACCCTGCCGCAAGGCCGCAACAGCATCGGCGACTTTATCCCGGTGGCGCGGCTGGCCGACATGCTGCTGCACCCGGGCGAGCCCCTCGAGTTCAACGGTCAACAGCTCACCTATCCTGACATCAGGCTGGTCTATTGGGCCGGTGGCAACCCATTCCACCACCACCAGGACCTGAATCGGCTGCGCCGCGCCTTTGCGCGCCCCGACGCGGTGATCGTGCACGAGTTGGTATGGACGGCGACCGCGCGGCATGCCGATGTCGTGCTGCCGGCGACGATCACCCTGGAGCGCGAGGATATCGGCGCCGCCGCCGGCGATCCGCTGCTCGTTGCGATGCATCGCGCGGTGGCGCGCTATGGCGAGGCGCGCGACGATTACGACATTTTCGCCGGTCTCGCGAAGCGGCTCGGTTTCGCCGAACAACTCACCGAGGGCCGCTCGGCGCGGGACTGGCTGCGATATCTCTATGACGCGACACGCCGCCTGCTGTTGGAGCGCGGGGTCGCGGCACCCGATTTCGACGAGTTTTGGGCGGATGGTGAGCTGCTGCTGCCGACCTTGCCGTGGGATGGCGGCATCGTTCGCGCCTTTCGCCGCAGCCCCGATGCGGCACCCCTGCCGACGCCGAGCGGCAAGATCGAGATCGCCTCGGCGACGATCGCGTCCTTCGACTATCCCGATTGCCCGGAGCATCCGACTTGGCTGCCGCCCCGCGAAGGCATCGGGTCGCCGGTCATGGAACGCTTCCCGCTGCAACTCGTCGCCAACCAGCCCGCGACCCGATTGCACAGCCAGCTCGATTTCGGCGCCACGAGCCTCGCCTGCAAGATCAACGGGCGTGAGCCGGTCCGCATCCATCCCCGGGATGCCGCGGCACGGGGCATCTCCGACGGCGACATCGTGCGGCTTTACAACGACCGCGGAGCGTGTCTCGCCGGGGCGGTGCTGAGTGAGGCGTTGCTTCCCGGGATTGTCCAGCTGTCGACCGGCGCCTGGTACGACCCCGAAGGCCCGACCGCGGAGCAGGCGCTTTGCGTGCACGGCAACCCCAACGTCCTGACCCGCGATATCGGCACCTCGCGTCTGGCGCAGGGCTGCAGCGGCCAGCTCGCCTTGGTCGAGATCGAGCGCTACGACGGCCCGCTGCCCCCGGTGCGAGCGTTCGACCCGCCACCTGGGCCCGCGTGATCACTAGGTGCGTTTGCCGGAGAACAAGGGTATCCTGCGGCCCGATAAACAAGATGGAGGCTCGCATGATAACATGATAAAAGGTCTGCATCACAACGCGTATCGCTGCCGGGATTCTGAGGAGACGCGGGTCTTCTACGAGGAGTTCCTCGGTCTTCGCCTGGTCAGCGCGTTCGAGATCGACGAAGGCCGCGGGTTGCACACCTTCTTCGAGATGGACGACGGCTCTTGCCTCGCCTTTTTCGAGGTGCCGGGCGTGGCGTTCGATTTCAAGCAGCAGAATGCGCTCGATCTGCACATCGCGCTGGGAGTCGAGCCGGAGACCTTCGACAGCGTGCTGCAGAAGGCCAAGGGAGAAGGGCGGGAGGTCCGCGGGCCGGTCGACCATGGCTTTGTCCGCTCGATCTATTTTCGCGATCCGAACGGCTATGTCATCGAATTGACCGCCAGCACCGGGGTCCACCAGGAAATCATGGACCCAGCAATATCGAAGCCGCACGATGCGCTGGCTCGCTGGCAAGCGGCGAAGAGCCACTAGAGGAGGAAGCCATGGCGATATTCACCCACGTAACCGTCGGCACGAACGACCTCGCAAAGGCGCGTGCGTTCTATGACGCGGTGTTGGCGCCGCTCGGCTTGAAGCGCCTCAATGACCTGGGCGACAACGGCTCGATCTGGGGCCAATCCGATGCCGAATTCTTTGTGCTGAAGCCGGCCAACGGCCAGCCCGCGACCTTTGCCAACGGTGGCACTATCAGCTTTGTCGCACCCAACCGCGCGGCGGTCGCGGCCTTCCATCGGGCGGCGCTCGCCGCCGGCGGCAAGGATGAGGGTGCGGTCGGACCACGTGGCTGGCATCCGCATGCTTATGGCGCCTATGTCCGCGATCTCGACGGCAACAAGCTCGCCACGTATTGCCTGAAGTCCGAATAGCCGGCAATTCCGAGGGTCCGCCGTCCTGGTGAGCCCGGGTCGGCGGACCGGTCTCGCAAATCACTGCGACAGCACCCCGGAAGGCAGGGTGCTCTGCTTACCCGGACCCCGGATTGGGCCCGAGGGGATGTCCTTTTGCCATGAAATCTCCGGACGCCTGATTGACGGGCGGCCGGCTACGATCACTCCCGCGACCTTTCAAGGCCAGCACGGTTCGATAGTCGAGTGTCCGCGCCCGCGCGCGGCGGACACCCGAAGCTGGGTCGTGTGGCCTTCCTTGCCCCCGGCAATCGAACCTGTCCCAAAAGGGAAAAGGACGAGTAATGCAAAAGCACATTGTTGCGCGGTTTCGTGTTTGGCTGCTAACGATCTCGGTTGTCGCCACGACCGCGTGGGTGTCCGCCGCGCGCGCTGACGAACTCAGTCAGATTTTACGCGGCTTTGAGATAGCTCCAGTGAGGCTCAATCTGGCCGGCAAGGATTGGGCGTTGGTCGGCCTCGGCAGTTATCTCGTGAATACGACGGGCTGCAACGACTGCCACACCCATCCAAACTGGGCCGACGGACACAATCCCTATCTCGGGCAATCCGAACAGATCAATACCGCGCAATACCTGTCGGGGGGACGGCAGTTTGGGCCCATTACCTCGGCCAATATCACCCCGGACGCCAACGACAGGCCAGCGGGGCTTACCCTGGCCGGGTTTCTCGACGTCATGCACACCGGCCACGATCCGGTAGATGGCGATCTGCTGCAAGTCATGCCTTGGCCGCTCTACCGCTGGAAAACCGATCGGGATCTGAGGGCGATGTACGAATATCTGCGGGCGATCCCGCCGCTTCAGAACAATCCCAACCCTGGGCCGTGATTCAGGCCGGTACAGGTTCGAGCGCGCCTGGATCGTAATCGTAGAGCCAGCGCAGCGCGTCGGGCGAGCGGTCGGCGGCCCTCGCCCATTCGGCGTCGCGCCCTTTCTGCGCCGGCCCGTCCCGCATGTGAAAGCGTGTCTTGTTGGCCCGCGACATGTCCTGCAAGCGGGTTACGCGCGGCAGCCGCAATTGTTCGTAACGGCGCAGGCTCTCGGCCGGATCGGCAGCTGCGCCGGCGACGAGACACGCGGCAAGCGCCGCCCCGTCTTCGATCGCCTGCGCGGCCCCCTGGCCCATAAACGGGTACATCGGGTGGCAGGCGTCGCCGAGCAAGGTGATGCGGCCGACCGACCAGCGCGGTAACGGATCGCGGTCGAATAGGGCCCAGATAAAGCACGTGTCGGTGGCGCTGATGATCCGCCGGACCTGCGGATGCCAACCCGCGAAGGCAGCGAGCGCGCGCGCCGGTGTAGCGCGATCTGTCCAGTCCTCGCGGTTCCATTCGTCGTGCTCGGTCCAACCGACAAAATTCAACAGCCTTCCGCGCGATACCGGGTAATGCACGAGATGCGCCCCTGGGCCTACCCAGGACTGGTTGCCGGTCTCGAGCCCGAGATCGGCGAGGCGTTCGGTCGGCACCAGTCCGCGATAGGCGACACAGCCGGCAAAGACCGGCGCCTCCTCCCCGAACAGAGCGGCGCGCACGGTTGAATTGATACCGTCGGCCCCTACGAGGATGTCGGCGGTCATGCGTGCGCCATTTTCGAACCATGCCTCGACGCTGTCGTCCTTGTCTTCGAGGCCGGCGAGACGGTGGCCGAAGTGAATACGTTCCGCCGGAAACCCCGACGCGATTACGTCGAGCAGGTCGGCGCGATGGATCGTGATGTGCGGTGCGCCGTACAGCTGCTCGCACAGTGGGTTGAGCGGCGCCCGCTGCAAGGTGCGCCCGTCTTGCCAGCGCCGCTGGTGCGTAAACAGCGGCCGGACCCCCTCGCAGTCGAGCCCGGCAGCGAGGCCCAGCCGGCGCAGGATGCGCACCGCGTTTGGGCCCATGTTGATGCCGCCGCCGATTTGTGTCAGCTCGGGAGCCTGCTCGTAGACATCGACCTCGAAGCCGGCTCGGCGCAGCGACAGCGCGGCGGTGAGCCCGCCGATGCCGCCGCCGACCACGATTATTCTCATCCTGACCCCCGACAAAGTTCACACCGGCGCGGTCAACCGCTGAAGGAGCGCCTGCGCCGCGGCGGGAGCACGGATCTTGGCACCGCTGATGAAATAGACAAAGCAATCGCAGGCCTCCGGCGCCGATCGTTCTTTGAACCGCCGCGCCCAGGCATCGAGGAGATCCGACGGGTAGCCGGCCGGCTCCTCGAGCGTGCACTGCCGCAGATGGGCATAGACAAAATTTGCGGTGACTTCGAAGTCCGCCTTGCGGTCGTCGTCGACGAGCGCCACCCTTCGCCGGCGCGCCAACTCGAGCACTCGCTCGATTGGGATTTTTGGTCGGCGAAGCTCGACGGCATGACGCAATTTGCGACCGTCGATGCGCTCGGGCAACAGCTCGACGAACGCAGCGAAGGCGCCTTCGTCGTGTGGCGCGCCGGGCGGAAATTGCCACAGGATCGGCCCGAGCTTATCGCGCAACTCGAGCACGCCGCCCGAAAAAAACCGGTCGAAGGTCGGGCCGGCGGCAGCGAGATCGGGGCGATGCGTCGCAAAGCGCGGGCCTTTGACCGAGAAGACAAAATCCTCCGGCGTCTCGTCGCGCCAGCGGCGGAAGCTCGCCGGCTTCTGGGCGCCGTAGAAGGTGCCGTTGATCTCGATCGTCGTCAGCTGGCGGCTGGCAAAGTGAAGCTCTTGCGCCTGAGGCAGCCCCGCCGGGTAGAAAGTGCCGCGCCACGGCGGGTACACCCACCCGCCGATCCCGACGCGGATCTGCGGCCCCTCGCTCATCGCTGGGCGAGCACGGGAAGCTCGACAAAGGACGGCGTCGCCGCAGCGTGGTGGACGGTGTTGGTGGCGATGCGGATATCGGCCTCGCCGTCGTTGGCGAGCACCGGGTGGCCGCTGTTGGTGTTGCGGGCGCGGCGCGGAAAATTGCTGCTGGTCACGTCGACCTCGATGCGATGGCCGGCCCGGAAGGTGTGGTGAATGTGACCCAGATCGATGGCGAGCCGCTCGACGCGACCGGGGACCAGTGGCTGCGGCTCGCCCGACGGATCGCGGTACAGCGCGCGCGTCACGCCGTCCATCAACAGCATCGCGCGACCGTCGGGGGCGAGCTCCATCAGCTTGGCGACAAAATCGGTGTCCGGGCAATTTGACCCGATGTGCAAGGTCACGCGAACGGCGCCGGCGATGGTGAGGTCCTCGTCCAGCGGGTCGCCGCGGTAGATCAGACCGTAATTCGGCAATGATTGAACCGGCCGTTGGTTTCGGGGACCGGCGTCGATCAGCATGTTCCGCCCGCCCAAGGTCGGGACCGGCCGGCGCGGGTCGTAGTCGTAGCCGCGCGGCTCACCACCGGGACGATCCGTCGCAATGCTGCCATCGCCGCGCAAGTAGAAGCGGCGGGGTCGGGTACCCGGCGGCGGCCAACGCTCGGCATAGCGCCAATCATCGGGGACGTACGCGTCGCGATCGTCGATCCAGGCGCGTGGCGAAAAATACACCGCCGGCCCTTCTATGATGCCGTTTGCCGCACCCTTCAGCCAGTAGTCGAACCATTCGAAATAGGGATCGCGCGGCCAAAAATTGCTGGCGTAGACAAACGAGTGCTCGTTGGGGCCGATCCACAGCCGCTGGGTGCCGGTGCGGGCTTGAATGTCATTGAACGCCGCCAGGACGCTCGTCTGGAAGATGTCGTACCAGGTGGTGACGTGAAACCCCGGAATATCGATCGTGCGGCGGAAATTGTGCCGCGCACGGAACGCGTCAGGAGCCGGATGGGTGATGATCTCGTCGAGAAAGGGCTGCCAGGTAGCGAAATCCGGGTATCGGCTCAATGGCAGCCGCATCCAATCCACCGAGCCGATGTAGGGCCGGTCCGCTTGGCGCGCGGCATCGAGCCGCAGGTAGCGCGCCGCTGCCGAAGCAGCCATCGCATCGAGTACCTCCGCGCTGATGCCGGATCGCTGAAGGACCGCCTCCCGGTGCGACCTCGAAAGGCCTGGGATGTTGCGCGCCACCCAGAGCCACAGCCGTTCCATCTCGATCGACTGGCCTTCGTAGACGACGTCGTCATAAATGCTCGAAGCACCGGCTTGGGTAAAAAAAGCACGCAGGCTGGGATGGCGTGTCGAGGCGGCGGCGAAGGTGGTGGTGGCGCCCGCCGACGAGCCCGACATGCCGACCATCTGATTGGTCCAGGGCTGGGCCGCGATCCATTCGAGAGTATCGTGACCATCAGACGCGTCGTCGGCATAGACGCGATCCTCGCCTTCGGACCCGTGGCGGCCGCGGGTATCCTGGTACACGGCGGCGTAACCGTGCGCAACGATGTTGCGCCAGCCGCGCAGGATCGAACCGCGCAAGGGCTCTTTCGCGCTCGGCAGCCACGCGCGAGTGCAATCGGTCTTGTCACGGGCATCGGACGCGGTGATCCCGTAGGGCGTACGATGCAGGATGACCGGCCAGTGCGCTCCCGCGTTCTGCGGCAGAAACACGAAGGTGTTGAGCCTCGTGCCATCGCGCATCGCCACCATCGCCTGGAAGCCGCGAGCGCCGCTGAGATCGACCAGATCCATGGCCATGCTCCGTCAAAAAAAGAGCCGGTGATGTACCGGCTCTTCGATGTGTACTCTTGATTGCTCAGCGCGGCAGCACCCTCAAAACAGCGCGAGACCTCCCATGCTCGGATGCCATTCTTTGCGTATTTGCTCCTCTACCGAAAGACCGGACAGCGTAAACGGGGCATGAACCGTGCCCTTGGTCTTCTCGAATACCGCGCGGACCAAATGATCGATGGTCGCCTTTTCCCGAAGGTGCCGTCGCTTGGTACGACGTCGAGACAAGGTTACCTTGGCCATATAGGGACCTCCGATCTCTAGGCGGATTTTGGTCAAACCGCTTACCGGGGGACGGCAGCTGCGTCAAACTGGCGCAGAGAAAAGACCCGTCTTGCGGCGAAAAAAAGGCGGCCGATGCGCCAATCCATTTACAAACTGATACATCTTCAGCGCGCCGCTCAAGGCGAGCGAACAGGTGCGAAATCCGCCGTCCATCGCTTAAAATGGTGTCGCCGCTTGCCGACAACCGGGAGAGCGATGATGCAATACGGCCTATTCACCATGCCCTCGCACCCGCCGGAGCGCGGGCTGTTCGAAGGCCATCAGTGGGACCTGCAGACGCTGCGCTGGGCCGATGAGTTCGGCTTTGCCGAAGCCTGGATCGGTGAGCACCACACGGCACCTTGGGAGCCGCATCCCTCGCCCGACCTGCTGATCGCCCAGGCGCTGATGGAGACCCAGCGAATTCGCTTGGCCCCGGGCGGATTTCTGCTGCCCTATCACCACCCTGCCGAGTTGGCGAACCGTGTCGCGATGCTCGACCACATGGCTCAGGGCCGGCTCAATTTCGGCGTCGCTGCGAGCGGTCTACCGAGCGACTGGGCGATGTTCAACGTCGACGGAAACGCCGGCCAGCATCGCGAGATGACGCGCGAGGCGCTCGACATCATCCTCAAGCTGTGGACCACGGAGGAACCGTTCGACTACGCCGGCAAATACTGGAAGGTGACCAAGACCGAGCTGATGCTGCGCACCTTGCGGCCGCATATCCGGCCGCTGCAGAAACCATACCCGCCGATCGGCGTCGCCGGCGTCAGCAAAGGCTCGGACACCTTGAAGCTCGCCGGCGAACACGGGTTCCTGCCGATGAGCCTCAACCTGAACCCGGGATATGTCGCGAGCCACTGGGAGTCGGTCGAAGAGGGAGCGCGCCGCACCGGACGCAATCCGCGCCGCGCCGATTGGCGGTTGGTGCGCGAGATCTTTGTTGCCGACAGCGATGCCGAGGCGTGGCGGTTATCGGTCGGCGGCATGATGGGCCGGATGATGCGGGAATATTTCCTGCCGCTGCTGACCGATGTCGGGGTAATCCAATTCCTGAAGCACGATCCCGATGTCGCCGATGGCGATGTTACACCGGAATATTGCGCTACTCATAATTGGCTGATCGGCTCGCCAACAACGGTCGTCGAAAAGATCGAGCGGATGTATGCCGAAGTCGGCGGCTTCGGCGCCCTTCTCCTCTTCTGTTTCGATTACAGCGGAGACCCCGAGGTCTGGCACCGATCGATGCAGCTCCTCGCCGAGGAGGTAATGCCCAAAGTCGCGCATCTCGTTCCGAAAAATTAACGCCACGGCGCGTATTCCTGGTGGGCTCTGCGCTGGACAGTTGTCTTCGTCGCGCTATCGGTCTAGTCAGGGCCATTTATCGATCCCATATCGAGCCCGGCTCGCGCCACCGCGGACGGTTGCGCAGCGCCCGGTGATGGGGCAAGCTGTCGCAGGTTTGGGCGGCCATGCACTCCGC
>Ga0306924_10008664_pt1 | contig 10272 bp, 14 predicted proteins | sample sta12Can44000111_FD_203756 | JGI IMG/M metagenome (GOLD analysis project Ga0306924, IMG submission 203756) | Lab enrichment of tropical soil microbial communities from Luquillo Experimental Forest, Puerto Rico - statanox.12C.anox.44.000.111 (v2)... | ecosystem: Environmental > Terrestrial >...
CGTAATCCGACGACCCTCGCATTCCACCCAACCACGGGAGAACTCTACGCAGGGGTTCAGGAGCGCGATGGACTTGGCGACAATCTTCCGCCCGATTACCTGACCCGCGTCGAAAAAGGAGCCTTCTATGGCTGGCCATATGCATATATTGGGCCCAACCCGCAGCCGGGCTTTGCACATCTGGCGCTGGAAAAAGTGAAAGCGACCGTTATTCCAGGCGTGCTGTTCCAGCCGCACTCATCGGTTTTGGACATGGTGTTCTACGACGGCGAACAATTCCCGGCAGAGTATCGCGGGGATGCATTCGTAGCGCTTAAGGGCTCGTGGAACCGCTCTGAGCCGACGGGCTATAAGGTTGTTCGAGTGCGATTCAAGGACGGTAAGCCGGAGGGAGGTTACGAAAATTTCGTGACGGGCTTCTGGGTGTCGGGTCAACATCGTGCCGAGGTGTGGGGACGCCCCGCTGCCTTGGCAGTAATGAGGGACGGATCGCTGTTGATTGCCGACGACACTGGTGGGACGATTTGGCGCGTGTCCTACACAGGATCAAAGGACCGAGCCTCTGATCGGGAAACCACGACCGGAGCTATGCCGCGGTAGGGAGGGAAAGGTGCAAGAATGTTGGCACCAGGCCACGCCGGCTGAGGTGCCGAAATGACCGCGGTTTGGATTCTGCTGTTGGTTTGTACGTCATCTTTGCTGTCATGCTCACAGGGCGACGTTTCCGTCGCAAACCAATCCTATACGAGCAGCGAGGAGTGTTACGCTGACGGTGTAAAGCGCGCTAAGGGGCGCGTCATTATCTGCATTGAAGGAAGGCAAGAGCAAAAATGAACGACTGTCCATGCGAAATCAGATGTGACGCCCGTGGCCGGTGTGTGCGTAATGGCCAGCTGTGACGGTAAAGCAACATCCGGCGGTTGGCGACGAAGGCCATGCCGCCCAGGCGAGCGGGCCTGGGCAAGCACAATTCTGCAATCGCTACCCTGTCACGGGGCGAGCAAGTTAATACAATGGCCCGGTTGTGCTGGGTTTTTGTCGATCGTGCCGCCGCGCGGGACGCACTGGCTCGGCGGCAGGTCGGCATGATTTTCAACAGCACTGACCAGCACATCGAACGCGTGCTGTGCATGAGGTTGGATAAGTTCGAGCTGCGGGAATGTCAGCTTGAAGGTTTCGATGTGATTGCCGTTCTGCACCTCGTAGAGGCGGTAAGCTGGGACTTCCTTGTCGGCATTCTCGCGCGCTGCGGTAGCTACACGGCGTGCATAGGCGCGAGCATTATCGTCAATCGGCAGCAGCGCATCCATCGTGCCAGCGACGGTGATGAGCGGTCGGCGGATGCGGCCGGTGGTGCGAAACTTGTCAAGATTTTCAGCGACATCGGATACGGACAGTCGGTTGACATAGACATAATTGGCGAGCCCCGCGCCGTAGGTGTTGTAAGTCGGGTCCAATCGCTTTTGCCACTGGCACATGGTGACCTCCCAGAACTGGAGGTAATGGAGTCCCCATAGCGAGATCGTCATGCCTCCCTGGGTGGTTGTCAGGTCGGGAGGATAACCAGCCGCAAGGATGTTCTTCGCGGCGGTGCTGTCAGGGTTGAATCCGGAGGCAACGTAATCCGGATAGTTCAGGATCGCCGGCGGCAGAGTACTCAAGAGGTTCGGCATGGCCGCTTCGACGAAAGTGCCTTCCCAATCGATACCGCCATCAAACAACTCGGGATAAAGCTCCACAGCACGTCGCACCTGATAGCCGCCGTTCGAGGTGCCTACCGCATACGTTTGCTGGGTCTCCCGGCCATAGTGGATCTGGACTGCGGCGCGCCCGAGCCGGGCTGCCTCCGCCATGAACGTAGCCCAACGCGTGAACGGCATGCCCGGATCGTCGTCATAGAAATGAACGAAGGTGGTCGATGACGGACTGAGCCGGCAGGCCATGGTATCCGCCGCGTTCGACGCCGTTAAATTGAGCGTGCCCTTGTTTTGCGAGACGTAGGCATAGCCCTTCTGCACGACGTAGTCGCTCCAGACAAAATCGCCGTTGAATTCACTGCGCGTGCCGGATGCGCCAGCCACCACCAGCCTGCCGTTCCAGTTGTCGGGCAGACGCATCAAGACCCGCGCTTGACCTTGCGGGTCCTCGGCAATACGAGCGTTGATCTGAACGCCCGGTACCGGCCCGGCGATTGGCGTGCGATGGGACGGATCGGGGGCAATCGTGTCGCGATCGGTCTGCGGCGTAAACGCGAACCGCGGCAGTGTGGCAATCGCGTCGTTAGCGAGGGTTGTCGCCGGATTGGCGGTGGTAAGATCGGCACTCTCGGTGCACGTTGCATCGGCGAGCCTGGTGCCGAAACGGGACAGCACCTGCTCGCATCGGCTGGGCGCGGACGAGACCGACGCATGGTCGACGGTTAGTGCAACGAGAGCAGCTACGCCCGCCAACCGGACATGAAGCAAACAGTACATTTGATTTCTCCCACGCGGATCTCAGACCCCCATCGCTGCCGAAGTGCCTGCTATAGTAGACCGTCGGGCAGCTTATCGCGGGCCGCCAGGCCGACGGCAATGAACGCCGAACGACTAGAGCCGGGTAGTTGCTACCGCTTTGGGCCTGACCGTCGTGGCGGCGCATGGCACCGACGCCGGTCGGTCGGTTGTAAAATCGCTCCGTGCCTGACTGATCCCGCCATTCGATAACCGGCCCTGGATGGGGAGATCGAATGCAATTCGAGCAATTAAGACGGCGCGATTTCATCACTCTCGCCGGGGTGTCACGGTTTGGGGTCAGCAGCAATGAATCAAAACGGCATCGATTGCCTTGGAATGCGGCAGCGGGCCTTGATGCTCGGTAGGTCAGGTTCGTGCGTTCTACGCGACGCATTTATTGTTTTACAAATCAGCCCATCACTTTTGACATATGTCAATCGCGTTTGATCTAGGGCAAAATAATTTGAGTGGGCGCCGTTTACCGAACGCGCCCGAGGCGGGTCTACGAGTTCCGACTGATGCGGCTGGCATTGCTCATTGTCGTAGTGCTAGTCGCCCCGTCCCGGCGCTGGCGCATTCTTGGTATCCGTTGGCCTGCTGCGGCAGCATGGATTGCTTCCCGATCGCCTGCGATCAGTTGGTAGAGACGGTTTCCGGCTGGCTCTACGCGTGTAGTGGGGCTGTCGCCTAATTGGCGAGGATCAGTCAGCGGGGATCGCAGCGTTAGCCAAGCCACTCCCAGCTCCGCTGGGGCAGCGGTCGCGAAATGAAAGAGCAACAGACAGGCGCACGTTCTTGCACCGCCGACGTGGAAAGTGCACGCTGGCGGTCGCACCATCGCTTCGGTCTGATCGAGGCTGCTTCGCCAGTCCGCACATCGGTAATCAGGGAGGACTTCTAAATGATCTGCACACCCCCTTGGAACCATCTTGCCGGAATGTCTGTCGCGGCGTTTCTCGTCACTCTCGCAACGTCCGGCCACGCGCAGGAACAAAGGTTCAAGGCGGTCTCAGTGAAGACGCCCGACGGCCTCACCATTTCGGCGCAGGACTGGGGCAATCCGAATGGGCCCGAAATCCTCTTCATTCATGGCTTCTCGCAAAGCCATCTGTCGTGGATCAAGCAGGTCACCAGCAGCGATCTCGCCAAGGAATTCCACATGGTGACTTACGACCTCCGCGGCCACGGCAATTCCGACAAGCCGCTCGAACCGGAGCGTTACAAGACCTCGAAATACTGGGGCGACGAGGTGCAAGCCGTGATGGACGCAACCGGGCTCAAGCGTCCGGTACTAGTCGGCTGGTCCTACGGCGGCCGCGTCATGGCCGATTATCTAACGACCCATGGCACTGCCAAGCTCGCCGGCCTCAATTACGTCGACGCCGGTCAGAAGGGCGATCCAAGCTTCTTCGGTCCGAATCTGCGCAATCTCCCCCTGATGGCGTCGGAAAACCTGGCCATCAATATCGCGGCGACACGGGCATTCCTGCACGACTGCTTCTCCATCCAGCCGACCCAAGAGGAATACGAAACCATGCTCGCCTTCAACATGATGGTGCCGCCCAAGGTGCGCCTCGGTCTGAGCGGGCGGCCGCTCGATGTCGACGACATGTTGCGCAGCCTCAAGCTTCCGGTGCTGGTGACGCACGGCGCGGAGGACAAGAACTCAAACCTGATCGCCGCCGAATACACGGCGAAGATGATCCCCGGCGCCAAGCTTTCGATCTACCAGGGCGTCGGCCACTCGCCCTTCTTCGAGGCTACCCCGCGCTTTAACGCCGAACTTGCCGCCTTCGTGCGCAGCGCCCAGAAATGAATTAACTTCGCCTTTCCATTCTCCGAAGGCGACCCCGGCCGCAGCCCAGCCCATTAGGCGGTGAGCCGCGGGCGGGGATTATTTCGACAGCACTTTCTCGTGTGTCCATTGCACGGCGTGATCGTGTTCCGCGTCGGGGCGTCGAGTGTTATAGGGTGCAGCTCGAAGTCTAATAGCGCGAGGAAAGCATGCGTGCCTACCAACTGCCGAAAGGCGGCGCCGGCATCGATGCGCTGGTCAAAGTCGAGCGGCCCGATCCCAAGCCGGCCTATCGTCAGGTCGTGGTGAAAGTTAAGGCCTGCTCCATCAATTTCCGCGATCTCGGCATCGTGCGCGGCACCTACCGAATGCCGGTGCGCGCGAACCTCATTCCGCTATCGGATGGCGCGGGGGAAGTCATCGAGGTCGGTCCCGGTGTCACCCGCGTGAAGGTCGGCAACCGCGTCGCCGGGTGCTTCTTTCAGCGCTGGGCCGGTGGCGAGGCGCCTGCCGATGTGCACGCAAGCGCGCTTGGAGGCGGCATCGACGGCATGCTTGCGGAATATGCAGTGTTGGAGGAGGACGGGATCGTAAAACTTCCGGGGCACTTGTCGCTGGAGGAGGGCGCAACCCTCCCCTGTGCTGGTGTCACAGTTTGGAACGCGATGATGGAGCACGCAAAGCTCATCGCCGGTCAGACGGTGTTGTTGCAGGGGACCGGCGGCGTATCCATCTTCGGCCTTCAGCTCGCGCGCATGATGGGCATTCAGGTGATCATTACATCGTCGAGCGATGATAAGCTCGCGCGCGCGAAGGCGCTCGGTGCCAATCACGGCATCAACTACAAGACCACGCCCGACTGGGAGAAGGCTGCACTGGGGTTCACCGGCGGCCGTGGCGTTGACCATGTTGTCGAGGTCGGCGGTGCCGCGACGCTTGCCCGCTCGTTCGGCGCGATCCGCGTCGGCGGCAAGATCAGTATGATCGGCGGCCTGAGCGGTCCTGCCACTGAACTCAATCCGGGACTAATCTTTGCCCGTCGCGCCAACGTGCAGGGCATCTCCGTCGGCTCGATGCAGATGTTTGAGGCGATGAGCCGCGCGATAGCGGCGAGTGGCATTAAGCCGGTACTCGATAAGGTATTCCCCTTCGATGAGGCGCAGGCGGCCTACCGGCACATGGCCTTGGGAGCACATTTTGGCAAAATCGTCATCCGCGTAGCGTGAGCTGGTTCTCATCCCGGACGTCGAACGGGCCAAGCATAAGGCCTCGCGGTCGTCCGGCGGAGCCGGCTAGGCTGCATTGAAAACCGTTCCGCTGCCTGTAAACATTAGGCCCGCGGCACGAGCAAGGGGATACGGCTGTGCCACTACGGCACGGATCATTCGCGCTCCTTTGCCTATTGGGAAGCGCGTCATCAACTCCTGCGCAAGGTTCCGATTTCATTGCAGAGAATCTCAACAGCGTATCCAAAACTGTCAAAACGACAGGTAATGATGTCAGTTGACGTGCGTGCCTTGGCAACTATGAACCAGGAACGCGCATTTTGCGGTCCGCCCAGTTTCTCAGGTCAGCGACGGTGAAGCGTTCGAGGAAGGGATTTGCCTTAATGATTTTTTCTCGCTTGGTTCGACCCGTTGCGTCGGCAGTCGCCATAACGAGGGCGGCGTCGGCATTCTCCATTGCTGACAGGATCGCCACAGCTCCCGCGCCACCAGCAAAGTGAGCCAAATATAGCGTTCCGGGGGTTACAGGCAGACCACGTTTCCTCAGCATCTCGGCGTTTCGCTGGGTAAATCGCGCGGTGATCTCACGGGCAACCTCGGCATCCCGCCGCAGTTCTAGGATTTCACTTTGGCTGCGCCCCTTAGCCAAGTCGGGTCGGTGCCCGCGGATCATATCGAGCCAAGTTTCGTCGAGAAATTGACCAAGTCCCGTTGCGCTAGAACGTTTGTTCTTCGCGTTCGGATCGCCGTGGGACTCGACGCCGATGATGCGCTCGACTACGGCGTCAATAGTCGGTGCAGCGGCCTCTTCCCGCAGAGAATCAGGTGGCCCATAAGCATCATAAACACCAAGCCAGCCGAAACCAAACGCCATCAAGAACACGCCTATGATGATCCGACGCCGAAGTACCCGACTGCAGCACGTCACGGATCCAAAGTTCGTCGTCAGCGGGAGATCCGAGGTTTGAGCCATGCAAGGACCTTCATCTGATTGGTCACGCGAAATGTGAATTCTACTGCTCGGCTACGAAAGTGGCGCCAGTTGTCAATTCCGCTGGCTTCGCTTGATGCGGGGCCTCGGTCAAATTTGAGACGCGCGTGCCTGCCCAGCTTAAGAGACCGCTTATTAGATGTACGGCATACCGAAAGCAGAGGTCACATAGCTCGACGCCGAATACCAGCAGCTGACCCAGAACATGACCACCTGCGTAGACACTGATCGCAGGTAACAAACCAAAGGAAAATAAATTTCCGATTCGTTGCTCAAGTGATCCCGAGAGAAACGCGGCCAACGCGACCCCGAAGAATAGGCATACAACGGCGAGATGATTACTAGCCCTCATGACGGCCGGTCCTGGATGAAAGCTTCCCCGCGCCTTTGAAGAATACAATCCGACTCGATTAATGCCGTTGTATACGGGCGCTCGTCCCATTATTGCGCTCCTCAGATACGCGACACCTAGAAGGATGGAGGCTGATAGAAATTCGATTACAAATTGATTTAAAGTGGCAACGGACCATCTCGTTTGCTGGTTAACCTTAACACCGCGATGCGAAGCGAGCTGGACTGTGTTGAAAACGCAACACCTTATGTAAATTCGTGCCTTACCGCTTCACCGGTAGCCAAGCACACCCATGGCCGCGGACTAGCGTGACAAATTGCGGGTCAGCGCCCGAACGCGCCAGAGCCGCCGGCCAAAGACCCACCCCACGATCTGACTGAGGAGAGCCCCAATATGTCCATAGCGGCGCATCTTGCGGAATTGGAAAGACGGCATCGGGCCCTGGAAGCGGAAATAGTCGAAGCCCGCGCTCATCCGTCGATCGACGATCTCCAGATCGTGGAGTTGAAGCGTCGCAAGTTGCTGCTAAAGGACGAAATCGCCCGCCTGCATAACTAATCGCTGATGCCATTTTATGATAACAATAGTTCGCGCGCCTGAAGGCCACTCGATGGCGACGCTCGAAAGAGTTGGAGGCTCGACGGCCCCGATGTTATCCCAATGCACAAATCACGCTAAGGCGCGGATCGCGACCAGTAGCGGCGGGAGAAGCACAATTGAAACAATCCATGAAATACGGCTGAAATAATTTTGTGCCAGATCGAGAGAGGGTTGAGCCAAGCCAGTCAACCCTCGAGGAGCTAAGACGAGCCGCCGGACTGCCACGCCAGCGGCTCTCTTCTTTTTCCACCTGCCGCAGGCATGCTACGCGCGGATCGCGTAAGCGCCCCGACCAGCAGCGGCTCTCTCACGACGGGTCAGGACTTGCCACGACGCCGGCCGCAAGGGGCGCCATGACCGAGGTGATTTTAGCAAAAAGATTGCACCGACTTGCCGCCGTTCCCGGCTGTCGTCATGGAGCCGGCGTCGCGTCAACGCGAAGCTGCACTCTATCGTGGGCTTGGGACGGCACAGAAAATTCGAATGCGACTGGGAGCAAGCCCGAACATGATGGAGGCATTCCCAGACAAGCCGAAAGCCTGCACTGGCGGACCTATGATCGGTTACGCCGCCGCCCCGACCTCGCCAAGGGCGCGTTCGATGATGGGCTTGATGCGATATGTGGATAGCCGCGCTCATTGGCGCGTCAAAGAAAAGCCCCGGTCGGGCGGGGCTTAAGGTTGATGGAGTGAGACACTTGAAGTCTCCTGTCTCACCATCGGCCCAACCCGCAACGCTGCATTCGGTTCCGCGCCCGACGTGTAACGGAACCGTCTTGATCTTAGTCGGCGCCTCGACCGGAAGCTTGAGCCTACCGGCGAGCGGCCGAAACGGCAGGCGGTAGATCGCTGATAGACTCTCGCGCTACTATCCGTCCGCGAACATCCCGACATCCAAACAGGAGCCGATATGACTTCGCGCATCCCCGAGGACATTTCCACCTGGTTGGTCAACTGGACCCTTATCCGCAATTCGCCGCCACCGCGAGACCCCAACGATGATGACGAGGACGAAGAAGACGAAGAGGACGAGGACCAGGACGAAGAACCGGCGGTTGTCAGAGAACCCGACGAATAGCGCCGCACAGAGCCGCTTCCATCAAGTCGAGTCGCTTAGCCGCTCTGACGGTTTCGTGAGGTTCCAGAGTCGCAGATCGAACCGACAGGAGGTCGGCGGCATGCGAGCATGGATTGGCGTCGCCCCCTTGCACCAGAACCCTGCCGGCCGCGATCACCTTCGGCGGGGCTTTACTTTTAATCGTGCTGCCAGATGAAACGCCGGCGCGCTCACCACGTGGGCCGCGTGGTTTGCACAGCGAGCGGATTGATCGGTGCGGACGTGCAGCCGCAGACGAAAAGATCCAATTTTCGGTGGGAGCAGGGTGCAATGTGACGATGTCGCGTTGGTTCAAAAAAGGAGTTGAGTTCATCAACGCACTGGCCGATCAGTGGAAGGGCAGTTCTGATCCGAACCCAGCAAATGAAAATATGGATACCGTGGCAGAGGAAGCGTCTGGCGCCGATAGCATCGCGGTCCGTCCCGAAAGCAAGATAAGCGTTAAGATCGAAGAGCCGCTCAATCAGCAAGAAATCGAGCGTCGCCGCGAAATTGTGCGACGGTTTTTCAATGACTTTTGGAGGTCCAGCGACGACAAGCCGGCGACATTCGCGGAGCGCCTAAATCGGGCCGAAGGCCACATCAACGAACGGCTGGCTGCATGCGGAGAGACGTGGCAGCTTGACGCCGCAACTCGAAAACAGCTTGGCCTCCCGCCGCCTAAACCCGTTTAGACCGATCACCGGAATGCTCGGCTGCTGCGCGTCTGCCGCGAGCGGCCATGCGACCGCCGCGCCGCCGAGTGCGACCAGCAATTCCCGCCGTCCGATGGTGACTGTCATACGCCCCTCCCGTGCGAGGTGCGTAAATGCAACGATACCACGCCACGGGCGTGCTGTCTTAACAGCGCGGCACTCGGTGCGGGCGGAGCGCGTACCGAGTACCGGCCTCAACGGATCTCTCGGGCCACGCTCCGCCTTGCTTTCAAGAGTTGTCTGCTTTGCCCCCGAAAGCGGCCACTTAGCGGACATCGGCAGATGTCTCAAATGTGCCATATGCGACATATGCAGCACAGCGGCCAAGCGCCTTGGCGGTCTTGAGGTTGGTCACAACTCGAACCTGATCGGCTCTATGACCGGCAGATCAGCTGCCTTGTCACCGCTTAGAATTTTTCTGGCGTAGATGCAAAGATCGCGCCGGCGGTCGAGCATTGAGTAGGATTGGAGATGCGCCCCATCATCGCTCGTGCAGCAAAGCGTTCCTCCAGGAGAGCGGGCGCAGCCGCAGGCGCATCGGCCCTCGCGCGCCTGCTCCGCAATCGCGGCCTTCATCCGCTCGCCGTGACGGTATTGTCCGTTCCGCTTGCCAGGAGGGCCGCCGCTACCGCTTGCACCGCCGTGTAATCGATGTTCAACCGGCCAATCGCAAATCAAAACGGTATAGTGTTCACTACACTCCAACCGCTTCCTGGAGCCAACCCCATGGCCTTACGCGATACGCAGGAACCGGCGCCTCCGACGACCCAGAAGCTCGAGTTCAGTGCCGCGGAGATTGGCGCGCTCGCCCATCTTAGGTGAAGTCTACCGTAGCACTGCCTGGCGGACGCGCCTTGACAGCACCACGAACTGGGCGGTGGTTACGACGGGCATTGCGCTGTCTGCGACTTTCAGCAGTGCGCAAGCCTCGCCCTTACCGATGGTGCTCGTTGGTCTGATCGTCAGTGTGTTCCTTCTATTCGAGGCGCGCCGGTACCGGTA
>Ga0306924_10008669_pt1 | contig 10266 bp, 10 predicted proteins | sample sta12Can44000111_FD_203756 | JGI IMG/M metagenome (GOLD analysis project Ga0306924, IMG submission 203756) | Lab enrichment of tropical soil microbial communities from Luquillo Experimental Forest, Puerto Rico - statanox.12C.anox.44.000.111 (v2)... | ecosystem: Environmental > Terrestrial >...
GGCCTCTCGCTGGCCAGGAACGCGACCGTGCTGACCGCCGGGACCGTCGCGCTCAGCGGGACAGCCGCCGAGATCGCCGCGCATCCTGGACTGATGGACCTGTTCTTCGGCGACGCGGGCCGCGCGGGCACCCGGTGAACGCGTTCCTCGACCGGCTGCGGGCCGGCGAGCCAACGCTGATGCTCGCGATCCGCAGCAGCCGGACCGCGGACGTGGTGCGTATCGCCAAGTCCACCGGACACCACGCCATCATGGTGGATCTCGAGCACTCGACGATGCCTCTGGAAGTCGCGGCGAGCCTGTGCGCGACAGCGAGCGACCTGGGCCTGTTCCCCTTCGTCCGGGTCCGGGAACGCGAGTACGGCGCCCTCGGCCCCCTGCTCGACTGCGGCGCGCAGGGCATCATCGCGCCACGCGTAGAGACGGCGGCCGAGGCGGCGACCATCGCCAGGGCCTGCCGGTTCGCCCCGCGTGGCCAGCGGTCCCAGGTCGCCGCGGCGCTAGACGACGCGACGGTCGTGCAGATCCTCATCGAAACCCCCGCGGGCGTGGCGCACGCGGACGAGATCGCGGCGGTCGACGGCGTCGACATGCTGGCGTTCGGCGCGAACGACTTCACCGCCGAACTCGGCGTGCCCAGGCAGTACGGCGACCAGCGGGTGACCGAGGCGATCGCCGCACTGGCCGAAGCCGGCCAGCGGCACGGGAAGCCGCTCATGGTCGGCGGCATCCCCGACCCGGCCCGGCTGCGAGACCTGGACTCCCTCGGCGTCTGCCCGCTGCGGCTGACCGGGACCGACACCGACATGCTCTACGCCGGCGCGGCCGCCCGCGCGGAAAGGTTCCTCAGGTGACTGACATTCTCCAGTGCACCCCGATGCGGGCCGCCGAGACCAACACCCGTCCGGCCTTCGCCATGCCGCCGGGCGCGTGCGATGCCCACTTCCACGTCTTCGAGCCCGGCTACCCGCACGTCCCCGACCCGCTCTACACCTTCCCCGACGGCACTGTCGAGCAGTACCTCGCGATGACCGAGGCGCTCGGCATCCAGCGCATGGTCCTCGTCCAGCCGACCTTCTACGGCACGGACAACAGCCTGCTCGCCGACGCCCTCAAGCGGCTGGGCCCGCGCTGCGGCGGCGTCGTCCGCATCGAGGAAGACACGACCGACGCCGAACTCGACGCGTTCCACGAGATCGGCGTCCGCGCGATCAGGCTCGACCTGTTCGCCCGCGCCAGCTGGCCGACCGGGGAGATCATCGCCTACATCCGCCGGATGGCCGCCCGCGCCACGCCGCGCGGCTGGCACCTGCAGTTCTACACACCAGGGACGATCGTCCGCGACCTGCTGCCATTCCTGGCCGACCTGGAGGACACCTTCGTCATCGACCACCTGGGCTACATGACGGAGGCTGACCCGGACTTCGAGCGTCGCCTGCTCGCGCTCTTGACCCAGGGCAGCTGCTGGATCAAGCTCTCCGGCGCATACCGGGTCGCGAAGGACAAGCCGCTCAGCTCCGTAACCCCCTGGGGCCGCGCCCTCGTCACCACCCGGCCCGACCGCCTCATCTGGGGCTCCGACTGGCCCCACCTCCCCGACGGCCAGCGCGACACCGGGGAGATCCTGAACCTGCTCGCCGACTGGGCCCCAGCGGCGGAAGCCCGCCAGACAATCCTGGTAGACGGCCCCAACCGCCTCTTCTTCTCATAACTGGCTGGCCCGGCCGGACTAACGCGAAACATCCTTCGACCTATAGGCCGTAACATCCTTCGCGTTATCGAAACCGCGAGGATCGCTACATGTCGCCCATCGCGGCGGTCGGCGACTCGACGCAGTCGGCGACGTACCGGAGGAACCCGCCGGCCGTTCCGCCGTCGCAGGCCCGGTGGTCGAAGGCGAGGGTCAGCTCGGTCACCTTGCGCACCGCGAGCTGGCCGTCGACCACCCACGGGCGGTCGATGACGCGGCCCATGCCCAGGATCGCGACCTCCGGATGGTTGATGATCGCGGCGGAGCCGTCGACGCCGAACACCCCGTAGTTGTTCACCGTGAACGTGCCGCCGGCCAGGTCCGCCGGGGCGAGGCGCCGCTCCCGGGCCGCAGCCGTGCGCTCCGCCAGCCGGGCCGACAGGTCCCGCGTCGTCAGCCGGTGCGCGTCGTGCACGACGGGGACGACCAGGCCATGCTCGGTCTGCGCGGCGAAGCCGAGATGCACCTGCGCTGGCACGACGATCTCGTCATCTTCGATGCGGGCGTTGAGCTCGGGGTACCGGCGCAGTCCCAGGATGGCGAACCGGGCCAGCAGCGCCAGCAGGCTGACCGGCCGCGCGGGATCGCTCGCGTTCAGCGCGCGCCGCGCCTCGATGAGGCCGGTGGCGTCGACGTCGACCCAGACGGTGGCCTCGGGGATCTCACGGCGCGAGCGGGACAGCTTGTCGGCCGCCGCGCGCCGCGCGCCGCGCAGCGGGATCCGCCGCTCGCCTTCCTCGCCGGGGGCGGCCGGGGCGGCAGACGGCCGCTGCCGGGTGACGCGCTCGGCGAGGGCCTGGCGGACGTCCCGCCTGCTCACGACGCCTGCGGGGCCCGTTCCGGTGACGCTGGTCAGGTCAAGGCCGGCGTCCCTGGCTTCCTTGCGGACAAGCGGCGAAATCACCGCGACCCTGCGGGGCCGGTCGGACGTGGCGGGGGCGGGCGCTGCGGGTGTGGCGGGGCGGGCCGGTGGTGCGCCGACCGTGCCGCGGCGGCGACCCCGTCGACCGCGGGGCGGCGCGGTCGTCGTGCCGTAGCCGATCAGGACGCTGCCGCTGGCCTCATCGCTCCGCTCAGCGTCCGCTATGACGACACCGGGCTCGCGGAATCCCGCCGCCTGCTCGTCCACTTCGACGGTGATCAGCGGCTGCCCGACTGAGACGGTAGCGCCGGGCTCGGCGTGCAGCCGGGCGACGACGCCCGCGTAGGGGACCGGGACCTCCACGACCGCTTTGGCGGTCTCCACCTCGGCGATCACCTGGTCGACCGTGACGTGCTCGCCGACCTGTACCCGCCACGCGATGACCTCGGCCTCCTCTAGCCCCTCGCCGAGATCGGGGAGCAGGAAGTCAGGCACCGTCCTCCTCCCATTGCAGGCGCGCGATGGCGTCGAGGATGCGGTCCACGTTCGGCAGGTGGAACTGTTCGAGATGCGGTGGCGGATACGGGATGTCGAAGCCGGTGACGCGCAGGATCGGCGCCTCCAGGTAGTGGAAGCACTGCTCGGTCAGCCGCGCGGCGACCTCGGCGCCATAGCCGGCGAAGCCCGCCGCCTCGTGCACGATAAGGGCACGGCCGGTCCGGCACACCGATTCTGTCAGGGTCTGGTCGTCGAACGGCGACAGCGAGCGGAGGTCGATGACCTCGACGTCCCAGTTCTCCTCGGCCGCGGCCGCGGCGGCCTCCAGGGCGGTTGCCACCATCCCGCCGTACGCGATGAGGGTGACATCCCTGCCGGGCCGCCGCACGATCGCACGGTCGATCGGCGGGCCTTCCGGCGTCAGGACGACGGTCTCCTTGGACCAGTAACGCCGCTTCGGCTCCAGGAAGACGACGGGGTCGGGGCAGCTGATCGCCTGGCGCAGCAGCCGGTAGGCGTCCGCGGGCGTGCCGGGCGTCACCACGCGCAGTCCCGCGGTGTGGGTGTAGTAGGCCTCCGAGGAGTCGCAGTGATGCTCGACGCCCCCGATGCCGCCGCCGAACGGGACCCGGATGACGACGGGCAGCATGAGGCGGCCGCGGGTCCGGTTGTGCAGCTTGGCGAGATGGCTGGTGACCTGCTCGAAGGCGGGGTAGGCGAAGGCGTCGAACTGCATCTCGACGACCGGGACCAGGCCGTTCATCGCCATGCCGATGGCGGTCCCCACGATGCCCGACTCGGCGAGCGGCGTGTCGAACACGCGGTATTCGCCGAACCGGCGGGCGAGCCCGTCAGTGACGCGGAAGACCCCGCCGAGCGTGCCGACGTCCTCGCCGAAGACGACCACGCGCTCGTCGGCGGCCAGGCTGTCGGCGAGGGCCTGGTTGAGCGCGGCTGCCATGGTGACAGCAGCCGGGGCCTGCGCAACGGTACCGGACGTCTCGGGAGAGGACACCACGCGTGTCATGGCGCGGACTCCCGCAGTTCCGCGAGCAGCGCCGCGCGCTGTCGCTCCAGGGCTGCCGTCGGGCGGGCGTACACATGCTCGAAAAGCTCGCCGGGATCCACGGGGACATCCTGGTTCAGGCGCTGCCGTACTTCTTCCGCCAGCCGGTCGGCCGCGGCCGCGAGCCGCCCGGCCGCCCCGTCATCGAACAGGTGCGCTGCCCTGAGGTAGGCCTCGAGTCGCGCTATCGGGTCGCGGGCGAGCCAGGCCTGGACCTCGTCGCCGGTCCGGTAGCGGGTGGCGTCGTCGGCGTTGGTGTGTGCCTCGATCCGGTAGGTGATGGCCTCGATCAGGGTCGGCCCGCCGCCGCTCGCGGCCCGCTCGACGCCGGCCCGCGCCGCCGCGTAGACGGCGGCCGCGTCGTTGCCGTCGATGAGCAGCGACGGGACGCCATAGCCGATCCCCTTCGCGGCGAGCGTTGGCGCCGCGGTCTGCTTGGCCAGCGGGACGCTGATCGCGTACCCGTTGTTCTGCACCAAGAACACCACGGGCGCCTTCCACACGGCGGCGAAGTTGAGCGCCTCGTGCGTATCGCCCTCGCTGGTCGCGCCGTCGCCTAGCAGGACGAGCGCCACCTGGTCCTGCTTCCTGAGCCGCGCGGCGTACGCGAGGCCCACCGCGTGCAGGGTGTTCGTGGCCAGCGGCGTGCACTGCGGTGCCACCCGGTGCTCATAGGGGTCGTAGCCGCAGTGCCAGTCGCCGCGCAGCAGGCCCAGCGCCTGGGCCGCGTCCACGCCGCGGGTGACGATGGCGACCGTGTCGCGATAGGTGGGGAACAGCCAGTCCTGGTCGCGCAGCGCGAGCGCCGCCCCGACCTGGCAGGCGTCCTGCCCGCGCGAGGACGGGTAGACGGCGAGCCTGCCCTGCTTGGTCAGCGCGGTGGCCTGGGTGTCGAAGCGGCGGCCGAGCACCATGTGCCGGTGCAGGCCGAGCAGGACATCAGGCGCGGGGAACGTCAGCCCGCCCGGGTTCTCGCCGGGCCGGCCGTCTGGATCTATCAGCTGCAGCGGCGCGGCGCTGGGTAGCAGGCTGCCGGCGTTCGCTGTCTTGCTGGGGCGGGCGAGGGTAACCACGACCACTCCCTTCAACATACTCTTTTCCAGAGAATGCGCCCTGATGGAGCAAATTTTCTAGATCCAGCGCGAAACACGAGACATATTGCTTACTTTCATGGGTTACTCTGGCCATATGACTCTCAGTGACATTCCCGCGGACCCCATGCTTGGACATATGGCAGCGATGGATGACACGGACCGGCTGATCGTCGAGGCGCTCCGTGCCGATGGCCGGATGTCCATGCGCGCGCTTGCCGACCGGATCCATATATCGCGGGCGAGCGCGTATGCCCGCGTGGCCCGCCTCGAACGGGACGGCGTGATCACCGGGTACGCCGCGCTCATCGACCCCCTGCGGTACGGGTACGCGCTATCGGCCTACGTCTACCTCGACATCGCCCAGCGGTCCTGGAAGTCGGTGCGCAGGCATTTGCTGGGCATGCCCGAGGTCGACCACATCGCGCTCGTCTCGGGCGCGCACGACATCCTGCTGCGCGTCCGTGCCCGCGACGCCGCGTCGCTGCGCGACGTGGTGCTGACGCGGCTCCAGGAAATCCCCGAGGTCCGCTCGACCCAGACGGTACTGATCTTCGATGAGGCGACCCCCGCGCGGGAGTAAGGCCGCGCGGGGCCTCGCGTCGTTATCCTGGCGGCGTGGGGATCGAGGTGCTGCCGGCCGTCGGGCGGTGGGATGGCTTCGCGTCGTTCATGGTGCCGCGCAAGCTGGGCGGCGGCGGGTGCGTGTGCATGGCCTACCGCCACTCCGGCCTCGGTATGCCCGACCGGATCGCGTATATGCGCGGGCTGTGCGAGAGCGAGCCCGGCCCCGGCGTCCTCGCGTTCGTTGACGGCGAGGCAGCTGGCTGGTGCTCGATCGCGCCGAAGTCCACCTATCGCGCCCTTGTCAACTCGCGCACCATTCCGCGCGTTGATGACGCGGACGCGTGGTCGGCGGTCTGCTTCGTGGTGCGCTCCGGATTCCGGCGCAGGGGCCTGATGCACGAGCTGCTCGACGGAGCGGTCGAGCATGCGCGTGCCAGGGGAGCGATCGCGATTGAGGGCTACCCGGTGGACCCGGAAGGCGATCGTGTGGACCAGACCAGCGCGTACGTGGGCACCGTCCGGCTCTTCGAGGCACACGGTTTCGAGCGCGTCCTGCGGACGGCCGGCCGCCGCGGCGGCAAGCCGCGCTGGCTAGTCCGCCGCAACCTCACCTGACCCCCAACCCCGCCCGACCCTGCGACCTCACCCGACCCCACAACCTCACCCGACCCGCAACACCGCCCGAGCCCCGCACCTGACCCCCGTATGGCGGGGCGCCGGGGGCATGATCACGGCGACGCCGGGTAGGTTCCTCACTCGTCAGCCCCAGGAAGCACCGCACACCACAGGGAGCCGATGATGATTCCGGACGGCACAGGCGACAGCCCGCTGCTACAGGAAGCCGCGCGCGAGCTCGAGGCGGCCATCCACGACGCCCGCGTGGCGTTCGACTGCATCGCCCTGGGTGAAATCGACCGCGCGCACACCAGTGCGGTAACCGCCCGGGTCGCGATCGATGCTGCCGTGACCGCGGTGCAGGCCGCGCTGGCCCAGGCGGCCAGTCAGGCGGAGGACCAGTCGGCCGCGCGATGACGGAGCAGGACCGGGAAGCGGCTGGCCATGGCGCGGACGCCGAATTATTGCGCGATGTTCGGCCCCCTGGAGGGGGCCGAACATCGCGCAATCTTCCGATTACGCCAGCCCTGGCTAACTGGCGCTCGAAATGCCCGGTTTTCTGGCGCGCGGCGACCAGGCCAGCCAGAAAATTTTTTCTTGAAGAAGACTTTTAGCACCGTAGCGGCGTAAATGTTTTCGCGATCATGGAAAGGCTCTTCCCGCACGCCGTGTCGCGGCGAGGGGTTGCCCGCGGTGCGGGTAAAGCGCTACAAAGAAACGCCGGATGAAGAAGCGGTAGTCGACTAATGACCGGCACTGGCGCGAGGGAGCGCACCGTGGACAGGAATTCCTTGTTCGCGCCGCCGCGGATCATCGCCGAGGCGGCGGACTCGGGGGGCGCGATCGTGCTGCGCTCGGCGGAGCCGCTGGGCGAGCATCCGGTGTCGGTGGTGCACAGCGTGCGGGAGTGGGCCCGGCTGAGCTCAGATCATCCCTTGATCGCCGAACGGGCCGGTGATGACTGGCGTACCGTCACCTACGGCGCGGCGGTCGCGGCGGCCGACGCGGTGGGGCAGGCCCTGCTCGACCGGGGTCTGGGGCCCGGGCGGCCGCTGCTGATCCTGTCCGGCAACAGCGTGGATCACCTGCTGATGACGCTGGGCGCGATGACGGCCGGGATCCCCGTGGCGCCGGTGAGCGTCGCGTACTCGCTGCAGAGCCGCGATCACGCCCGGATCAGGGCGATCGCGGACCTGATCCGGCCGGGCGCGGTGTTCGCGGATGACGCGGACCGCTTCGGGGCCGTCCTGGACGCCATCGGCCACGTCCCGGCCGTCACCCGCCTCGCCGACCTCACCGCGACGCGCCCCGCCGTCGCCGTGGAGCAGGCCTTCGGGGCCATCACGGGCGATACCGTCGCCAAGATCCTGTTCACCTCGGGGTCGACCGGGACGCCGAAGGGCGTGCTGAACACCCACCGGATGCTGGCGGCGAACCAGCAGATGATCCGCCAGGCGTGGCCGTTCCTGGCGGCGGAGCGGCCGGTGATCGTGGACTGGCTGCCGTGGAGCCACACCTTCGGCGGCAATCACAACGTGAACATGATGCTCACCGCCGGCGGCACCCTGTACGTCGACGCGGGCCGCCCCGCGCCCGGCATGTTCGCGCAGACGGTCGCCAACCTCACCGACGTGCCGCCGACCATCTACTTCAACGTCCCCGCCGGGTACGCGCAGCTGGTCCCGGTGCTTGAAGCCGACCCGGAGTTCGCCCGCCGGTTCTTCTCCCGGCTGCGGCTGATGTTCAACGCGGGGGCTGCCCTGCCCGCCGCCCTGCGCGACCGGCTCGCGAAGCTGGCCGTGCGGACGGCCGGCCATGAGATCCCCGTCACCGGATCGTGGGGGGCGACGGAGACCGCCCCCGCGGTCACCAGCGCGCACTTCGCGTTCACCGACGCCCGCTGCATCGGCGTGCCGCTGCCCGGTACCGAGGTGAAGCTCGTCCCCGCCGAGGACGCGTACGAGATCCGAGTCAAAGGGCCGAACGTAACGCCCGGCTACTTCGCCCGCCCGGACCTGACCGCCGCGGCGTTCGACTCGGCCGGGTTCTACCAGACGGGGGACGCGGTCGAGTTCGCTGACCCAGCCGATCCCGCCGATCCCGATGCCGGGCTGGTGTTCCGCGGCCGGATCGCCGAGGACTTCAAGCTCGAAACCGGCACGTTCGTCCGGGTCGGCGCGCTGCGGGCGGCACTGCTTTCGGCCATCCCCGTGCTGTCCGACGCGGTGCTGGCCGGCGAGAACCGGGACTTCGTCTGCGCGCTCGCCTGGCTGAACGCGGCCGAGGCCCGCCAGCTGGTCGGGGCCGAGCCGGCGCCGGACGGGGACCTGATCGTTGACCAGGACCTGCATGACCTGCTGGCCCGTGCGCTCGCCGAGCACAACGACGGGGCAGGGTCGTCGGCCCGGATCGAGCGGCTGCTGCTCATGGCACACCCGGCCAGCCTGGACGGGGGAGAGATCACCGACAAGGGCTACGTCAACCAGCGCAAGGTCCTGGCCCGCCGGGCCGCGCTGGTGGAGCTGCTGTACGCCGACCCGCCCCCGGCGGGCGTGATCGTCGCGGAACGGGCAGCATGATGCGCTAAAAGGACACCGATGGTCATCTATGCCATTCCCCAGCGGTCCCGGCTGCCCCAGCTTATGCTGGGGAAACAGGCTGGCTCTCAGCGACTAGGGGGTAGCCATGCCAGATGGTGACGGCCATTCGGCCGACGACATACGCAAGCTTCGGGCCAGGTTCCCCCTGTGGGGCATCCTGTTTGATCCGCTGGAAAGCGTGTGGGTCGCGGTCTGCGGCAAGCGGACGCTTGTCGCGGCCAGCAGCCCCGAGAAGCTAACCGAGCAGGTGGAAGCAGCCGCCCGGGGCGAGGCCGGGCCCGAGGAGGGCGAGAAGACCCAGTCGTGGCGTGCCCGCCACGATCAGCGGCGAGACTATCGGCCGCGGCAGGTCTGACATCGCTTGTCGGCCAGCCCTTTTGGCATATTGCCTGCAAGTGAGGCAGTTGCTGGTTAAACTGGCGACTCAGCGGAAGCCAAGAAGCAGGACCCGCCTAGGCGCGCGCTCGCCGGTGGCGGGCGCATCCGGGGGGAGGCGGGATTGCTACGTGAGCCGCTTACTCCGGGCGGGGTAGTGACCGGCCAGCTGCGGCGGGGTTGTCCTCCGGGCAGCTGACCATGGTGACGCGCGCTGCCACTGAAGAACTGCCGGAGCTGGAACCGCCCGGTCAGCGCCTGCTGGCAGCGATCCGGCTGCCCTATGGAGATGTGGCCTTCCTGGCGAGCCTGGGACGCTGGGCGCGATCAGCGGCAGGGCGCGCGATAGGCCTGTTCGCGGTGATCGCCGCCGCGTACGTGGTGGGTGCGGAGCTTTCCTGGCACCATTTCAGCTCGGGCCTGGCGTTCGGCTATCCCCCCTCTGGTGTCGACGTGGCGGCCCTGCTGCTGCTGGCGTGGCGGCGCTGGCCGGTGGTGATCGCCGCGATCGTCGTCAGCGAGGTCGGCGTCGATCTGCAGCATCACCTGACGCTCGCGGTGGCGCTGGCAGCGGCGCTGGCCAACGCGGTGGAGCCGGTGACCGGCGCGTCATTCGTCCGCTGGTTCTCCGGAGGACGGCGCCCGGACCTCACGACACGCGCGGGTCTGGGCCGGTTCCTGCTGGGCGCCGCGATACTCGGGCCGATGGTGGCCGGGCTGATCGGGGCCACCGTGAGCTGGGCGAGCCAGGGCGGCTGGTGGCCGGGGCTGGTACTGCAATGGTGGGCCGGGGACGGGATCGCGGTCCTGGTGATCGGCGGCACGGTGCTGCTGTGGGCGCA
>Ga0306924_10008670_pt1 | contig 10266 bp, 8 predicted proteins | sample sta12Can44000111_FD_203756 | JGI IMG/M metagenome (GOLD analysis project Ga0306924, IMG submission 203756) | Lab enrichment of tropical soil microbial communities from Luquillo Experimental Forest, Puerto Rico - statanox.12C.anox.44.000.111 (v2)... | ecosystem: Environmental > Terrestrial > Soil...
CCACCGGTTCGACTGTCGGCACACTATCCGTGCGGCTTCATCCAGATCTCATCCATGGACGCGTGCACTCGGGAACCCTGGGGTACCCCGTTGCACGCATTGGACTCGCTGCAACCACATGGTTTCCTTGAAAGTCATCGTAAATACGCCCGCCTGCGTTCACTGTTAGTGGCGACTACGAATCCATGGGCCTCCTGTTGAGTTCCGGCGAGCCCTGTGGAGCTGTAAGGCCGGGCTTCGGATCGTCATTCCGATCTGCAAGTTCTTCCTGGGAGATTCGTAGACACGCGCCACTCTTTCAAGGCCCTTTCGCGGGGCGCGACGTGCTCGTCAGTTACCTCGCCTAACGACGGATACTTAGGCGTGAAAGGTGCGCGCTCGTTCGCACATATGGGCCTTCGGATTCCAATTGCGCATCGCGCCGACGTTCGCTGAACGTATGAGGAAACTCTGGCTTGCTGCTGTGCACCCAGGCACACTGGGGTTGCTGTCGCTCGGATGATGCGTTCCCTTCCGGGTTTCACGTAGCGAAGCGAGCGGTTCGTAGCTGTTTCGGCTTCTCCTGTCGAGTGCGCCGCCAGCCAGGTCAGGCCGGCGGCTCGGGTCTGGCATCAAGCCCGGCGCGCTCGATCCGATACACGTCGAGGATGAAGTTCACCGCCGTCCTCGCTGCCGCGGGCGCGGCGGACTGCGCCTCGAATATGCGGCGACGCAGGTGCGCGAGGCACCCGGCGCGTGCGGCGGCGCGGAACCATCCGCGCGCTCCGGCGTTGGGCAGGAGGAGCATGTCGCCCCGCGGGATCCCGCTGGGGGTGACATGGAGACTTCGCCCAGCGGGCTTGCTGTCGAGAGCCAGCCGGGGACATGAAAGATGACCGTCGTCGGCGAGTGACGAGGGCTCGATTTGATGCGCGAAGGAGAGGGCGGAATGACACAGGACCGGAAGCAGGCGGTCGGCGCGAGGATGCGCCCAGGCGCATCCTCGACCATCTGGCGATGGACGCGCAGGGCCCCGTTCCTCGCCCGAGCCCGGGCGCCCGACGACCGGATGGCGTTCGGGGACCCCGGTTCAGACTACGCAACAGGTGACCCACCTACGAGGACTACGGGAGCGGCGCCGTCAGGGCCCGACCTTGCTCGCGGGTGGCCCCTTCCGGAGCGCGCCCCGTCATTGGCAACGTTCCCAGCGGCTCCCTGGACTGTTGAATCAATACCCGTAAGGCCACCCCACGGTTCGGCCACGCCGAGTCACCGTGCGCACCGGCGCTGGAGCGGGAGACAGCGGATGCGAAGGACATCATGAGCGAGAATACCGGCTTCGAGCGCCCCCTCGTTCCAAGACGCGTGGTGCTGGTGCTTCCTTTCATCATCTTTGCACTCGTTGCGCTCACTGTTGGTCTACTGGCGAGCAAAACGACTCGATCGCCCTATCATACCCCCTTCTTTCACCTGTTCTTCAGCGACACGCTGCATATGAAGGTCTGGCTGATCACGGCTGCGGTGCTCCTGGGAGTGACCCAACTGCTGACAGCCTCACGCATCTATGGATTGTTGCACTTCCCGCCTCCAGGAGGCCTTTACAATGTCGTGCATCGGTGGTCCGGGCGAACCGCCATCGTCCTCACGCTTCCTGCCGCCTACCATTGCATCTTCATGCTTGGGTTCGACACATCTGACGCGCGCGTTTACGTTCACTCGATCCTGGGTTCATCTGTTTATGGTGCCTTTCTCGCCAAGGTGTTCATCGTGCGAGCTCGGGGCTTTTCAGGCTGGGCGCTGCCTGTTGCAGGGGGACTGCTGCTCTCGATCCTGTTAGGAGTGTGGCTGACCTCTGCCCTATGGTTCATCAAGAGATTTGGCATCGGGATTTAGACGCGTGCGGGCGAGAGGAGAACAATCCGCGCTTCGAGTCCAACTGGATGGCGGCGCGCGCTCGTCTTTGCCCAACCGAGCTCCGTGACCGCCTGTCAGCTTCGCAGGTTCCCAGACCTGTCCGTCACGAAAACATCGAAGCGCCCGTGAACACGGAGTTCCTGTGAAGCGCCTCATGCGCGAGAGCTGACCGTTGGTGCCGGGCGAACTGGTAGCCTTCGGCCCTTCATGAAGGCCGTCCTGGTCGCTCTCCTCGCCTCCCTCCGCGCTCGCTTCCGGTCACGAGTAGCTCTCCAGCTCGAGGTGCTCGCTCTACGTCACCAGCTCGCCGTTCTCCAGCGGCGCCATCCGCGAGCCCGGACCCAGATCGCCTACCGCCTTCTGTGGGCCTGCCTCTCCCGGATCTGGACGGGTTGGCGGGACGCGCTCGTCTTCGTGCAGCCGAGGCGTCATCGCCTGGCAACGGCGCAGGTTTCGCGACCACTGGGCGCGCCTCTCCCGCCGTCCGCCAGGGCTTCCCGTCCGGCCTGCGCTTCGCGGCCTCCCGGATCTGCGAGCTGCTGCGGCGTGAGCGGGCGTCGGCGTTGCGTCCAGCCGGCGTGCCCCTCGTTGTCCCGGCCGCGGTTGGCGGCCGGGAAAGTTGCGCGCGACTGGACCGAGAGCCGGTAGCGGTACGCGCCAGCCCGCCGACGCGATCGCATCCGCGGCGAGCACCGCCCGCTCGCGCACCTCGCCGCCTCGCTTCTATTGCCTGCAGAACGTCGTCAACCCATCCTGGAGGGCCCCCACGCTGGAAAACCCAAGGGCTGAGGTGGCTGAGTCAAGGCCCTTGAACTGGTGCGCGAGCGCTGACACGGTCTTGCCATGGCAGTTCGTCTCTCCGGGCACTCCAGCCTCCGGTATGGTCTCACCGCTCAAAGAAAATGTCATATTGAACGTGGGTGCAGGGGCGTCGTCGATGATGTCGGTGCCAATTCGCAGCCAGTCCGGGCTCAAGTCCGAGTTGCGGATCCAGGCTTGCAAGTCTCCCAAGAACGGCGTCCCAGGCGACACGATCGGCCGCGGTGCCGACATGTACAGGAACTCGCCCCCGGTCACCAGGACTTCCGGGCGGAAGAAATAGTGATCCGCTGGCAGAAGAATTGGAGGGTCGAAGACGATGGTGATCTGGACCACTTCGCCGTTCTGGGGTCCTTCGCCGTGGGTCACGTTATTCGGCTTCTTGTTGATGCCGTTCACCACGGTGTTGAGGACCGAGCCGCTCGCATTCAGCAGAGTTGCGCTGAACGAGAGCGTTCCCAGGCTCCCATCACGTGTGGCGGTGCCAATTTCGACATCCGCCGGCGAGTTGACCCGCGAGGGCACGTTCCCCGAGGGAGGATCGACCGAGTCATTTGGGAAGATGTGATACAGCTCGACCTCGACATTGGCAACGTTCGCCAGGGATGTTCCTGAAGGGATCAGTCCGACAATCGTGGCGTGACTGATGGACGTGGTCTCGGTCAGGATGAAGTCGTCTGCGGTCTCAGTCTCGAGCTGGCCCGGACCAGGAGGCCGGGACAGCGCTCCAAGTCGACCGTCGGCGGTCCCGGTACTGAAGAAGAAGGGATCTGCCCAGGCGGGGAACGCGAACCAGACTGCAGCAGTCGCCGTGGCTGTTGCGAGCCCTATGCGGAACGTCATTTACACTCCTCCCTGTGCCGCGCGTTGGCTTGTTACCTGCGGATCGCGCTCTCGCGTCAGCCGCCTATTGGTACGTCTGGGAAACGGTTAACCGGCTTGCTGCCACTTGAGCGGGATTCGCTGGAATACTAGCCGAGCAGATACCTTATTCGTACTCGCCGAGCAGATAGCTTATCCCTTACGCAGGGAAGAGGCAGAGCCTTCATCGGCTGCCTCAATTGTGGTGGCCTCCTTCGAGTGCTCGCCGGGGAATGCCCCGTCTCCCCTGCAGACTCTGGGAACTGAAGGTCTCTACCGCCTCAACGTGAGCCCACGTATGGTGGTGAAGATGTGGGAGACGAATGCGCAGCGCCCTTCCGACGCGGGCTCAACCTTCTCTCCGTAGCTAAGAAGAACCGGAAGGCAGTAGCTGAGAAGATCCGAAGATCCTCCTCGGCTAGGTCAGCGGGCGCCTTCCCCCAGTTACAAGCGTCCTTCGCCGTGGCGATCGCGTCGGAGCTGGCCGCCTCGACGGCCTGCTTCATCGTCTCCGCGGCCGCCGCGAGCTTCGCCTCCAGGGCGTCCGCGCGCGCCACGGCCACGTCACGCTCGGCCCGGAGCGCCGCGAGGTCCCCGTCCGTGTGCTCGGTGCGCTTGTCCAGGGCGTCCACCACGGACGCGGCGTCCAAGCTGTCGAGCTTCACCCACAGCTCAGGGCGCCGGACTCGATCTTCGCGTTGAGCCCCGCGTCGGTGACCAGGCGCGGCTCGACCAGATCCGCCTGGGCGAAGGGACCGGCGTGACGCTCGCGATGCACCTCGTCGAGGCCTCGGTGCGCATCCTGCGCGAGATGGCCACCTTCACCTCCGCCGGCGTGAGCGGCAAGAGCTAGGGCGACGTGGCTCGCGCCGCCGCCACCGTCGCGCTCGCCCTCGCGATCGACCTCGCGCTGGGCGAGTACCCGACCCCGCTCCACCCGGTGGTGTGGATGGGCCGCCTCCTCTCGCTGCTGGAGCGCGCGGCGCCGGCCGCCGGCCGCGCTCGCCAGCTGGCCTGGGGCGCGCTGGTGGCGGTGTGCGTCCCGGGGCTGTTCGCGGCCGGCGCGCTGGCGCTCGCCTCGGTGACGCGCCGACTCGGCTGGGCCGGCGTGCCGCTCGACGCGCTCGCGCTCAAGTCAACGTTCGCGCTCCGCGCGCTCGGCGACGCCGGCCTGCGCGTCCGCGACGCGCTGCGGGCGGGGGATCTCGGCCGGGCGCGCGATGGGCTGCGCTCGCTCTGCAGCCGGGACCCGTCGCGGCTCGGGCCGCCCGAGCTCGCTGCGGGCGCCGTCGAGTCGCTGGCCGAGAATGCCTCCGACAGCGTCATCGCGCCGCTCTTCTGGTTCGCGCTCCTCGGCCTTCCCGGCGCCTTCGCCTACCGAGCGGCCAACACGCTCGACGCCCGCATCGGCTATCACGGACGGTTCGAGTGGCTCGGCAAGCCGGCCGCCCGCCTCGACGATCTGTGGAACCTCGTCCCGGCACGCCTCACCGCAGTCCTGCTCCTCGCCGCTGGCGTCTTCGCGGGGGCCGACGCGCGCCGGGGCGCGCGCGTGCTCCGGCGGGACGGCGACGCCACCGAGAGCCCGAACGCCGGCCACCCCATGGCCGCCATGGCGGGCCTGCTCGGGGTGGCGCTCGAAAAGCCCGGCCACTACCGGCTCGGCGGCGAGGCGGACGCGCCCGATGCCGAGAGCATCGGTGCCGCCTGGCGCATCGTCCGCGCCGCGGCGCTCCTCGGCGCCGCCCTGGTCGTCTCCATCGCGGGAGGGCTGCATGGCGGGCTCTCGGCCGAGCTCGAGGCGGTCGGACTCGCGCCGGGCGACGTGCTCGACTTCAGCGTCAACGTGAATCCTTACGGCCCTTGTCCGGAGGTGGTCGCGGCGGTCCGGAGCGCACCGGTGCACCTGTACCCGGACCCGACCGCGACGACGGTGCGGCGCGCAGTGGCCGGCGCCACCGGCGCGCGACCCGACGAGGTGGTGTTCGGAGCAGGCGCCGCCGACCTGCTCTGGACGCTCTGCCGCGTCCTCTTCGCCCGAGGCGGCGCCGCGCTCGCGGTCGAGCCGGCGTTCTCGGAGTTCGCGGCGGCCGCCGAGGCCGCCGGGGCACGACTCGCCTGCTGGACCGCGCGCGCCGAGGACGCCTTCGCGCCCGACCTCCAGGCCGTCGCGGCGGCGGCGCTGCGCTCACGAGCGGAAGCCGTCTATCTCTGCGCGCCCACCACGCCGGTCGGCGCGCCCGTCCCGCTCGCCGAGGTGAGCGCGCTCGCGGAGCGGCTCCCGGCCGCGGTCGTGATCCTGGACGAGTCCTTCCTCTCGCTCTCCGATCAGGCCGGAGAAGCGACGCGGCCGCTCCCCGCGAACGTGGCGCGGCTGCGGTCGATCACGAAGGAGCACGCCATCCCCGGCCTGCGCGCGGGCTACCTGCTCGCGCCCGCCCCGCTCGCCCGCGCGGTCGAGGGCTCGCGGCCGGCCTGGAGCACGAGCAGCGTCGCTCAGGCCACCGCGCTGGCGGCGCTCGGTGCGAGCGCGTTCGTCGCCACGTCGCGCGAATGGCTCCGGGCAGACCGGGAGGCGACCGCCGCCGGCCTGCGCTCGCTCGGGCTCGCTCCCCTCCCCTCGGTCGCGCCCTACCTCGTCTTCCATGCCGGCGACGCCGCCGGTCTGCGCGCTCGCCTGCTGCGGCGCCGCGTCCTCGTCCGCGACTGCGCCTCGTTTGGCCTCTCCGGGTTCATCCGCGTGGCCGCGCGCCCCGCCCCCGAGCGGGAGCAGCTCATGGACGCGCTCGCGAAGGAGCTTCGATGATCGCCCGCGCCGTCATGGTCCAGGGGACCGCCTCGTCCGTCGGCAAGAGCCTCGTCACCACCGCGCTCTGCCGCCTCTTCCGCCGCGCCGGCCTGCGCGTCGCACCATTCAAGGCGCAGAACATGGCGCTCAACTCGGCCGTCTCGGCGGACGGCGGCGAGATCGGGCGCGCCCAGGCGGTGCAGGCGGAGGCGGCCGGCGTCGCCCCGACCGTCGACATGAACCCGATCCTCCTCAAGCCCGAGGGCGACGCCCGGTCGCAGGTGGTGGTGCTCGGAAGGCCCATCGGCTCGATGCGCGCCGCCGAGTACCACGCCCGGAAACCGGAGCTGCGCGCGGTCGTGGCGGGAGCGCTCGAGCGGCTCCGCGCGAAGGTCGACGTCGTCGTGATCGAGGGCGCCGGCAGCCCAGCCGAGGTGAACCTGAAGGACCGCGACATCGTCAACATGGATGTCGCCCGGACGGCGGACGCGCCGGTGCTTCTCGTGGGCGACATCGACCGCGGCGGCGTCTTCGCCGCCTTCGTGGGCACGCTCGAGCTGCTCGATCCTCCCGAGCGCGCGCGCATCGCCGCCTTCGTGGTGAACAAGTTCCGCGGCGACGTGGGCCTCTTGCAGCCAGGGCTCGACTTCCTCACCGGCCGCACCGGTGTGCCGGTGCTCGGGGTCCTCCCCTTCGTGCGCGGGCTGAGGATTGCGGACGAGGACTCGGTCTCGCTCGATGATCGTCGGCGCCGCCGCAGCCCTGGCGACGGCGAGCTCGGGATCGCGGTGATCCGGCTGCCGCGCATCTCCAACTACGACGACCTCGAGCCGCTCGAACACGAGGCCGGGGTGGCGGTGCGCTGGGTGGAGGACGTGCGCGACTTGGCCGGGGCGGATCTGGTCGTGCTGCCGGGTTCGAAGTGCACTGCCGACGACCTCGCCTGGCTGCGTACGACCGGACTGGCGGCTGCGGTGACGCGCAGGGCGGCGGAGGGCCAGCCGGTGCTCGGCATCTGCGGCGGCTGCCAGATGATGGGAGAGTCCATCCACGACCCGCTCGGCGTCGAGTCGTCGGCGCCCATGGTCGAGGGGCTCGGCCTCCTCCCGCTGCGGACTCGGTTCGTGCGGCACAAGGTGACCGCCCAGGCCCGAGCGCGCGTCGCGACCGCCTCGTTGCTCGGCGACGCGGGCCCAACGCCCTTCAAAGGCTACGAGATCCATATGGGCGAGGTGGAGCTACTCGCTGGCGCCCGCCCGGCGTTCGAGGTCATCGAGCGCAACGGTGCGGTCGCTGCGGTGCCGGACGGTGCCGTCTCCGAGAACGGGGTCGTCGTCGGTACCCTGCTGCACGGGCTCCTCGAGAACGACGAGATTCGGTCCGTCCTGCTCCGGAACCTGCGCCGCCGGCGCGGGCTCCCGGCCGAGCCTGGCCGGCGAATCGCTTCGCGCGAGGAGGAGTACGACCGGCTAGCGGACCACGTTCTCGCGCACCTGAGCTGGGAGCTCCTGTGCCGGATCACCGGCCTGGAGGTCCCTCGACCTGTTCCCGCCGTCAGGCATCTCACCCACCCGAGTCGCCGGCCCCCGGCGGCCTGAAGGAGAACGACATGAGCGCTTCCGATGTCCGAGCGGTCACAGCGTCCAGCCCGGCGCACCAACTGGAGCACGCGTTCTCCGAAACGGAACGCGCCGCGGTCTACAAGGCCATCTACGGCCGCCGGGATGTCCGCGGCCAGTTCCTTCCGGATCCGATCCCGGATGACGTGCTGGCCCGTCTCCTCCTGGCCGCCCACCACGCGCCCTCGGTCGGGTTCATGCAGCCGTGGAGCTTCATCATCGTCCGCGATCCCTCGGTGAAGGCGCGCGTGCACGCCGCCTTCCGCACCGCGAACGCCGAGGCCGCGGAGTTGTTCGATGGCGAGCGGGGCGCGACGTACCGCCGGCTCAAGCTGGAGGGAATCCTCGAGGCACCGGTCGGGATCTGCGTCACCTGCGACCGGGACCGCGCCGGCCCGGTGGTGGTCGGGCGCACGCACATCCGGACGATGGACCTCTACAGCTCGGTGTGCGCCGTAGAGAACCTCTGGCTCGCGGCGCGCGCCGAGGGCCTCGGGGTCGGCTGGGTCAGCATCTTCCACGAAGCCCACCTCCGGGACGCGCTCGGCATCCCGGAGCGGATCGTCCCCGTCGCGTACCTGTGCGTGGGGCGGGTGATCCACTTCTTCGCACGGCCCGAGCTCGAGACCGCCGGCTGGCGACCGCGGCTCGATCTCGCCTCGCTCGTCGCTTTCGATGGCTGGGAGCGGCGCTCCGACTCGGACCCGCTCCTGCCGCTCCTGCGCGAACCCTGACGCTCAGCCAACGCGACGGCCAATTCGAACGAGACGAGCAAGCTGCGAAGAAGGAGATTCGGCCGCTCCGGTGTGGAGCCGGAGCGGCCGGGGGTCGATCATTGAGCCGCCGTGAGCAGGAAGCTCTCCGCCGTTGGCTGGCCTGATGCGACCGTGACGCTGAGCGGTACGGCGGGCGTGGTCGTGAACGAGGAGAGGCCCGAGGCGGTCAGGTTGAGGGTATACGTCCCAGGGATGAGGTAGAGGAAGCTCGCCGAGAACGTGCCGTTGCCCGCATCGCTCAGGGCCAGCGTCTTCGCGCTGCCGCCGGAGTTGGTGAGCACGGCGCTGAACTGGCCGAGCGTCGCGGAGCCGGGGAGCGTCGCCCCCTGCGCCAGCTTCAGCGTGACGTTCACGGTGCCGGAGAGGACGAGCTCAGTCGCCGTCATCACCGGATGCATGACCCACGCGCCGGACGCGCCCGCGTCAAGGCCGAAGCTCTGGGCGACGTCGAAGTCGACGAGGAGCACCTTGGAGTCGGTCCCGACGTTCAGGCCGCCTGGCAGGTCGACCTTGAGGCCGGATTCGGCATAGCTGGGCATCCGCAGCGTCCCGCCGACGACCGCGCCGCTGGGCAGGCCTTCGTAGCTCGGGGACGAAGCGTAGATGATGGTGCCCCCACCGGACTGCTCGACCTCCACGTAGGCGCCGGTGATGACGAACCGGAGCTGCGTGTACGTGCCGGAGGGCACCACCGCGTCCTGCACCAGCTTCGCCGTGTCATTCGCGAGCGTGAGGAGGTTCGTCGTGGTCTTGGTGGTGGTGAGGACGGTCGTCCCACCCGAGCCGACGAGGTCGATCTCGCTGATGGTCACCATGGCTGTCTTGAAGTCGCCCGGCGCATCAGTGAGCTGCAGCGAGACCTTTCCCGTATTTGCCCCGCCGCAGGCGAGGAGCAGCATGGGAGAGATGATGGCGATGATGTATCGAAGATGTTTCATTGACGTTCCTTTCGATCGTTCGGAACAAGCCCGAGCTCGCTGCGCTCAGCGGGCAACGGGTCGCGTAGCAATCGGGGTACCAGCGCCCGGGCCAGGCCAAATGTTCGAATGACAGTGGGACAGGCTGGGCCGCCCGCCCGCGGCATCCACGGGAGCGTCCCGATTCGTACGGCGGTGCACGGTTCGGGACGGCACACAAACGCGGACTCGAGACTCGGGAGCGGGCACGTCGATTTCAACTTGTCGTTCGCCTCACCCTCGAACCCGTCTCTGTGGCCGCGGTTGCGGTGCGCCGAATCGATGACACGCGCCGACGTCGTCGAATGTGCGCATCTGCTCTCGCGTCACCTGGAACATCGCGCGCTGGCAGACGTCTGCACGCGCGGTCTCGTCGCGATGCGATCCGCGAGGGACGGGAACGAGGTCCGGTCGTCGATCCGCCCTTCTCGCGACTCGACCTCATCTCGTGCCGCAACCTCTTCATCTACCTCGAGCGCGATCTGTACCAGCAGCTCACCGCGCTCCTCCACTACGCCCTGAAGCCGGACGGCTTCCTCGTGCTGGGAACGTCG
>Ga0306924_10008672_pt1 | contig 10264 bp, 9 predicted proteins | sample sta12Can44000111_FD_203756 | JGI IMG/M metagenome (GOLD analysis project Ga0306924, IMG submission 203756) | Lab enrichment of tropical soil microbial communities from Luquillo Experimental Forest, Puerto Rico - statanox.12C.anox.44.000.111 (v2)... | ecosystem: Environmental > Terrestrial > Soil...
GCGACATTCAGAACGCCGTCCTCGAACCACTTGATCGAAATATTGCCGGGCGCGAACGACCAGTTGTCGATCTTGGTGGGGGTCTTCATCCAGTCGAGACGCTTGGCCTGTTCGGCCCAGAAGCCCTTGGGGTCGTCGACCGAGCGGGCATACATCTCGCGATACTTGGCTTCATCGACCCAGGCGCGCTTGGCCCATTCCGCCGGCACGTCGTAAGTTTTCTCGGACATTTGACCTCCTCCACACAGTTCATGCCGGCGAACGCGGGACGCTGACGCCGTCTTCGTTGTTCGCGCGATTATGCGTCGGCGCCACCTTCGCCGACAAGCCGACAAAATAAAACCTTCGACGACATGTCTGTGTTGAGCGAGATCAAGCGACGCCCGCAGCCCATCAATCGGCCTTCGGCGGGGCAGGGCTGTCTCAATTTTTCACCAAACCGTTTGGTCGGACATCAACGATGCCGGGTGAATGGGTCTCGTGAAAGGTAGTATATAACCGTGGTCTTAACAGTTCGGACTCGCAATAGGGAGCATAACCCCCTAAATGGCCTCCCCGGGCCCCTCCGCAGTGGCGGGGAACGAAAGGCCGCGAAGCGGCATTGACCGAGCGAACAGGAGCAAGGCATCTAACGCCATGACGGATCAGCAGAATTTTGCTGCGGCGCAGTCCGATTCCGCCGATCCTGCCGTGGCGCTGGCAAAAGCGCTGGGGCAATGGCCCAAGGCGGAGCCGGCGAAACCTGAGCTCAATGGCAAGACTTCGGTCGAAGAGCTCGCAGGCGAGCTGGGTCTGAAGCTCGGCGACCAGAACGAACTGACCATCCGCCGCATCCGCCGCGGCAAGGGCTATTCCTTCGTGCGCGCCAACGGCGCCCATATCCGCTGCGCGCGTACCATTCGCCGCCTCCATGCGATGGCGGTGCCGCCGGCCTACCGCGAGGTACGCTACGCGCCGGATCCCAATTCGCATCTGCAGGCGGTGGGACGCGATGCCGCGGGCCGACTGCAATACCGTTATCACGCCGATTGGGAAAAGGTGCGCGAGCATCGCAAGGCGCATCGGCTGGCCAAGCTGGTCGCCGCCCTGCCCAAGATCCGGCGCAACGTTTCGATGCATCTGGCCGGCGAGGAACCGACCCGGGAGTTCGCGCTTTCAGCGGTGATCGAACTGATCGCGCGCACCGCGATCCGGCCCGGCAACGAATCCTATGCGCGGCTGAACGGCACCCGCGGCGCCACCACGCTCCTGAAATCCAACGTCACGCTGGAAGACGACAGCGTCGTGCTGACCTTCAAGGCCAAGGGCGGCAAGGCGGTGAAGAAGGAATGCAACGCGGCCAAGCTGGTCCGCGCGATCGGCATCCTGCGCACGCTTCCCGGCAAGCGCATGTTCCAGTATCGCGACGCTGGCGGCGCCGTGCGCACGGTGTCGACCACGACGGTCAATGGGTTCTTGCGCGAGATCGCCGGCATCAAGATCTCGCTGAAGGATTTCCGTACGCTGATGGCATCCGCCGTGGTACTGGAATCGTTGTCGCGGATCACGCCGGCGGCAAGTGCCCGCGGCCGGAGGCGCCAGGTGCTCGAAGCCGTCCGCGCGGCGGCCGACGAGCTCTCCAACACGCCTGCGATCTGCCGCAAGAGCTATGTGCACGACACCATCGTTACCGCGTTCGAGGAGGGCATTCTCGAGCGTTTCGCCGCAACCATGAAGGGTTGCCGTTCGCAGAAAAAGCGCGAGCAGCTTTTGGCGGAAGTGGTGATGGCGGCGGCGGCGTAGCTCTCCCGCCCTCCAAAGGAGGGTGGCGCTCGCTGGCAATAACGCGCGTCAAGACACGAGCCCGCGTTCCCCTGGGGCTGACCCGCCCGCACTGCTCGCTTGTTTCTCGACGCTCGCTTCAAGCTCCCGGACGATGTCTCGCAGCAGGGCTGCGGCGAGCGAGTCCGTCACTTCGCGCTCCAGCGCGCGATAGCGCTCGATTTTGTTTTGAAGTTCTCTGCCTCGTCCAGTCTCGATCATGGCCGCGGACCTCCGCTCATACGACGCCGAGCGGCGGCTTTGGTTCTCCGGGTCTTTTAGACATTTGTTTGTGGTTTCCGGCTGGTAAAGAAGCTGGCGCGGGCGCGACCGTGCTTGCACGCGAGAGCGTTCGGTCAACGCTTGGTCGGCGATGCCGGAGCCTGCCTCAAAAGCCGAACGAGTGCCGGATTTGCCGCAGGACCGCGAAGGCGGCATCGGTGTACCGCCCATCGTAAAAATGTCTGTCGAGCAGCGAGGCGATCACCACAGCCACGGCTGCATTGAAACACCCTTTGAACATGCTCCAAGAGTGCCAGCGACCGGTAAAGGATGCGTAGCGCGGACCGAGCACGGACGCACGAGTTCCGAAAACGGAACTGTGCCTAAAGCCCACCCATCTTGCAGACGAGCTTCCACTCGTCGGCTGTTACAGGCTGCACCGAAAGCCGCGAGTATTTTACCAGCGCCATGGCGGCGAGCTTCTTCTCCGCCTTGATCTCAACCATCGTCACCGGCTTCGGCAGCGCCTTGTCGGCCTTGATGTCGACGCAGACGAATTTTCCGGTCTTGTCGGTCGGATCGGGATAGGCCTCCTTGATGATCTCGGCGATGCCGACGATCTCCTTGCCTTCGTTGGAATGATAGAAGAACGCCTTGTCGCCCTTCTTCATGTTCACGAGGTTTTGTCGCGCGGTGAAATTGCGCACGCCGGTCCACGCCTCGCCCTTACCTCCCTTGGCGACCTGCTGGTCCCACGACCAGCTCGACGGTTCGGATTTCACCAGCCAGTACGCCATCGCTCACTCCTCCGCCTTGAAGGGACGCGTCAACAAGCCCTCGATTGCGGCATCGATCGTCAATTTGTTCGCAAGAATCGCCGCGACTGACTTCGATACCGGCATGTCGATGTTCTGCGAAGCCGCCAGCTCGATCAACACGGGCGCGGTGAACTCACCTTCGGCAAGCTTGCCCACAGGCTTCGGCTCGCCACGTCCGAGCGCCAGCCCAAGCGCGAAATTGCGCGACTGCGGGCTCGCGCAGGTCAGGATCAGATCGCCGAGACCGGACAGGCCCACCATGGTTTCGGCACGTGCGCCGAGCGCACGACCGAACCGCGCGAGCTCGGAAAAGCCGCGCGTGGTGAGGGCAGCCTGTGCGGACGCGCCGAGATTTTTGCCGACCACGATGCCGGCCGCGATCGCCAGCACATTCTTGGCCGCGCCGCCGATCTCCACTCCGCGCACGTCGGTGGTGTGATAGGGCCGGAAGGTCGACGAGCCCAAGGCCTGCACGAGTTCGCTCGCGAGCGCCTCGTCCTTTGCCGCCAGGGTCACCGCGGTCGGCAAGCCGCGCGCGACATCGTCGGCAAAGCTCGGACCTGAGAGGATTGCAGGCATCGCGTGCGGTGCCGCCTCCGCGATGATCTCGGTCATGAATTTATGCGTGCCGTGCTCGATGCCCTTGGCGCAGGCGATGACGGGCGTCGCGTCGCGAAGATGGCTCGCGAGCGCGTTCACGGCCGCGCGCAGATGCTGCGCGGGCGTGACGACCAGGATGATCTCTGCCTGCGACGCTCGGGCGAGGTCGTTGGTGACGACAATCTCGGCGGCGAGTTTTGTGCCCGGCAAGCGCGGATTCTCGCGGCTCGAGGCGATGCGCGCGGCGTGTCCCGCATCGCGCGCATAGAGCGTCACGGTGCGGCCTGCGCGCGTCGCGACATCGGCCAGCGCCGTGCCCCAGGCGCCCGCGCCGATGACAGAGACGGAGTTGAAGGAGGTCATGGCGAGAACTCGATGGCAGGAGAACTTTGCGAGGATGACCCCCTCCCGGCGCGCTCCTTCGGAGCCCGCCGACCTCCCCCTTTCAGGGGGCGGTTGCAGTCGAATCCGCGGCGTGAGTGTTCACTCATGACACCTCAAAACCCCGCGCGGGTGTTGGCGAACTCCGCCGGCGCCGTCGCATTGGCATCGAGCGGCCAGCGCGCGCGGGGCGGCGCGTCCATGGTGTCGGACATGCCGAGCGCAAGCCGCTCCGCGCCGGCCCAGGCGATCATCGCGCCATTGTCCGTGCAGAGCGCGGGCGGCGGAATGATCAGCGTGGTTTGCGCTTTCGCCGCGACATCCTGCAGCGCACCGCGGATCGCCTGGTTCGCGGCGACCCCGCCCGCCGCCACCAGCGCGCGCGCCGGGCCGAAACGGTCGGCGAATAATTTCAAGCCGACGCTCAGGCGGTCCGCCGTCATCTCGAGCACCGCCGCCTGAAAGCTTGCGCAGAGGTCGCTGACGTCTTTCGCATCGAGCGGCGTCAGCCGGCTGATCTCGTTGCGCACCGCGGTCTTCAATCCGGAGAGCGAGAAATTCGCATCGCTCCGTCCGAGCATCGGCCGCGGAAATTCGAACTGCGTCGGATCACCGCCGCGCGCGGCGCGTTCGACCTCGGGCCCACCGGGATAGGGCAGTGAGAGCATCTTGGCGACCTTGTCGAAGGCTTCGCCCATGGCATCGTCAACCGTGGTGCCGAGCCGCACGTAATTGCCGACGCCCGCGACCGCGACGATCTGGGTGTGGCCGCCGGAAGCCAGAAACAGACAATAGGGAAAGGCGAGCGCGCAAGTCAGCCGCGGGGTCAGCGCGTGCGCTTCCAGATGGTTCACCGCGATCAGCGGCGTGCTGTGCACCATGGCGATCGCCTTCGCCGTGGTCAGCCCGACGATCACCCCGCCGATCAGGCCCGGCCCGGCAGCGGCCGCGACGCCGGATAATTGCGGAAAGCCGATCCCGGCCTCTTTCATCGCCGTCTCGATCAGGCGGTCGAGCACGTCGACATGGGCGCGGGCCGCGATTTCGGGCACCACGCCGCCGAACGGGGCGTGCTCCTCGATCTGCGAGCGGACGATGTTGGAAAGGATCTTTCCCGAGCCGTCAGGCTGGCGCTCGATCACGGCCGCCGCGGTCTCATCGCAGGTGGTCTCGATCCCCAGCACCAAAATCGGCTTTTGGTTATCCAATGTGAGCCCTTGCGTTCCCGCCGGTGTGGTGGTTCAGAAGTCCGCATCGAACTCCAGGACACCAGCGGTTCTCGTAAGTAACCGCCAAGAACCGTGGTTGCAATCGCCCGCAGCCGCGGAAATCCGTTATCTCACAGGGCTGATATGGCCGTTCTCGTCACCCGACCGCATCCGGATAATGAGGCGACCGCCGCTGCCTTGCGCGCGCGGGGGTTCGAGGTGGTGCTGGCGCCGATGCTGCGCTTCGAGCCGCTGCCCTTATCCGGCGATCTGACGGCCGGATATGGCGCCGTCATTGTCAGTTCGGCCAATGCGCTGCGTGCGATCGAAGCGCAGCTTGCGCCAAGCCCTTTGCAGGGGCTGCCGTTGTTTGCGGTGGGCGAGCAGAGCGCGGCGGCCGCCCGGGCGCTGGGATTTCAAAAGGTCATCACGGCCGATGGCGATGCCGCCGCATTGCGCGATCGCGTGCTGGCGAGCGCGCGCGCAAAGCAGCTTAAGAAGCAAGACGCCTTGCTCTATCTCGCCGGCGCCGATCTGGCGCACGATCTCGAGGGCGAGCTTTCCAGCCGCGGATTCGATGTCGTCGTGATGACGACGTATCGCATGGTTGCGCTCGCGAACCTTCCTGCCGAAGCCTGCGAGGCCTTTGCGGCGAACCGGATCGATGCAGTGTTGCACTATTCCCAGCGGTCGGCGCGCGCCTTCCTGAACGCGGTGCGCGCCGGCGGCGTGGAAATATCGGCGCTTTCGCTGCCGCAATGCTGCATATCGGCAAATGTGGCCTTCCCGCTGCGCGAAGCCGGCGCGACACAGGTGCAGGTCGCCGCATCGCCCGACGAAAATGCCTTGTTTGCGGCGCTGGAGCGTGCTTTGCGATAAGAGGGCGCCGAATCTGGTAGGACCTCGGATCAACCAGCAAAGGAACCGCAGGGATGGTCGATGACTCGCTAGAGGAGGCAGGAGGAGCCTCCGATACAACCAAGGCCAAGCGTGCGCCGCCCACGATCGAACTCGAGGCGCACGAAGTTTCCGGCGCAACCAGGCCCCCGACCGAGGCAAGTGCGGAGCCTGAAGCAGGCTCCGAGCAGCAGCCCGAGGCGGCGGCGGCGGTCGAAACGACGTCTCCGCCGATCGCGCCCGCGCCCGCTCGCATCTCGCCGTGGGTGATCGCGCCGTTCTCCGGCGCGGTCGCGGCCGCGCTTGTCATCCTGGTCGGCTGGATGCTGGGCTGGCCCGCGGTGCAGGCACCGCCTCCACCGCCACAGGTCGACACCGCACTTGTCGACGCTCTCGGCAAGCGCGTCGCGACGCTCGAAGGCAGGCTCGGCAAGGTCGATCAGGCGATGGCCGCGCTTTCGCCCGGTGCATTGGAAAAACCGGTCGCCTCCTTGCGCAACGATGTCGCGAGCCTGCGCACGGAGACGGACAAGCTCGCCGCGGCAGTGAACGAACTGAAGTCGGCGCCTCCGCCCGAGCCGGCCGCGGCGGTTGGTGCAACCGTCGATCTCTCGGCCATCAACGACCGTATCGACAAGCTCGAGCGCGCCGCAAGCGTGCAATCTGCGGCGATCGCGCAGGCGAACGCGAAGGCCACGGAGGCGAAGACGGCCGACGATCTGCCGCTGCGTCGCCTGGTTGCCGCTTCGCTGCTCGACGTCGCAGTCCGCCACGGCGATCCCTTTACCGAGGAGCTGAAAGCGGCGAAGGCGCTGGCGCCCGATGCGGATGCGTTAAAGCCGCTCGATCAGTTCGCCGACAAGGGCGTCCCGGCCCCGCCGGCACTGTGCCGCGAGTTGTTGACGCTGGTGCCCAAACTATCGCCGACGGCGCAGGACGTCTCGACCACAGGTACAGGCATCCTCGACAAGCTGCAGGCGGGCGCGGCAAAACTCGTCCGCGTCGAGCGGACGGATGCGACCGGCAATGACCGCAGCGCGATCGTGGCGCGGGTCACCGCGGCCGCGCTGCGCAACGATCTTGCCGAAGCCAGCCGCGAATTGTCGACGCTCTCGCCGGAGGAACGCGCGCCGGCGCAACCGTGGCTCGACAAGGGTCTCGCGCGCGATGCTGCTCTGTCTGCATCCCATAAATTTGCCGATGCGGCGATGGCCACGCTGGCGTCCAGGCCCTGACATTCGTATCAATGTTGCAGCATACTTTTACGAATGTCGGGTCCAGGGGCACGAGCGGTATGATTCCAGTGCTGTTTTTGGATTTGACATTCGCTACAAGAATGCGTGGTAAATCTGCCGACGCCTGAGACCGGCGTAATAGGGGCTTCATGGTTCGCATCGTCCTTTTCCTCGTCGGTATCGCGCTCGCCGCGGCCGGCGCTGCGTGGGTCGCCGATCAGACCGGCGAGGTCACGCTGACCTGGGGCGGCTATCGCATCGCGACCGCGCTGCCGGTCTTTGCGATGGCGCTGGGCGTCATCATCGTGGTGGCGGTGGTCGTGTGGAGCCTCCTGCGCATGGTGTGGAAGACACCGGAACGGATGAGGCGGGCGCGGCGCGAGCGCCGCCATGCGCGCGGGCGGCACGCCATTACCCAGGGCCTGCTCGCGATCGGTCACGGCGATGCCGCGGCGGCGCGCTCGAATGCCGAAAGTGCGCGCCGCCTTGCGGGCCAGGATCCCCTTGCGCTGTTGCTGCATGCGCAATCGGCGCAGCTCGACGGCGACCGTGTGGGCGCGAGGACCGCGTTCAATGCGATGGCGGAGCGCGAGGATACGCGGCTGCTCGGTCTGCGCGGGCTGTTCATCGAAGCGCAGCGCGCCGACGATGCGGTTGCCGCGGTCGTGATCGCCGAGGAAGTGCTGAAACTTGCGCCATCGTCGAACTGGGCGTCGCATGCGGTGCTCGGCTTCCGCTGTGCCCAGGGCGATTGGGACGGCGCGCTGAAAATCCTCGACAACAATCTGGAATCCGGGCTGCTCAACAAGCAAAGCTACCGCCGCCAGCGCGGCGTGCTGCTCACCGCGCGTGCGCTTGAACTGGAAAAGGTCGACCGCGATCGCGCGCGTGAGACCGTCAAGGAGGCGGTGAAGCTTGCGCCGACGCTGGTGCCGGCCGCGGTGCTGGCGGCGAAGTTCGAGAGCGAGGCGCATCAGGTCCGCCGTGCGATGCGGCTCGTCGAGGCCGCCTGGCTGGCGCAGCCGCATCCGGATCTTGCAGATGCCTATGCGCATGTCCGTCTCGGCGATTCCGCGCGGCAGCGGCTGGTGCGGGTCGAGACGCTCGCCGCAAAGACGCCCGGCCATGTCGAGGGGGCGCTCGCGCTCGCGCGTGCGGCGATCGATGCATCGGAGTTTTCGCGGGCACGCGACGCGCTTGCTCCCTACATCGCCGATCCGACCCAGCGCGTGGCGATGTTGATGGCGGAGATCGAGCGCACCGAGCATGGCGACGGCGGCAAGGCGCGGGCCTGGACGTTGCGCGCGGTGCGCGCGCGGCACGATCCGGCCTGGACCGCCGACGGCTATGTCAGCGACCGCTGGCGTCCGGTGTCGCCGGTGACGGGACGGCTCGATGCTTTCCAGTGGCAGGCGCCGCTTGCAAGCCTGCCCTCGGACAAGGGTCCCACCATCGAGTTCTCGCCCTTCGAGGAGGCGATGCTGGCTGCACCCACAGTGAAACGAGCGCTACCGGCGAGCGAAGGCCTCGCCGAGCCGACGCATGAGACCACGCCGCAGAGCGTGGTCCCCGCCGCCACGCAGGACAATGTGCCGCCGGCGGAAAAGACCGAGCGCGCCGCGGCGATTGCACCCGAGGCTCCGCCGGCCCAAAGCTCCCGTTCGGAAGGCTCCGCGTCGGAAGGCCCCCCGTCGGAGAGCTTCCCGTCGGAGAGCTTCCCAACGCAAGTCGCCTCGCCGCAAGCCTCTACGCCGCAAGGCTCATCCGCGCCGCTGTTCCGCGCCCGCGCCGATCTCGGAAAGACCTCAGGCGCGCCGGGTGCAGCGATCCCGCCGGTCATTCCGATTGTCCGCCCGCCCGACGATCCCGGGATCGACGATGAGGCGCCAAGCGACGAATTTACCGAGCAAATCGGTACCCCGAAGCAGCAGGCCGGGGGGTGGCGCGGCTTTCTCACCCGCTGGGGCGCGTCATAAATCGTTCCGCTCAAGCGTTGTTCTTGCCAATTTGGGCCGTGGCCGATATCAGGTGCGCGACGCGTTTCGAGGTTCTGCCGAACGCGGTTCCGTTGGTCCGCCGCAATAGCTCAGCCGGTAGAGCACGTCATTCGTAATGACGGGGTCGGGGGTTCGAATCCCTCTTGCGGCACCAATCAAATCAAAGATTTAGCTTCAGCTCGAAAACAGCCATTTCCATAAAAGGTACGCTATAGGTACGTAAGCCACTGAGGCCTCGCACCCGTGGGCAGCGTTTTGGCGCTTCTATCGGAATGGACAGAGGGGGCCAAATGGACTCAAATAAGTATTTCTGCACGCGACTACCTCAACGGGTCGCACATTGACCTTAGCGCAGCATCAGCTTTGTAGCGGTAGAGGTACGCCTTGGTCCGCCTCTCCGATTTTTGGATTTCTGGAGTGCAGTGAAAAAAGGGACCCCGAGGTCGGGGTCCTAGTATCTGTAGTAATGCACGTCGGAGTTCGGGCGAACCCCGCAAGCGCCAACTCGACTGAGTCGAGTGGCTCAATTGAGTCCCGATTGGGGAGAGGCAGGGGACCAAGTTTGTCGTGATTGGGGACTGCGATTTTCGTTTTCGCCACCTTCCTGAGATTGGTCACCCTCGTTACAAAACTGACATAAAACTGTGCTCTACCCCAGAGTGCATCATAAAGTAACGAGGCGAGTTGTATGAGTAATGGGGCTTTCGCGTTTTTTGCGATCGCGCTGAGCACAATTTCGGTAGCGCTGGCCGCTCTGATGGTGTGCATAGTCATACAGGGGCAATCTAGCGCAGCGTCAGGTTCACCGCTGTTGACGCATACAGCGTACCGTTCTTGGTCACATGACCGCCCCTTCTGCCTCTCCCATTTTCGTTTTTGGGGGGCATAGACGCCCACGCACCGTGTGCGTGGTGCGCTCCACATTTTTGGGTAATTGGCGGAGGCCGTGGAGGATTTGCACGCCTCACTTAAGCGTGAGGCCGCGAAGAAACGAAGTAACAGAACCCTGACCGCGATGCCCTTATCTCATCTCCATTTCATGTTGCTTGGTGGTTTGCCCCGAATGCGACGTTGGAGAGGTTCAGATGACGCTTTTTTTGATCCTG
>Ga0306924_10008674_pt1 | contig 10264 bp, 9 predicted proteins | sample sta12Can44000111_FD_203756 | JGI IMG/M metagenome (GOLD analysis project Ga0306924, IMG submission 203756) | Lab enrichment of tropical soil microbial communities from Luquillo Experimental Forest, Puerto Rico - statanox.12C.anox.44.000.111 (v2)... | ecosystem: Environmental > Terrestrial > Soil...
TCAGTCCGGTGCCGGCCTGTTCAGTTCTCACGGTTCATGTACAGTATGATTCTCATGTAGAGCTCGCGGAGCATGGCTTCAAGCCTGGTCCCAAGCTAATGTCATGGACGGCAGCAGAACAGATCGCCAAGCACGTTCAATTTCCGGTTCAGATTGAGCGGATCACGTTCACAGACACAAACGGCCGGATGTGGTCGCGGGATAATCAGGGATCACTCGGCTTCGTGACAGTCTGGCCGATAAAGCTAGCTAACAAGCTCTTTGGCTGGCGGTATCTTGATGCGCCAGTTGGCTCTCTTGGCACGATTACTCCCGCGATCGGCTGCTGATGATCGCTGTCTGAGGCCAGATCCGGGCACTAACCGCCGGTCACCAGACGGTGGGCGGTGGACAGCGCGACGTGTAGCTCCCGGGCGATCGCCGGGTAGCTCAGCCCCTCGCCGCGGAGCCGCTGGGCGGCGGCGGCCAGGTGCGCCCGGGGCACTCCCGGGGCGGCCTGGCGGGTGATCTCGGGCGGCTCCGGGTCCTCCCACGGGCCACCGGCCCGCTCGATCCGCGGTGGTGGCGACCACGCTGGCGGAGTGCGGCGTATGCATGACCGCTCATGGGGTGCGCCGCCGCCGCTGCCGCACCACCAGCAGGCCACTCGCCACCCCCCCGCGGTCAGTGGGGGCCGGGCCGGGAGCCGCCACCCAGCGGCCCGGCCCCCGATGCCCAGGGCGGCGAAAGGGGACACCGCCCCGGGCGGTCGAGGTTGAGGACCAGGCGCAGGCCCACCCCGCTGGGCGGCCTCCCCGGCTACGGGAAAGGCGGGCGCCCCGGCGGGCCTTGGCCCCGCTGGCAGACATGGGAGTGTCGAGTGGGCGGGACTCTGTTCCGAACGCCTGGCCCTCGGTCTGGGCGCGGCCACCAGCCGCAAGGGTGGCAGCGGCGGCGGCCACACCCGGTCTAAAAGTCCGCCATCCACACCGGGGTGTCGGTGACCCTGGTCATCATCGGATACCCGGCGGCCGACGCGGGCGGCTCCGCCCATCCGCCAGTGGCCGCGGCCGGGTAGTCATCACCCGGCTGCATGGGAATCGGCCGGCCGCGGTACGCCGCCGTTGGCTCGATCCATGACCCCTGCCTGATCGCCTCGCCCTCCAGCGCGGCCAGTCGCGCCCGGCGCAGCACCGGGTCCGTGGTCAGCGCCGCGGTCATGCGGTGGGACCGTGCGATCAGCGCCGCGTCCGCGTCGTACTGGGACCGCTGCGCCCCCGGCCCAGAGGGCGGCCCGGCCGGCTCCATCAGCATCGCCCCGGCGGCACTGCCCAGCACCTCGGCCGGGGTCCGCCACCGGCCCTGACCGGTCATCAGCAGGCCGGTCCGCCAGTCCTCGATCGCAGCCGCCTTGTCCGCCTGGTCCTGCTCGGCCACGGCCTCCGCCCGGCGGGCCTCGGCGTCGGCCGCCGCCCGTGCGATCTCCAGCTGCTCGGCGTAGGCGGGCGCTGCTGCTGCCGCCCGCCACTGGCGGGCCTCGGCGTCGGCCTCGGCGCGTTCCACCTCGGCGCGGTCGGCCGCATCCGCCCGGCGCAGCGTGAGCAGGTGCTCCCTGCCGACCTGAAAATCCCCGTACATCGGCGGTTCCTCCATCCTGGGTCTGCCTGGCCCAGGTGGGTGGCGGCCGGCGCCGGGCCTTGAGATCATCTGCGTCCATGCTCCCACGCCGGGGCGGCCCAGCGGGGGCAGCGCCGTCCCGATCTTCGGCTCAATCCGGCCCATCACCGGCGCACCCTGTCAGCGCGGCGGAGCAGGCGGAGCGGAGCCACCGCTGTCGCCCAGTCATCTTCTACAGCCTGATGCCTAGTCCGGCCCAACAAGGTACTCACCTGTGCAGTGGGACAGGAAACTGGTCACGCCCCAGGGACCCATCAAAATTGATGTTCCGGAGGACCCGAACGTCAACCGGTTGCATTTCTCACCCGGTGGATGCCACGGGTGCCCGCACACCGGGCACTTAGGGCCTTTCTGTTTCCTGGCCACCCGTCGATTATCCCCGGGTGGGTCACCTCCGCAGCGGAACCACGTTGGCCCCGGACCGTCCCACCGCCTCGGCGTGCCGCTGCTCGATACGCTCCAGGCCCAGCCGGTGGGCTTTGGCCAGGGCCACCACCGACGACAGCGGGGCACACCAGCCAGTGGCGTCCAGGGCGCGGGCCAGCTTGAGCACCGCCAGGCCAGCCGAGGACCGCTCGGCGCCCATCTGGCGCAGCTCGGCCGCCGTTGCCGCCTCCAGCTGGGGCCAGTTGCGCGGCTTCCGCCGGGGACGCGAGGATCCTCGCGCCAGCCACCCCGGAGACCGGCTCGCACGCTTCCTACAGCGGTCGCTGCAATACCTCGCGAGCGGCGACCGGCCGCTCAGGTCGGCCCCGCAGGGGCAGCTACGCGCCATCACTCACCGCCTGTCCGTGACCTGGAATCGAGGTTAGCCACGCGCTTTGGCTGCGGCGGCTGAGTCAAGAGGCCGGGCAAGATCAACAACTATCTGACCTGCGGAAACGTGAGCCTCGGTCATGGGTGGGAGTGCCTTGCCCAGGTGGGAGTGCCTACTAGGGGGAGGGAGTCCCTTGCTTGCTGGCATCGCATTGGCTCATCGCATTAGTTGGCTTGTGCTGTTGGCAGGCTGGCATCCGCAGGGTGGTGTGTCCGTCGCTGGCGACCAGGACCAGCTGAGGCTGGTCATCAGCCGCCTCGTTCCACCTCTTTGTCCAGGTCATCGCGTAGGGCGGCAAGCGCCTTGCCCTTGGCGTCTGCTACAGCCGCAGGGCCGCACCTGCCATACAAGAAGTCGAAGAGGCGGTCAATGGCCTCGCTCGCAATCGTCGTGGTCGGCTCAGGTGCTATCAGCGACACCTCATTCTTCAGAGAGATAGCATCATTTATCGCAGCCGCATACTTCGCGAAGTCGGGACTGTCGGGGCCAGCGGATTTAGCCTCCATCGCCGCCGTAACAGCATTACTGAAAACTGTCATGAAGCGCGCGTAGAGCTGCCGCTTGTCAGCCAGCCGGGCGCGGTCGGCCTCGGCGGTGATTGTGAGCCGAGTGCTCTCACGGGCTGAGTCGCCTGCAATCCTCGCGGCGATGATCGCCCCGGCGACGCCAGCGATGCCCACAGCCGCGGTGATGGCCACCGAGACCACGCTTGTCCAGTCCACGCCAGCACATCATGCCAGACCTGGACCTGGACGCTTGTACCGGCGAGGCGGGTCTTGGGTGGAGTCCCATTACGATGCCTTCCGGTCTGCCAGCCGCCTGCGGTAGCGGTGGCGGACCGGGGCTTGCGCCTGGCTGTAGGCGGCGGTGCAGATCTCGCACCGGCACCCCCAGTTGGATTAGGTGCTCGCGCCGTGTTTGGTGATGGCCGCGGTCCCGGCTGCCGTCGCCTGGTGGCGCTTGCGGCGCTGCGCCCGCTGGCGGGCGGCGTTGGCGGCGCGGCACGCCTCGCAGCGGCAGCCTCGGTGGGCGTAGCGGGCTATTGTCCCGTGCTCGGGAATGGGGCGGGCTAGTTTCCGGCCGGTTTCCATTTCATGCCCTTTCGCGGGGTTATTCCGGGGGTGGTTCGCCCGCCCAGCGGGCGTCCCATTCTGAGGTGTCCTCCCAGTCGTCGCCGAGGTCGGCGACGGGTCCGGCGTCGCGTCCGGGTGAGTCCTCGGCCGGGGTCTCGGGTGGCCCCACGGGGGTGGGGGTGCCGTGACCGCCGTGACCGCCGTGACTTTGCAGGTCAGGCGGTTGCACCTGATTCTCGGGTGCCGTGACCGCCGTGACCTGATCTTGAGGGTCACGGCAGGGTCTCGGCACGGTCACGGCAGCCATTTGCGGGCTGACCTGGGCGGTCACGGCGGTCACGGCAGGTAGTGTCTCCTGCCCCCCCGCTGAGCCGAGGTAACGGCTCCACGGGTCGCGCAGATCCTCGCGGCGGTAGCCCCGGCGGCTGCGCCCGTCCACCTTGACGTACCGGGGCGCCACGCTGAATTGCTTGAGCAGGTCGGACATTTCGCGGGGATTCAGGGAATGACCGTCGCGGTCGTCCCACGGGGACTCAGGGAGTTTGGTGAGCGCGGCCAGGATCGTTTCAGTGGGCAATTTCTCATCGTCACCGAACACGGTCAACAGGTCGGCCAGCAGGCGGATGCCCTCATCGTGGGCGGCGGCAGCTTCGGCCTCACCAGCGAGCACCTGGGCAGCGGCGCGGGCGCGGGCGGGCCAGTCGCCGCCCGCCAGGTCGGCCACCGCGAGCAGCGCCTCCCACACGTCCTCGGCGCGGTCGTTGAGGCCGGGTGGCATGTCGGGTTCGGCGGCGGCGATCACCTCGGCGTTGGGGACCACCCAGGCGGCGAGGCGGTCACCGACCGCCGTCACCTTGCCCTTGTCCCGGCGGATCCGGTACTTGGCCACGATCTCGCCTGGTGCCTTGCGGCGCAGGGTGATGATGACGGCCCGGTCCTCGATGGTGTCCGGCATGTCACCGATCCCGGCCAGGATCGCCATCGCGAAGGTCGGGCAGGTGTCCATCTTCCGGGAGGCGGCGTCCCAGCGGCGGTAGGGCCGGTCCCGGCCGAATCCGGAGTTGATGATCCCGCGCAAACTCTCGGCTTTGTCGTCGCCCTTGAGCGGTCGGCCAAAGGTCGCGTCCGCCTCATCGAGCAGCAACGTGGGCGGCTGGTCGACGGGGATCGAGCGGACCAGCGCCGCCGCGCTGATGTCGGTCGTGATGAGCGGGCGGGCCACCAGCTGGGCGAGCACGTCCAGCAGCCGGGTCTTGCCGCACCGCTTGACCGGGGACTTGATGAGCGCCCGGGATGCGAACTCCAGGTGCGGCATGGCGTGGGTCGCGGCGGCGACCAGGGTCATGGCGTCGGCCGCCTGCGGGCTAGGGAACGCCACGTACCGGGTCAGGATGGCGTGGGCCTCGTTGAGCGTGGCCGCACCGTCCGGCTTGGCGTCCAGGTCGGCCAGGTCGTCGGTCATCGGTGGTCCCTTCCGGTGGCGGAGGTGACGGTGCGCCGTGCCTCTTGCTCGGACAGTCCGGCGATGATCGCTGCGGCGATCAGGGCATCGGCGGCGGCGCGGTCGCCGTTGATGCGGCAGGCGGCCCAGTACAAGCCCGCGTTGCGGTTGCCCTCGGGCAGGGTGGCGACCCAGGCGGCGAGCTTGGTCACGTCGTGGTCGCTGTCCGCTGGGCGGGGTGGCATGGGCGGGGGAGGGGCGAGCAGCGCCCGGACGGCCTGCCAGTCCAGGGTGCCGCTGGCGTGCCGGTGGCCGGCCAGGGTGTAGGGCCTGCCGTGGACCACGCTGGGCGGGGCGAGCACGTACCCGCCGCGGGCCTTGAAGTCGAGCCAGTGGCGGGGGAGGCGGGCGCTCGGCTGGGCGGTCCCGGCGTAGTGAACGTGCTGCCCGCCGGACGGGGTGGTGACGATGGCGAGCGCCCCGGCGAGCAGGCCCGCCAGCTTGAGCCGGCCGTAAGCTGCCCACCCGTCGCCCTCTGGCTTCACGTCCAAGTCGAGCACGTCCGGGCCGGGCGCCCCGGTGGCGATGGCCACGTTGGCGCCCGGCCAGCGGCGCCACCAGGCGCGGATCTGGGCGGGGTCTGTGCTGGCGTCGTGAAACCCGTGGGCGGTGAGCGGTGCCTTGCATTCGCACTCGTCGGGCGGGTACGGGCAGGGGTCGGCGTTCGGCCGGGTGGGGAACACCGGCCACCCGGCGCGGGCGTAGGCGAGCGCCTGGGCGGCCAGGTCCCCGGTCATGCGGTGCCGCCGTCCAGCAGGGCCAGCAGCGCGGCCCGCTCAGCGTCCGACCGGTCGACCACCTGCCGGTAGACGGCCAGGTCGATGCGGCTGGTGATGGCATCGCGGAGGATGGCCTGGAGCGGGGGCGTGGGCATGGCGTCAAGCTGGATGCCCCACCACCGGTCGCGGTCCGGGTACACCTCGCGGGCCTGGTCGGCGGTGAGCGCGATCCTCTCCACCGTCAAGGGGCGGCCTGCCGCCCCACCCAGGTCGCGGTACAGATCCGGCAGGTCACGGCGCAGGACGTTGGTGATCTGCTCGCCGTCCCGGTCCAGGTCGGACAGGTGGAGGACGACGGTCGGCACGTCGCGGTCGACGGCCTGCTCGGCTTCGTGGTAGCGGGCGGCCAGCCCGTCGTAGCCACCGGAGGGGATGAGCGGGACGCCGTACTCGTTGGCGACAGGGGCGAGGATGTCGGCCAGCCCGCGATGCTCGCACCAGGCGACCAGGTAGGACGCCTGCCCTTCCTGCTCGGCCCGGTGGTAATGCTCGGCCCGCCACCGCTGGAGTCTCAGCCATTCCTCCGGGCTGTCGTACCCGCCGCCGCCGCCCATGCGCGTGACGCTGTCCTTGATTGCATGGAAGGGCAGCACCCCGGCCCGCCGGGCGCGGTTGAGGACATTGCTCACGGCGTCGTAGCTGGCCTTGTTCTTTTCCCGGTACAGCCCGGCCGCGTGGGCGAGGTAGAGGACGCGGCGCACGTACACCGGCCACTCATCCTCCAAGCCGAGGGCGATCTTGACGACCTCCAGGGACTTGCCGGTGGGCTGCCACGGTGCGAGCCCGGTCACGCGGCGGGCCATGACCGCTCACCGCCAAAGCCCGGAATTGTCAACCTTGCGGGGAAGCCGTTACGACGCCTGGCGGCACAGGGCCGTCCGGGCCTTGCAGGGCGAGACTGGGGCTGACAGCCCGGCTGCGGCCAGTAAGGCGCTGGCGGCGCAGTGTTCCGGGCCTTTGCTACGGTGGGACCAGCGCACCAGCCCTGTCCGGTCTGAGCGTGTGAGAGGCCGCTTCCCAGGCGGCCTCTCGGCTCGTTAGGCGGTGGCATTTTTGGCGGTCGGGACATGTCGAACGAGTCGCTCAAGATCCACCAGATCGATCTTGAGCAACCGTGGGCCGACACGGTAAGCGCGAAGACGACCGTCTGCAATCCAGCGGTAGATCGTACGGGTGCTTACGTCCGCATACGCGGCGCCTGCGGTGGTCGAGACAAGTTTCTGCGGCCGGGTGACTGTGCGTGCCATCGCTGTCCGTTCCTGGGCAGCCGCACGCCAAGCGGGCGTGCGGGAACCTGGAACGGAGGAGCGCCATTGCGGGCCGCTGGCCGGTTCCCTAACGCGGGTGCTGTCTCCGATGGCGTTCTACCGGACCGCGCACCCTCCGGCCTCTCCAACCGTGACCCCGGCGCTGCAGGGCCACAAACGCGCCGGACCATCCCGGGTGGGACGGCACCGAAAGTACATCAGCGGCATTCCGCGTCGCAAGTCCACGGAGACCGTTTGGCACGCCAGTGGCATGAGATAACGAAGCCCCGGCAGAAACCGGGGCTGACGTGCATAAACGTTGGTGGGCGATACTGGGATTGAACCAGTGACCTCTACCGTGTCAAGGTAGCGCTCTCCCACTGAGCTAACCGCCCTCGAGGCGGAGGCGGGAATCGAACCCGCGTACAGGGCTTTGCAGGCCCTTGCCTATGCCACTCGGCCACTCCGCCGCTGCCGGCCCCGTCGCCGGGAGCGAGCAGGTGCCCCGGGAGCCGTGTGGACCTTCGGCCGCGTGAACGGCGTCCGGCGCCTCCGAGCGGACGACGGGATTCGAACCCGCGACCCTCACCTTGGCAAGGTGATGCTCTACCAACTGAGCCACGTCCGCGTGCCCGCTGGCCAGCAGCCAGCGGAACGCCAGCCGGCGGAACCGGCCGGTGTGCGCTTGGCAACTTTAGCCGATCCTGGCCGGCCGGGGAAACTCGGCCGGGCCCGGGGTGGCAGGCTGTCAGCCATGCGAACAGTGAGCGTCAACGGCGACGCCCTGACCGTGGCCGACGTGGTTGACGTCGCGCGCGGCATGGCCACCGCCGAACTCGCGGCCAGCGCCGCCGGCGGCATGGAGCCGAGCCGCGCGGTGGTCGCGGCCGCGATCGCGGGCGATGCCCCCGTGTACGGCGTCAACACCGGCTTCGGCGCGCTGGCCGACACCCGGGTGGGGGAACAGGATCTCACCCGGCTGCAAGGCGCGATCATCCGTTCGCACGCCGCCGCTACTGCGGCGCCGCTGGACGATCCGGCTGTCCGGGCGCTGCTGCTGCTGCGTGCCCGCACGCTGGCCGCGGGCTATTCCGGGGTGCGGGCCGACGTGCCTGCCCGGCTGATCGAGCTGCTGCGCCGGGACCTGCTGCCGGTCGTGCCGGGCAAGGGATCGGTCGGCGCGTCCGGGGACCTGGCCCAGCTCGCTCACCTGGCCCAGCCGCTGATCGGGGAGGGGCGGCTGCGCGCACCCGGCGACCCGCTGTCTGGACGCCCAGCCGCGGAAGTACTGGCCGAGCACGGGATGGCGCCGCTGGTGCTGGCGCCGAAAGAGGGACTGTCGCTGGTCAACGGCACCGAGCCGATGCAGGCACTGCTCGCCTTCTCGGTCCACGATGCCGCGATGCTGGTTACCGCGGCCGATGTGGCCTGCGCGCTGTCGGTGGAGGCGCTGCTCGGCACCGACCGGCCCTACGACGAGCGGGTGCAGGCGCTGCGCCCGCACCCGGGCCAGCTCGACAGCGCTGCCAACCTGCGGGCCCTGCTGGCCGGGTCGCCGCTGCTGGCCAGCCACCGGCACAGCCGTCACGCGGTGCAGGACGCCTATAGCCTGCGGTGCGCGCCGCAGGTGCACGGGGCGGTCCGGGACGTGCTGGCGCACGCCCGGCGGGTGCTGGAGATCGAACTCGGCTCGGTGGTGGACAATCCGGTGGTGGTGCGCGACGGCGAGGTGATGACCACCGGCAACTTCCACGGTGAGCCGCTCGCGTTCGCCGCCGACATGCTGGCGATGGCACTGGCCGAGCTGGCCAGCATCAGCGAGCGGCGGGTCGACCGGATGCTGGACCCGGCCTCCTCCCGCGGCCTGCCGCCGTTCCTGGCCCCGGCGGCGGGCACCAACTCGGGCTTCATGCTGGCCCAGTACACCGCCGCCTCACTGGTCAGCGAGAACAAGGTGCTCGCCCACCCGGCCAGCGTGGACACCATCCCCACCTCGGGCAAGCAGGAAGACCACGTGTCGATGGGCTGGACCGCGGTACGCAAGCTGCGGGACGTGGTCGCGAACGTGCGGACCTGCCTGGCGGTCGAGGTGTGCTGCGCGGCGCAAGGTATCGACCTGCGGGCGGAGGTCGCCGCACCCAGCCGGGCACTGGCCGCGGTGCACGCGGCGGTGCGGGAGCAGGTGCCGATGATGGAGGTGGACCGGGAGGTCGCGGGGCAGATCGCCGCCGTGGACGAGCTGCTGCCGGCACTGGCCGGGGTGGCCGCGGCCCACTGCGGCGGCCTGCGGTAGCCAGCGCTCCAGTCGGCCGCGCGCCGGGCCGGGCACGGATGCGTTAGTCTGTGGTGGCCGGTGGGCCGGATACGGCCCCGGCTCAGGGCGATTGGCTCAGCGGGAGAGCGCCTCGTTCACACCGAGGAGGTCACTGGTTCGATCCCAGTATCGCCCACCAGCGTTTGTGCTGGTAAAAGCCCTTTCAGCCAGGGGCCGTGCCCTCATCGTGCCCTCACGGCCCCAGGGCCGCCCTCACCTCTTGCCTTTGTGCAGCCCTGTCTTACATCATTGGGATTCATGGAGGCCTGGGACCACGAGCCCGAGCAGCCCCAGGATTGCTGCCGGGATGGCTACGAGCCCGAGCCGTGTCAGTTGGACCCGGCCGGCCGCGCCCTGTCAATCATTCCCGGCGGCGACTACAGCTACGAGGGGGCCCTGCACCGGGACGGCTCGGACCTGTACCGGGCCGCTGCCGACCACTTGGCCAAGCTCACCCATTACGTCGAGTGGACGACCTGGGACGAGTACCACGGGATGGAGAAGCACCTGCTCCGCGCTGCCGTTTTCTTCCTGCGGCGGTGGCGGCTTGAGCACCGTGTGATGTGGCCGGCCCAGCTTGCCGCCACGCTGGTGCTGGCTATGCTGCTCACTCTCCTGGCAGCATTGGCCGCTACCCGCGCCGCCACCCGGCCCCCGCCTCCTGACCTGACCCCCGCCGCCGCCTACGTGCGTTCCCGCACCGTGCTGACGGCTGCCCCGCCGCGCCCCCGCGCCCCGGTCCTTGCGGGAGCAGCCGCCTAACCACTCTCGGCCGGTTCTCCCGCACCCCTCCGAGTGCTGCGGGAGAACCGTCCATGAGCCCACATCCCACACCGGCCGAAGCCGCCCGGCGCAAGCCCGCGGCTCGGCGCTGGCT
>Ga0306924_10008680_pt1 | contig 10261 bp, 7 predicted proteins | sample sta12Can44000111_FD_203756 | JGI IMG/M metagenome (GOLD analysis project Ga0306924, IMG submission 203756) | Lab enrichment of tropical soil microbial communities from Luquillo Experimental Forest, Puerto Rico - statanox.12C.anox.44.000.111 (v2)... | ecosystem: Environmental > Terrestrial > Soil...
GATACGAGATTATGGGGAAGAACGGTTTGCTTTTCAGATTGCAAAGGCGCTTGTTGCTCGCCGGGCAGAGTCCGACCGTCTTGGGCCTCTCGTCAGCACGGGCGAGCTTGCCCAAATCGTGGCTAACGTCGTCAAAACCCGTGAGAAGGGCAAGGATCCGGCAACCCGCACCTTTCAGGCTATACGGATTCACGTCAATCAAGAGCTTGCGGAGCTGCAGGTCGTTCTAGAAGCAGCGCTGTCGTTGCTGGAACAGGGGGGGCGGCTGGTGGTCATCAGCTTTCATTCGCTCGAGGACCGGATCGTCAAGCGATTCATGCAGGCGCACGCGAGTGCGCCTGCGGTCGATCGTCGCTTGCCGATCCGTGCGGTCGACCTGCCGAGCCCCCCGCTCAAGATAATCGGCCGCAAGTTTCCGGGCGAAGCGGAGGTGGCTGCCAATCCGCGCGCCCGCTCGGCTGTGATGCGCATCGCGGAGCGCGTCACGCCATGAGCCGAATCAATATCTTTCTTCTCATCATCGTGATGGGCTGCGCACTGTCGGTCGTCAATTCGAGCAACCAGCAGCGCCAGATCTTCATCCAGTTGCAGCGCGCGCAGTCACAGGAGCGGCAGCTCCAGCAGGATTACGCGCAGCTTCAGTATCAGCAGAGCGCGCTGTCCAAGACGTCGCGCATCGAGCAGCTCGCCGACGAATCGCTGAAGATGCAGCCGATCTCGACGGGCCGCACGCAATATCTGACCCTTCAGCCGGGCGTCGCGAAGGCGCTCGACGCGCCGATTCCCGCATCCGCCGATACGGCTGCCAACGCCCGCGGAGACGCGCAATGAAGCCGTCGCCGAAGCGCCAGAACGTGAAATTCACGTCGAGCCCCGTGCTGTCGGTGCATTTGCCGATGTGGCGCTCGAAGCTGGTCGTGTTCCTGCTGTTCATGGCGTTCGTCGCGCTCGCCGCGCGCGCGTTCTGGATTCAGGGACCGGGCAACGCGTTCTACCAGAAGCAGGGCGAAAGCCGATACCAGCGCACGATCGAGCTGCCGGCGACGCGCGGCAAAATTCTCGACCGCAACGGCCTCGTGCTCGCGACGAGCCTGCCGGTGCGCGCGATCTGGGCAGTGCCCGAGGACGTGCCGGACGATCTCGGCGCCGACAAGGTCGACCAGCTCGGCAGGCTGCTCGACATGACGCCCAAGGAACTGCGCGCGAAGCTGTCCGCGGACAAGGGCTTCGTCTACGTGAAGCGCCAGGTGCCGATCGATGTCGCCGACAAGGTGGCGGCGCTCGGCATTCCCGGCGTTTACCAGCGCAACGAATACAAGCGCTTCTATCCGGAAGGCGAGATCACCGCGCACCTGATCGGCTTCACGAACGTCGAGGACGAGGGGCAGGAGGGCGTGGAGCTGGGCGACCAGAAGATGCTCGAGGGCACGCCCGGCCTGCGCCGCGTGATCAAGGACCGGGTCGGCCATATCGTCGAGGACGTCGCCGAGCAGCTGCCGCCGCACAACGGCACGGACATCGGCCTGTCGATCGACAGCAAGATCCAGTACATCGCGTATGCGAACCTGAAGGCCGCGGTGGAGAAGTTCGCCGCGAAGGCGGGCGCGGCGATGGTGATCGACGTGCGCACGGGCGAGGTGCTCGCGCTGGTCAATTATCCGACGTATAACCCGAACGACCGCTCGCACCTGACCGGCGAGCAGCTTCGCAACCGCATTCTCACCGACGTGTTCGAGCCGGGCTCGATCATGAAGCCGTTTACGGTGTCGCTCGCGCTCGACCTGCACCGCGTGTCGCCGAACACGCTCGTCGAGACGGGCAACGGCCATTACGTGCTCGATGGCGCGCCGATCACCGACGACTCGGGTTTCGGCACGCTGACGGTGGGCGGCGTGATCCAGAAATCGAGCAACATCGGCGCGACCAAGATCGCGATGACGATGAAGCCCGAGGAAATGTGGAATATGTATACCAGCATCGGTCTCGGCCAGGCGCCGAAGGTCGGCTTTCCCGGCGCCGCGGCCGGCCGTCTGCGCCCGTGGAAGGGCTGGCGCCGGATCGAGCAGGCGACGATGTCGTACGGCTACGGCCTGTCGGCGTCGCTGTTCCAGCTCGCGCGCGCCTATACGGCGATTGCGCACGACGGCGAGCTGATGCCGGTGACGATTTTCAAGACCGACAACGCGCAGCCGGTCACGGGTCCGCAGATCTTCTCGCCGGTCACCGCGCGCGAAGTGCGCGCGATGCTCGAAACCGTCGTGGCGCCGGGCGGCACGTCGCCGGACGCCGCCGTGCCCGGCTACCGCGTCGGCGGCAAGAGCGGCACCGCGTACAAGCATGAAGGCCACGGCTACACCCGGAAATACCGGGCGTCGTTTGTCGGGATGGCGCCGATGCCGAATCCGCGGATCGTCGTCGCGGTGTCGGTCGACGAGCCGACGGCGGGCAGCCACTTCGGCGGACAGGTGTCCGGTCCCGTATTCTCGGCGATCGCGGGCGACGCGCTGCGCGCGCTGAACGTGCCGCCGAACATGCCGGTCAAGCAGCTCGTCGTGTCCGGCGACACGCCTTCCCAGGCAGGGCCGCAAAAGCTGGCCGCCGCAACGGGCGCGAAGCATATCATCGTGTCTAGCACGACACGCAATTCTCCGGGAGTCATTCGATGAGCGCCGCTCGCAGTTCACATCCGGCGCACCAGCAAATCGCAGCCGCGCTTGCGTGGCTGCGCGAGCATGTGGCCCCCGAGGCGCAACTGCACGCGGACACGCGCAGCCTGAACCCGGGCGACGTGTTCGTCGCGTATGCGGTCGACGGGGCCGACAATCGCGCCTTCATTCCCGATGCCGTCGCGCGCGGCGCCGCCGCCGTGCTGTATCAGCCGGACGGCTTCGCGGGCGTGCCCGCCGCGCCCGCCACGCTTGCGGTGCCGGCGCTGAACGAGCTGGCCGGCGACATCGCCAGCGGCTGGTACGGCGATCCGAGCGACAGCATGTTGACGGTCGGCGTGACCGGCACGAACGGCAAGACGTCTTGCACGCAGTGGATCGCCGCGGCGCTGACCGCGCTGCACAAGCCGTGCGCGGTGATCGGCACGCTCGGCAGCGGGATGCCCGGCCAGCTCGTGCCGACCGGCTTCACGACGCCGGACGCGCCGCAGCTGCAGCGCAGCCTCGCGCAGCTGCGCGCCGCCGGCGCGCAGGCGGTTGCGATGGAAGTGTCGTCGCACGCGCTCCATCAGGGGCGCGCGAACGGCACGTCGTTCGACATCGCCGTATTTACGAATCTCACGCAGGATCACCTCGATTACCACCGCACGTTCGACGCCTACGAGGCAGCGAAGGCGAAGCTCTTCGCATGGCGCGGCCTGCGCGCCGCGATCGTCAATCGCGACGACGCGGCCGGCCGCCGTCTGCTCGAGAAGCTGGCCGGGCGCGTGCGCACGATCGCATACGGCATCGACACGGCCGTCACTGCCGACGCCGATCGCGAGCTGATCGCGACCGGCGTGCGGGCGACCGCCACCGGCACCGCGTTCCGCCTGCGATCGTCGTGGGGCGACGCGGACGTCGAGGTCGGCACGCTCGGCGCGTTCAACATCAGCAACCTGCTTGCGGTGCTCGGCACGCTGCTCGCGTCGGACGTCCCGTTCGATGCGGCGCTCGCGGAGCTGGCGCGGCTCGAGCCGGTGAACGGCCGGATGCAGCGTCTCGGCGGCCGGCTGCAGAACGACGAGCCGCTCGTGGTGATCGATTACGCGCACACGCCCGACGCGCTCGAGAAGACGCTCGACGCGCTGCGCCCGATCGCCGACGCGCGCGGCGGCGCGCTCGTCTGCATGTTCGGCTGCGGCGGCGACCGCGACGCGACGAAGCGTCCGCTGATGGGCGCGATCGCCGAGCGGCTCGCCGATCAGGTCGTGGTGACGAGCGACAATCCGCGCAGCGAGGAGCCGCAACGCATCATCGACCAGATCGTGGCCGGCATGCATGCGCCCGCCAACGCGCGCCGCATCGACGATCGCGCAAGCGCGATCCTGCAGGCGGTGCGCGGGGCGGCGCGCGAGGATGTCGTCGTGCTGGCCGGCAAGGGCCACGAGGCGACGCAGGAAATCATGGGCAAGAAGCGCGCGTTCTCCGACCAGGATCACGCGCGGCTCGCGCTCGCGGCGCGCACGACGCACGGCAAGGGGGGCTGCGAATGACGATGCTCACGTTGAGCGAGGCTGCTCGCCTGATTCCCGGCGCGACCGTGCATGGCGACGCGGACGTGACGTTCGAGCGGGTGTCGACGGACAGCCGCACGGCGGGTCCCGGCGAACTGTTCGTCGCGCTGAAAGGGGAGCGCTTCGACGCGCACGACTTCGTCGGCGACGTGGCGGCGCGCGGCGCGGCCGCGGCGCTCGTGTCGCGCAGCCCGGCCGGCGCGGGGATGCCGACGATCGAGGTCGCCGACACGCGCGCGGCGCTCGGCGCGCTCGCGCACGGCTGGCGCGCGCGTTTCGCGCTGCCGCTCGTCGCGGTGACGGGCAGCAACGGCAAGACGACGGTCAAGGAAATGATCGCGTCGATTTTTGCCGCGGCGGTCGGTGCCGATGCGCGCCTCGCCACCGCCGGCAATTTCAATAACGACATCGGCTTGCCGTTAACGCTGCTGCGGCTGAACGGCGCGCACCGGCTCGCCGTGATCGAACTCGGGATGAACCACCCGGGCGAGACGGACGTGCTCGCGCGGCTTGCCGCGCCGACGGTCGCGCTCGTCAACAACGCGCAGCGCGAGCACCAGGAGTTCATGGCGACGGTCGAGGCCGTCGCGCTCGAGCATGCCGCGGTGATTCACGCGCTCGCGCCGGATGGCGTCGCCGTGTTTCCCGCGGATGACGCGTATGCGGGCATCTGGCGCGTGGCGGCGACCGGTAACCGGATCGTCGATTTCGCGCTGCATGACGGCGAGCGGCAGACGAGCGCGCAGGTGACGGGGCGGCTCGCCGCCGGCGAGCTTGTGATCGACACACCTGCCGGACGCATCGCGGTGCGCCTGCGTGCGCTCGGCGAGCACAATGCGCGCAACGCGCTCGCGGCGACGGCCGCGGCGCTGGCGGCGGGCGTCGCGCTTTCGGCGATCCAGGCGGGCCTCGAAGCGTTCGAGCCGGTCAAGGGCCGCCTGCAGGTCCGGCGCGCGATCGCCGGCGAGCTTGCGGGTGCGACCGTCGTCGACGACACCTATAACGCGAACCCCGATTCGATGCGCGCGGCGATCGACGTCCTCGCGTCGCAGCCGGCGCCGCGCGTGCTGGTGATCGGCGATATGGGCGAGGTCGGCGACGAAGGGCCGGCATTCCATCGCGAGATCGGCGCGTACGCGCGCGAGCGCGGCATCGATGCGCTGTTCGCGCTCGGCGACGCGTCGCGCGACGCTTGCGCGGCATATGGCAGCGCGGCACGGCATTTCGACGGCGTCGACGCGCTCGTGCCGGCGCTGCTGGCCGCGGGCTACGGCGCGCAGGCGACGATCCTCGTGAAGGGGTCGCGGTACATGAAGATGGAGCGCGTGGTCGACGCGCTGACGAACCAATCCGCAGCGGGCGCCGCGCCCGCCGCACACTGAGTAGAAGGAAGGAAGCATGCTGCTGGCACTGGCGCAATGGCTGCAAGGTGACGCAAGCTTTTTGCGCTTGTTCACATACCTGACGTTCCGTGCGGTGATGGCCACCATCACCGCGCTCGGGATCGGGCTCGTGTGCGGCCCCTGGGTGATCCGCAAGCTGACGCAGATGAAGGTCGGGCAGGCCGTGCGAAAGGACGGCCCGCAGAGCCATCTCGTCAAGTCCGGCACGCCGACGATGGGCGGCGTGCTGATCCTGATCGGCATCGCGGTCGCGACGCTGCTGTGGGGCGACCTGACGAACCGTTTCATCTGGATCGTGATGCTCGTCACGTTCGGTTTCGGCGTGATCGGCTGGGTCGACGATTACCGCAAGGTCGTCTACAAGGACCCGCGCGGGATGTCGTCGAGGGAAAAGTATTTCTGGCAGTCGGTGATCGGCCTGTTCGCGGCGGTGTACCTGGCGTTCAGCGTATCCGAGGCGAGCAACGTGCGCGTGTTCGACCTGTTCATGGCGTGGGTGCGCAGCGGCCTGTCGATGGGGCTGCCCGCGCGCGCCGACCTGATGCTGCCGTTCCTGAAGTCGATCAGCTATCCGCTCGGCGTGTGGGGCTTCATCGCTCTCACGTACTTCGTGATCGTCGGCGCGAGCAACGCTGTGAACCTCACCGACGGTCTCGACGGCCTCGTCATCATGCCGGTCGTGCTGGTCGGCGCGTCGCTCGGCGTGTTCGCGTACGTGATGGGCAGCTCGGTCTACTCGAAATACCTGCTGTTTCCGCACATTCCGGGCGCAGGCGAGCTGCTGATCTTCTGCTCCGCGATGGGCGGCGCCGGGCTCGCGTTCCTCTGGTACAACACGCACCCCGCGCAAGTGTTCATGGGCGACGTCGGCGCACTCGCGCTCGGCGGCGCGCTCGGCACTGTCGCGGTGATCGTGCGGCAGGAAATCGTGCTGTTCATCATGGGCGGGATCTTCGTCGCGGAGACGCTCTCCGTGATGCTGCAGGTCACGTGGTTCAAGTACACGAAACGCCGTTACGGCGAAGGGCGCCGCATCTTCAAGATGGCGCCGCTGCATCACCATTTCGAATTGTCCGGCTGGAAGGAAACGCAGGTCGTGGTGCGCTTCTGGATCATCACGCTGATGCTCTGCCTGTTCGGTCTGTCCACCCTCAAGCTGCGGTAAAGGAAAGGTGCGAAGGATGTCTGGCGAGATGTTTGGAGATCGGCAACGGCCGATGGTGCTGGTGCTGGGGCTCGGCGAATCGGGCCTCGCGATCGCGCGTTGGTGCGCGAGGCACGGGTGCCGCCTGCGCATTGCCGATACCCGCGAGGCGCCGCCGAACCTTGCTGCGCTGAAGGACACCGGCGTCGACGCCGAGTTCGTCGGCGGGCCGTTCTCGCCCGCGCTGCTCGACGGCGGCGTCGAGATCGTCGGCGTGAGCCCCGGCCTGTCGCCGCTGTCGCCTGATCTCGCGGCGCTGCTTGCCGCGGCGAACGAGCGCGGCGTCACGGTGTGGGGCGAGCTGGAGTTCTTCGCGCAGGCGCTGCGCGCGCTCGGCGCGAACGGCTATCAGCCGAAGGTGCTGGCGATCACCGGCACCAACGGCAAGACCACGACGACGAGCCTCACGGGGCTCCTCTGCGAGCGCGCGGGCAAGACCGTCGCGGTGGCCGGCAACATCAGTCCGGCGATGCTCGACCGGCTCGCGGACGCGATCGATCACGCCGCGCTGCCCGACGTCTGGGTACTCGAACTGTCGAGCTTCCAGCTCGAAACGGCGCGGACCTTCGCGCCGGACGCGGCCGCGATCCTCAACATCACGCAGGACCACCTCGACTGGCACGGCAGCTTCGACGCCTACGCGGCGGCCAAGGGGCGGATCTTCGGCGCGACGACGACGCGCGTGCTGAACCGCGACGACGCGGCGGTGATGCGGTTCGCGCCCGCCGCGGCGGCGGCCGACGCGCCGCGCGCGGTCACGTTCGGCCTGAACGAGCCGGTGCATGACGGCGACTTCGGCCTGTCTCGCGACAACGGCATCGCGTGGCTCGTCGAGGCGGTGGATCGCGACGCGGCCGACCAGCCGGTGCCGACGCGGCGCCGCAAGCGCGAAGCGGCGAATCCGCCGGATATCGCGCTCAAGCGGCTGATGCCGGCGGATGCGCTGCGCATCCGCGGCCTGCACAACGCCGCGAACGCGCTTGCCGCATTCGCGCTCGCGCGTGCAATCGACCTGCCGGCCGCGCCGCTGCTGCACGGGCTGCGCGAGTATCGGGGCGAGGCGCACCGCGTCGAGGTCATCGCAACGCTGGACGGCATCGATTACGTCGACGACAGCAAGGGCACGAACGTCGGCGCGACGGTCGCCGCGCTCGACGGCCTCGCGCAACGGGTCGTGCTGATCGCCGGCGGCGACGGCAAGGGGCAGGATTTCTCGCCGCTCGCCGCGCCGGTCGCGCGCTGGTGCCGCGCCGTGATGCTGATCGGCCGCGACGCGCCGGCGATCCGCGAGGCGCTCGCCGAGACCGGCGTGCCGCTCGTCGATCACGCCACGCTCGAAGCGGCGGTGCACGCGGCGAGCGCGCTCGCGCAGCCGGGCGACGCCGTGCTGCTGTCGCCGGCCTGCGCGAGCCTCGACATGTTCAGGAGCTACGCCCACCGCGCGGACGTGTTCCGTGGCGCGGTGGAGGATCTCGCCCTCGACAAAGGAACGACGCCATGAGCTGGCCGGATCGCCTCGTCTCCCGTTTCAACGGTCAGCGCGACGCTGGCGGCAATGCCGCTGGCGGCCGCGTCGCGTCGGCCACGCGGGCCGCGACGGGCGGTCTCGCGAGCGTCGTCAACGGCGCGCGGCCGAGCCGCTCGCGGATGCTCGACTTCGACTATTCGCTGCTCTGGGTCGCGATCGCGCTGCTCGGTCTCGGCGTCGTGATGGTGTATTCGGCGTCGATCGCGATGCCGGATTCGCCGAAATACGCGTCGTATCACGATTACGCGTTCCTGCTGCGCCACGTCGTGTCGCTCAGCGTCGCGTTCGTGGCGGCGGTGATCACGTTCCGCGTCCCCGTGTCGACATGGGACAAATACGCGCCGCAGTTCTTCCTGATCGCCTTGGTCGGGCTCGTGATCGTGCTGGTCCCGCACCTTGGCAAGGGTGTGAACGGTGCGCGCCGCTGGATTCCGCTCGGCATTACCAACATGCAGCCGTCGGAGATCATGAAGCTCGCGGTGACGATCTACGCGGCCAACTACACGGTCCGCAAGCAGGAGTACATGCAGAGCTTCGCGAAGGGCTTCATGCCGATGGCGTTCGCGGTCGGCATCGTCGGCATGCTGCTGCTGCTCGAGCCGGACATGGGCGCATTCATGGTGATCGCTGCGATCGCAATGGGCGTGCTGTTCCTCGGCGGCGTGAACGGCAAGCTGTTCGGCGGCCTCGTCGCGACCGCGGTCGGCACGTTCACGCTGCTCGTCTGGCTGTCGCCGTGGCGGCGCGAGCGGATCTTCGCGTATCTCGATCCGTGGGACGAGCGCTACGCGCAGGGCAAGGCGTACCAGCTCACGCACTCGCTGATCGCGTTCGGCCGCGGCGAGTGGTTCGGCGTCGGCCTCGGCGGCAGTGTCGAAAAGCTGAACTACCTGCCCGAGGCGCATACCGATTTCATCCTCGCCGTGATCGGCGAGGAACTGGGCTTCGTCGGCGTGATGGTGGTGATCCTGCTGTTCTACTGGATCGTGCGCCGCGCGTTCGAGATCGGCCGCCAGGCGCTCGCGCTCGACCGCACGTTTGCCGGGCTGACGGCCAAGGGCATCGGCATCTGGTTCGGCGCGCAGACCTTCATCAACATGGGCGTGAATCTCGGGCTCCTGCCGACCAAGGGCCTGACGCTGCCGCTCGTGAGCTACGGCGGCTCGGGGATCCTGCTCAACTGCGTCGCGCTGTCAGTGCTGCTGCGCGTCGATTATGAAAATCGGGTCCTGATGCGCGGAGGGAAAGTATGATTTTTCCGCGTTGGCAAACGATTTCGTCGCACGCCCGCTTCGCATGCGAAGCGGGCGTGGCCGCACGCGTCGGCGGTGGCCGGAACATTGATCTTGTCGGCACGATGCGGGGAGGAAAGGTATGACGGCGGTGCAGCGCACGCTGATGGTGATGGCAGGCGGCACCGGAGGCCACGTGTTTCCGGGGCTCGCGGTCGCACACCGGATGGAGGCGCAGGGATGGCGCGTCGTGTGGCTCGGCAATCGCTCCGGGATGGAAGCGACGCTCGTGCCGAAGCACGGCATCCCGATGGAATACGTGCAGTTCGGCGGCTTGCGTGGCAAAAGCCTCAAGACCAAGTTCGCGCTCCCGTTCAACCTGCTGCGCGCGTGCTGGCAGAGCCTCGGCGTGCTGCGCCGGGTGCGCCCGGACGTGGTGCTCGGCATGGGCGGCTACATCACGTTCCCGGCCGGCGTCATGACGGCGCTGTCCGGCCGTCCGCTCGTGCTGCACGAACAGAACTCGATCGCCGGGCTCGCGAACAAGCTGCTTGCGAAGCTCGCGAAACGGGTGCTGGTCGCGTTTCCCGACGCGTTGCCGAACGCCGAATGGACGGGGAATCCGATTCGCGCGGAACTTGCGCGCACGGCGCCACCCAAAGCACGCTATGC
>Ga0306924_10008681_pt1 | contig 10261 bp, 8 predicted proteins | sample sta12Can44000111_FD_203756 | JGI IMG/M metagenome (GOLD analysis project Ga0306924, IMG submission 203756) | Lab enrichment of tropical soil microbial communities from Luquillo Experimental Forest, Puerto Rico - statanox.12C.anox.44.000.111 (v2)... | ecosystem: Environmental > Terrestrial > Soil...
GGCCGGGCGTGTGGGCGGCGGGAGACTGCGCGGCGATCCGTGACCCCCGAACCGAAAAACTTTACCCACCCACGGCCCAGCACGCCCTGCGGCAGGGCAAGGTCCTGGCGCATAACCTGGAGGCAGCGATACGCGGAGGCACCAAGAAACCCTTCGTCTTTTCCATGCTCGGCCAACTGGCGGCGATCGGAAGGCGGACCGGCGTCGCCAACATTCTCGGCCTGAACTTCTCAGGCTTCATCGCCTGGTTCCTCTGGCGAACCATCTACCTGAGCAAGCTGCCCCGCCTGGAGAAGAAAGTCCGCGTCGCCTTGAATTGGACCCTGGACTTGCTGTTCAGCAAGGACCTTGTCCGGTTCTCGACGGTCCGCGCGCCTGCTGTCGCTCAACACCACGGAACGGAGAATGTTCCAGGTATGGCCGACGTTCCCGCAGAACGCCAGGGCCAGTTGACACGGAGTTAATCGGTTCTGTGATGTGCCATAAGCCGACTGGAGCGCGATCAGACCCGTTCAGGCTGCGCATGGTCCACCCGACTGGAGTTTCAGATGTCAGCGACCTTGCCAAAGACTGCGGAATGGCTGGAGACCGACGGCCTCGGCGGCTTTGCCTCCGGGACCGTCGCCGGGAGGCGGACCAGGCGCTACCATGCTCTGCTCCTCACCGCCACGACGCCTCCGACCGGACGTTTGGTCCTGGTCAACGGCTTGGACGCCTGGGTGGAGACGGCGGCGGGCAGCTTCCCTCTCTCCTCACAGCACTACACGCCGGACGTGGTTCACCCCGACGGTGACGAGCGCCTCGCGAGCTTCGAGGCGGAGCCGTGGCCATGCTGGACGTTCCAGCTTGATGACGGGACGCGGGTCGAGCAGGAGCTGTTTGTACCGCACGGCATGTCGGCCGTGGCAATGCGTTGGTGGCTGCTGGACCCCGTGGAGCACGCCACGCTTACCGCCCGGCCTTTCCTGTCTGGGCGCGACTACCACGCGTTGCACCACGAGAACCCGGCCTTCCGCTTCGATGCCGAGCCCGCCGGCTCGCGGGTCGCCTGGAACCCCTATCCGGGGGTTCCGGGGACAGTCGCCCTGTCCAACGGCGAATACCAGCATCAGCCGGTGTGGTATCGGAACTTCCTTTACCAAGAAGAGCGCGCCCGCGGGCTGGATTACACGGAGGACCTAGCTTCCCCTGGCGTCTTCCGCTGGGACCTCACGCGGGGCGACGCGGTCCTGATTCTTCAAGCAGAGAATCAGTCGGCCGCCAGGGACGATGGTGATGCCCCAGCAGAGGTTCGCTGGTAGGCTTTGCAAGAGGCAGAACGCAAGCGGCGCGCGCGGTTCCCGTCACGCCTCCACCGCTCTGCAGACGCTTACCTGGTCCGGCGCGGCCAGGGCAAGACCGTCATCGCCGGGTATCCCTGGTTCACCAACTGGGGCCGGGACACTTTCATCGCCCTGCGAGGATTGTGCCTGGCAACCGGCCGGCTCGACGATGCCCGCGACATCCTGCTCGATTGGGCCGGCACTGTGTCCGAGGGCATGCTACCCAACCTCTTCCCCGACCGCGGCTCCGTACCCGAATTCAACTCCGTCGATGCTTCGCTGTGGTACATCATCGCGGTTCATGACTTCTTCCAGGCGACGGCATCGGCGGGAGCTACCGTCGAGCCAAGTACACGAGAACGCTTGCAACAGGCGGTCGAGGCGTTTCTCACCGGCTACGCGGCCGGAACGCGCTTTGGCATTCGCCTCGACAACGACGACCTGCTCGCGGCCGGTGTCCCGGGCGTCCAACTGACCTGGATGGACGCCAAGGTCGGGAACTGGGTGGTGACCCCGCGCATCGGCAAACCCGTCGAGGTGGAGGCCCTGTGGCTCAACGCTCTCTGGATCGGAGGCCAGTCCTCCAGGGAGTGGCTGCCCCTCTTCGAGCGCGGACGGGAGGCGTTCCGGGAACGCTTCTGGAATGAGAGGGGCGGGTATCTGCAAGATGTCGTTGATCCCGACCATCAGCCGGCAACCGCCGACACGACGTTTCGGCCCAACCAGATCCTCGCCGTGGGCGGTCTGCCCGTGGCCCTACTGGAGGGCGAGCAAGCCCGTCGCGTCGTCGATGCCGTCGAAGCCCGTCTCTGGACGCCACTGGGACTCCGATCACTGGCGGCGGGTCTACCCGGGTATGCCCCGCGCTATGAAGGCGGCGTCCGCGAGCGTGACGGGACGTACCACCAGGGAACGGTCTGGCCGTGGTTGGCCGGGCCTTTCGTGGAGGCGTGGGTCCGGGGTTCGCGGCAGCACCCCGGAAGCCAAGCACGAGGCCCGCGGACGCTTCCTCGAACCGCTTGTCCGGCACCTCGATGATGTTGGTCTGGAGCATGTCTCCGAGATTGCCGACGGGGACGCTCCGCACACCCCGCGGGGCTGTCCTTTCCAGGCGTGGTCCCTGGGGGAAGTCTTGCGCCTGGCCCACGGGATTTTGCAGGAAGAAGCGAGGGAGCATCCCGTAACGAGATTAACACGACAGGCATCTAAAGCCACGGTCACGCGAAGGTTGACCGTGTCAGCCACGGAGGGGTGATGGATGAGCAGGCAAACCGCGTAACGCTGTTCCTGGCCCGCGAGCATGCCCATGCAAGCAGAAGCAATTGTGGAAGGCAATGACTCCGAGATCCTACAAGCGGTGGAGCGGGCAATCCGCGAGCGCACCTGGGGGCGTGTCTCCAACTTGTGTGTGGAATCGCGAGGCGAGCTAGTCGTCGTCTGCGGAAGCACTCAGACGTACTACCTCAAGCAACTCGCCCTGGAAGCAGCTCGCGAAGCCCTCGCCACGACCCGCCCGTTCCTGATCGACATTGATGTGACTTAAGAAAGGGGGTTCAGCACATGGCTCCGCAGAAGAAGGGCGCAAACGAAGAGAAGCAGCGGTTAGAAGAAGACCGCGTCGGCCGGCAGCTCTGGCGCAAGTGGGGGCCGTACCTCAGCGAGCGTCAGTGGGGCACGGTGCGCGAGGACTACAGCGCCCACGGCACCGCCTGGGATTACCTTCCGCACGATCACGCCCGCAGCCGGGCCTACCGCTGGGGCGAGGACGGCCTCGCCGGCATCAGCGATGAGGAACAACGCCTGTGCCTGTCCCTGGCATTGTGGAACGAACGCGATCCGATCCTCAAGGAACGGCTCTTTGGTCTGACCAACAGCGAAGGGAATCACGGCGAGGACGTGAAGGAGGTTTACTACTACCTCGACGCCATGCCCACGCATTCCTACCTGAAGATGCTCTACAAGTACCCGCAGCCCGAGTTCCCTTACAGCCAGCTCGTGGAAGAGAACCGCCGCCGCGGCAAGGACCAGCCGGAGTACGAGCTGCTCGACACCGGCGTCTTCGATGACGACCGCTATTTCGACATCTTCGCCGAGTATGCCAAGGCTGGGCCTGAAGACCTCCTGATGCAGGTGACGGTGCATAACCGCGGCCCCGAAGAAGCGGTGCTCCACCTGCTGCCGCAAATTTGGTTCCGCAACACCTGGTCCTGGAAGGGCGAGTCGCGCAAGCCCTGGCTGGCGGCCACCGGCCCGGGCGCCATCGAAGCATGTCATCCCGATCTGGGCAAATACACGTTCTATGCGGAAGGCGACCCGGCCCTCCTATTCTGCGATAACGAGACCAACGTGGCCCGCCTCTACGGTGCCAATGGAGCCAAAGCGCACTACAAGGACTCCTTCCACGACTACGTCGTCAAGGGCGACCGCTCCGTAGTGAACCAGAACCGCACCTATGCCTTAACAAGCTATGGCGGCAACGGCGGCAGCCGCTCTTTCGACCCGAGCGTCGCGACGACGGACGGCGTCTTCCACACGACCGGCCCCGGCTCGCAGCCGAGTGCGAATCAAGTCGCTGTAGGCATCGCGGATCTCCTCGACGGCACGGGCGGCACACTCCTATTTGGCGAGCGGAGCCATTGGGACCCCAACTACGACAGCTTTGCGGCCGCCGGCCTGACGTCGCGGCCGGCAATGGGCTACTGGGGCTGGTGGGCGGCGTCCGAGGGCCGGCTGGCCATTGGCGATGTCACCCTGAGCGCCTACTCCCCGATCAACTATTCCATCCCGTTCCGGGCGGGGGACCCCGGCGCCCCCACGACCTCGGCCCAGTTTAAGCCCTACGAGGACCAGCGAGTCTGCGCCTTCGGAAGCAGCCATCCCGTGGGAGCCAACTTCGCGCTGGCGGACGGCTCGGTCCGCTTCGTCGCCCAGTCCACCGCCGTGACCACCCTCCGGCAGCTGGCGACGCGGGCCGGCGGTGAGGTGGTTGGCGATTACTAGGGGATTTCAGATGAAGAGATTTCGAAAAAGACTCGCCGTGGGCACCGTGATTTGCCGCCGGCAGTTCTTGCGCATAGCAAAAGTTGGAAGGAAGGGTCGTGGATTCGCCAGGTAAAGCCCTGGATGTACTCCCATTGTGGACGGCCGGTTATTCGATTTAACCTCCCAGTACCGCCGGAAGCGGGCCTCCCCGCCGGGCGAGCTACAAGCGTGCCCCCGGCCGTGGTTGCCAGGATGAGTCCGGCAGAGGCACAGCGGTCGCCCCTGCTCACTCGGCCTCGCCAGCTGCGGCCACTCAGCCAAAAGACCGTGGAAGATTTCATCGGCCTGGAGAAGCCGAGCGCCTACATCGAAGGCCAGTACGCCCGCGTGAGCGCGACGCTTCGCGATCCGCATCAGTACCCGGAGCCGCTCTACCACCTGGCCCTGCGGATCATCACCGACGGCATGGAGCACTACCAACGTTTCCGCGACGTGGAGCGCATCTTGCGACCCTACCGGGACACTGGCGCGCCGTGCGTGCGCCCCTTAGAATTGGCGGCACCAGCCGACAAGGCGGTACATCCCGCCCTGAAGGCATACCAGGGCATCCTGGACAACTTGAGGCTCGCATACCGCAGTGGGGATCCGGCCCAGCGCCCACGCATCGCCGATGCGCGCGACGCCATGACTGCCCTGAGCGAAGAACTGCAGAAACTGGCCGCAGCCAACGTCGGCGTGCCTTTTTTTGACAGTCCGCCGGACACGCTCGAGGGGCGGGCGAGCACGCCGCCATACGATGACCCGTAGCCGCGGCTGGGAGGAATCAGATAGGCTGGTCGCCATACGACCAGTTCAAGGGCGCCCGGCACCAGCAGTGCCTGCAACACCTGCTACGGCGGGCCGATGAGATGGCGGCGACCGCGACGCGGGGAGCGGTCTGTTTCCTCCGCCGGGTGGCTGAGCTGCTCCGGGCCGGGCTGGATCTGCGCGACCGCCACGCGGCAGGCAAGATCAGCCGGCACGGTTTGGCGGTGGCCCGCGGGCGCATGGAGAACCAACTGTCCGACCTGGTCTTTCCGCCCAAGGTGAACGCGGCTAACGAGCGTTTGGCCCAGCACCTGTGGGCTCATCGCGACGACCTGTTCACGTTTTTGCGTCAGCCGGGGCTGGACGCCACCAACTGGCGTGCGGAGTTGGCGATCCGCTTCGGCGTCATCCTGCGGAAGGTCTGGGGTGGCAGCCGGACCTGGGTTGGCGCGCGAGCGCAGGCGGCGCTGATGTCGGTGTGGCGGACGTGCTGGCAGCAGAGGCGTTCGGCCCTGGACTTCCTCAGTCAACTCCTGCGGAGCACGCATGTGGCCTGGGCTCTGCCCCCGTGACGCACGGGTGCCGCGGCGTGGGCCCGCTGGTCTCGGACTGCGTCGGTCGAGGTCACAAGCCCATAATCCGGATGTGGTTGCGTGCGACTTTCGTACTGGCCGACTGGAAAGTTGCGACGTGATCGCTGGCAAGAGGAGGTCTGTCACCTCGGGCCCCCTTGGCGCCACTTACTTGCAGGCGGGGTGGTCCTCGCACACTATAGGCACCAAGGTGTTCGCGGAGGAAGGCCATGTTGACTCCTGCTGCAACCGAGCGCGCGTCCGATTCCGAACTCTGGCAACTCGTGCGTCAGGGAAGTGCTCCGGCATTTGAAACGGTGGTACGGCGGCACCAGTCACTGGTCTGTGCCGTGGCGTACAGCTACTGCGGAGACTTGACGCTCAGCGAGGACATCGCCCAGGAGACCTTCTGGGCCGCGTGGCGCGAGCGCGCGACACTTGAGCAGGCAGACAGCCTGCGATCCTGGCTCTGCGGGATTGCGCGAAACCTCGGGAACAATGCCCGGCGACGGGCGTCACGCGCCGCCGAAGCAGCCACTCCCTTGGAGGCAGTGGCGGAGCCTACTCTGTCCCGCCCATCGCCGTACCTCCGGGCGTGGCTCCCGCCCCGCCCTGCAACGCGCCGGCGCCGGGCCTTTCCGGTCCCGTCAGGCGGCCATGTTCCCGTGGCCGGACTCGAACTCCTGCGCCCAGTAGACAATATCCGAGGACTCCTCGGCCAGCGGCCACACGTCGGCCACGAACTCTTGCAGATTAAACGGACTGATCCGCTCGGCGGCGACGTTCCAGACCAGGGCGCTGCCATCCGCACTCAGCCGCGCCACGAAGGCATCATAGATCCTTCGTCCATGACGCGGACGAAGGTTAACTCCCAACCGTTTCCCTGGCTAGGCCAATGCCCGACAAGCGGCCCGGGTTCCCGACCCGATCCAGGTTTTCGACGGACGGAGTGAGGGTCTCCGCCACACGGATTTCCAAAAGCGCCAACAGGAACGCGAGGGTGGATTCGGCACCTTCATTCTGATTCAGTCGGTCGGAGTGCAGGCCATCCCGGCAGCCCCCGGTCGCGGGATCGTAGAGGGACAGGTGCAAATCATTACGTCCCAAGAACCAGTCAAAAGCCAGGTAGGCTCGCCGGCCCCAGCTCGACTCTCCCGTGCCGACCTGGGCAGCCAGGCAGGCTGAGACCATGGCCTGAGCTTCGACCGGTTGCTGGTCGAACCGAGCCCGTACACCGCTCCGTTGATAAAAGCCATTGGAGCCGATGGGAACGAAATGACCGTGTGCGGTCATCTGGAGGTCGGCCAGCCATTCCAAGGCCCTGAGGGACGTTTCCATCATGTCGTCACGCGCCATGGCTTGTCCACAAACCAGTAAAGCGTGAGGCAGGGTCGCATTGCAATAGGTAAGCCGATCCTCGAACCAAGGCCAATCCGATGAGCTGTGGCTGCGGTAGCATTCCAGGAGTCGTTCGGCGAGGACTTCCCGGAGGTTGGAGGCGGTCCGGTCCCCGGTAAAGCGTTTCAGGTATTCGTGGATAGCAAGGAGGATGAAAGACCAGGCCCGCGGACTGGTCAGGGCCGCGACCGCCGGCAGCGACAGCTCGACGAGCTGACCGGCCACGCCGCGCAGTCCGGGATGGTTGGACCGTCCGATCACGGTCCCCAGCCCCAAAAGAGATCGCCCGTGGCAGTCATCCGAGCCCTGGGCCTCCAGCCAGCGCCGATCATAGGACAGGAAATTGCGGAAGCGCCCCGTTTGGGAATTAAAAGCATGGCGGAGGAAAGCGAGGTAACGCGACGCTAGGTCGAACGCTACCCCGGACGTATCCTTGCCCTGCTCTTCCAGGCAAACCGCCACGATCAAGGCACGGGCGTTGTCGTCCGTGGCGTAGCCCTCGCCGTAGTTCGGCACCGTGAAACAGGCATGCTGGATGAGGCCCGTGTCGTCGGTCAGACGCCGGAGATGGTTCAGGTTGACCAGGGGCAATTCCGGCGGCCGTTTCTCCAGCGTTTGGTTGAGCAAGGGCAATTCCGGCGGCGATTTCTCCCACGTCAGGCCCGCGAACACGGGGCGTGGATACTGGTTCCGGTCCTCGTGGGCCCGCGCAAAACTGGCCATATATCGGCCCGCGACTTTCGGCCAGATCATTTCCCGCCCGAGCATATAGGCGCGCTTGCGGATCGCGTGGCGCTCGGACTCGTTGTCCACCATTTCGACGACGCGTCGAGCAATGGCCGGGGCATCGGCAAAGGGAACGAGCAGGCCCCGCCCGTCCGCCAGCAGCTCTTCGGCATACCAGTAGGGGGTCGAAATCACGGCCTTGCCGGCGCCGACTGTATAAGCCAGCGTCCCCGAAGTGATCTGGGCCGGGTTCAGATAAGGGGTGACGTAGATGTCGGCCGCGCCAATGAATTCGATCAGTTCTTCCAGGCTGACAAAGCGGTCGTAAAAGAGGAGGTTGCTTTCCACCCCCAGAGTGCGTGCCAATCGCTCGAGCTGGAGTCGATAAAACTCCCCCTCGCGTCGCTTGATGTGCGGATGGGTGACCCCGAGGACGATGTACACCACCTGGGGGTAACGCGCCAGAATTGATGGCAGGGCCTCGATGACATATTCGATTCCCTTGTTCGGCGCCAGTAGTCCAAACGTGAGCATAACCAGCTTGCCCTCGACGCCGAACCGGTCCTTATGAAAGTTGGGGTCCACGAAGGGTACGTCGGGAATGCCGTGCGGAATCAGATCGACTTTGTCCGCGGGCACGCCATAGATTTCTTGTAAGAATCCTACGCCCCGCTGGCTCATCACTACCAGCCGGTCCGACCGTTGCGCCAGCTTTTCCAGCACCCGCCGCTGGTTCGGATTCGGCTCACGCAAGACCGTGTGCAAGGTGGTCACCACCGGCATGCGTAGCTCGCGCAACAGCGCCAGAATGTGACTGCCGGCCGGACCGCCAAAGATGCCGTATTCGTGTTGGAGGCAGACCAGATCCACATTGTTGCCGTTCAAGAAATCCGCGGCACGCCGATAAGAGGCCGCGTCACTTTCCGCCAGCTCAAAGCGCACACGCGGGGGATAGGCGTACCCGGTGTCGGTATCGTTGACCGGCAGGGCGAAGCATGTCGTCTCGGGGTACTGGGCGGCGACGGCCTCACACAGATCGGTCGTGAAGGTGGCAATTCCACACTGGCGCGGCAGATAATTGCCGATGAAGGCGATCCGTTTGAAAGGCGCTTGCCTCGTAGTGTCCATGGTTTTTCTCCGCAGCGAACTCGCTCGACTAGCGGTCCGTGGGGAATTGATCCCCAAGGCTGTTATCCGCAAAGCCGGGAATTGGGCCCTCGGTCGGTGGTTCAGCCGCCGTGCTCGAAGGCAGGCATGACCGTCACCCGGTCATTGGTGATCCGCACTTCCCAGTCGCGCTGGCAGTGGGGACGAGGCCTGCGACATCGACGCGATCTCCGCGCCCTCGCCGCCCTGAATGAGAGAAGGTATGAGGCTGCCGGTCCAGCCACAGCGTTCGTGCGGGCATGCCACCGGATAACTGCTAAGCATGAAAGTCCTTCCTTCACAGGATGGCCCACCCCGTAGCGAGCCCTACAGCCGGCCGCAATTTGCTAACTCCACAAAAAAGAGGCTACTCGCTCCACGTGGAGGAGTGGAGAAGACGCGGTGCCCACTCCAATTGCGAAGTGGACTTGTTGAAGACTCTGGTGGCCTCCTCCAGGCACGAATCGGTGTCCTCATAGAGGTCTTCGAGTTCATAGCCAAAGTCCTTTGATGAAACCTTTCGCTTTCCGTAATTCTCCGCCAAGCGGGCCACTTGGCAAAGAACGTTTTCGAGGTCTAACTCAAAGTCGGTTTCTTGGTCCTCCAAGACTGACTTCGCGTAGCGTTCTCGGAGTTTTCGGAACTCATTGACCAGATGCCATCAGGGCTGATTATGACGCGAAAAGCTACCAAAAGCTACAGCCGGAGGAAAGGAAATCTTTTTCAGAAGCACCACGGGAGTTTCGGCGAAGGAGGCGACCGTCGCGCGAGAGGTTCTGTTCCTGTCTCGCGACGAGTTTCTGGGCCGTCGTGGAGGACTGCCGCCAGCGGTCCGCCGACAGCGTTGCCTTCGGCGTCGCTGGCCTCGACCCTGGCCACGTGGGACTTCCCGCGGATGGCCGCGTTCCACAACGCCCTCTGGTGTCGGGAGTTCCACGAGGCGGTGATGCGGGACCCGGAGCTGGCCCGCACGCGGCTCCCGCCCGAGGAGGCCCTGAGCGACGAGTGGATCATCTTCGCATTTTACTCTGCCAAGGCGTCTACCAATTGCTTGAGTTTCTGGATTCCACCCGCATCGTGTGCCAGACCCTTCACCTTCAGGATCAAGGCTACGGGGTCTGAAATCCCGATCTGGCGTGAAGCCTCCAGCACGTGCTGCCGCTTCTGGACCCGTTTGGCCTTCCTCAGTCTCCCTTTAACGTAATAAACCAGGTGAGGATTCACCTTAATTCCCTTCTCCTTTAGGAGGGAAACAATCTCTGTCGATGTGGAATGCGGGTGCTGAGCCAGCATTTCCCGAATGGCAGC
>Ga0306924_10008682_pt1 | contig 10258 bp, 10 predicted proteins | sample sta12Can44000111_FD_203756 | JGI IMG/M metagenome (GOLD analysis project Ga0306924, IMG submission 203756) | Lab enrichment of tropical soil microbial communities from Luquillo Experimental Forest, Puerto Rico - statanox.12C.anox.44.000.111 (v2)... | ecosystem: Environmental > Terrestrial >...
CTACGCGCGGGCGATCGCAAGGTCATCGCCAAGGGTGACGTGCGCGAGCATCGAGTGCGCCAGCTCGGCCGGCTGTTTCAGCTCGACCCGCCTCCGGGGCCGCGACTCTGGACCGCGCCGCACCACGAGCGCGCGGCGTGCGCGCTAGTCTCTCCGGGCTCTCCGGTCGTGGCGATTGGCCCGGCAGCGAACTGGCGCGGGAAGGAGTGGCGAGCCGAGCGCTTTGCCACTCTGGCACAACGATTGACTGCTGCGGAGGGCCTGCTGCCGGGGGCCCGCGTCGCGGTCCTGGCAGCAGGGTATGAGCGCAGACAAGCTGAGCCTTTGCTCGCGGCGATCCCGCTCCATCGGCAAATCGACCTGGTCGGCAAGGTCGATCTGCTGACCGCGGCAGCTGTATTGCGGCGATGTGCGCTATTCATCGGCAACGACACAGGTCTGATGCATATGGCGGCGGCGTCGGGGACGCCGACCCTAGGCCTGTTCGGTCCGAGCCCGAGCGATAAATACGCGCCCTGGGGAAAGCACGCTGTGTCGGTGCGTTCGACCGATTCGCCCGAGGTAATGTTTGGTCCGGGTTTCGATCACCGGATCACCGACACTTTGATGGACGGTCTCTCGGTCGATGCAGCCGAAGCGGCGGCTTGTCAACTGTGGCGCTCGGTCGCGAGCGCCGCGGCGTGAATGGGCCGCGACGATCCGGCCTCTCCGCCCTGGTTGTTGTTCACGACGAGGAGCGGCAGCTGACCGATTGCCTCGCCTGTCTGGAGTTTGCCGACGAGATCGTCGTTGTCCTCGACCGCTGCAGTGACCGATCCCGCGAGATCGCGTGGGGCTTCACAGGGCGGCTCGTCGAAGGTGCTTGGGAGCGGGAGGGAGCGCGTCGACACGCCGGGATCGACGCTTGCCGCAGTGACTGGATCCTCGAAATCGATGCCGACGAGCGAGTGTCACCGCACCTCGCGGCCGAGATCCGGAAGGTCATCGCCGGCTCGTCGGCGGCGTGGCATCTGGTCCCGGTCGACAATTATATCGGCGACCGGCTGGTGCGCTGCGGATGGGGCGCCTCCTTCGGGAGGTCGGCCCATGGCGCGCTGTTCCGCAAAGGGGCCAAGCGATGGGGTGATCAACGCATCCACCCGACGGTCGCGTTCTCCGGACCGCAAGGGACGACGCTGGCGTCACCGATCATCCATTACGTTGATCGCGACATCTCCGAGATGCTCCGGCGGCTCGATCGCTATACCAGCGCGCGCGCCCAGGATCTGCGCGAGAGCGGCGACATCGGCAGCTACGGCCGCAACCTGCGCCGCATCGCCTCGCGCTTTTGCAAATGCTACATTGGCCGCAAGGGCTATCGAGAGGGTCAGTGGGGCTTTCTGATCGCGCTGTGCGCCGGGCTCTATCCGATCCTCTCCTATCTGAAGGCCCGCCTCGACCCTTTGCCTGAGGAACGAGCGGCGACGGAGCTTCGCCATCTAGAGACCGAGTGATGGCGAATGTGGTGATGGCCGATGACGGCATCGCCTTCGACGGAGTCATGGCGGAAACCGCACCGCTCGGCGGCGCCGAGACCGCCTTCGTAGCGCTCGCCGAGGCTCTGGCGGCGCGCGGTCATCGGGTCGAGGCGCGTAATCGTTGCCGCACCGCGGTCGTTCACAAGAGTGTGCGCTGGGCACCGCTGTCCCACGACTTGCCAGATGCTTGCGACCTCTACATCGCCAATCGCAGTCACCGGGTCATCGGGCTCGTCCGGCGCGCAAGGCGTCGCGTGCTGTGGTTGCACAATCCAGCCTTCTATCTAAAAAAGCCGCGCAATCTGTGGCGGCTCGCTTGGTACCGGCCGACCCTAGTGGTGACCGGTGGCTATCACGCGGCGACGATCCCGCGATGGCTCCCCTGCGGGGGACGCGAGATCATCCCCTACGGCGTTCTCGATCGCTTCCGGACCGCACTACCTCGCGAGCCCCCGGCGCCGCGGGCGATCTATACGTCAAACCCGTTGCGCGGGCTCGATTGGCTGCTCGATCTCTGGGTCAACGGCATCAGGCCCGCAATGCCGGCGGCTGAGCTGCACATCTATGCCGGCGGTGCCGTCTATGGCCTTGCCGGTACGCCACGCGCGCAGCAAATGGACGAGGTTCTGGCCCGTGCCGATATGCTCGTCGCGTCGGGAGTCCGCCGCTTCGCGCCGGTCGGGCGAAAGGCGCTGGCGAGGGCGCTTTCGGACGCCCGTGTCATGCTCTATCGCGGCGATCCGGGCGAAACCTTCTGCTTGGCACTCGCCGAGGCACAGGCGATGGGGGTCCCGGCCGTGATCAAACCGTTGGGCTCGACATCCGAACGCGTCATCGACGGGGTGACCGGGCGCGTGGCACAGGACGATGACGCCTTCGTCGCGACGGCGGTTGCGCTGCTGAGCGACGACGGATTGTGGCGACGATGGCATCTCGCCGCGCTCGAACGGCAGCGCGGGTTGGGCTGGGATACCGTCGGCGCCCGGTTCGAGGCACTGATATTCGACGAGCCGCACAAACGGCGCTTTCCCGGTTTTTCCGAGAGAAACCGGGAAAAAAATTGAATTCGACCTCGCGCGAGCGCCAATAACTACCTTTTACCAAATACTTAGAAACTATTTTGCGCTCATCGAACCGGGAATTTTCCCGTGTCGAAACCGGGAATCAAAGCACGTAACCGGGAAATAACCGGGAATTCCACGCTCCATCGTCACCCGGCCGCGTCCGCCCGATCTCGGTAGGAGATAATACGCCTCGATCTCGTCCAGAAGATGGCGCGCGCTCGCCGCCATCGCGAGACGGATCGCTCGACCGCCGAAGCCCAATCGTCGGCTAGACCGGCATTAGATTCGGGTTCAGCGGCGAAACGGCGATTCCAGACCGAGGAACGCCGCGAACTCGTCCTTGTAGTCCGGATGCCAACGCGACAGCGCCGGGCGGTTGCGAATGATGTCTTCCGCGGCCCACAGAATGCGCCGGTTGTCGACGTCACGGGTCACGTCGTTGTCGGGGCAGATGATATAGAAATCACCGGCAGCCATCCCGGCGACGAGCATGTCGGCGACCTGCTCCGGCACCCAGGAGCCAGGCGGTTTGGCGGTTCTGCCCCGTCGCGTCATACCGGTGAATGTCGAGCCCGGCACCAACAGATGTGCCGTGATCCGGCAGCCCTCAACGTTCCGCAACTCATGGGCGAGCCCCTCGGTGAGCACCTTCACGCCCGCCTTGGATATGTTGTAGGCGGTGTCTCCCGGCGGACAGGTTATCCCCTGCTTTGATCCGGTGTTGATGATCGCACAGGGAGTATTTTGGTCGATCATCGCCTGGGTGAAGCTTTGCACGCCGTTGATCACACCCCAGAGATTAACGTTCAATACGCGCTGCCAGCGCTCGTAATGGTCCCAAGGCCCGCCACCCGGCGTCGTCCCGGCATTGTTTATCAGTACAGCAACTTCGCCGAAGGTGTCGTAAGCACGGTCTTTGAGACGCTTAACCTCGTCCAATTTGCCAACATCCGTCGGCACGGTCAGCACGTCGGAGGCGCCGCGCTGAGCGACGGATCCGACCTCCGTTCCGGCTTGTTCGAGGGCATCGCCCTCGAGATCGGCGAGGCAAATTCGCAACCCCATGGCAGCAAACCGCTTCGCCGCCGCGAGCCCGATCCCGCTGGCAGCGCCGGTCACGACGGCGACTCGCCCTTCGGAGAGCGCGGGATGTTCAGCCATGGTCACTCCTATCTCGGCAATGGGCATTATTTATCGCGCCGGTGTGTTGAGGTTCACAGTGACATTCTTGCGCTGTGTGAAGCTGTCCAGCATGCCCTCCAGTGAGAACTCCCGACCGATGCCGCTCCGTTTGTACCCGCCATAGGAGTGGCCCGGCTGCTGGCCGAGACCTTGGTTCATCTGTATCCAGCCCGACTCATTGGCGTGTGTTGTGCGCAATGGCAAGAGTCGATATATGTGGTTCGATATAACGATACTGGCGCAACGGTCGGCACCTGGCAAGCGCCTGGGCCGTCGGACCTCGCCTTGGGCGTTTGGTGCGGCCGAACCCCATCGCCTACTCGATCGCCGAACTGTTGGCGATCGACGGACGACCCTGCAGGTCAGGGGGCTTGACTGCCTGAACCGCACGCCGCTTATCGACTTGAAGCCCGAGCGCGGAGCGGTGAGCGACTGACGGGATGCGGAAAAACTCGGTTGTCATTCCGGGACGGCCCGAAAGGGGCCGGGCCCGGAATCTATGAACTCAGGCCAACCAATTGACTTCCTTAGCCTTTGGTTCCTGGATTCCGGGTTCGCAGGCGTTGCCTGCGCCCTGGAATGACCGCATTTCGGCGTTTTTTAGCAGCCGGCCAATCGAGCCGCAGGGTCGTCGTTTATTGAGCTCACGTCGGGCCGGTATCTCGGAGTGCCGGCTGCGACGGCGCGTCACTCGGGCCTGTAGGTGACGCGGTAGACGACGTCGTTGCCGTCGTCGCTGAATAGGAGCGACCCGTCCTTCGCAAACGTGACGTCCACGGGGCGGCCCCAGACATTCTGATCGTCGGCGACGAAACCAACGACAAAATCCTGATATTCCCCGGTGGGCTTGCCGCCTTGAAGGGCAGCCGAATGATCTTGTAACCGGTCCGCAACGCACGATTCCATGAGCCATGCAAGGCGACGAAAGCATCGCCCTTCCAATCGGGAGGAAATTGCCCGCCGGGGTCGAACGCAATGCCAAGCGGCGCCGAGTGCGGTTGGATCAGAACGTCGGGCACGGTGACCTTGTCGGCAAGGTCCGGCCGCCGCCCGCCACCGGGACGGGTGTCCTCATGATTGCCGATATAGTACCAAGGCCAGCCGTAGAACGCCCCCTGCTTGAGGGCCGGCGACATAATCGGGCGGGAGATTGTCGCCCAATAAGTCGCGCTCGTTGGTGGCGCAATAGACCACACCGGTGCCGGGCTGCACCGTCAGCCCGGAGCAGTTCCGGACACTAGAGGCAAAGACCTGTTTGTTCTTCCCGTCGGGATCATAGGTGAGGACATTGGCGCGCCATTCCTCTCGGTCCCATGCTGAACCCGGGGAATGGGTTTTCTCGAATGCTGCAAAATCAGCCGGCCGCGGGCCCATTTGCTCAGCGACGTTGCTCGCCGAACCAACGGCGACGTACATGGTTTTGCCATCGGGCGAAAAGGCGACGTCTCGGGTCCAATGGTTGCCGCCGGTAGCGAGGTCCGACACGATCGTCTCGGGAACACCGGAGGCTGTGAGGTCGCCGTTTCGATAGGGAAAGCGCACAACCTTTCCTAATTCGCCGACATAGCCCATTTCGGGTCGGGGCCCGGCGGATAGAAGGCGATCCCATACGCGTCCTGTAGCCCGGTGGCGAAGGTTTCGACACTTAGGGTTGCTCATGTCCGTCCCGGTCCGGATGGTCACGATTTTCCCTTCGGGTCGGCTGAGGGCCAGGAAAATGTCTCCATTGGGCGCGACGCGCAGTACCCGCGCACCTTGCATTCCAGTGACAAGGGCATCGACCGAGAATCCGGGCATCGTCTTGAGCGTCGCATTTGCGGGTTTGGGAACCACTTTCGACCGGTTGGCGGTTGAGGGCGTCTCCCCGGGTGCGGGTAGGTCCGCGGGGGTGATCCTGCGCATCACGCCGGGTGCGTCAGTTCGCCAGTCGCCATACGCATCGGAGCCCGTCCGGACGCTCTGAGCTGAGACGCGCGGGCAGATTGCGAGAAGCACTAGCGCAATGCAGGCTTCGACAGCGAGATACTTGGTCATGCGCGCCTTTCTGGTAGTCGGTTGAGTTTCCATCGAGTACTTACTCCCGAGTTGGTCTTCCCTTCGTGCGACCATGCAACACAGTGTTTAGCGCATGGACGCCAGGTAATCAGCGACCGTCTTTCGATCCTCCGGCGACAAGCTCTGCATCAGTGTCGACATCGCCGCGCTGTTTGCCCGCTCGCCATTTGCATAAGCATTCATCGTGTCGCGCAGATACGGCGAAAACTGGCCGGCCAGGCGCGGTGCGATGCCCGCCGGGCCCTTGCCTCCTGCCAAGTTTGCATTGTGACATGCTTGGCATGTGGCGATCGCGCCAGGAGCCGGCGCGGATGGCGGTGATTCCGACCGCACCGGCCATTCGGCGTCGCCAAAATATGCCGCGATTTGCGATATTTCAGCGTCACTCAAGCTTTCGACAATCGACGACATGATCTGACTTTCGCGGTCGCCATTCCTGTAGGCGTTCAGCTCGTTTTGGATATATGCAGCCTGCTGCCCCCAAATGATTGGCACGGTAGGATCCGATGGCACGCCATGCTCGCCGTGGCACGAAGCGCAAAGCTGCGCTTTCGTCTCGATGGAGGCGGCGGACACGCGCTCAGCGCTCAACAAAGTCGCAACAAAGGCTGTGAAAAGCTGCCCGATGAGGGCCCACTCTCGATCGCCGCCCATGCGCCGTGAACGCCTGCCCGGAACAAGAATTCCGTATCTCAGCACTTGCTTCAGTTGGCGCCAGGGTCCGTCTAAGCTTAGGTTGCGCTCTCTCCTCGCGCGTTCGGAAAGCCCGGCGCTCTTGGTCGCTAGATCGGACGTCAATTGATCGGGGTTTTGATGCCTGTTGCGCGTTGGCGCATATCCAACCACCGGCCCTCTATGTCACGACTCATCATATAGATTTTGCGGTTGGTTGGATCGCCATATCGCGCGCGCAGCTCGTCGAGTGCAGGAATTCTCCGGTAACTGTCCTGATATTCGCGCAGTCGCGTGTTGAAAATCTCTTCGCAGGATGCATTCTCGAGGTAATCGATGTTCGTCTCATCGACATCAAGCCTCAGAAGTAACCTGCGGGGCTGGCTCGCCGTTTCCATCATCACCGGGATCCATTCCCGCTCCGACAGCCAATTATTGAACCTCGCTCCGGTCTCAGCTCATTGATCCGTTCCGGCAAATTGTCTCGCTCGTCTTCGGTCAGGCGCTCGCTTTCGTATCTGGTCGCCAAGCCGGCATAAAAGAACGGACTGGTGACACGGCTGCGGACTTCTCCCGGAATGCCGCCGAGGATATCGAGCAGTCGGTCGAAAATCGGTAGCGTGTTTTGCGTGAGGAACAGCCGCTTGCGGCGAACCATGCGCGCTCGCCTGCCAGTCGCAAGACGGTGGTCTGATAATCGCAGTCCCCGGCCCGCCCGTTCCACCGGTCGTGCGTTTCGCCGCAGCCCGCAAGCGAGGTATGGAACCCGACGATACCGACTGCTCTACGTTCCTCCAGCCACTCGATCAGCGCGTCGCCCTGCCGAATGCGGAGCCCGCCGAGATTGAGTATCTGAAACTTGGCCCCGCGCCTCGCATGCAGTCCCCAACGCCCTTCAGGGTGTCCAAATCGTAGTCAAAGGAAGGACCGACAAATATTCGGATCTCAAGGTCATCGCGGCCGTTTGATTGCTTCCAATCGTGAAATCGATGAACGAGCTGCTCGAACCGGGAAAACGGTAGCGAGCTGCGCTTGCGTGATTCCGAGATCAGGCAATACCGGCGTATGTGGGCGCATGGCGCGTGTCGCAGAGAAAACCTCAGCCCTTACCCACGATCTCTCTCGGCATTCTCAGCCTCCAGGTAGCCGTAAAGCGCTGGATCGGAGGTCAGTTCTTTGGGCCAGTTCGCTCGCCCGACACTATCGGTGCGACGTCCTGCATGAAGCACTCCATCGATTGGAGGAGCTGGCCAAGATTGCGGTTGCCGTGGAAGTTGATCTGAAAGGCATCGAGACCCGCTCTTTCACAGTAGCTTAACAGGTCGTCAGCGACTTCAGCTGGCGTGCCGTGCCCAACCGGCCGATTGCTCCCCGAGGACGGTGCATTGCCGGTGATCGCGCTGAACTCGACGCGGAAGCTCATACGCGTTGGGATCGGCAAGCGCCCGATTCGGTCGCACGCCTGGCGCAACGCGGTCTGACGCTCGACCAGCTCGGCGAGTGGCAGCGGGGTCGGCTGCCATAGCGCGGCGAACCGCGAAGCTCTGCGCAGCACCGCATCGCTCGCACCGCCGATCCAGATCGGCGGATGTGGCTGCTGCACCGGCTTCGGGTCGACATGCATGTCGGAGAACGAACAGAATCTCCCGGTGAACGAGACCTTGCCCGGCGCCCAGCAGGCCTGCCAGAGGCGCAGATATTCGTTCGTGCGCGCGCCCCGCTCGTGGAAAGGCACGCCGAGCGCGGCAAACTCGGCCTCGTTCCAACCGACGCCGACACCGGCGATCAGCCGGCCGCCCGACTCCGGTCGATCGTCGCCAAGCTCTTGGCGGTCGTGACCGGGTTGCGGTACGGCATAATCAGCACCGAGACGCCGACGCCGATGCGGGTTGTGTGCGCGGCGATAAATGACATCGCGACAAACGGATCGTAGACGTTGGTCCACGGTGCAGCGCGGGAAGAGCTGTCGACGATGATGTGATCGTTGACGAAGATGGCGTCGAACCCGACCTCCTCCGCCTTTCTCGCGGCTTCGACGATCGCCTCGGGCGACGTCTCGAATCCGAGGTAATCCGAATTGGGGCAGCGGGTCGAGAACCGGACGGACATGATGCCTCGCGCAGGGTTCGGTGCTGGAGAACGATATCAGACGAAACCGACCACGGCGTGCGGAACGTAGGGCTCCTCGAGGGCGGCGATCTCCTGGGCTGTCAGCTTCACGTTCACGGATGCGAGAGCATCGTCGAGATGGTGCAATTTGGTGGCCCCGACGATCGGTGCGGTAATGACCGGCTTGGCGAGAAGCCATGCCAGCGCCACCTGCGCGCGCGGAATGCCCCGCGCTGTGGCAACCTTGGCTACGCAGTCGACGACCTTTCGGTCTGCTTCCGCGGACTTCCCAAATAGCCTCCGGTGAGCATCGTCGGTCTCGGTCCGGATGCTTGTGTAGTCCCAATCCCGGGTCAGCCGACCACGCGCCTGCGGGCTCCACGGAATGACGCCGATCCCTTCCGCCGCGCAAAGCGGCAGCATTTCCCGCTCCTCCTCGCGGTAGAGGAGGTTCACCAGATTCTGCATGCTGACAAAGCGGGTCCAGCCATGGCGCTCGGAAACTCCCAGAGCCCGAGCGAACTGCCACGCATGCATTGAGGAGGCACCGATATAACGGACCTTTCCGGCCTTGACGATGTCGTGCAACGCCTCGAGCGTCTCCTCGATCGGTGTGCCGTAGTCCCAGCGGTGGATCTGATAGAGGTCGACATAATCGGTGCCGAGACGCCGCAGGCTGTCATCGATCTCGCGCATGATCGCCTTGCGTGACAACCCGCCGCCGTTGGGTCCCGGCCGCATCCGGCCGTAGACTTTGGTCGCGATGACGACCTCGTCGCGGCGGGCGAAATCTTTGATCGCCCGGCCGAGGATCTCCTCGCTGCTACCGAGAGAATACCGGTTTGCCGTGTCGAAGAAATTGATGCCGCCTTCGAGAGCCCGCTGGATGAAAGGTCGAGCGTCCTCTTCGCCGATGCTCCAGGCGTGATTGCCGCGATCGCGGACGCCGTAGCTCATGCACCCGAGACATACACGCGATACCTCCAAACCCGTGCGACCAAGTTTCACATATTCCATCCTGCGATCTCCCATCGCTTTACCCCGCAAAAGCGGACCGACTGACGAATTGGCAGACGCCCGGACCACCATATCAACCTCACAGTGGCGTCAAATTCTTACGGTTTTCCGCGATCAACGGCCGCGGTCGCGCCGCATCGCTGACCGAGCCTGGATCTACCCGAGGCGGCCGGTTTCGACTAGGTTTACTTGATTATTCCGGTGTTACGGCCGCATGGCTGCAGCATCGGCAGCGGATGATCCCAACCTGGTCCGGAGATGGGGAGATCCTCATGAAGTTCGGCATCCATAATCCATCTTGGTTCTTCGGGCCCGATCCGGCCGAGACGTTCGAGGCGGTGAAGGCGAAGGCGCAATGGGCCGAAAACCATGGCTTTGTGTGGTTCTCGGTGATGGACCACCTGATCCAGATCGGCGGTGTCGGCGCGCCCGATGAGCCCTTTATGGAAGGCTGGACCGTCTTGTCGGCCCTGGCTGCGGTGACCAGCCGCATTCGTCTGGCAACGCTCGCCACCTCTGTTGGCTATCGCAATCCGGCGCATCTGGCCAAGATCGCCGCCGGTGTCGACCTGATCAGTCGCGGACGCCTGACACTCGGCATCGGTGCCGGCTATCTCGAGGCCGAATACCGCCAATACGGCT
>Ga0306924_10008685_pt1 | contig 10258 bp, 8 predicted proteins | sample sta12Can44000111_FD_203756 | JGI IMG/M metagenome (GOLD analysis project Ga0306924, IMG submission 203756) | Lab enrichment of tropical soil microbial communities from Luquillo Experimental Forest, Puerto Rico - statanox.12C.anox.44.000.111 (v2)... | ecosystem: Environmental > Terrestrial > Soil...
ATCGGCCGCGGTCGCTGCGGCAAGCCTCGCAGCGCTGGCCTATCTTGCTCGCCTCCCGACTGCGAACGAACCGCTGGTTGCCAAGCTCGAGGCAAGCGGCGGACCGGCCCGCTTCGTCGCGGCAATCGTTTCCGGGGGTAGAGGCTTGACGATCGTTCCGGCCTCACTTCCGGATTTGGACCGGCGGGTTCTGGAGCTGTGGCTGATAGCCCCGGGCGACCACCCGCGATCGCTCGGCCTGATTGAGCCGGGGCGCCCGGTTCATATCAGCCTGCCGGCGGAGTTGATCCCGCGCGTTGCACCCGATGCGACGCTTGCGGTTTCGCTGGAGCCGCTCGGCGGATCACCGACTGGCCTGCCGACCGGCCCGGTGATCGCCAGCGGCAAGCTCACCAATCTGTGATCGGGCATCCGCATCCCGGCGCATCCTGTCTCCGTAGCTAGCGTCGCGGCCCAATCAAGGGCGACGTCTCGCTTTAGGAGAATTCAATGAGTCTCAATCGGAAAATCGTGCTCACGACCGCCGCGATCGCGGCGTTCGCGGTTGGCTTCATCGCCGAGCCTTCGGCTTTCTCTCAAACGATGGGCGGAAATACCGCCATGGTTGGCGGCGCCCCGATGTATCCCAGCAAGAACATCATCGAAAATGCCGTTAACTCGAAGGACCACACCACGCTCGTCGCTGCCGTGAAGGCGGCCGGCCTGGTGGATACGCTCGAAGGTCCCGGCCCGTTCACGGTATTCGCGCCGACCAATGAAGCCTTTGCCGAACTGCCGAAGGGCACGGTCGAAAACCTGCTGAAGCCCGAGAACAAGGACAAGCTCGTCAAGATTCTCACCTATCATGTAGTGCCGGCGGACACGATGGCCAACGCGATCAAAAAGATGATCAAAGAGGATGGCGGCACGCACACCATCACCACCGTCTCCGGCGGCAAGCTCGTCGCGATGTTAAAGGGCGACAAAATCGAGCTGCAGGACGAGAGCGGCGGCGTTGCCACCGTGACCATCGCCAATGTCAAGCAGTCGAACGGCGTGATTCACGTCATCGACCACGTTCTGCTGCCGAAATAACGTTACCGGAGCGGCGTGTTTTGCACTGTAGGAGGCGGCGCATTGTTGCGATGCGCCGCCTCGCTCTCTTAGGCCCGTCTCGCGATGGCCGGCGCTTTTCCCGTATCCAGACAACTTGCTATGATCCGCGGCTTCAATCGCTAGCGAGGCCGTCATGTCCGTTGTCGTTGCAGTAATCGCTCCCGGCGCGATGGGCGCTGCGGTCGGAAAAAGGCTGGTCGATCACGGGGCGAGAGTCCTCACCTCGCTCAAAGGCCGCAGCAGCGAGACGCAGGCGCGTGCAAAAGCGGCAGGCATGGCGCCGGCTGCGGACGAGGATATCGCACGCAGCGATTTCATCCTTTCCATTGTGCCGCCCGGCGAGGCGCTGGCGCTGGCGGAGCGTTTTGTCACGGCGCTGACGGCGAGCAATGCCAAGCCGGTTTATGTCGATTGCAACGCGATCAATCCGAAAACGGTCGAGCGCGTGGCGGCCGTAATTGCCCTGACCGAATGCCCTTTCGTCGATGCCGGAATTATCGGCCAGCCGCCGAAGCCCGGCGATGCTGGCCCGCGCATTTACGCCTCCGGCCCCGCTGCGCCGCGCGTTGCGGCGCTGCGCGATTATGGGCTCGATATCCGCGTGCTGGCCGGCGAGCCCAGCGCGGCCTCGGCGTTGAAGATGTCCTATGCCGGCATCACCAAGGGCACGCAAGCGATCGGCGCGGCAATGATGCTCGCGGCGACGCGCGCCGGCTCCGCCGACGATTTGTTCGCCGAATTGCAATCGAGCCAAAAGGAAATGTTCGGCTGGCTCAAGCGCCAGTTGGGCATGATGCCGCCCAAAGCCTACCGCTGGGTCGCGGAAATGCACGAGATCGCGGGCTTCGTCGGCGACGATCCCGCGGCACGCGAGCTTTACGAAGGCGCGGCCGAGTTCTACGAGCGCTTCGCCGAGGATTTTGCCGCCGGCAAAAAGGACGCCTCCGCGCTCTCGGCGTTTCTGAACAAAGCGTCGTCCTGAAGGCTACGCCGGCCTATTCGGCTCACTCGTTTAGCCAACGGCGCGCAAAACCCATGATTCCCTGCGGCAGGAAGATGATCATGACGATGAAGATGATGCCGAGCGGGATGAGATAGGGGAACTGATCGCCGAACAGGCGCGACAGCAATTCGCGCATCAGATGAAAGAATCCGGCGCCGACGACGGGTCCGACCAAGGTGCCAATGCCGCCCATGACGTTGTAGATGACGGTTTCGCCCGAGGTCAAAAAGTAGACGAAGTCGGGCGCGGCAAATTCGTTCTGGATGGCATAGAGCGCGCCGGCCAATCCCGCGAACAAGCCGGACACCATGACGGCCACCATCTTGAAACGTTCGACGCGATAGCCGATCGCACGGGTGCGCGGTTCGTTCTCGCGGATCGATTGCAGGACCATGCCGAACGGCGATTGCGTCACCCGGCGCAAGACCAGATAAGAGGCGGCGACGATCGCCAGCACGAACCAGTGCATCGTCGTCGAGGTGAAGCGCGCGTGGTAGAGGAAGGGTATCGACAGATGCGGGCGGGTGAAGATCAGGCCGTTCTCGCCGCCGGTGACGGCCGTCCAGGTGAAAATGATGACGTAGAAGATTTGGCTGAAGATCAAGGTGGTAATGGCGAAATAGATGTCGCGCAGGCGTGTGGAGAAATAGGCGACGAAGAGCGCCGCACCGGCGGCGCCGGCAAGCCCGAACAGAATGGCGAGCCACAGGTTCGGTGGCTTGACGGTCAGAAGCGCGCCGGCGGCGCCATACATGCCGAGGCCGAAAAACGCCGAATGGCCGAACGACACCATGCCGGTATAGCCGATCAACAGATCGGACGACATCGCCAGCAGGCCCCATATCAGAATCTCGGTCAGCAGACGCCGCCAGAATTCGGAAAGAACAAGTGGCGCCGCGGCGAGCACCGCGATCACCAGGCAAAACCCTATCCAGAATAAGGCGGTATGGCTCAACCCCGCCCTGCTGGCGAGCGATCGCTTGAGCGGACTCGATTTATCGAGCGGGGCGGTCGTCATCGCGGTGTCGCCACGAACAAACCGGTCGGACGGAACAACAGCGTGAGGATCAAAATGACGAAGGAGACGATCACCGCTTGCGAAGGATCTACCCAGATCGCGGCGTAGGCCTCGACGAGACTGATCAAGATCGCCGCCGCGATCGAGCCGACGAAATTGCCCATGCCGCCGACCACCACCACGATGAAAGCCTTGAGAACCCAGTCCAGTCCCATCGTATGGCTGACGCCGACCATCGGAGCGAACAACACGCCGCTCGCCGCCGCCATGGCGGCGCCGATGGCGAACACGCCGGTATAGACAAGCGGCACCGGAATCCCCATGGCTTGCGCCATCGTGCGGTCCTGCGCCGTGGCCCTGATCCAGATACCGAACTTGCTGTATTTCAGGAACAGCCAGAAGCCGCCGATAATGGCCGCCGATAGCACGGCGATCAGGATGCGGTACCAGGGGTATTGCAGATAGAACAAAGCAAATTGGCTGCTGATCGGTTCTGGGATTTTGCGGACCACAGGGCCGAATTGCCACAGCGCGTAGTTTTGTAGAACCAAAGAAATGCCGAAAGTGGCGAGGATCGTATTCAAGGGATCGCGGCCGATCAATGGACGAAGCGCCACGATCTGCATCGCCGCGCCAAGGATCGCGACAAGCAGCGAAGAGCCGATGAGCGCCAGCCAAAAGCTCCCCGTCGTTACGAACACGACGAAGCCGAGATAGGCTCCGAGCATGAAAAGCTCGCCATGCGCAAAGTTCACGACATCCATGATGCCGAAGATCAATGTCAGCCCGGAGGCGATCAAAGCGAGAATCATGCCCGTGACGATCCCATTGACCGTCTGAATGATCAGAAGATCGACGGGAATGGCTTGGAAGAAATGGCCGACCGCGCCCATCGCTTCTAGACCCCGAGATACTGCTGGATGAGAGGATGATGCACGTCGAGCTCGGAGGCGGCGCAGTGGTGGCGCATCACGCCCTTCTCCATGATATAGACGCGCTGGCTCGCCTCGAGCGTCAACGGCACATTCTGCTCGACCAAAAGGATGGCAACGCCTTCGTTGTGCAGCAATTCGATGATGTTACGGATCTGAGACACCATGCGCGGCATCAGGCCCTCGGTGGGCTCGTCGAGCAGGATGATTTTCGGCTCGAGCATCATAGCGCGGGCGATGGCCAGCATCTGCTGTTCGCCGCCGGAAAGCGTACCACCCGCTTGGGTGCGGCGCTCCCCCAGGATCGGGAAGAACGAGAAGGCCTTGTCGAGCAGCGTTTGGCGTTTCTCTTCGGTCATCCCCTCGCGATCGAGGCCGGTGCGCAGGTTCTCCATGACCGTGAGCAGGCGGAAGATGCGGCGGTCCTCCGGCACATAGCCGATACCGAGACGCGCGAGCCGATGCGGCGGTAATCCGGTGATGGGAGCGCCGTCGAGTAGCACGGCGCCGTGACTCGGCCGGACGAGCCCCATGATGGTCTTAAGCGTCGTGCTTTTGCCGACGCCGTTGCGTCCGAGCAGGCCGACGACCTCGCCCGGATCCACTTTCAGCGACACGCCGTGCAGGATATGGCTTTTGCCGTAATAGGTGTGCACATCCTCGACTCGGACGAGGGGCGCGGCGGTTTCCGGCAAGGCGCTCATGTCTTGAGATAGACCTCCAGCACCCTTGGATTATTCTGAATTTCCTCCGGCGTTCCTTCGGCGAGGATCGCGCCATAGTGCAGCACGGTGATATGGCTGCAAAGCTCCATCACCACCTGCATGTCGTGCTCGACGATCAGAATGGTGAGATTCTTGGCGATACGCCGCACCAGCTGTTTCGTCTCTTCGGTTTCCGCCTGGCTCATGCCCGCAGTCGGTTCGTCGAGGCAAAGAAGCTTCGGCTCGGTGGCGAGCGCAATGCCGATCTCGAGATTGCGCTGCTCGCCGTGCGACAGGTTCGCGGCGAGCTCCCCTGCCTTGCCGAGAAGTCCGACGGCATGAAGCGCCTCTTCCGCCTTGCGATTGATGTCGGCGAAGGCGCTGTGGTGCGAGATCATGTTCCAGGAATGCCGGCGCGACTGGGCGGCGATGCGCACATTCTCGAGCGCGGTGGCATTGGGAAGAATATTGGTGATCTGGTAGGAGCGCGCGATCCCTTTCTGCGAAATCGCGTTGGAGGGCAGGCCGGTAATGTCTTCGCCGTTGAAGACGATGCGGCCGCCGCTCGGCCGCAGCACGCCCGTCAAGCAATTGAAAAACGTGCTCTTGCCGGCGCCATTCGGTCCGATAATGGCGCGCACTTCGTCGCGCTCTACTACAAGATTCACATCGGATAGCGCGGAGAGTCCACCGAAGCGGATGGACAAATGTTCGGTCTTCAGGATAGGCGACGACGCCGCCCCAGGGCCGGCGGCCGAGGAGCGTAAGTCACTCAACGGTCGCGCGCTCACGTTTAGCGAAATGGCGGTTGGGTTGATCGCCATTTCGCGCTGGCTACTTGTTTGAGCATGATCTTTTCCGAAAACGGTATGTTTCGGGATTATGCTCTAGGCGGTGAAGTTGCAGGCGGGCGGGACCATCGTTTTCGCCCCCGGCACCGTCTCTTTGAGATGGTATGTGCCGCCGCTGACCTCGAAGATGAATTCTTGCGGGAAGGCCTGATGGTCTTCCTTGCGCAGCGTCTTGTCGCCCTGCGGGAAGTCGTCGCCCGCCTGCATCTCGAGACCTTCGAGCGCTTCGATCAGCTTCGTCGCATCGTCGCGGCCCTGGAATTTCGATTTCTCCATGCCGAGCTTCACCGCGTTGATCGCTTCGTAGTTCGACTGCACGTATTTATCGGGCAGCGGGCCGGACGGGTCGATCATGGCGAGCCGCTTCTTGGCCTCGTCGAAGAACCGGTGATGGTAGGGCGTGTCGAGCGGGCCCTGGAACACCGGGATGTAACGGTTGATGGCGGTAAAGCCGTCAATCTTGTTGCCGATAGCGATCAGATTGGTCGATTCGGAGATCGAGCCGTCGCCGGCCCATTTGTATTTCTTGGTCAGGCCGAGGTCGTAGGCCTGCGTTGCGACGGTGACGCCGTCCTTGCCGAAGAAGATGCCGAACAATCCGTCGAAGTCGCCGGAAATCTTCGACAGGAAGGGTGTCATGTCGGCGGTGCCGAGCGGAATGCCGGTGGTGCCGACCACTTCGCCGCCGTTCTTTTTGATTTCGCTAGCGTAGGCGTCGCGCGTCGATTGGCCCCAGGAATAATCCGCATGGGCGATGTGCCACTTTTTGCTCATCTTGGTCAGCGTCGGCGCAAAAGCTACCGCCTGCGCTGGAGCATAATCGTACGGCCGGAAGCTGTAACGGTTGCATTTGCTGGTGGTCAGCGTCGTGTCGAGGCAGACGCTGATCATGTTGACGATCTTGGCGTCTTCCCACACCGGCATGCAGGCGAGGCAAATATTGGAAAGGAAGCCGCCGACATGGACGTCGATATTGTCAGCCTGCACCATCTTGGTCGTCTTCTGGCGCGCAACGGCTGGCGAGCTCTCGTCGTCGGTGATGACCAGTTCGACCGGGCGGCCATTGATGCCGCCACTGCCATTGATGCGGTCGGCGGCCATCTGCAATCCGACCACGGCAGTCTTGCCGCCGGCGGCGCCCGCCCCGGATAGCGGCTGCTCGGAACCGATTTTGTAGGGTTGGGCCGCACCGAAGGCGGCGCGCCAGGGTGCCGGCACCAGCATCATGGCGCCGATTGCGCCGCCGCCCCAGCCGACAAGGCGCCGGCGCGTGAGCTTGCCGCGGTACCAAATGGTTTCAGCCCACTTCTCTTGTTTCCACTTTTCCGTCATTGAATGTTCCTCCCGCTGGAATTCACCCGGGCTGATCCCTTAAATGGGCTTTTGGCGAGTGATTGGTGCCGTTAGCAAACGCGATCTTGACCTCAGTTTCAACCGGATTCGGTTTATCCAACCCGGCGGCGCGGGAGCGCGTGTAAGATCGTCGCGGCGGCACGGCTGGTTCCAGCCCTACTTGATGATAAAATGGGAAGAAATGCGTGACGGGAACAGCGTGGAGCAGAAACTGACGACGGCGACAGCGCGCCGGGAAAAGCCCGAGACATTGGCGATGGGCCGCGCCGCTCGATTGGCGATCCGGCGTAACCAGCATGCCGGGCCCACGTCGGGCCTTGCACCAGGCTTCGTCCAGGCCAACCTCGCGATTCTGCCGGCGGCGCTCGCTCAGGATTTTCTGCATTTCTGCCACCGCAATCCGAAGCCGTGCCCCTTGATCGGAATTTCGGCGCCGGGCGACCCGCACATCCCGGCTCTGGGCGAAGATCTCGATATCCGCACCGACTTGCCGCGCTATCGCGTGTGGCGCGCCGGCGCGCGCGTCGACGAGCCAAACGACATCGTAAAATACTGGCGGGACGATCTGGTCGCCTTCGCGATCGGCTGTTCGTTCTCGTTCGAACAAGCGCTTCTCGATGACGGTATCGAATTGCGCCACAAGACCTGCGACTGCACCGTGTCGATGTACCGCACGTCGGTGGAGACCGTACCGGCGGGGCCCTTCCACGGCCCGCTGGTCGTCTCGATGCGGCCGATGAAGCCGGCTGATGCGATTCGTGCCGTCCAGATCACGACACGCTTTCCCTCGGTCCACGGCGCGCCGGTTCATCTCGGCAAGCCGGAAATGATCGGCATCAGTGATCTCGCCTCGCCGGATTGGGGCGATCCGGTGCCCGTGCGCGACGATGAAATTCCGGTCTTCTGGGCCTGCGGAGTGACGCCGCAATCGGTGATCATGGCGACGCGGCCGGAATTCTGTATCACGCATTATCCCGGCGCTATGCTCGTGACCGACCGCCGCAACAACGAATTCGCCATTATGTGAAAATGCCTTTTCGCCTTGCGTGAGAGCGTGCCGAGCAAGCACTGGCGAGGCAAGCGAGCAAGGGGTTTGCACGGGCGAAGTCGGTCGCTATACCCCTCACCCGGCTCGTGTGAAGCTCACGTTCACACTCGCCAGCGTGAGGGAATAGCGCGGTCGGTTTATGCTCGTCGATTTTCAGCAGCACTACACGCCGCCCGAGCTGCTCAAAGGCGATTCCGGCAAGATCACGGTCGATCTCGACCGCGATCCGAATTATCTGAGCGCGCCTCCGCCGGGCTTGACCCGGCGGTCCATGTGAGCCTTCGCCTCTTGGACGTCCAGGTGACGAAGCGCTGGACTCCAGGTTATGCGGACTTGCCGCGCGCCTCTTGGATGGTGCGCCAAATCACCTCGGGCGTTGCCGGCATTTCGATATGTTTGATGCCGAGCACCGAAAGTGCATCGACGAGTGCGTTAGCGACGGCCGGCATCGCGCCGACGCAGCCCGCCTCCCCGGCGCCTTTGACGCCGAGCGGATTGGTCTTGGTCGGCACCGGATTGCTCTCGACATGAAAGGCGGTGAGGTCGCCGGCGCGCGGTATGGCATAATCCATGAACGAGCCGGTCAGCATCTGGCCTTGTTCGTCGAACTTGATGTCTTCCATCAAGATCTGCCCGACGCCCATGGCGATGCCGCCGTCGACCTGACCGTGCAGCAAGAGCGGATTGATCACCGTGCCGACGTCGTCAACGACGTTGTAGCCGACGATCTCGACAACGCCTGTCTCCTCGTCGATTTCAAGTTCGCAGACGTGAACGCCGTTCGGATAGCTCGCCACCTTGCCGGTGTAGATCGCCTTTTCGATCAGTCCCGGCTCCATGCCTTGCGGCAAATTCTTCGGTTCAAGCGACGCCTTGGCGACTTCTTTTATGGTGAGCGTCTGGTTGGTCTTCTTGCTCGAAAACACGCCGTCGGCGAAATTGATCTCGCCAACGTCGACCTTGAGCATATGAGCGGCGATGGCCTTGGCCTTGGTCTCGACCTTGTCGGCCGCGAGCGTGAAGGCGGAACCGGAGAAGGTTGCTGAGCGCGACCCGCCGGTGCCCTCGGCGAAGAACACCTGGTCGGTGTCGCCCTGGATATAGGTCACCTCGTTCGGGTCGAGGCCGAGGCGGTCGCAGACGATCTGCTTGAAAGCGGTCTCGTGGCCCTGGCCTTGATTGATGCTGCCGGAAAAAATCGAGACCGAGCCGGTGCGGTCGAACCGGATTTCGGCGCCTTCGAGGCCTGCGGCGGCCGAACGCTCGATAGTATTGGAAAAACCGAGACCGCGCAGCTTGCCGTTCTTGCGCGCGCGCACACGGCGCGCCTCGAAACCGTTCTTGTCCGCGGCCTGCAGCGCGAGGTCCATGTTTTTTTCGAATTCGCCGCAATCGTAAGTGAAGGTCACGCTCGTTTTGAACGGCATCGCGCTTGCCGGAATGGTGTTGCGCCGGCGTAGCTCCGCCGGATCGATGCCGAGCTGATCGGCGGCGAGATCGACCATGCGCTCGATGACGTAGCCCGCTTCCGGCCGGCCGTTGCCGCGATAGGGCCGTACCGGCTGCGTATGCATGAATACGCCGGTAACGTCGATATGCGAGGCCGGCGTGCGATATACACCGGCCAGCGTGCCGAGATTGCCGGTGAAAGCCGGCATGCCGACCTGCATATAAGCTCCGATCGCGGCGATGATTCTGGCGCGGAAGCCCAGGAACGTGCCGTCCTTGTCGAGCGCGAATTCCGCTTCCGTGACGTTGTCGCGGGCCTGCGCGTCGCAGAGGAAGGATTCCGAGCGCGTCGCCACCCATTTCACCGGACGCCCGGTCACTTTGGCCGCGAACAGCACGAGCGCCACTTCGTTGTAGACCGCCGACTTCATGCCGAAGCTGCCGCCGATATCGCCGCAAACGACGCGAATCTTGCTGTCGGGGACATTCAAAACATATTGCGACAATTCGGTCTGAAAGACATTGGTTCGCTGCAAGGTCGTGTAGATCGTGTAGCGGCCGTCGACCGGCTCGAACAGACCGATGCAGCCCCGCGGCTCCATTGCCGCAGCGGTGACGCGGTTGATGACGAAACGATGTTTGACGACGTGAGCGGCGCTGGCGAAGGCGGCGTCGGTCGCCTCCTTATTCCCTACGATTTGGATGAAGCCGATATTGTTCGGGCAATCGTCCCACACGAGCGGCGCGCCGGGCTTTAACGCGTCGCCGGTCGAGACGATGGCCGGCAACGGCTCGTAATCGACTT
>Ga0306924_10008687_pt1 | contig 10257 bp, 6 predicted proteins | sample sta12Can44000111_FD_203756 | JGI IMG/M metagenome (GOLD analysis project Ga0306924, IMG submission 203756) | Lab enrichment of tropical soil microbial communities from Luquillo Experimental Forest, Puerto Rico - statanox.12C.anox.44.000.111 (v2)... | ecosystem: Environmental > Terrestrial > Soil...
GCGTATGGCGCGCGCCATCCTCGCCGACATAGACGGCCCCGAGCCGCTCCGGCATGTTAAAGTCGAGTTGAACCGTGCCGCATTGCCATTGCCGGCCGAGCGCGTCGCGGAGGTGGAATTCGAGCTTCGGCCCGTAGAACGCTCCCTCGCCCGGGTTGAGGGTATAGCCGAGGCCGGCTCCCTCGACGGCCGCTTTCAAATCGTGCTCGGCACGGTCCCAGACCGCATCGCTGCCGACCCGCACCGGCGGGCGGTCAGCGAATTTGATCTCGACATCCTCGAAACCGAAGCCGCGGTAGATCGACAACAGCAACTTACAGCAGGCGATCGCTTCCCCGGTGACCTGGTCTTCGGTGCAGAAGATATGCGCGTCATCCTGAATGAAGCCCCGCACCCGCATTAGCCCATGCAGCGCACCCGATGGCTCGTTCCGGTGGCAGCTGCCGAATTCGGCCAGCCGCAGCGGCAATTCGCGGTAGCTTCTGAGCCGGTTACTGAAGATCAGTACATGGCCCGGGCAGTTCATCGGCTTGACGGCGAGCACCCGGTCGTCGCGGCTTTCGGCAATGAACATGTTCTCTCGGAAGTTCTCCCAATGGCCGGACGCTTCCCACAGGCTGCGATCGAGGAGCAGCGGCCCCCGCACCTCCTGATAGCCGGCAGCATCGAGTCGGCCGCGCAGGTAAGCTTCAATCGTCCGGTAGAGGGTCCAGCCCTTGGGATGCCAGAAAACGCTGCCGACCGCCTCCTCACCCAGATGGAAAAGATCGAGCTCGCGGCCGAGCCGCCGATGGTCGCGGCGTTCTGCTTCTTCGAGTTGGAAGAGGTATTCGTCGAGTTCCTTCTGGCTTGCGAAGGCAGTGCCGTAGATCCGCTGCAGCTGGGGATTCTTCGGATCGCCACGCCAATAAGCGCCGGCGACGTTCATCAGCTTGAATGCCTGGCCGAGATAGCCCGTCGAGGGTAAGTGCGGTCCAACGCAGAGATCAACAAAATTGCCTTGGCGGTAGAGGCTGATTTCCTCGCCTTCCGGGATCTCGCTAATGTATTCGGCCTTATAGGTCTCCCCGATGTCGCGAAAATAGGAGATCGCCGCGGCCCGGTCCCACACTTCGCGTGCGATCTTTTCGTCTCGTTTGACGATATCACGCATGCGCCCTTCAATCTTTTCGAGATCCTCCGGCGTGAACGGCTCGCCGCGGGCAAAATCGTAATAAAACCCGGTTTCCGTGGCCGGCCCGAAAGTCACCTGGGTTTCCGGATAGAGCTCCTTGACGGCCTCCGCCATGACATGCGCCGCATCATGCCGCAGGATCTCGAGCCCTTCCGGCGTGTCGTTAGTAAGGATCACAACTGCGGCGTCGCGAGCTATTAGGGTTGCGAGGTCGCGCGGCCGACCGTTTACCCCAACTGCGATTGCCGCCCTCGCCAAACCAGGGCCGATCGCAGCCGCAATCTCGGCGCCGGTGACCGGACCGGCAAATTCGAGGTATTTGCCGTCCGGCAGGGTCACGACGATCCGCACCTGATCGCGTCCCGGCGGTGCATGAACGATTTTGTCTTCACTCATCGTTGATACATAACATTTGCTCCGCGGTTTCTAAGACCTGGGCCGAGCAAACCTCTTTGGCCATCAAGATCCGCGAGCCGCTGCTGCATCACTGGGCTGCCGCGTCGATCTCAGCCGACCGCCCAAACAACAGCTCTTCATAGACGGCAATCGTGCGCGCGCACATTGCTTCGCGGGTGAATTCGGCTGCGATATGCGCCCTCGCCCGGCGCGCGAGCTTTTGGCGTTCATCCGTTGCCAGCGACAGAGCTTCGCTAATCGCCGCGGCAAGGGCAGCGGGGTCGCGCGGTGGCACGAGCCAACCGGTGATACCGGGCACGATAGTCTCGCGAGCGCCACCGTGATCTGTGGCGACCACCGGTCGGCCCATTGCCTGGGCCTCGGCGATAATGCGACCGAACCCCTCGGGATCGCGCGACGCCGAGACCACCACATCGGCCAGCATGTACGCGGCGGGCATATCCCGGCACTCTTCGACGATACGGAAGAAGTCAGCGAGCCCTTGTTCCCGCATCGCGCTTTCGAGTTCGCGACGGAAACCGGGCCGCTGCTCGGCACCGACGAGAACACAGCAGATGTCGCGCCGCCCGAGCTTTGCGACCGCAGCGATGAAATCCAGCCCACCCTTCCACCGCGTCAGCCGGGCGGGAAGCATAACGACCGGCAGCCCATCGGGAAGGCGCCATTGGCGCGCAAGCTCAACGATTCGCTGCGCGCCGACGTGGCTGGGATCGAAGATTGCCAGATCGACGCCGCGGGGTATCGTTCTCAGCCTGTCGCGGCCGATCCCATAGACGCCGACAGCGTGGTCGGCGACGAAATCGGATATTGCAATGACCCGATCACCTCGCGCCATCACGGAATTGTATCGCAGCTTCAGCGCTGTGCCCGCTCCATAGGCACTGTGAAATGTGGTCACGAAGGGGCGCCCGGTGGCGTGAGCGGCCGCCCACGCACTCCAGGCCGGCGCACGACTGCGAGCATGCACGATGTCGATGGCGAGCTGTCGGATCAGGCGCGCCAGCTTCGTGGCGTTGCGGCGCATCACCAGCGGGTTCTTCGAGGCGAGGGGCAGGGTCAGATGCGTCGCGCCCGCTCGGGCAATGTCACGTTCCAATGGACCGCCGCTCGAGGCGACATAGGCGGTCCAACCTGCCTCGACCAGGGTGCCCGCTAGTTCGACAGTGCCGCGCTCGGCGCCGCCGGAGATGAGGCTAGGCAAGACCTGCAGCGCTACCGGAGCACGCTCTGTTGGCGCTCCGGGCGCAGTGCTATCGTCGAAACTCATTCCGCTTTGCCGTAAGCTCAATGACTTCGCACGCCAATCTAACACGCCAGGACGGTGCAACAATCGCCTACCACCGGCTTGCCGGGTCGGGCCCGGGCGTCATGTTTCTCGGCGGCTTCCGTTCCGACATGACCGGCGCCAAGGCCCTCTATCTCGAGGATTACTGCCGGCGTCGCGGACAGGCCTATCTTCGCTTCGACTATTTCGGCCACGGCGCATCGAGCGGCGACGCCGAGCTGGGAACGATCGGCCGCTGGGTGCAAGACGCGATCGCAGTTCTCGATTCGTTGACCGAAGGCCCGCAGCTGCTGGTTGGGTCGAGCATGGGCGGCTGGATCATGTTGCTCGCTGCGCTCGCCCGGCCGTCGCGGGTCGGAGGGCTCGTCGGCATCGCGGCGGCGCCGGATTTTACCGAGGACCTCGTTTGGTCGCGGCTCGCTCCGGCCCAGCAGCACGAATTGCGCGAGTTCGGGGCCATCACGTTGCGCTCCGAGTATGATCCGGCAGGCTACACCTTTCGACTGGGCCTCTTCGACGAAGGCAAACTTCATCTGCTGATGCGTGGGGCAATTGCAGTCGATTGTCCCGTACGACTTCTGCACGGCATGAGCGATGCCTCGGTGCCCTGGCAGACGAGCCTTTCGCTGGTCGAGCGCCTTACGAGCCGGGACGTCCAGGTCACGCTGATCAAGGATGGTGACCACCGGCTATCGCGGAATGGCGATCTCGAGCGCCTCGGCCGGACACTGGACGAGCTATTCGAGACCGTTTGCTAGAGACCGAATTCCACCTTCTGATCTGTCAGGAAAGTTGCGTAAAAGTAGAGTTCGGCGTCAAGCGCCCGTTTGATGTTCTCGGCGCGACGGAACCCGTGCTGCTCGCCGTCAAATAATAAATAAAGAAAGGGGATCCGCCGCCGGCGCAGCTCTTTGACCATCGCCTCGGCTTGCTGCGGCGGCACGACCCTGTCTTCCGCCCCCTGGAAAAAAGCGACCGGCACCGCGAGCAGCCGGGCGCTGTGGACCGGCGATCGGGCGATATAAAGATCTTTCCGCCGCGGGTACGGTCCGATCAGACCATCGAGATAGCGCGACTCGAATTTATGAGTGTCCTTTGTCAACGCCTCCAGATCGCTGATGCCATAGTAGCTCGCGCCAGTCTTGAATTCCTTGCGGAACGTGAGCACCGCGAGCGTCGTGTAGCCGCCTGCGCTGGCGCCGCTGATTGCCCATCGCTCCGGATCCACCCGTCCCGTTTCTGCGAGATAGCGCGCGCCATTTACGCAATCGGCAACATCGACCACCCCCCATTTTCCTTGCAGCCGAAGCCGGTATTCGCGGCCATAGCCGGTGCTGCCGCCATAATTGACATCGAGAACAGCGAAGCCGCGGCTCGTCCAATATTGCGTTCCCCAGCTGAGGGTCGGCGATGCGGCCGAGGTCGGCCCGCCGTGACAGTGCACGAGGAGCGGCGGAAGCTGGTGGGCGGGAACCGTGAAATCAGCGTTCGCCGGCGGATAAAACAAACCATGTGACCTCAGACCTTCGTCCGTGTCGAACGTCACTGGCTCCGCGACGGACAGGTATCCGCGATAGGCTTCGACATCCTGGGTGGTCGAAAGCTTTAAGATCGTGGACCGGCCGGAGCCGGGATGCAGTTCAACGATTGCGGTCGGGCTGGTCGGCGAGCCGCCGCAGAAATAGACCCGGTCCGCGGTCGCACGCACGGAGGAGATGTCCTCGTATTCAGTGGCTAAGAGCCGGGCTTCGAGCGTGGCGAGGTCAACCGCGCTCATCCGGTGAACCCCGTCCTGCACATACGTGCAGACGAGCTGGCTGGGTGAGGTGAACGCGAAGGTGGACAGCCGGAACTGCCACTGTGCTCTGCCGAATTCCCCCGCCAGCGGATAAATTGGGTCGATCGGCGCAGGAGTGTCCAAGGCGTCGCCGCGGACCCGGAACAGGTTCCACCACCTGCCGTCAAGCGAAGCCTGAGCGCGATCGGAGACGAAATATAGGGTGCCGTCGGGCGACCATTCTGGTTGGAAGATCGACTCGTCGTCCCCACCGGCGATCAGCCGCTTATTCTCGATCGAGCCATCGGCGGCACACTCGGCCACCCACAACTCGCATCCAATCCACGGCATATTCGGGTGGTTCCATTCGAGCCACGCAAGCTTGCCGCCATCCGCGCTCAGACGCGGGGCTGCATAAAAGTCCCGTCCCGACTGCAGTACCCGCTGCGGCCGGGATCCGTCGAGCGGGATTTCGACAAGGGTATTGACGGGCTCTAATGCTACGGTCGTATGGTCCTCGCGGACCCAAATCATCCGAGCGCGCCGCGTGTCCACGACACCGTCCGCATAACGCAGCCCTCTCGGCCGGGTGGCCTCGGGCGTGATTGGGACCGGCATTGCCTCCGGCTCCTGGCGGTAAAGACGCTGGTCGGCGTCGTTGCAGAAATAAATGACGCCGCTGCTTACGAGGTACGAGCCGCCGCCATACTCATGGACGCGGCTTCGCACGCTGAAAGCCTTTTCACCCGTGCCGGCAATACGCGGGGTAAGGTCGGCCGGGCTGCCGTCCGCTGTGCACCGGACGATGACTGATCGCCCGCCCTCCCGGGGTCGCGCCTCCAGCCAGTAGACGTCCGTCCCGTCGAGCAGAATGCCGCTGAGCCCGATCGTGGAAGCGACGATCAGGTCGGAAGTAATCGGCGACGACCAAGACCCGTACGGGGCGGTCTGCGGGTTGGACATGACCACCTCTTGTGGTCGGCCGAAGATTTTTTGCGGCTCGTTGAGGAAGAACTGGCTCACCATACGCAAATGTGAGTGGCGAGCCGGTATCCGTCATACTGCAGGCCTAGGAGCTGTCGCCAGGGCCACGTTTCACCCAGTCGGCAGCCGCCAAAATTATAGTGCCTCGCGCCCCTGGGTCCAAAGATTGCTGGATAACTCGTCTGCTAGCCGGCAGATCAAACGGCCGCAAAACTCTTGCAGCGTTGGACCGCTTTACTATATCGTGAATGCTGATAGGGTCCGACTTGCGGACCACATCGCGGGTGGGCTGACAGCCCACCTTTTGTTTTGGCCAGCGGTCTTCGGGGAGGCACCGTACGCTTTGCCCGCTCGGCCACGCCGATCCGCCGGGTGACTGCAGGTTTAGGAGGCGTCGGGTTCTTGGTCGACACCAACCGCATCGCGCACGAAATCGAGCCTTCGCTTGAGGCGATGGGCTATCGTCTCGTGCGGGTGGTTATCATCGGCGGGCGACGGCCAACGCTGCAGGTGATGGCCGAGCGGCTCGATGATGAGGCGATGACGGTCGACGACTGCGCCCAGATCAGCCACTTGGTCTCCGCCATTCTCGACGTCGCCGATCCGATCGCCGGTGCTTATATGCTCGAGATCAGCTCGCCGGGCATCGATCGCCCGTTGGTCCGCGCGCAGGATTACGATCGGTTCAGTGGGTTCGAGGCAAGGGTCGAGCTCGCGCGTCCAATCGAGGGGCGCAAGCGTTTCCGCGGGCGTCTGCTAGGGATCTCGGCCGGCGATGTGCGTCTGGCCACGGAAACGGGCGAAATGACATTGCCGCTCGCCGAGGTGGTTCGAGCAAAGCTCGTCCTCACCGATGACCTTATCAACGCGGCACCCCGCAAACCCCGCGCTCCCCGCCACTCAACCAGTCCCCAACCCGAACCTGCTGACGCAGCAATCCGAGAACACGATGGATAGCACCGTTACTTATGCTCGCCCAGAACTGCTACAGGTCGCCGATACCGTGGCGCGCGACAAGGGGATCGATCGCGACGAAGTTCTGGACGCGATGGAGCAGGCGATTCAAAAGGCGGGCCGCTCCAAATACGGCCAAGAGTACGATATTCGCGCCGAGATCGACCGGCAAAACGGCGAGATCCGGCTGCTTCGCTTTCGCGAGGTGGCCGATGTCATCGAAAACGAAGCGACGCAGATTCCGCTGACAGATGCTCAGCGGTTGAACCCCGAGGCCGAGATCGGTGACTTCATTACCGATCCGCTGCCGCCGATCGACTTTGGCCGCATCGCGGCGCAGACGGCAAAACAGGTGATCGTCCAAAAGGTCCGTGATGCCGAGCGTCAGCGGCAATTCCTTGAATTCAAGGATCGGGTCGGCGAGATCGTCAACGGGCTTGCCAAACGGGTCGAATTCGGCAACGTCGTCGTCGATCTCGGTCGGGCAGAGGCGATGCTGCGGCGCGACGAGCTGCTGCCGCGCGAAAGCTTCCGCCAAGGAGAGCGGGTGCGGTCCTTTGTATACGATGTCCGCCAGGAGCCGCGCGGTCCGCAGATCTTTTTGTCGCGAACCCACCCGCAGTTCATGGCAAAGCTGTTTTCCCAGGAAGTGCCGGAGATCTACGACGGAATTATTGAGATTAAGGCGGTGGCGCGCGATCCCGGCAGCCGCGCCAAAATCGCGGTCATCTCGCGCGACAGCGGCATCGATCCGGTCGGCGCCTGCGTCGGCATGCGAGGTAGCCGTGTCCAGGCGGTCGTCGGCGAATTGCAGGGCGAAAAGATTGATATCATTCCATGGTCACCCGATCCGGCGACCTTCGTCGTCAATGCGCTCGCGCCGGCGGAGGTCGCAAAAGTGGTGATGGACGAGGAGCAGCGCCGTATCGAAGTTGTGGTGCCCGACGATCAGCTGAGCCTGGCGATTGGTCGGCGCGGGCAGAACGTCCGCCTTGCCTCGCAGCTTACCGGATGGGACATCGACATTCTGACCGAGGCCGAAGAGTCCGAGCGGCGAACGGAAGAGTTCCGCAGCCGCAGTCAGATGTTTATCGACGCCCTCGACATCGATGATGTGATCGCCCATCTGCTGGTTACCGAAGGGTTTACCTCGCTCGAAGAGGTAGCCTATGTGGCGCTGGAAGACCTTGCAGATATTGAAGGGTTTGACGCCGACGTCGCTGCGGAGTTGCAAGAGCGTGCCCGTGTCTCCCTGGAACGCCGGGACCGGGAGTATGAGGAGCGGCGTCGAGAACTCGGTGTCAGCGATGCGCTTGCCGAATTCGAGCAATTGACCCCGGGCATGCTGGTCGCTCTCGGTGAAGGCGGGATAAAGACCCTCGATGATTTCGCCGACCTCGCCGGCGACGAACTCGTTGAACTCCTCGAAAAATCCGAAAAGGGCGGCGCCAAGCTCGATCTCGAGGTAGCCAACGACCTGATCATGCGGGCCAGGGCACATTGGTACGCGGATGAAGCAACGTCGGCCGAAGCGAGCGCGCAGGAGTAGGCGCGACGGGTAGCATCGAAAACGCCGCGGCCGCTCGAGGCGATGTCGTTCGGGGCGATGAGGGGCTCGCGAAGACCGACCCACACCGTCGCTGCATCGCGACTGGTGAAATCGCCGACCGTGCGCGCTTGTTGCGCTTTGTCGTTGGGCCGGGTGGAGAGATCGTGCCCGACGTGGGCGGCAATCTGCCGGGCAGAGGTTTATGGTTGACGCCTCGCCGCGACACACTTGAGTGGGCGATGGCCAAGCGGCTTTTTGCGCGCGCGGCGCGCCGGCCTGTCGCCCTGCCGCCAGGGCTCGCCGACCGCGTCGAAGCTCTGCTTGCGCGGCGCTGCTGCGATGCAATCGGGCTCGCCCGCCGCGCCGGTCTTGCCTTTGCCGGTTTCGAGAAGGTTGGCGAGGCTGCCCGCGCCGGAAAGGTTGCGTTGCTGCTCTCGGCGCTAGACGGAGCCGAGGGCGGACGAAACAAAATTCGGGCACTCCGGCGTGACCTGCCGCTTGCAGCCGTGCTGACTGCGGCAGAGATGGGCGGGGTATTCGGGCGCGATCATGTGGTACACGTGGCACTCGGTGGTGGCCGGCTGAGCGGCCGGTTGCTCGCCGATGCGGAAAAGATCGCCGGCTTTCGCTCGGGAGCGCTAGTCGACCGAGGGGCGGAACCCGCCGCATCGCGGCAGGCGCAGTACGATGACGGTATTGGAACGAGATGAGCGACGCGAACGAGCAAGAGCAGAACACGACGGAACAAGAGCGGAAGCGGCCGCTGACGCTCGGCCGTAGCGGGGGCCGGCTGGAGCTCCGCAAACCCGTCGAGACGGCGCAGGTGCGCCAGAGCTTCTCGCACGGGCGCTCGAAAACTGTCACCGTTGAGGTGCGCAAGAAACGCGTGATCAGCCCGGGGCTGCCCGAGGCCGGTCGGACCGAGGCGTCGCCGGCGGTCGCACGCGAGCAATCGGCGCCGAGGCCGGCAGCGGCAGAGCCGGCGCGCCGCCCGGTCGTGATTGCCCGCTCGCTGACCGCGGAGGAACGGGCGGGACGCACCCGCGCCGTGCAGGATGCCTTTAAGGCCGACGAGGAAGCGCGTCGGCTGGCCGCTCTCGCCGAGGCGGATCGGCGTCGGCAGGAGGAAGAGCGAGCCGTTCACGAAGCGCGTCAGCGGGCCGAGGAAGAAGCCCGCAGAAAGGTCGAAGAGGAAGAGAAGCGCCGCCGAACCGAAGAGGAGGCTCGCAAGCGATCCGAGGAGGAGGCGCAACGGCGCAAGGACGAAGACTCGCGCCGTGAGGTGGCCGAGCGAGCCGGTAAGGCGGCAGCTGCGAAGGTGGCGGCGCTGGCTGCGGCAGGCAAGGTCGCGGTTCCGGTCGAGGAGGAAGAGGAGCCGGGAACGGCGCCTCGCCGCGGCGCCCGTCCAGAGGTCAAGAAGCCCGTGGCGCCGGTCCGCCGCGAAGACGCCCGCCGCCGGACCGGAAAAATGACGGTCACGCGCGCACTCGCCGGCGACGAAGGAGAGCGAGTGCGCAGCCTGGCTTCGGTCCGCCGGGCGAGAGAACGCGAGCGCCTGCGGCTGCATCACGGCGAGCAGGAACAGATCAAGGTCGTGCGCGAAGTGGTCGTCCCGGAGACGATCACCGTCCAGGAGCTGGCGAACCGTATGGCCGAACGCGCTGCCGACGTGATCAAGTCCCTGATGCGCATGGGAGTGATGGCGACGATCAACCAGGTCGTCGATGCCGATACCGCCGAACTGATCGTCACCGAGTTCGGACATCGCTTGCGGCGTGTGTCGGAGGCCGATATCGAGATCGGCCTTCGCGGTGAGGAGGACGAGCCCGAGGCACTAGAGCCGCGGGCCCCCGTGGTTACGGTGATGGGGCACGTCGACCACGGCAAAACCTCGCTCCTCGACGCGTTGCGGGAGACCGACGTCGCGGGAGGCGAAGCCGGCGGCATCACGCAGCATATCGGGGCCTACCGGGTCAGTCTGCGGAGCGGGAAACAGATCACTTTCATCGACACGCCCGGGCATCAGGCATTCACCGCAATGCGCGCGCGGGGCGCCAACGTGACCGACATCGTGGTGCTGGTCGTCGCAGCCGACGACGGCATCATGGAGCAGACCG
>Ga0306924_10008695_pt1 | contig 10254 bp, 12 predicted proteins | sample sta12Can44000111_FD_203756 | JGI IMG/M metagenome (GOLD analysis project Ga0306924, IMG submission 203756) | Lab enrichment of tropical soil microbial communities from Luquillo Experimental Forest, Puerto Rico - statanox.12C.anox.44.000.111 (v2)... | ecosystem: Environmental > Terrestrial >...
TCGCCGGACACGCAGAAAGCCAATTCCGCACCAGGCGGCGGTTCAACGATGTGATCACTTTGTGCGACCGGGTGAAGGAGGTCTGCCCGGGCCAGCGCGGCTGATGGTTACCGGTGCCGCGGGCGCCGGTGTCGGTGTCGGGTCATGGCGGGCAGACGACCTTGGCGGTGACCGGGGTGACCTGTCCGGCGGTGACCTGGGCGGTGGCGACGCCTGGCTGGCAGCCGGAAAGGCCCGTGGTGACGGTGTAGCGGCCGTCGGGCAGCCCGCCCGTGGCGAACGTGCCGTTCACAGCGGTGCTGCCGGTCCCGGTGGCCGGGCCGGTCCAGGTGATCGTGGCGTTCGCGGCGCCGGAGTCCACGAGGATGCCGCCCTGGCCGATGCCGGGGGCGTTGATGATGGCCGGCGCGGACGAGGCCGAGCCGACTGCCCAGGGGTGGCCGGCCGGGTCAGCGCCGATGGCGGTCAGCTGCGGCGGGTTCTGGGTGGGGGTGACCTGTGGGGTGCCCGCGGTGGTGCTGAGCTGCCAGACGCCGGTCCCGCCGGCGGCCAGCACCGCCGATCCCGCGGCAACCACGCCGCTCAGCTCGGTGCCCCCGCCGGACGGTACCGTGGTCCAGGCCGAGCCGTTCCACAGCGCGGCGTAGGAGGACGTGCACGTCCCGCCCTCGCCGCACGAGAATGACGAGTAGCCGACCGCCCACAGGCCAGCGGCGGTGTGGGCCAGGCCGGCGATGGACACGCTCCCTGGCAGGGGCGGCAGGGAGGTCCAGGCCGACCCGTTGAACTGCTCCACCTTGTTACCACTGGCAACCCAGACGTTGCCGGAGGTCACGGTGACCGCATCGAGTGCGCCGATACTGGGGACCTGCACCCGCGCCCAGGCGCTGCCGTTCCAGTGCAGCACCAGCGACGCCTCCGGGTAGCCGCCGTCGCCGCCAGCGGCCCACACGTCGTTGGTGGCACGGGCCGCGACCGCGGCCAGCTCATTGCCCTGTGATGGCCCAGCCGGGTCGGGGGTCGACACGCGCCGCCAGGTGCTGCCGTTCCAGTGGTAGGCCAGCGTCTGGCTGGCCAGCGACGACGGATCGCTGACCGTGCCAACCGCCCAGCCGTCGCCCGCCGCGACCTCAGCGACGCCGTTAAGCTGGGCGGCCTGCAAAGAGTACACTGACGCCAGCGGCACCGTCGTCGCTGTCCACCCACTGCCGCTCCAATGCTCCGCGTACGGCCTGGTCAGCAGCGCGGTGGGGGGCTCGCCTGGGTTATAGCCGCCGACCGCGAGCACGTCGGATGACGACGATGCCGCGACACCGAAGAGATCTGCCAGGGTGCCCGCCGGGGCGCTGGTGGTGGTTCCCCACGCCACCGTGGTGGAAGCGGCAGCGGCGGCGCTGGCAGCCAGCCCGGCCGAGCACACCGCCCCCGCCACCAGGGCGGCCCGCCACGCTCGCTTCAGGCTCATGCCGGGCACCTCGCATCGTCAGAGCGCATGCGATCCTCCTGTCGCGGGATGTGAGCGGCAGAGCGAGCCATCGCGGCCGGCGGTACCCAGCGCCCGGCTGCCGCCGGCGGAACCAACGGCGGGCAGCCCGGCGGCTGACCGCCAAGCGCCTGGCTCAATCCGCACAACCTTTATTCGGCGCCGGAGGGCCGTCCGTGTTGCCCCCGTTGCGCGCCGGTGCGCGGCTTATCTGGCTGGCCTGCGGCTGGCCGCCGGTGGACATGGCCGGCTGCCACCGGCGAGGCCGTGAGCTTTCAGGCAGGTCACGACCACGAGCGCCCGGCAGGTGAGCCATCCGCAAGGACGTGATCGGCAGCGGGCCGCCCGCGGCCCGTCCGGCAAAGCCCCGGGCGAGATCGAGCGTGCGCTGGTCGGCGGGCAGGCACTGCCGCGCAACAGCCTTCAATACCTCCAGCTCGGCCTCGTCGTGCGTCGGCCCGATGTGCTCCATGCCCGCCCACCCGCGCCGGAGGAGTACACGACCTGCACCATCGTCGCCCCTGACGCCGTCTCCACCGTCCGCGCGTACGGCACCAGGCCACTTACGGCCCGGATTAGTGCACAGATCCGTTCACAAGCCAAGAACCCACAGGTCAGAGGCATGAGGCGGCCGAAAGTCCATGATCGTGAGCCAAGTCAGGTTGCTGGGGCCAGCCCTGGCAATCCCCCTGACCGCCCGGCGCGAGTTCCGAGGTTGCGGAGGCAGGATGGTTGCCTGCCAGGAGGGTCACTGCGGATGGTGGGTGAAGCTGAGGGTCTGCTGTGCGGCTTTCTCGACGGCGATCACGAAGCACACGCGGTCGGGCCCGCGGCTGGGAAATGGCGCGTTCGTGTACTTGAACGAGATCGGATCCATGTAGCGGCAGTCTTCGTCGGGGCGTACTTCCACCACCCGTCCCTGGATCGCGGCCATCCGGTACGGGTTGGCCATGTCGGTGACCGACAAGGCGACGCGGGGATCGCGGCGCATGTCCTTGGCCTTCCAGATCGCGTCGGAGGTGCACACCAGGACGTGGTCGCCCTCCAGCCCGACCCACACCACCCAGTTGCGCGGTGAGCCGTCGGCACGGAGGGTCGATAGGTGCACGTAGTTGGCGGCGTCGAGAAGCTCCCGGACATTACCGGGGATCGGAATCGCCATTGCCGTCAGCTCCTATAACAGGTTCATTGGCGAGATCGGGACGGCGACGCTTGAATGACGCGCGGGCGGGTACCGCCGCGGTGCCCTGGGCCCGTTATGACCATCGTGTCACCGGCGGGGGCCTCACCGCACCGGCAGCTGAAGCCAGGGAACCGACCGCCATCTCCTCAGGCTCCTCACATAGTTCACCCGGGACAGCGGGACGAGCGGTGCCGCCGACGCCTGCGCGAGAGGGCCGGCCAGCGCCTGTCAACAGCAGGCGCCGCTGGGCGTTGTGCTGTCAGAACTTCGGCGCCGCGGGTCCCGTTCCTTGTGGCGTCGGCGGGCTGGCTTACCGTTTTGACCGGCAAGATCCCCTGCTGCCTGGGGCGGCGCCCTGCGCCACCGGTCCGGCTCAGGCTGCCGCTGGTGCTGGTGACGCCGTTTCCTGCGGCCGGTTCCACGCGGCATAGAGGGCCGTCCGCAGCCGGGCGATCTCGGCGAGGTCCTCGCCCACTGCCCGTACAACTGCCAGGCGATCGCCGCGAGCGATGCTGCGTCACCGTGCGCTTGGGCGCCGGTCAATTCCGCTGCCAGGGTGAGCATCGCCTCTTGCGTCAGCATCGCGCACTCCTTCACCTGTCAAGACCTCGCCGCCGGGGCGGCGCGGCCGCGAGGTTCTCGCCGGACGGCCCGGGTGGGAGGCCCTCCCGGGCCGGGTTGCCGCTGCCGACGGTTGTGTGGCTGGATCTGGCAGGCGGACCCGCCGCGGTGCTTGGCGAGATCGCTTGCCTCCCCCCGGCGTTCAGGCGGCTGGCGAACCGTGGCCCTCGGCGGGCTGCCTTGAGGGCCGCGTCGTTTCCTGGGGGCCGGATCTTCTCGTACCTCGCCTGGCCGGGCCCGCCGTCGTGGTAGGGAAAGACTCCGCCTGGCACCTGCCTACACGGGATGTCATGCGGGTTTCGGCAGCTCATCTCGCGTCCCTTCCGGCCACGTCGCCGGCTGAGGGCTGCTGTGGCCCCGCGGCCGGAGCCGCACGGGCCATGCCCCTTCCGGCCGCGTAGCCGGAAAGCAGCCCGCGCAGCTGCCGGCGTCCCCGGTGCAGGCGGGACATCACGGTGCCGATCGGCGTGCCCATGATGCCGGCGATGTCCGTGTAGGCGAAGCCCTCGACGTCGGCCAGGTAGACCGCGATCCGGAATTCCTCCGGCAGCGCCTGCAGGGCCTCCTTCACGCCGGAATCAGGCAGCTGCTCCAGCGCCTCCGCCTCCGCCGACTTCAGCCCGGTCGAGGTGTGCGAGGCGGCCCGGGCGAGCTGCCAGTCGTCGATCTCCTCCGTGCCGGAGCGCTGCGGCTCCCGCTGCCGCTTGCGGTAGCTGTTGATGAAGGTGTTGGTGAGGATCCGGAACAGCCACGCCTTGAGGTTGGTGCCCTGCTGGAACTGGTGAAACGATGCGTAGGCCTTCGCGAAGGTTTCCTGCACGAGGTCTTCGGCGTCGGCCGGGTTGCGGGTCATCCGCACCGCGGCGGCATACAACTGGTCCAGGTAGGGCAGCACGTCCCGCTCAAACCGGGCGCTGCGCTGGCCGCGGGTCTCGGGGACCGGGCCCGTCCCCTCCGATATCGCCGGGGACGGCCGGGCGCTGGCCGGTGCCTGCCGCGGCCCTACTGCCTCCTCTGGCCGCGATGCGTGCCGCTGCGCTAGCCCGGTCATCGAGGCTGGGATGGGGACCACTGTCAACAGACCTCCCCGGGCCATCTGGTGGCGGGCCGCCGGTGGCGCGGGATGCCGTGGGCGGGCTTTATCTGGCTGTGTCACCGAACCGGCCACGACCGTATGCCCGCTACCGGCCGGGCCATGGGAGCGCGTGCGCGGGCAGGCGCTGGTCGACGGTGCCGGCGCAGACGGTCCCGTCCGCGACCGGGGCGGCCGCGAGGGTGGCGCGCCGACGGCGATCCTCGCCGGTTTCTGGCCGGTGGTGGCCTTGTGCGCGCACAGGGTGCCGTCCCCCGGCGGCGATGCAGGCGACGCCGTTGGCCACCACCGGTGGCACGCGGCCGGCCCGCCGGTCTGCGGCCATTACCGGCGCTGCCCGCCACCGCGGGCGCCACGCCGCGCGGCAGCAGCGGCCAGCGAGTCGCCCAGGGTCCATAGCGAAACGCCGATTAGGACGAGGTCTTTGAGCAGGAACTGGCCGGGCAGCACCGACAGCACCGGGAACCCGGACGCGGCGAGCACCCCGGGCGTGGTGAACAGGAAGCTCAGCGTGCTGGCGAACAGCAGCACGGCCATGGCGCTGCCCACAGCCGAGAGCCGCGGCCACAGCGGCCGGGCGGCGATCAGCACCGCGGCGATGATCTCGGCGGTGCCCAGCACGGCGGCGAAGGCGCGCACGCTGACCAGGCCGTAAATCCAGCTGAAGACCGGGCTGTGCGCGATCAGCGGCTGGATGGCGGCCGCCTCGTAGGTGGTGTACTTCAGCGCGCCGATCCAGGCGATCACGGCGACCAGACCGTACCGGGCCAGGTGCCGGCCGGCGGTGGCCAGCGGGTGTTCGGCCGTCATGGTCGCGGGGGGGTGGGTGATCTTGAGCATGGCCCATTCCTTTCGTGTGACCCTGTCACCGGTTATTCGCCGCCGGGCAGGCTGCTGGCGTGGCCGGGGCGGCTGGGTGTTTGCTACTAATTGGCTAAGCGTTCGCTGAAGGCCCCGCACGAGGGCGGGGGCGGTTGTGAGCCGCTGGCGCGGCAGCGGTGGCTTACCGGCGCGGGCCTGGCCAGAGGGTGATCCGGCTGGGCGGTGCTGATGGCTGCCGCACGGCTACCGCCCTCCAGGGCCAGCGCCGAACCCAGGTGGAGGGCCGGCAAGAACCCGGTGAACCACAGAACGATCTTTCCGGCCAACTGCGGCGGCCCCGCCGGCCACCAGGCTGCCGTCCCCGCAACGCCGGCACCGTGGGGCCTGACATGGGGTGTGGCGCGAGTTCAGCCGGCCTGACGGTGATCACCGCGGGTATCTGCGCACGCGGCGTGCGGCACCCGCTCTCCGCCGCCAGATGATCAGCGCGGCCCCAGCCAGCACCGCAGTAAGCCCCAGCCCGGGCCCGCCCCAGGCCAGCGCCCCGGCCGCGGCCAGGCCCGCCACCAGCAGCGGCCCGCCGCAGCACGCCACCGGGACCAGCAGCAGCCACAAGCCGCCGGGCCGCGCGCTCCCCGTTCTGCCCGGTCATGCGGGCGCGGCGGTGCCGAAGAACCGGGCGGTGTGCCGGCGGGCCAGTTCCGCCGCGTCATCCAGGTTGATCACGAACGTGCCAGGGCGGCCGGCGGTCCAGCGCCGCGCGGTCGCGGGGCTGGTGAAGTGCCGCACATAGTGGCAGAAGCTGGCCATCACGTGGTCGTCCCAGGGCTGGTCCGGGCACAGGAACGACAGCACGGCATCCGGGTGGGAGGCGCCGGTCACGGAACCGTCCCGGCCGATGTCATAGGTGATGATCTCGCCGGTGACCGGGTCGGCGGTAGCGACCTCCAGGTCGCCGATGATACGGGCCAGGAACAGCGGATCCCACGCGCACCAGGCGGACAGCTCGGTCCCGGCACGGCGGATGCGGTGCGGCGGCATCCCGGCCAGGGCCAGGCCCCAGAACCCGGTCACCTGGCCGTGGTCGTCCCAGAACACCGCGGGCCATGACCGCAGGATCGACGCGGCCTGAGGTTCGGTCATCTCGGCCGCGTCTGCCGCGGCGGGGACGCTGAGGGGGTGGCCGGCCGACAGCAGCCGGAACACGGCCACGGCGAGGCGCTGCCCCTGGTCTTCCAGCCGGCCGGTGGCGGAGGCGATCGCGGCGTCCAGCGCATCGACAAAGACGGGCGCGGTTTCTGCGGTCATCGGAATGGCTCCTTCCCTCGGGCTGGCCCCGGGCCGTTCGCCCGCGTTCCTGGCGGGCCGGTCTGGCTGCTACGCTAAACATTCCAGGAAGCTGGAATGTCAAGGGAGCGCGGGATGAGGATCGGCGAGGCGGCCGGCCGGGCCGACGTCACGGCCAAGACGGTCCGGTTCTGGGAAGACCAGCACCTGCTCCCGCCCCCCGCCCGGACGCCGGCCGGCTACCGCGACTACGGCCCGGGCATAGTGGAGCGGCTGGCGTTCATCCGGCACGCCCAGGCCGCCGGGCTCACCCTCGACGCCATCCGCCAGGTCCTCGACATCCGCGACGGCGGCCAGCCGCCCTGCGTCCACGTCACCGGCCTGATCGCCCAGCGGCTGGGCGAGGTGGATGCCCGGCTGGCCGAGCTGACCCGCACCCGCGACCAGCTGGTGATCCTGGCCGCGCGCGGCGCGGCCCAGGACCCGGCCGACTGCCAGGGCTACTGCTCCATCATCGCTGGCTGACGCGCGCCGGCACGCTTGCCTTGACCTTCCAGCAGAAAGGAAGGTTTAGCCTGTGCCAAAGCCCCGGGGTGAGGAGCTGGTCGATGGAGCTGACCCTGCTGACGGTCCCCGCCTGCCCGAACGCCGCCGCGTTCGAGAAGCGGCTCGCGGCCGCGCTGGCCGGCCACCCCGACGCCGTCGTGCATCGCCGCGAGATCGCCGACGAGCGGGAGGCAGCAGCGGCGGGGATGCACGGGTCGCCGACGCTGCTCATCGACGGCGTGGACCCGTTCGCCGCCCCGGGACAGCCGCCCAGCCTGTCCTGCCGGCTCTACCGGGACGCTACCGGCCCCACCGCGCGGGCGCCTTCGGTGAAAGCGCTGCGACAGGTGCTGGCAGCGCCCGGCAACGCATGAGCCGGTAACCGGGCAGGCGGCGGCGACCGCCTCCGGCCTGCCTGTCTCGCACCACGACCCGGAAAGGCAGGCCCCCGATGAGCCAGATACCCGGCCCGAGGGCCAGCCAGGGCCGTTCCGCCGCTGGCGGCGCTGGGCACCTTCGCCGAAATCGGCCGCGCCCCGCTGCGGGCCGAGCTCGAACGCGTACCCGCGGCCCTAGGCGCAGAACCCCGTTACCGTCCTTGCCGAGCTGGCCGGGCAGAACGCGATCGCCTTCGACAGCAGCGGCGGGATCCGGGCCGCTTACCCCCGTTCGCCGTCGCCGGCCCCGCTTCATTTCACATGGGCCGGCGGCCCGGGCGCCTGCGCGATGTGCGTCATCGCCGCGCCCGGCATGCCTGCCATGACGGACCGCACCGCTCGATCAGATCCGCGACGTCGCCGCTGGGGTGCGAGTTCGCGTCACAACCGTTTCGGGGCCGCCGGGGGCGCGCGCAGATCACCTGCGCCGTCCGGGGTTGCGGCATCACACGCCAGCGAGCGTGCTGTAAGGCGGCTTTGCGCGCGGGCCTGCTCTACGCGGTCAGCTACCGAGGGTTGGCTGCAGTGCGAAGCCTGCCAGGGGGATCCGTTCCAAGTCAGGATCGCCGTCGCGGCACAGGCCTTCGTAATTGAAGCCGAACAGGGCGAGCAGGGCAGCTTCGCCGAGCTCCAGCGGGTGGAACGGGAAGGGATAGGGCTTGCCGCTGCTAGCTGCAACTGGCTGCTGCCCGGACCAGTAGGGCTGTTCGAAGGCCAGCCGGCCGCCGATATCCTCAGCGATCCCGGTCAGCGGGGACACGCTGAGCGCACGCACCAAGGCGCCATCGGCGGACCAGATGGCGTAGGCGAACCAGTCCACCACGCTATGCATCGCGTGCAGATACAGCCTGAGCCCACCAGCCTCGCGCCGGAACCGCAGATCCAGCTGGGATGGCCGATCCAGGGCGGCTTCACTGGTGCACACCACGGTGAGCCCGGCAAAGCAGCCGGCGTAGATGCGGTCATCATCCGGGTTTGCCTGATCCAACAGCGTGCCGTCGGCGAGGTCACGGAGTTGATGGCCTGGATACAGCCGCCGGACCAGCGTCCTGGTTGCCTGCCGGTTCAGGACGGGCGCGGACTGCAGGACAGGCCGGATCTCACCATCGGCATACACCAGCAGCCAGTCCTTGGCGCCCATCTGCTCTCTCCCGAAATCGCTCCGCCGCGCCCACGCTAACGGCAGGGACCGACAGCCGGAGCCCGGACCGGACACCGGAAGCATTGAAGCAACCTCGCCCTGGTCAGCCCGGGCCGGGTGCGCAGCGTGTAGACCAGCTCGTCGGCTGCCCGGCCAAGGTGGCTGCGGCGTCAGCACGGTCGTCCTCCTCCTCCCTGTCCTGCGGCGAGACTTGGCGCGCAGCTGGCCGGGATGAGGTCGGCCATCACTGTCTCCTGCCTGCTGGCTCGCGCGGAAGGCCTGCCGGACCCGGGCCACCTCGCGCCGTTCGTTCTGCCGCTGTTTGCCGAGCATCGTCAGCGTGATGTTTCGAGCTGCGACGCGTTGGTACCGTCATGTCGTCGTAGCAGCAGCCCTGCGCGTGAAGGGGCGGGCGCCGAGGTGTCCACGTGTTTCGCGTTCTGCTCCCGGCAGGGCAGACTAGGGCTGTGACCAGTGAGCAGCTGGAGATGATCTCCGCCGATCCGCAGGTGATGCACGGCCAGGCCGTGATCGTCGGGACCCGGGTGCCGGTCAGCGTGATCTTGGACTGCCTGGCGGCTGGGATGACCGCCGAGCAAATCACTACCGAGTACCCGACGGTCACCGCCGCCGGTGTCCGCGCAGCCGCCGCGTACGGGGCGGCTTTGGCACGGGAGGAACTTCTTCCGATCCCGCCGTCGCGGTGAAGTTCGAGGTCGACGAGAACCTGCCCGCCTCAGCCGCCGCCATCCTCGCCAGCGCGGGCCATGATGTCGACACCGTTCCCGCCGAAGGTCTCACCAGCGCTCCGGACCCGGATGTCGTCTCTGCCGCCACCGGAGCTGGCCGGATCCTGATCTCCCTGGACCTCGGGCTAGGTGACATCCGCGCCTATCCGCCCGGCAGCCTCGCGGGCATCGTGGTGCTGCGCGTGCCCGATCAGTCCGCCGCTACCGTCACCAAGACGATCAGCGACCTGGCCAGCCTCACCGAACTCACCGGTCTGGCCGGCTCGGTCGCGGTCTTGCAGCGCGGGCTGCTGCGTATCCGCCATCCCTGACCAGGAGCCCAGCCTGTCACCAGGCCCGCGATGTCCTTTGCTGCCATGATGACTGGTGGGCAATAAGCCACTGCGAGGTGCGTCCAGGTGCTGGGCGAGAACCCCTTAACACCCAGCATGCGCCGCCGCTTACGCAGAGTCACCAGCGGCGGCGCCGCATGACCCGCCTGGTGTCATGCGATGACCAGATAAGTTGGCCTACAGCAGAGCACACTGCCCTTGACCTGGCCTGCGTCGTCCCAGTTGGCTACAGCGTCGGGCCGTGGATTCATGGTAAGGAGAAGGTCTACGGTTCGATTCCGTAAGGGGGCTCTGCACGTCAGGGACTAAAAATCGAACAAACCCTGGACGGTCGGCTGGTCGAAGAGTGGGGACTATTGGTCGCAACCGGCAATGCGCAGGATCCTTTGGTCAGGCCCGTTCCACGTTGCCTGAATACCTCCCGGCGGGCTATCCAGCGCACCAGGTTGAGCCGCCTTGCGTGATGGAAAACGTCACAGAGACGCTCACCGAGCCGCCTTCGGCAGGCCCGGCGAACGGAGTGGGACAGCGGCGCCCAGACAGGCGCAGATACGCATGAT
>Ga0306924_10008697_pt1 | contig 10252 bp, 9 predicted proteins | sample sta12Can44000111_FD_203756 | JGI IMG/M metagenome (GOLD analysis project Ga0306924, IMG submission 203756) | Lab enrichment of tropical soil microbial communities from Luquillo Experimental Forest, Puerto Rico - statanox.12C.anox.44.000.111 (v2)... | ecosystem: Environmental > Terrestrial > Soil...
GTGCCGCCGAAGCTGACGCCGGCCAGCAGGTTGCCGCGGGGAGAGAACGCGAGAGCGTTCATAAAGCCTGACTCGCTGGGCACGGTGGCGATGCGGGTGGCGCGGACCGGATCAGCCATATTCCACACGGCGACCTGGTTGGAGCCGACGGTGCTGGCCAGCAGGCGGCCGTCGGGTGAGAACGCAATGTCGTCCTGGTTGAACAGAGCCTTCCACGGCGGCGCCACGGGAGCGGCCAGCGTGCGCAGCAGGCGGGGCCTGGCCGGCTTGGTCACGTTCCAGAGGAAGATCCGGTCGTAGTAGTCGGCGGCCAGGATGCGGCCGTCCGGGGAGAACGCCTCCCCCCACAGGCCGTTGCCGCCGGCCCGCAGCGTTGTTACCCTGGTCGGCTTGCTGGGGTCGGCCACGTTCCACAGGGCCGGCTGGCCATTGAACGCGACGGTCGCCACCGTGCGGCCGTCTGGTGCGAACGCCGTGGGCGCTCCGCCCTCGAAATTGGCCAGGCGCCTGGGCCGGGCCGGATCGGTGACATCCCACAGGGTGTCCAGGCCATCCTGGGGCCCGGAGGTGGCGGTGACCAGGATGTGCTGATCGGCCGGGCTGAACGCCATGGCTGTCACACCGCCCAGGCCGATGTGCCAGTGCCCCTCCTTCCAGCTCTTGGCGAAGATGAGCAGGCCGAACAGCACCACTATCACCGCGAGCGGGACCGCTATCGTGGCTGATATCACCGCGGCCCGGCGCAGCCGGGTCATCGAAAGCCCCTCGGCGCGGTAAGCCGGGTCAAGGTGCGTGCTCAGCACGCCGACCGCCAGGTTCAGCACGGTCCGCGCGGTGGCCTGGTGCTGGTCGAGGATGTCGAGCATCTCCTGGCGGTAGCGCTCCCGCCAGCGCCGCGGATAACAGCCGACCAGGGCGCGGGACAGCCGAGCGGCCGGCGCGGGCCTCATCACGCGCCCCAGGCCGTGGCGGTACGCAGCCGGGCGACACGCACGATTTGCTGCATCGTGGCCACCTGCTCGGCCAGGACCTCTTGGCCGGTCGCCGTGATCTGATAAGGGCGGCGGCGGTCCTCGGTGGCCAGCGGCCGGACCCAGCCGCGGCGCTCCAGCCGCGACAACGCGCCGTACAACGTGCCCGGCTCCATGCGGACGCCGCTGAAATCGGCGACGTCGGCCATGATCGCGTAGCCATGCTTGGGCCCGTCGGCCAGGCTGGTCAAGATCAGCAGCGACGGATCGGCGAACCGGCCGAGGCTGTCGAACTTACCGTGCATGCCCACCCCACTCATCAGCACCGCTTACTAATTGGTAGTTAGTACCGCAACGGGCAGGCAGGTGTCAACCGCAGCGGCCATGCGCCGCCCGGGGCGACGCGCGATCTGCCGCAGCGCCTTGACCCGCCCGGCCTGTCCATGTGGCGGCGATCTCATAACGGCGGCGGCGTTCGGCGATGGCCAGCGGCCGGACCAGCCCACGGCGCTCCAGCCGCGACAGCGCGCCGTACAAGGTGCCCGGCTCCATGCGGACGCCGCTGAAATCGGCGACGTCGGCCATGATCGCGTAGCCGTGCTTGGGCCCGTCGGCCAGGCTGGTCAAGATCAGCAGCCAGGGGCTGACGAACCGGCCGACGCCGTCGAGCTTGCCGTGCACTCCCGCCACCCCGCTTATTAAGCACCACTTACTAAGGCGTAATGAATAACCTGCCGGGCAGGCTGTCAACCCCGGGTCCGGCGGTGCCGGTAACCATGATCCAGCCTTGCCCGGGCAGGCCGCGCCAGCTCCCGCTCCGGACCCGCGCACCGATCAACCTGAATCTGCGCTTCAGCCGACCGCAGCCGAGACGCGGTCCCGGCGAGCAATCAGGCGGCTCGGCGCGCGGTCATTTGGAGTTCGTCGCCCGGTAGGCAATCCCCGACCACGGCGGCGCAGACAGCGGCGAGGCCGTATTTCTATGCATCGCCAGCGCCCGACGTGAACTTCCGCACATGCCGCGGTGAGGTACCCGAGCACCGGCCTTATCCAGGTCAGGCTGCCCGCTTCGGTCCTTGCCGGGCTGCGGCTTTCCAGCGGGAGCCGCGCTGACCCACGCATATCCCGCAACCCGGCGATGTCAGTCCTGGACAGTCACCGCTCAGTCTGACCGCTGCATCGGGCGCAACGGGCGCCCGGGTTCATGTGAGCGCGTTGTCGGTGGAGACGACCAGGGCGTCGACGCCGGTCCGGCCATCCAGCGGCGCGGGCGCCTGCTCGCGAAGGATCCCGGCGCTGCCCCCGTAGCGGGCCAGGGCCGGGTGGATGGCGGCGAGCAGGTCCTGCGCCCAGGGCCGGGATTGGCCCGGCCAGGCGACGGTTACGGTCTGGTCGATGACGAAGGGGTCGATGTCAGACAGCGCCCGGAAGTGGTGCCCCATCGGGACCCACTCGTCGCCCGCCTCCTTGCAAGCATGGCTGTTGCCGCTCCAGACCAGCAGCGGCTGCGCCTGTGTCTCCCGACTTTTATCAGGCTAGTGCGCACCATGCCGGACGTTGTTGATCGTGGTAAGGGCTGCGCGGAGGTCGTCGGGGAGGGGGTCGGCGGCGGTGATGACGTGGTCGCCGGCCTGGATGTGGATGGTGCGGTAGCGGCGGGCGGTCTTCACGAATCTGCGGATGGACCAGCCGGTCTGGCGCTCGATCCACCGGCTGACCGCCAGGGCGGCGAACACTATGGTTAGGTGCGCTTCGATCGAGTCGCGCTTGCGGTGGTAGACCGGCCGGGCCTGCAGGTCGCTTTTGGCCATCCGGAATGACTTCTCGATGGTCTAATCACAAATGACAAGTTCTGCTGTGTGCGGCGGCTGCGGCTGAGCTTGACCTGGTGGCGCCGGCCGGTGCGGTTGCGGGCATCTGTTCTGCGGAGTGATGTTGCCGTGTCAGGAGAGCCCGATGACCCGGACCCGGACGTGGACCGTCTGCCGCCAGTTCAGCGTGCGCCGCGACGGCGAGCGCCGGTGGGATCAGGCCTATCAGCTGCTGGTGCGCCCGGCGTTCCGGGATGGGGTGCCCTGCCTGACGCTGATCGCCGAGGAGGTGCCTGATGCGGGCGGCGGTGTATGCGCGGGTGTCGACCACCCGCCAGGCGCAGGCGCAGACCATCGAGCAGCAGCTTGACCGGTTGCGTTCGGCGGTGGCCGGGCGCGGCTGGGAGCTGCAGGACGAGCACGTTTACCGCGATGACGGGTATAGCGGCGCCGGCTTGGGCCGGCCGGGGCTGGACCGGCTGCGAGATCATGCGGCGCTGGCCGATATTGATGTCGTGCTGGTGACCGCGCCGGACCGGCTGGCGCGTAACTACGTCCATCAGGTGCTGCTGATCGAGGAGCTGGCCGGCCACGGCTGCCACGTGGAGTTCTTGGACCGGCCGATGAGCGACGACCCGCACGACCAGCTGCTGCTGCAGATCCGCGGCGCGGTCGCGGAGTACGAGCGCACGCTGATCACCGAGCGGATGCGGCGCGGCCGGCACGCCCGGCTGCGGGCGGGCACGCTGCTGCCGTGGACCCGCCCGCCGTTCGGCTACCGCCTGGATCCCGACCGTCCGCGCGACGCGGCCGCGGTCCGGACAGAGCCCGGGGAGGCGGCGCTGGTCGCGCAGCTGTTCGACTGGTACCTGCAGCCGCGGGCAACCTTGTATCAGCTCACCGCGCGGCTGGCCGAACTGGGGGCGGCCACCCCGACGGGCAAGCCGCGCTGGACCGCGGCCAGCGTGCGCGGCATCTTGCGCAACCCGGCCTACGCAGGCCGGGCGCTGACCAACCGCACCCAGGTAGCGCCGGCCCGCCGGCGCAGGTCGGCGCTGCTGCCGGCCGGGCCCGGTGAGAGCCATGCCCCGCGGCCCGAACAGGACTGGATCGCGGTGCCGGTCCCGCCGGTCGTCGGCGAGGAGACCTTCGCCCAGGTCCAGGCCAAGCTGGACACCAACCAGCAGAGCGCGGCCCGCAACACCCGCCACGAGTACCTGCTGCGCGCGCTGGTCAGCTGCGGCGCCTGCCGGCTAGCGTGCACCGGCCGCCAGACCGGAGCCGGCTACCGCTACTACCTGTGCCGCGGGCGCACCGACGCGGTGCGCGCGGCGCAGGGGCAGCGCTGCACCGCCCGCTACATCCCCGCCGGGCAGCTCGACGAACTGGTCTGGGCCGACCTGTGCGCACTGCTGACCGACCCCGGCCAGGTCACCCATGCGCTGGGCCGGGCACAAGCAGGGGCCTGGCTGCCCCAGGAACTCCAGGCCAGGCAGGCGACCATCCGCCAGGCCCTGGGCCAGCTCGAGCGCCAGCAGCAACGGCTGCTGGAGGCCTACCTCGCCGAGGTCCTCGGGCTGCCCGAACTCCAGCGCAAACGCCAGGAACTGGACCGCCGGCACGCCACCTTGCTCGCCCAGCAACGCCAGCTGGACGCCGCCGCCGGGCAGCGGCTCGAGCTCCAGGCCGTCGCCGACGGCATCGAGCGGTTCTGCCAGGCCATCCGGGCCGGGCTGGCCGCCGCCACCTTCCAGCAGCGCCGGCAGCTAGCAGAACTGCTCATCGACCGCGTGATCGTCACCGACAGCCAGGTCGAGATCCGCTACGTGCTCCCGACCTCCCCCGACGGGCCGCACCGCCCTTTTTGCCAGTTGCGGAAAGACCATCTCCACCTCGAACAGCTGGTGGTAGGAGCCGATCACGAACTCCGCGGTCACAGGCGTGCCGTCCGGGCAGGCCCGCAGGTTCGTTACGTAGCCCTTGATCCCGGCCAGCGCTCGTGCTTTTTCCTCCAGCTCGCGGTTCACCGACCGGGTGCCGCCGGACAGCTGGATGAACCTGTTGCGCTTGACCGGGGCGTTCCCGGCGACGGCCAGCTCGGCCTTGGCGACCTGCTCGTCGATGCCGCGCAGCGTCCGGCGTGCCCGATCGGCCCGGTACTGGTAGTAGAGGACCTGATCGCGGCGGCCGCCGCTCGGCCCGGCTGGCCACGGCTGGGTGAACACCTGCCCGTCGGGGATCTGCTCGCCGGGGTGCTCGCGGCGCCACTGCTTCACGACGTAGGGGACGTGCGGGATCCTCATGCCGAGGATGAACGACAGGCCCGCGGCCTCGATGGCCTTCTGGTTCGCCTCGCTCACCATCCCGGCATCGGCCACGACGGTGACGTCCGGCAGGCCGTGCGCGGCCATGAACGACTCGATGACCGGCAGCATCGTCTTGGTCTCGGCCTTGTTCCCCTCAAACGCGCTGACCATGAGCGGGAACCCGTCGGCGCCGGTGAGCAGCCCGATGGTGATCTGCGGCTCCAGCCGCCGCTCCTTGGAAAACCCGCTCTCCCGGAACCCGTCCCCGGCGTCGGTCTCGAAGTACAAGGTGCTGACGTCATACAGGACCAGGCTGGCCGGGCCCAGCCCGGCATGGCGGGCGCATGCTGCCGACAGCCCCTGCCGCCAGGAATCCTTCGCGTATACCCGCAGCCGCCGGTTGACCGTGGGATACGAAGCCGGAGCCACCCCGGCCTCCTCCAGCACCCGGGCGCTGTCAGCCTTGCTGACCGGCTCGATAATCCGCGCCAGCACCAGCTGCTCGAAGACCTCATCGCCGCCGCTGGCCTCGTGAAAGCCCAGCGCCCGGTAAGCGCGCTCCAGCGCATCGAGCAGGCAGCCCATCCGCGAGGCGGTGATCGGCAGCGGCCCGCCCGGTCCCCCCACCGCCAGCCCCAGGTCAAGCTCGCCCTGCCCGGCCGCCAGGCGCTGCCGGGCCGCGGCCTTCAGCAGCTCCACCTCAGCGCCGCTATGCGCCGACCCCAGATGCTCGATCTCCCGCGACCCCCGGCGGGAGGAGTACACGATCTGGACAGCCGTCGCGCCCGACGATGTCTTGACCGTCCGCACATACGGGGACACCGGGCCACACTACGGCCCGAGCACCCCGGCTAGTGCGCAGATCCCGCACCACACCAGAACAAACCTGCAGGTCAGAAAGCTGCAGGTCTCAAAAGTCCGTGACGCTGATAAAAGTCGGGTCAGACAGCGCCCGGAAGTGGTGCCCCATCGGGACCCACTCGTCGCCCGCCTCCTGGCAAGCATGGCTGTTGCCGCTCCAGACCAGCAGCGGCTGCGCCTGTGTCTTGGCCAGGACCTGGCACAGATTCTGCGCCTGCTCACGCTCCCGCCAGTTGGTGAACTCCATGGTGAGCAGCTCCGCTGGGTCGCCGGCGGGCCGGATGTCGGCTTCGTAGGCCCACAAGGTCCATCCCAGATCCAGCGCCGTGGTGATCAGCCTGCGCATGTCCGGCTGAGCCAGGTAGCCACCCGGCACCTCCGGAACAGCCCAGATCGGCCCTGGCGTGCGGTCTTCTGGCCGTGGCAGCGCCTCCATCGCCAGATCCCGCACCCCGGCCTGGTGAGCCGCCTCGATCATGCGCACACCGACCGCGCGGGTCCGGATGCAGCGGGCCAAGCCGTTGTGCGCCTCATTGGCCATCACCACCGGCGACTGCGCGAATCCCCGCCGCGTCAACTCCTCCACCGACCACCAGCCATCCACCACTGCCACCTACCCCCTCGCAGCAGGTAACCGGACACATCCATCTTCCCGCCTCGCCGCCGACGGCCGGTTGGGTACGGGCTGGCACCGCCCAGCAGGCCGGAGACCGCCGCTGGAACTGCTAGCCCGACCTGGCGGCTGGCCCAGCGAACGCGCAGTCACGCTGGTCAGCCATGGCGCGCGCTTATGGTGTGTAGTCATCTACCAGACGCCGGATGTCATAGATGATCGATAGCAGCGCGCACCAGGCCCTCAGGCAACGTGTCGCCGGATGCCTGCGCGATGACCACCAACTACCGGGTTCTCGCCACCGCGATGATGCTCGTTTGCCGCCCGGTCGCTGACTGCGGCGGAATCTGATCACAGACGGGCTCGCCGAGCCGCCTGGGCGGGCCTCCAGCTCGGTGGTTCGGATATGGAGGCTGCTAGTCCGTGGGCAGGGATGTGGGCCCGCCAATCGGCGCGGACAGCGCTCAGCCCGGGCCCTTCCGCACATGCCGATGTGAGTGTGTCCGCTCAGCCGGATATGCCGGTAATCGAGGGCAAGAAGGAGACCCGTCAGGGCGTCCAAACTGAACGGTCGTGGGCGAAGTAGACGATCCGGGGATTGAGTTGCTGAAAGGCATCAATCCAGTCCGGGATGTCGGGCAGGGACTGGTCGTGCGCATCACGATGGGCCTGCCACGCCAGCTGGTCGGCGGCGTATTGGGTGGCCGTGTCGTGGCTTTGCCCCGCCACGATCACCGCCCCATCCGGCCGGCGGACGATCAGTGACTGGTGCCCGTCGGTGTGACCTGGCGTCGGCATGAGAAAGACCCCGGGCAGCATCTCCACCTGGCCTGCCACTTGTTCGAACCGGCTGCCATCGATGAGCTCGGGGAGCGTGTAATCGCTCGCCTGGCGAGCGGTGCCGAGCTCGACGTCCTGGACGAAGACCGGGATCTGGCCCAGCAGCGGGTTGCCGCCGCAGTGGTCGAAGTGCAGGTGGCAGTTCGCGGCCAGCCTGATGTCCGAGATCTGTGCCCCGATCGCCGCCAGCGCCCCGCGCAACCCCACCCTGCGCGGGCGGTAGTGCGCGTCAACCTCGGGATGGGAGCCTATGCCGGTGTCGAACAAGATCATTCCCTCGGGGTGGCCGACGGCATAGCCGAGGCAGGGCTCGACTCTGGGCATCCCCGTCCCGGTCTCCTCCGCTGGCCGTACGAAGTAGCCGAAATCAACGCGCCGCACCGTGACCGAGGCCATTCCGCCATACTCGCTACCGGAACCAGGTACGGCAAGGAGACGACGCTGCGCAGAGCGTGCTGACCAGAGACGTGCTGATCTGCCGCAGGCAGGGGGGCTAGCACGCCTGGCGCCGCGGTGCCAGCATCCTTGCTGACCCGGCTCTGGCGGTGGCTGGATGGCAGTGAAGGCCGAAACGGGCATGCCCATGGGCTGGACATGCTGTTACCAGCCACGGCCGGCCGGGGATCCTGGCGCGGTCTGGCCGCCCGCCAGGACGGTCAGGGGGGTGCTGGCATGGGACCGAAGATCGCGATTGTCGGTGGTGGGATCGGTGGGCTTACCGCTGCCGTCGCCCTGGCCCGCAAGGGCCTGGCCGCTGAGGTCTATGAGCAGGCACCAGTGCTGGAGGAGGTCGGGGCGGGGGTGGGCCTGTGGCCGAACGCGTTGACGGCGCTGGCGCCGATCGGGCTGGCTGGCAAGGTGGCGCAGCTGGCGGTGAGGCTGGACGGGCAGGGCATCAAGCGGCCGGACGGCGGGTGGCTGCTGCGCATCCCGGGGGAGGTGATGGCGCAGCGGTGGGGAGCGGGGGTCGTCCTGGTTCACCGCGCCGAGCTCCAGCAGCTGCTGGCCGCTGAGCTCGGCCCTTCGGTCATCCACCTTGGTGCCCGCTGCACCGGCTTTGAGGACAGCGGCCAGGCGGTGACCGCGCACTTCGCCGATGGGCGGAAGGTCCAGGCGGATGTGCTGGTCGGGGCCGATGGCGTGCACTCGGTCGTGCGGGCCCAGCTGTTCGGGCCCGCCGCGCTCCGCTACCGCGGCTACACCGCGGTGCGGTCCATCACGCCCGCGGGTTCGGTTCCGCTGCCCCGCGACGGGATCGAGACCTGGGGCCAGGGGGCGCGCTTCGGCCTGGGACCCACCAGCGGCGACAGGGTCACCTGGTACGCGATGTGGAATGCGCCGGCCGGAGCACACGATGCCGGTGACACCGCAGCACGGCTGCGCGAGCTTTACGGCGGCTGGCACGAGCCGATACCCGCCATCATCGCTGCCACCCCAGCGGCCGCGATGATACGCAACGACATCTACGACCGCCGGCCGGCCCGGACCTGGAGCCGGGCACGGGTGGCGCTCATCGGCGATGCCATCCACCCGATGACCCCCGACCTCGCCCAGGGCGCATGCCAGGCGATCCTCGACGCCACCACCCTTGCCACCTGCCTGGCGGCTTCCCGCGACACTTCGGCGGCAATCCGGAACTACCAGCAGCGCCGGTGGCGCAACGCCGCCGCCGCCACCCTGATGGCCCGGAACATGGGAGCCATGGGCCAATGGAAAAGTCACACCACCTGCACCGCACGCAATACCCTGATCCGGTCACTACCGCTGTCCCTGCAACTCCGCCAGTTTGACCTCGTCCTCGGCGCCCCGCGGCAGGCAGGCTGACAGCACAGAACCTCCCCGGCCGGGCGCCCCCAGCTGATGAGCGCCCGGAGCCGCCGACCGGACTGGACGGCCTGCCAAGTGTGCGCGGTGATAAGGAGCTCTCCAGGTGGCTCGCTGCATGGCAGTCCCGGTGACCGGCCCGGCCGGCAACCGGCCAGGCCGTATGTTTATGCACCGCCGCCATTTGGGTGAACGTCCGGATCTGCCGCCGTGAGGGTGGCCTGCCCAGTGACCCTGCGAGCGCCGAACTGGACAATCGGCGCGCGAACGCACGCACCGACAAGCCAGTTGTGACGCCGCTCGTATTCGGCGTTCGGCGTGGAATCGCCTGCGGCCAGGCCAGCCGAGCCAATCGCGCTCCATGACAAGCTGGCTGGCCGTGCAAGCAGCTCCTGGCCGCCTCGTCAACAATGAGCGTCGTCGTTGATCATCGATTCGTGGTCAGATAATCAGGCCGATAACACCTGCTGCCGCGGCCATGGATCCGCTGCCGCCATTGGTTCCCGCGTCGATGCCCGGATTCCGCGAATCTCAAGCGGCAACAGGCTCCCTGACCACCAGCCCCTCCCGAGACGGCCCAACATCGCTGCCCGTTGCGAGCGCCGCATGTCACCGGGCTATGGTGCCCGTGTAGCCTTCGTGTTCGCTGTCCCCTGCCCGCGGCGCGCATCGCATCGGCCCGTGCCCTAATGGCCAAGGGCACAGTGCCCTCGCTGGTGACAGCCAAGTTCAAGATCGAGATAGCCATTACATACACGGGTTGGGACTCCTCTGGGCACTTACAGGCAGTAAAAGTGCAGGTAGACAGGATGCACTGCTGGTCAGCGGCTCGCGGATTTCCTGACCGGAAGAGGTCACAAGTTCAAATCTTGTACCGACCACAGGTCACGACCACAATTAGAGAGAACTAGCCTCGATGTTTCGCGATCTTGAACTGTCCGGCTGAGACTGCGGCCGTTTGCTGATTTTCAGCGCCTGGCTGTGGGGGCTTCCCGGCTGTCGCGCCGGGTGGGCGGGGGTTCCACG
>Ga0306924_10008701_pt1 | contig 10250 bp, 7 predicted proteins | sample sta12Can44000111_FD_203756 | JGI IMG/M metagenome (GOLD analysis project Ga0306924, IMG submission 203756) | Lab enrichment of tropical soil microbial communities from Luquillo Experimental Forest, Puerto Rico - statanox.12C.anox.44.000.111 (v2)... | ecosystem: Environmental > Terrestrial > Soil...
CCGGGCAAGACTCGGCGCGAGTCGTGGGTGACGCCGGACACGGTCAGCGGGCCGCCGGGCCCGCGCAGCGGGTCCTTGCCGGCCGGGGCCGCCGGCCGGGCCTGGACCACGCCGAGCAGTTCGGCGAGCCCGGCCAGCGGGCGGCCCTGGACGCCGGATGGGCGCAGATCCGCAAGCACGGGCAGAGGCTACCGCTGATCACGGCGCGGTGAGCCGGACGTTGGGACGCTGGCCGTGATCCGGCGGAATCTTCAGCGCCTGCAACGCGAACTTCATCACGTGGTAGAACACCGGCCCGGCCACGTAGTTGCCGAAGTAGTTCCCGCTCTTGGGGTCCTGGATGTTGACCGCGACCACGAGTTGCGGGTTGCTGGCGGGCGCCATGCCGATGTAGCTCGAGCCGTACTGGCACAGGCAGCCGGCCTTGGCGTCCCACACCTGCGCCGTGCCGGTCTTGGTGGCGACGGAGTACCCGGGGATCTCTCCCCACGGCTGGAACGCCAGGGTGGCGTCCAGGTACGGCACCTGCTGGAGGATGCCGACCAGTTCGTGGGCGGTCGTGGCGCTTAGGACGCGCTGGCCGTGCGGGCGCGGCGCGGGGGCGAACCGCCCGTCGGCGCCGGTCGTGCCGGCGACGATGGTCGGCGGCACCCTGACCCCGCCGTTGGCGATGGTCGCGTACACCCCGGCCATCTGCACCGCAGTGGTGGCGACGCCCTGGCCGAAGGCGAGCGTGTACCGCTGGTCTCCCCACCATTTCGACGGCGGCGCCAGCAGGCCGTTGCTGGTGCCCGGCAGCGGCAGCCCGGTCGGGACCCCGACCCCGAACGCCCGGAAGTACCGGTACTGCACCTGCGGGCTGATCCGGTGGGCGACCTGGACCATGCCCACGTTGCTGGAATGCGCCAGGACGCCGGCCAGGGTGAGCCGCTCGGTGGGGTGCGGGTCGGCGTCGTGGAACGGGAAGCCGCCCAGCACGATCTGCTCCGGCACCGTGTACGGCGTCTTCGGGGTCTGCCCGCGCTCGAGCGCGGCCGCGGCCGTGATGACCTTGGCGGTGCTGCCCGGCGGGAACACGGCCGACACCGGCAGGTCCTGGGTGGCGGCCAGGTTCGTCACATTCGTGGGCTGGTAGCCCGGGTACTGGGCCAGGGCGAGGATCTTGCCGGTGCTGGGCTGCATGACCACCACCGTGCAGTTGGCCGCCTTGGTCTGGCGCACCTGCTGGGCGCAGGCGTTCTGCGCCGCCCATTGCAGGCCGGACAGGATCGTCAGCCGCACGTCCCCGCCGGGGACCATCGGCCGGACCCAGGCGGAGGCGACCGGGATCGGCTCGCCGTTCGTGCCCGTCTCCACCTCCTGCTGGCCGTCCTTCCCGGCGAGGAGCGGGTTGAAGGACTCTTCGATGCCCGCCTGCCCGCGCAGGTCACCCGCGTTCGTGGTGGTGGTGAAGCCGACCAGGTTGGACGCCAGATCGCCGCCGGGGTAGCTGCGGGTGTAGGTCGGCGTGAGGTAGATGCCGACCGCGTTGAGCTTGTTCATGCCGGCCGTGACCTGGCTGGCCGCGCCGACGCTGATGCCCCGGGCGAGGACCACGTAGCGCCGGGAAGTGGGGTGGTCCAGCAGGTGCACGATGGTGGCGGCCGGCAGCCGCAGCGGCCCGGTCAGCGCGTCGGCGACCTGCTGGCGCAGGGCCGCCGTCTTGACCGGCGTGGTGCCAGCGATCTGCGTCGGGTCCGCGGTCACCGTGTCGGTCTGCACGGTCATCGCCAGGATCATGCCGTCCGCGGTGGTGATCGCGCCCCGCTCGGCGGGCACGGAGATGCTGTGCAGCCGCTGGCGCTCGGCGGCGGCCCGGTACTGCCCCCCGTCCAGGCCCTGCAGCTGGATGAGCCTGCCCGCGATCAGCGACAGGGCGAACCCGGCGCACAGCAGGCTGACGCGCAGGCGCCGGGCGGGATTGCCGCGCTGCATGCCGCCGCGGCGGGTGCCGCCCCCACGTCCGGGGCGTGGCCGCCGCGGGCGGGCGCCCGCGGGCCGTGTCCCGCCCGGCCTCGCGCCACGTGGTGGTGGGCCGCCCGCCCGCGTGACCCGCTGGCGCGAGCCTTCTGGCCCGGCGGCAAGTGGCCGTGGGCCCCCTCGCCCGGGAGCCCGGCCCTTGCGCCGGGGACGGGGACCTTCACCGCGGGCCGGCCCCCCGATGCCGGGAGCGGGCCCGTCCCTCCGCGCCGGCGGCCCAGGCGTGCCCTGGCCGTCCGGCGGGCCCGGCCCGCCGGGACCCAGGCTGCGGGCACGCGGCCCGGGATCGCTGGCCCGTGGCCCGGGGTCGCGGGCCCGTGGCCCGGGGTCGCGGGCCCGTGGCCCGGGGTCGCGGGCCCGTGGCCCGGGGTCGCGGGCCCGGCTGCCGCCCGGCCGGCGCGTCCCGGCGCCGCCGGGCGGGCGCGCCGCTCCGCCAGGCCGGTCCCGCCCCTCCCGCCCGCTCCCTGCCGGTGGCGTCACGGTGTGTACCCGGGCGGGAAGACCGACACCCCGGGCGCGTGTGCGGGCTCGCGATCGATCTTGCCCTTCCTGAGGTCGAGGAAGTAGAGCAGGCCCGGCTCATGCATGCCCAGCCGCTGTGCCTGCCCCGCCAGCACCGTCGGTGATTCCTCATAGGCGATCCGCGCCTGGAGCTCCTGGGTCCGCTGGGTCAGCGTGGCGTTCTCCTGCTGCAGCTGGGTGATCTGGTAGGCCCCCGTGTCCAGGACGGTGTTGATCAGCAGCAGGCAGAGCAGGCCCCCGCCGAGGAGCCCGACCAGGAGGAACACGAACGGCGTGCGGGAGGAACGCGCTGCCCGGGCGGCCGCCGCGTTCGGCCGCCGCTGCGGGGAGCCTGGCCGGGTCCGTGGCGGGGCCGCCGGGCCGGTGCGCAGTGAGCCAGCCCGGCCGGGCCGGGTCCCGGGCCTGACGCGGACGGGGGCACCGGCCGCGCCGGGCCGCGTGTGGCCGCCCGGGCGCCCAGGCTGGGCCGTCCGCGCGGCGGTCGCTGGTGCCCGCGGTGCCCGCCGTCCCGGCGGTGCGCCCTGGGCGGGCCTGGCCGCCGTCTCCTCCGTGCGCACGCTCACCGTGCCTCCCCCCTGTCATGGCTCATCCCGGGGCGGCCCGCCCGGCGGCACCCCGGCCCGCGGTCCGGCCCGGCCGCGATCACGCCGCGTCCCTGATGCGTTCGGCGGCCCGGAGCCGGGCCGAAGCGGCGCGCGGGTTGGCGGCCAGTTCCTCGCGGGACGGCCGCTCCGCGCCCCGGGTAAGCAGCTTGAACCGCGGGCTGGCCTGGGCCAGCGGCACCGGCAGCCCCGGCGGGGTGGTGTCCACAGCCCGGGCCGTGAGCGCGCGCTTGACGGCCCGGTCCTCGAGCGAGTGGTAGGCCAGCACGACTATCCGGCCGCCCACGGCGAGCGCGTCCAGCGCGGCGGGCAGCGCCCTGGCCAGCACCTCCAGTTCGCCGTTCACCTCGATTCGCAGCGCCTGGAAGGTCCGCTTGGCCGGGTGCCCTCCGGTGCGGCGGGCCGGGGCCGGGATCGAGTCGCGGATGATCTCGTTCAGCTGGGCGGTCGATGTCAGCGGCGCCGCGGACCGGGCGCGCACCACCGCCTCCGCGATCCGGCGCGCGTACCTTTCCTCGCCGTATTCACGCAGCACCCGGGCGAGCCGGGCCGCTGGATAGGTGTTGAGCACCTCCGCCGCGGTGAGCGGCTGGCTGCGGTCCATCCGCATGTCCAGCGGGGCGTCGTAGGAATAGGCGAAACCGCGGCCTGGCTCGTCGAGCTGGGGCGAGGACACCCCGAGGTCGAAGAGGACACCCTGGACCCGCGCCACACCCTGGCGGGCGAGCACGTCGGCGATCTGGTCGTAGACGGCGTGGGCCAGCGTGATCCGGCCGGTGTAGGGGGCCAGCAGCCGGCCGGATTCCTCGATCGCCTGCGCGTCGGTGTCCAGCCCGATCAGGACGAGTCCGGGGTGGGCGGCCAAAAGCGCCCGGGCGTGCCCGGCCCGGCCGAGGGTCGCATCCACCAGCACCGCTCCCGGCGGGTCGAGGGCGGGCGCGAAGAGCGCGAGAACCCGGTCGACCATGACCGGCAGGTGAGCGGCTGGCGCCGTGTCCATCGAACCCCCTTTCGCCGTGTCACCTGCCACTGTGCGCCCGTGACCAGCGCATCTATGCCTGACGGGTGCCCGGCCAGGTCTCCATCCGCGCGTCGCGCGGGCGGCCCGGTCTCCGCCTGGCGCCGGGGAAGTGACGCCAGCCGGTCTGATCACCCAGGCGCGGGTGGAGACCTCGCCGAGCACGGTGGCCGGTCGCCCGGCACCGGTCACAGAACGCCGGGCAGCACCTCCTCCTCCGCGTCCGAGAACGCCTGGTTCTGGTCGGCTTCGTAGGCCTGCCAGGCGGTGGCGTCCCAGATCTCCAGCCGCGTGTTGGCGCCGATGACGACGCAGTCCCGCTGCAGGCCGGCGTAGTCGCGCAGCGGCTGCGGGATCGTCACCCGGCCCTGCTTATCCGGCACCTCATCGGAGGCGCTGGCGAAAAAGACCCGGCTGGAGTCCCGCACCGCCTTCGCGGTGACCGGGGCCGTGCGCAGGGCCTCGGCGATCCGCTCGAACTCCGCCGACGGGAAGACGTAAAGGCAGCGCTCCTGCCCTTTGGTGATCACCAGTCCTCCCGCAAGTTCCTCGCGGTATTTGGCCGGCAGGATCAGCCGCCCCTTGTCGTCCAGGCGTGGCGTGTGAGTGCCGAGGAACACCAGCACCCACCTCCAGCCCCCGGATAGCCGTGCGTGCCGCCACCCGGCCGCCGCGGAACCCCACTGCGCACCACTGTACCCCACAATCCCCCACCGTCAACGGCCAGCGCTCCCCCTGCGCTCCACTTGGCCGTGAAATGGGCAGTTCAGACGGGTGGAGCGGAGTGGGAGGACGGCGCTACGCGGGCGCTGGGCATACTGAACCCCGGACGGGGGATCGCACGTGAACCGGCCAGGACGTACTGTTCAGAATGCGGGACCCTGCCAGTGCGCCCGGTAACGTCGTCGCGAGCGGACTCCCCGCGAGGCATGGCGAGGGCGGCAGCCCAGGCGAGGAGGACGAGTGGTCACCGATACCGGGCGTGACACCGGCCGGACTCTCGACGACCTGGTGCGGGTGGCCCACCGCGTCGCCACCGCGGTCGAGTCCGTCATCGAGGGCAAGGCTGAGGCCATCCGGCTCGCGCTCACGGTCCTGCTCGCCGAGGGGCACGTGCTGATCGAGGACGTCCCGGGCGTGGGCAAGACGATGCTGGCCAAGACGCTGGCCCGGTCCACCGACTGCTCGGTCCGCCGCATCCAGTTCACCCCCGACCTGCTCCCCAGCGACATCACCGGCGTCAGTGCCTACAACCAGGAACGGCGCGAGTTCGAGTTCAAGCCGGGGCCGGTGTTCGCCAACATCGTCGTGGGGGACGAGATCAACCGGGCCTCCCCCAAGACCCAGTCCGCGCTGCTCGAATGCATGGAGGAGCGGCAGGTGACGGTGGACGGCACGACCTATCCGCTGGCCCCGCCGTTCATGGTCATCGCCACCCAGAACCCCATCGAGATGGAGGGGACGTACCCCCTGCCCGAGGCGCAGCGGGACCGGTTCACCGCCCGCATCGCCATGGGCTACCCCAGCCCTGAGTCAGAGCTGGCCATGCTCGACGCGCACGGCTCGTCCTCCCCGCTCGAGGCGCTGGAGCCGGTGGCCAGGGCGCAGGACATACGCGACCTCATCGCGGCCGTCCGCCAGGTGCACGTGGCTGACGCCCTGAAGCAGTACGTGATCAGCCTGGTCACGGCCACGCGCTCCACGCCCGAGCTCCGGCTGGGCGCATCGCCACGGGCCACTTTGCACCTGCTGCGCGCCAGCCGGGCCAGGGCCGCCCTCGACGGCCGCGACTTCGTGATCCCCGACGACGTGCAGGCGCTGGCGCTGCCGGTGCTCGCCCACCGGCTGCTGCCGAGCGCGGAGGCCCTGCTGGCTCGCCAGCTGCCCGAGCAGGTGCTGGCCGCCATCGTCGGGAAGGTCCCGCTGCCCCAGCTCAGGTAGGCGGGCGCCGGCCCGCCAGCGGCGACCGCTGGCCCGGACCTGGCACCGGCCGTAGGTTGTGGAAGGGGGAGAGGAAGGGACCGGGATGCGGTCGCTGTTCGCTGGAGTCACCATCCGTGGCCGGGCCTTCCTGGCCGCTGGCATCGCCGTCGGCGCGTTCGGGCTGGCCCTCGGCCAGCGCGAGCTGGAGAGCCTGGCCGGGGCGCTGATTCTCCTGCCGCTGCTTTCTGCCCTCGCGATCGGCCGGGCCCGGTACCGCGTCCAGTGCCAGCGCCAGATCACACCGGTCCGGGTGCCAGCCGGCCAGGCCGCCGCGGTCACCATCCAGCTTGACAACGCGACCCGGCTGCCCACCGGCCTCCTGCTGGCCGAGGACACCATCCCGTTCGGGCTCGGGACCAGGCCCCGGTTCGTCCTGGACCGGATCGAGGCCGGCGGCAGCCGGCGGATCACCTACCGGCTCCAGTCCGACCGCCGGGGCCGGTACACCATCGGGCCGCTGAATGTCCGGGTGGCCGATGCTTTCGGCCTGATCAGGCTGGGCCGGCAGGTGGCCCTGCCGGGCACGCTCGTGGTCACCCCGGCCATCACGCCGCTGCCCTGGACGGCGTTCGGCGGCACCTGGCTCAGGGAGGGCGGGACCCGGGCCAGCACGGCGGCCGCCGCCGGCGAGGACGACGTCGTCCCCCGGGCCTACCGGGACGGGGATGAGCTGCGGCGGGTGCACTGGCGTTCCACCGCCCGCTACGGGGAGCTCATGGTCCGCCGGGAGGAGCAGCAGTGGCGGAACCGTGCGGTCCTGTTCCTGGATACCCGCAGCTCGGCTCATAGCGGCCGGGGACCGTCGTCGTCCTTCGAGTACGCCGTCAGCGCCGCCGCGTCGATTGGCGTGCAGCTGGCCAAGGAGGGGATCGCCGGCGAGTTCGTCACCGACGCCGGGCCGGCCAGCGCCAGCGCGCCGTTCGAGGACGTGCTGCTCGACTCGCTCGCGGTCATCCGCCCGTCACCGGCGTCCACGCTCATCCCGGCCCTGGCCCACGGCTGGCGCGGCAGCAGCGGCCTGCTGATCGCGGTACTGGGGCGGGTCTCCGCGGAGGAGGCCCGGCAGCTCGCGTCGGCCCGCCACTCATCGGGGGCGGCGCTGGCGCTGCTGCTGGCCGTCTCCACCTGGAGCGGGCAGCGGCCAGCTGACCGGGCACCGGGCGAGACCGACGCCGCGGCCAGCGTCCTGGCCGCGGCCGGATGGCGGGTGACGACCATCACGGCCGACACGCCGCTCGCCACGGCGTGGGAGGTGCTCAACCATCCGGCCGGCCAGCCGGTCCGGTTCGGCGTCCACGCTCCGGCGGGAACCTCATGAACCGCCGGCTCACCCTGACGGCCGCCGCGGCGACCGTGCTGGCATCGGTCTCCCTGTACACGCTGATGACGAGGCTGAGCTGGTTCTGGGCAGGCGTGGGCGCCGTGATCGTGGCCGCCGCCGTCGGCGCGCTGACCCGGCTGCGGACCCTCCCGGTGATCGTCTGCCTGCTGGCCTCGCTGGCCGGGCTGGTCCTGTACCTCAACGCCGTGTTCGCCGGGCCGCAGTCGTTCTACCGGCTGATCCCGACCCCGGCCTCGGTTCATCACCTGATCGTGCTGGCGGAGCGCGCGAACTCGGAGACGGCGAAATTCGCCCCGCCGATACCGACCACCCCCGGGATCGTCCTGCTGGCCGCGGCCGGGATCGGGATCGTCGCCATCGCCACCGACCTCCTCGCGGTGCGGCTGCGCAGGCCCGCGCTGGCCGGCCTCCCGCTGCTCATCCTCTTCTGCGTGCCGATGACGACGATCGTCAATCCCGGGTGGGTCTCCGAGGTGGTGGTGTTCAGCCTGGGGATCGCCGGGTACCTCGCCCTGCTGTCCGCGGACGGCCGGGAGCAGGTGCGGCTCTGGGGGCGGCTCGTCCGTCCCTGGCCGAGCCGCGAGGAGCCGGGAGGACCTGATACCCGGCAGCTCGCCGCGGCCGGCCGGCGTATCGGCTTCGCCGCCGTCGTGCTGGCGCTCTGCGTGCCGCTGATCCTGCCCGCCCTCCAGAGCCACCGGCTGTTCCATGGAGCGGGCACGGGCACAGGCCACGGTTACACCGGCTCGCTCTCACTGCCCAACCCGCTGGTGGAGATGAACGACCAGCTGCGCACGCCGCATCCGGAGACGATCCTCAGTTACCGCACCGGCGACGCCACTCCGCCCTACCTCCAGGTCTACGTCCTGGGCCGGCTGGGCACCAGGGACTGGAGCCTGGCGCCACCATCGGCCACCGCCACGGTCGGTGGCGGCGCGCTCCCCGCCGTGCCCGGCCTCACCGGCGCCACCCCGGCCCGCACCATCCACGAGACGATCACCCTCGGTTCTGCCCTGGCCGCGAGCAAGAACCAGGTCAGCTACCTGCCCGTGCCGTACGCGCCACGGAGGATGAACGTGCCCGGCGACTGGCGGGTGGAACGGAACTCGCTCAGCGTCTACACGGCCACCACCTCGCTGGCCGGCCTGCAGTACACGGTGGCGAGCGCCGACATCAACCCGTCACCGCAGCAGCTCCGCCGGGCCACCGCTCCCCCCGCCGGTGAGCGTGGCTACCTCACCGTGCCGCGGCCCTTCCAGCAGCTGCTGACGCTCACCAGGCACGTCACCGCCGAGCAGAGCAGTGCCTACGGCAAGGCGGTCGCGCTGCAGGAGTGGTTCAGCGAGCCGGGGAACTTCACCTACTCACTGAACGCGCCCCTGCCGCCGGGGCCCAGCGGCCTGATCGAATTTGTCACCAAGACCCGGCGCGGCTTCTGCGAGCAGTTCGCTTTCGCGATGGCCGTGATGGCCCGGCTGGCGGGCATCCCGTCCCGCGTGGTCGTCGGGTACACGCAGGGCGTCAACGTCGGGAACGGCACCTGGGAGGTCCGGACCAGCGACGCGCACGCCTGGCCGGAGCTCTACTTCAGGGGGGCAGGGTGGCTGCGGTTCGAGCCGACCCCGTCCGGCTCGAACGGGGAGGCCGGCCAGGCCACCGCGTCCGCTCCCGCCTACTCCTTCCCGCCCGCGGGCAGTATCGTCCCCACCCCGCAGCCGACCCCGTCGGCACCCTTCCCGGGCGCCGTCAGGCCCAGCTCCGGTCGGTCCCGGGGGGGGCTCGGGCCGGGGCTGAAGAAGCCCGGCGGCGGCGGGGTCGCCGGTCCGCGGCGGGCGTCCTCCCCGCTCCCGGTCGCGCTGCTCGCCGCCGTGGTGCTCGCGCTGGCCGCCGTCACCCCATGGGCCGCCCGCTTCTTCATCCGGCGCCGCCGGTGGTTCCGGGCGGCCGATGACGCCGGGCGCGCCCACGCCGCGTGGCTCGAATTCCGTGACGACCTGGCCGACCACCGGGTCACCTGCCGCGTCAGTGAGTCACCGCGCGCGCTGGCCCACCGTCTGGGCGTGTCGCTCGGGTTCGGGCCGGCCGAGCGGGAGGCCCTGGAGCGGATCGCCCGCGCCGAGGAAAGGGCTTGCTATGCGCCGGCCCCGCTGGCGTCGGCTCAGCTGCGCGGCGACGTGACCACGGTCAGGCGGGCGATGGCGAGGTCGGGCGGCCTGCGCGCCAGGTCGGTGGCCATCGTGCTGCCCGCGTCCGTCCTGGCTCCGGCGCGGACGGCGCTGACGCACGCGCTCGACGTGTTCGGCTGGATGGACGTCATCACCAGCAGCCTGCGCCAGCGAGGCGAGCAGGCCGCGCGCTCGTGGGGTGGGACCGGGTAGCCGGGCGGGCTACCGGTCTCCCTGCTGGCGGCGGCGCCAGCGCTCTTCCAGCCGCTCCATGAATCCCGTTCTGCCGGAACGCCCGCGCCGGTCCTTGCGAGGCTTGCGTCCCCGCGGCGCCGCCGGGGCCCGGCCCGGGCTGGCGGTGCGCCCGGTCGGGGCGCGGCCGGTGGCGGCGCGGCCGGTGGCGGTGCCGCCGGTGGCGGCGCGGCCGGTGGCGGCGCCGCCCATGTGGCGCCAGCTCGTCAGCGCCCACATGGCGCAGGCGAGCATGACCACGAAGCCGCCCACGCCAATGAAGATGACCTTGGATACCACACCGGCGAGCAGCAAGCCCACTCCGAGCAGGAAACCGATCGCGGCCTGGACCACCCGTCGCTTGTAGT
>Ga0306924_10008705_pt1 | contig 10250 bp, 8 predicted proteins | sample sta12Can44000111_FD_203756 | JGI IMG/M metagenome (GOLD analysis project Ga0306924, IMG submission 203756) | Lab enrichment of tropical soil microbial communities from Luquillo Experimental Forest, Puerto Rico - statanox.12C.anox.44.000.111 (v2)... | ecosystem: Environmental > Terrestrial > Soil...
GAGCCAAGTGGCGTTCAGCCAGTCGAGCCGTTGGCCGAGCCTGGACACGGACCGCGCCGAAGGCTGCATCCGCTCCATTGAAAACGCGTTCTCGCAAGAGGGCGGGCTGGCCGTGCTGTACGGGAACATCGCCAAGGACGGTTGCGTGGTCAAGACCGCGGGCGTCGACGACGCGCTGCTGGTGTTCGAAGGCTCGGCGCACGTGACCGAGTCGCAGGACGAAGCCGTTGAGCACATCCTGGCCGACCAGGTGAAGGCGGGCGACGTGGTGATCGTGCGTTACGAAGGCCCCAAGGGCGGCCCCGGCATGCAGGAGATGCTGTACCCGACCTCATACATCAAGTCCAAGGGCCTGGGCAAGGCCTGCGCCTTGCTGACCGACGGCCGCTTCTCGGGCGGCACTTCGGGCCTGTCCATCGGCCACTGCTCGCCGGAAGCGGCGGCCGGCGGCGCGATCGGTCTGGTGCGCAACGGCGACCGTATCCGTATCGACATCCCCAACCGCAGCATCAGCGTGCTCGTATCCGACGAGGAACTGGCGCGCCGCCGCGCCGAGCAGGAAGCCAAGGGCTGGAAGCCGGCGCAGCCGCGCAAGCGCCGTGTGTCCGCCGCCCTCAAGGCGTATGGCTTGCTCGCCACGTCGGCCGACCGCGGGGCGGTGCGTGACCTCTCGATGCTGGGCGACTGAGAACGCTGCCTCCGCCGAGCTCCAAAGCTGCGCGGTCGAGCCCAGGCTCTTATAGCGGCGCACCTTGCCGCAAAATAGCCGGATGACATTGATGTATCCGCGCATCGACCCGGTGGCGATCCAGCTCGGCCCGGTCGCCATCCATTGGTATGGGTTGACCTACCTGGCCGCGTTTGGCCTGTTCATGCTGCTGGCGCTGCGTCGCCTGCATCACCAGCCCTTTGCATCGATCCAGGGGCCGGGGGCCTGGAGCCGCAAGGATGTGGAGGACATGCTCTTCTTCGGCGTGCTCGGCGTGATCGTTGGCGGGCGGCTCGGGTACTGCCTGTTCTATAAGCCGGCGTACTACGCAACCCATCCGCTGGAAATCTTCTATGTCTGGCTGGGCGGCATGAGTTTCCACGGCGGGATGCTGGGCGTGATCGCCTCCCAGTGGTGGTTTGCGCGCACGCGCGGCAAGCCGTTCTGGCAGGTGATGGATTTCGTCGCGCCCTGCGTGCCCACGGGCTTGGCGGCCGGACGGGTCGGCAACTTCATCAACGGCGAGCTGTGGGGCCGGGCCGCCGATCCGTCGCTGCCGTGGGCCATGGTCTTTCCGCAGAGCGGCAACATGATCGCGCGCCATCCTTCGCAGATCTACCAGTTTCTGCTGGAAGGCCTGCTGCTGTTCGTGCTGCTGTGGCTCTATGCGCGCAAGGAGCGGCGCGAGGCCCAGGTGTCCGCAGCCTTCCTGATCGGCTATGGTGCGCTGCGATTCCTGGCCGAGTATTTCCGTGAGCCTGATGCGCACCTGCAGTGGCTGCAGCAGGCCTCCGGGCTGAGCATGGGACAGTGGCTGTGCATTCCCATGATCGTCGCGGGCGTGTGGCTGTGGGCCTGGGCCGCAGCGAGGCCGCAACCGGTACCTGCGAGTTCGTAAGCCGAGCCAGGAAGTTCGGTGATGAAGACGAACGACTGGCTCTCCCGCATCCCGCTGTTGCGTGCTGCGCTGGAGCCTCGTTCGGTTGCTGCGCTCGAAAGCGGCGGCGATGGAGGGCGGGACTCTGGCCGCCTGGGCCGGCCGATTCCAGAACGCCTGAAGGCGACCTTGCGTCGGCACCCAGAGGCGCTGTCGCCGCGTGCACTGCGCCGCACGCTGGCTGAACTCACGGCCATTGTCGATCCACAGGTGAGCGAAGTGGAGGCCGGACGCCTCGCCCGCGAGGTCGCAGCCTGGTACGCCAAGGCCACGCCCGACGAGCGGTGCGACTGCTGGCTGCTGATGAGCGAGCAGTTCGCGCCCGACGCCAGGAAGATCCGAGCCGCCCGCGAGCAGTACGAGGCCGCGCACGGCACGCCGGAGGAGGGCCAGGCGGAAATCCGGCTGCGCAAGGCTTTCATCTCGGCGCGCACGCGACTGCTGCAGCGCTTCGCGGTGTTTCCGGAAGGCATGCAGTTCCTGGTGGACCTGCGTGCAGAGTTGCTGCCGCGGCTGAAGGTCGACACCCGCCTGCTGGCGCTCGATGCCGAACTGGAGCACCTGTTTTCCACCTGGTTCGATGTCGCTTTCCTGGAACTGCGCCGCATCAGCTGGGATTCGCCCGCGTCGCTGGTGGAGAAACTGATCAAGTACGAAGCTGTGCACGACATCCGCAGCTGGGACGACGTGAAGAACCGCCTCGACAGCGATCGGCGCTGCTACGGTTTTTTCCATCCGCGCCTGGACAACGAGCCGCTGATCTTCGTCGAGGTCGCGCTGATGAACGAGATGGCCGGCAGCATCACGCCCTTGCTGGACGAGACTGCGGCCTTGTCCGATCCCCACCGCGCCAGCACGGCGATCTTCTATTCCATCAGCAGCACACAGCCCGGACTGCGGGGCGTGAGCTTTGGGGATTCGCTGATCAAGCGCGTGGTGGAAACACTCAAGGGCGAATTCCCGCGCCTGCGGACTTTCGCCACCCTGTCGCCCATTCCCGGTGTTCGTACATGGCTCGCCAAGAACATTGCCACGATGCTCGAGCGGCTCGAGGCCAAGCCGCGGGCCGAACTCGCGCGCGCACTCGGCGGTGAAGCGACGCCGCAGAAGCTCACGGCAGCCTGGGACAAGCCGCTGGAGTTGGACCCCAAGTCTCCCGTGCGACAGTTCCTGTTGCGGTGCGCGGCGCACTACCTGGGCAAAGAGATGCAGGACGGCAAGCCGCTGGACCCGGTGGCCCGATTCCACCTTGGCAACGGTGCGCGCATCGAGCGATTGAATGTCGCGGGCGATCCCTCGCCCAAGGGCCTGAAGCAATCCTATGGGCTCATGGTGAACTACCTGTACGACATCAAGCGGCTCGACCGCCATCGCGCCATGTTCGCGCAGGGACAAATCCCGATTTCTGGCGCCATCGAAGACCTGTACTTTTGAGGGCGGCCGCCGAGGCGGCCCGTGACTTTCAAAACACAGGAGACAAGCATGCACCAGCGCTTCACGTTGACGAGGCGGGACATCCTGCGGGCTGCGGCATCCGGCGCCGCGCTCGCGATACCGTTTGCGCACGCCCAATCGTCCGGTTGGCCGACCAAGCCCGTGATGATGGTCGTGCCATTCCCCGCTGGCGGCGGAACCGACGCCTTCGCGCGCCCGCTGTCGGCCCAGTTTGCCAAGCAGACCGGCAAGCAGCTGATCATCGACAACAAAGGCGGTGCCGGCGGAACAGTGGGGGCGAGCGTGGCATCGCGCGCCGCGCCGGACGGCCACAACCTCTTCATGGGCGCGGTGCACCACACCATCGCGCCGTCGATGTACCCCAAGCTCGATTACGACCTGGAAAAGGACTTCGTGCCGCTGACGCTGGTGGCCAGCGTTCCGCAAGTGGTCGTGGTCAATCCCAAACGGGTGGATGCCAAGGACTTCAAGGCCTTCCTGGACCAGATGCGACGCAGTCCGGGCAAGTACAACTACGGCTCGGCCGGCAGTGGCACCTCGCACCACCTCGCCGGCGAGCTGTTCAAGCAGCAGACCAACACCTTCATCACGCACATCCCGTACCGCGGCGCCGGCCCGGCGCTGCAGGACCTGATCGCCGGCAACGTCGACATGATGTTCGACGGCCTCGGCTCCTCGGCCAACCACATCAAAGGCGGGCGCATCAAGGCGCTCATGGTCTCGGGCGCCAGGCGCAATCCGGCCTTCCCGGATGTGCCCAGCGCTGCCGAAGTGGGGCTGCCAGACTACACGGTGACGACCTGGTATGGCCTGTGGGCACCCAAGGGCACGTCGGCGGATGTGCAGGCGCACATCATCGATGAAGTGCGCAAGGCGATGCACTCCGATGAACTGAAGGCCGTCTGGGCCGGACAGGGCGCGGAGTTCCCGAACATGAGCCAGCAGCAGTTCGCCTCTTTCATCCACGGCGAAATCCAGCGTTGGGCGGCGGTGGTGAAGGCGTCCGGGGCGAAGTTGGATTAGACGGCGACATTGGCGTACAGCGCATGTCGTTGGAGAGGCTGCATATCAATCGCTCGCCGCACGGCATTTCCGGATTTGGCGTTGCCGCACAATTCGCGGATGCCAGGTCAGATTCGCTGTATCACTGAAGGACTCATCGCACGGGTCGAAATCGCCCATCCGGGCAAGCTCAACGCCATGTCTCGCGCGATGTGGCGCGAGTTGCGCGCTATTTTCGAACGGCTGCAAGGCGATTCGATCGTGCGCTGCGTGGTCGTGCAAGGGGAGCAAGGCGCGTTCTGCGCTGGCGGCGACATATCCGAATACCCCGGCTTCCGTTTCCATGAGGCGCAGCTCGCGGACTTCCACGAAAACGAGGTCTGGGGCGCGCTGCGGGCGATGCTCGATTGCGACGTGCCCGTCGTCGCCGCGATCGAAGGCGCGTGCATGGGCGCGGGCATGGAAATCGCGAGCTGCTGCGATATCCGCATCGCAGGCGAGTCGGCGAAGTTCGGCGCACCCATCGCCAAACTCGGCTTTCCCATGGCGCCTCGCGAAGCCATGCTGGTCGGGCATGCCGCCGGCGCCGTGACCGCCCGCGAAATGCTGCTGGAGGCGGCCGTGCTTGACGCAGGGGAGATGAAGGCGCGCGGCTTTCTGAACCGCGTCGTGCCGGATGACGCGGTGAATCTGCAAGCGCAAGCTGCAGCCAGCAAGATCGCGGCGCTGTCGCCGCAGGCTGCACGCCTGAACAAGCAAGCGCTGCGCGCGTTAGCTCCCGTCATCGGGGCGATGGATGTCGCGGGCGCCTATCGCTACGCCGACAGCTCGCAGCATCGCGAAGGCATAGGCGCGTTCCTGGAAAAGCGCCGGCCCAAGTTCTGATGAGCGGTCTCGGAACTGACCGGAGTTTCGCTCGTAACGCCCACGGGGATGCGGGCCGTTTGGTGCTCAGTACCCCAGCCCCCGTTTGAGCTCTTTCAACAGCAGGATTACCTGGCTGGACGCGTATTTGTACGCGGAGTTCAGCGTCTTTGCAGCGTTCTCGGCGTTGCCCGATTGAGATTGCGCCAGCACCTCGGCGGCTTGCAGGTGGAAGTACTTGTGCCGTTCGATGAGAAGCTGGAACGCCGGGAACTTCCCGAGGCGTTGGCCTCCGGATCCATGAAGCCATTTCCCCAGGTCGCAGCGGTCGTCCAGGCAGACCGTCGCGGGGTCGAGTCGTTCGTTCGACTTTCCGTCCAGCAGGTCCTGAAGGCGGGCCTTCCATCGCTCGTGCGCCGCGATGGCCGCATCGATATCGAGTTCATTGCGGATGGCCGCGGCCTCTTTCGCGCTGAGACTCACGTCGGTGCTTGGAGCGCCCTTGTCCTGCTCGCGCGAATCGTTCAACCTGAAAAATCGGCTGAAAAAACCCATGGATTTTGTCCCCTCTCTCTGTTGCTGACCAGCTGTCAATGGCTGAGACAATGCTATAACTTTTCTGCTCTGAACGCGTTCGATGCTTCCCGATCACCCGCCAAGCGCCGGAGCTCAGTCGACGAGCGGCTGGGGCGGCGCGGCTTTGGTCACTTCCGCGCGCCAGACGGGCGCGTGAGCAGGCCTTGATATGACAAACGAGAATCTCTTTGCGGCCCTGCGCGCCGCATTTCCCGAAGACCTGGATCAGCCGGCCGTCGAAACCGACAACGGCCTGACCTATTCTTGGCGCGACATCGACCGCGGCACGGCCATGATGGCCAACCTGCTTGGTTCGCTGCAGCTGCCGGCCGGCTCGCGCATCGCCGTGCAGGTGGAAAAGTCGGTCGAAGCCGTGATGCTGTACCTGGCGACCCTGCGCGCGGGCTTCGTTTTCCTGCCGTTGAACACGGCCTACCAGAGCGGCGAAATCGAGTATTTCATCGGGAACGCCGAACCGGCCGTGGTCGTGTGCACGGGCAAGAACTTCGGCTGGGTGAGCAAGATCGCTTTCCGTGCCGGCACGGGGCACGTGTTCACCCTGAATGACGATCGCACCGGCTCGCTGCTGGAGCGCGCCGTCCATCATCCAGACACGCACGAGATCGTCTCCCAGGGTGCGGATGACCTGGCGGCCATCCTCTATACCAGCGGCACCACCGGACGCAGCAAGGGCGCGATGCTCACGCACGGCAACCTGTTGTCCAACGCACGGGTGCTCAAGGACTACTGGGGCTGGCGCCCCGGCGACGTGCTCATCCACGCGCTGCCGATCTTCCATGTGCACGGCTTGTTCGTGGCGCTGCACGGCGCGCTGCTCAATGGCAGCAAGATGATCTGGCTTGGCAAGTTCGACCCCAAGGTCGCGATCGCCGCGATGTCGCGCGCGACCGTTTTCATGGGCGTGCCGACGCTGTACGTCCGCATGCTGGCCGAGCCGTCCCTCACGCAAGAGGCGGTTCGCGTCATGCGCCTGTTCATCTCAGGGTCGGCACCGCTGTTGATCGAGACCTTCAACGAGTGGCAACAGCGCACCGGCCACACCATCCTCGAGCGCTACGGCATGAGCGAGACCATCATGCTGACTTCCAACCCTTATACCGCCCAGGATGGCGAGCGTCGCGGCGGCACCGTGGGCTACCCGCTGCCAGGAGTGGGCGTGCGCGTCAGAGATGACCAGGGCAACGACGTGCCTACCGGCGAGATCGGTGGCATCCAGGTGAACGGGCCCAATGTCTTCAAGGGCTACTGGCGCATGCCGGAGAAGACGAAGGAAGAATTCACCGACGACGGCTGGTTCAAGACGGGCGATGTCGGCAAGATCGACGAGCGCGGCTACGTCACCATCGTCGGCCGCAGCAAGGACCTGATCATCAGCGGTGGCTACAACGTGTATCCCGCCGAAGTCGAGGGCTACATCAACGAGATGTCCGGGGTGGCTGAAAGCGCGGTGGTGGGCGTGCCGCATCCGGACTTCGGTGAAGTCGGCGTGGCCATCGTGATCGCCAAGCCGGGGGCGAAGCTCGATGGCGGCGAGATCATCGCCGCGTTGAAGGCCCAGCTGGCGAACTTCAAGATTCCGAAGCGCTGCTTCGTCGTCGCCGAGCTGCCGCGCAACACCATGGGCAAGGTGCAGAAGAACGTGCTGCGAGAGCAGCACGGTCGTCTGTTTGCCTAAAGGAGGTGGCGGCGGCGGGCCGGCCGGCCTTCAGTCCTTCGCCGACAGGATGCGGTTGGTCCGCAGCGCGGCCAGCGTGCAGATCGCGCCGGAGAGCAGGTAGAGGCTGACCGCCCCAAGTCCGAACCGCGCCGACAAGCCCAGGGCTACCAACGGCGCGAACGCCGCGCCGACCAGCCAGGCGAGGTCGGCCGTGAGCGCGGCGCCCGTGTAGCGCAGGCGCGCATGGAAGTTGGCGGTGACCGAGCCGGCCGACTGACCGTACGACAGGCCGAGCAGCACGAAGCCGATCAGGATGAACGCGTCCTGGCCGAGATCCCCGCCGCCGAGCAGCCAGGGTGCCGCCAGACTGAACAGGCCGATCGCGACGGCCAGCGTGCCGAGTGTGCTGCGGCGGCCGATGCGGTCAGCGATCCACCCCGAGGCTGGCATCGCCAGCGCACACAGCAGGGCGCCGGCCAGCTCCACGGACAGGAACTGCCCGACTTCGTGCTCCGAGTAGAGGATTACCCACGACAGCGGGAAGACTGTGACGATGTGGAAGAGGGCGTAGGAGGCCAGCGCTGCAAATGCGCCGATGAACACGTTGTGCCCCTGCGTGGCGAAGAGCACCCGCACCTGGCAGGGCTCGAGCTGGTTCTGAGCCAGTTCGCGCTCGTACTCGTGCGTCACGACCAGGCGCAGACGCGCGAAGAGGGCCACGACGTTGATCGCGAACGCGGCGAAGAACGGATAACGCCAACCCCACTCCAGGAAGTCGCCCTGCGGCAGGTTGGCCCAGAGATAGGCGAACAGGGCGCAGGCGACGAAGAAGCCCAGCGGCGCGCCGAGCTGGCCGAGCATGGCGTACCAGCCGCGCCGACCCTGCGGCGCGTTCAGCGCCAGCAGCGAGGGCAGCCCATCCCACGAAGCGCCGAGCGCGACACCCTGGCCGATGCGGCACAGCGCCAGCAGCGCAATCGCCAATGCGCCGGCCGAAGCGTAGCCCGGTAGCAGCGCCATCCCGACCGTCGAACTACCGAGCAGGACGAGGGCAGCGGTGAGCTTCACGCCGCGGCCGAAGTGGCGCTGGATCGCCATGCCCGCGAGCGTGCCGAGGGGTCGCACCACGAACGCCAGGGCAAACAGCGCGAAGGCGTACAGGATGCCGTGCAGGCGGTCGACCGCCGGGAAGAACACGGCCGGGAACACCAGCACGGAGGCAATGCCGTAGACGAAGAAGTCGAAGTACTCGGACGCCCGCCCGATCACGACCCCAACGGCGATGTCGCCGGGCGCCAGTTGCGCGTCATCAGGGGAGTTGTCGGGCGTGGCTCCATGGACGCCAGCCATGCGGGCGATGCCTTGATCCAGGGCAATGGTTCCGTCAGAAAAATGCATGAGGCTGGGACAAAATGTCCAATGGTTGAGATACCTCAATGAAGTTACATTCGCGGCCAAAGCGCAATCCGCGTTTTCCCCGTGCGCTCGCGAACCTGATGTCTTTTTCTGTACTCCGCCACTCGGCAGCCCGCTTCCTGGGACTCGCCGCCCTCGCCGGGTCGCTCGCCGGCTGTAACACGATCGTGATGAAGCCGCATGGCGACATCGCCGTGCAGCAGGCCCAGCTGATCGTCACGTCCACCTTCCTGATGCTGCTGATCATCGTGCCGGTGATCGCGCTCACACTTTGGTTCGCGTTCCGTTACCGCCAGTCGAACAAGGCGGCAACCTATACGCCGGACTGGGACCATTCGACCCGCCTCGAGCTGATCATCTGGGGTGCGCCGCTGCTGATCATCATCGCGCTGGGCGCGATCACCTGGATCAGCACGCACAAGCTCGATCCCTACCGGCCGCTCGACCGCATCGACGCCCAGCGCGCGCTGGCGCCGGACGTCAAGCCGCTGGTCATCGACGTGGTCGCGCTCGACTGGAAGTGGCTGTTCGTGTACCCGGAGCAGGGGATTGCGACGGTGAACGAAGTGGCGGCGCCGGTGGACCGGCCCATCCAGTTCCGCATCACGGCGTCGAGCGTGATGAACGCTTTCTACGTGCCTGCGCTGGCAGGCATGGTGTACGCAATGCCGGGCATGGAAACCCAGCTGCATGCGGTCATCAACCGCGCGGGTGACTACGAGGGCATCTCCGCCAACTACAGCGGCGCCGGCTTCTCGGACATGAAGTTCCGCTTCCTGGGCATGTCGGACGATGACTTCGGCCGCTGGATCGCGAAGAACCGCGAGTCGGGCGAGACGCTGTCACGCGACGCTTACCTGAAGCTCGAGCAGCCGAGCCACAAAGAGCCGGTGCGCCGCTACGCCAAGCTGGACGCGGGCCTGTACGAAGCGGTCCTCAACCGCTGTGCCGACGGCCAGAAGATGTGCACGCACCAGATGATGGCGATCGACGCCGCCGGCGGCGGCGGCAAGGGCGGCATCTCGGGCCTCACCGAGCGCCCCGTTGGCGACGGTCGCCAACGCACCGCCGTCGCCGCGCTGTGCTCGCCGTCCAACCCGACCGGTGCCCCGTTGGCCGACGCGCCCACTGCCATTCGCTGATTGACCTCCCGGCCGTTCCCGCCCCGGCGGGCGCGGCCTCTTGCCCGACACGACACAGATGTTCACCGACTTGAGCCACCTGATCCTGGGCCGCCTCAGCTGGGAGGCGATCCCCCTTCACGAGCCGATCCTGGTCGGCACCTTCGCCGGGGCCGCCTTCGCTGGCCTGTTCGTGCTGGCGATGCTCACGCGTCTGAATGCGTGGGGGCCGCTGTGGCGCGACTGGTTCTGCAGCATCGACCACAAGAAGATCGGCATCATGTACATGGTGCTGGGCCTGGTGATGCTGCTGCGCGGCTTCGCCGACGCCATCATGATGCGCGCCCAGCAGGCGGTCGCCTTCGGCGGCAACCCCGGCTTCCTGCCGCCGCACCACTACGACCAGATCTTCACGGCCCACGGCGTGATCATGATCTTCTTCGTGGCGATGCCGCTGGTCACCGGCTTCATGAACTACGTCGTGCCGCTGCA
>Ga0306924_10008706_pt1 | contig 10249 bp, 11 predicted proteins | sample sta12Can44000111_FD_203756 | JGI IMG/M metagenome (GOLD analysis project Ga0306924, IMG submission 203756) | Lab enrichment of tropical soil microbial communities from Luquillo Experimental Forest, Puerto Rico - statanox.12C.anox.44.000.111 (v2)... | ecosystem: Environmental > Terrestrial >...
AGTTCCCGCGCCCAGGCCCGGGAGAGGACCGGCCGCAACGGCGCAGGCACGCCCGCAGCCGGGGCAGTGGCGGAGGGCGGCCTTGCCGCGGCGCCGCCAGGCTCCGGCGCGGCCGCGCCCCGGATGGTGCCGGGTGCTTGGTCCATTCCGCCCTCTGCTCATGGACCGGCGCGATATTCCCAGGCAGTGCCCGCATACTTGCGAACGAGCGGCTGGTCCGTTACCCCGACCGGATTGCCAGCGCGGCCACCCGTTGGGCGCCGGTCAGCCACCGATTCTGTCATAGTTCACCGGACCGGGCTGCCTTCGCGGGGATTGCCCGCCCGGGCCGGTGGTCATTGTGGTCAGCTGCGCCTGGCCACCTCACCTCGCGCAGAATTCACAGCGCGTGGGGGTTCTCCCGATCGCCGTGGAGGGCGAGCATCCCTCGACGATGCCCTGGACGCTGTCACGCTCGCTCGCAACCCGGCTGAGTCGCGCAGGTACTGCTGACTGGCGGCAATGCTGCCGGGCAGGTCCGGAGCCCCGGGCCGTTTGTGTCCGGCGACGGCGATCTTCGGTGCCGGCTGCGCCAATGAAAACGAACAGCGCGCGAATCACAACGGTCTCGGCCTGCTGGCCCGGGAAGGCGCATGATGGTACCTATGAAGGCAACCCGCGCCGCGGCCCGGCGCCACCTGCCCGGGAGCCCGTTCAGCGCCCCGGCCCCGGCGCCCCCGGCCGAGACGTTCGCCGCCGGCGATCAGGTCACCCACGACAAGTACGGGCTCGGCGTCATCCTCGGCGTGGAAGAACACGCCGTGCTGGTGGACTTCCGCCCGCAGCAACGGCGGATCCCGCTGCCCTGCGCCAAGCTCACCAAGCTGTAACCGCCCCCCGGCCGGGCACCCCGGCCGGTCCCGGCCGGTCAGCCGAAGGCCTTGACGTTCTCGGCCTGCGGCCCCTTCTGCCCCTGGGTGATGTCGAACTCGACCTTCTGCCCTTCCTCCAGGCTGCGATAACCGTCGCCGACGATCGCGCTGAAGTGCACGAACACGTCCTGGCCGCCCTCGACAGCGATGAAGCCGTAGCCCTTGTCGGCGTTGAACCACTTCACAGTGCCCTGAGCCATCTGTGCCTGCTCCTGATATGACGATCTTCGGGGCACGCGGACGCGTGACCCGGGCTGGGTGCGGATCGCCTGCCTGCCAAGGCCCGGCTGCGGGTACCGACGGCGCCCGCGGTCAGAATTTCGCAGGCGCTGTGACACGTACACGAACTTCGACTCCAACCGCGCCCCATTAAACACCATCACGGCCCCCCACGGGCCTGGCGAGCAGCGAGTAACCACGGCACGGCCATGGTTTTCCAGATCCCCGGTGAAGCCCTCGATGCCGACCAGGCACCCATGATCACGGGGGGCGACGGCGGGACGCCGCGGCCGGCTGCCGGCGGCATCCGGGTTAGTCTTGCGATCCATGGACAACGAGGAAGCGCGAAAGCGGCTGCTGGCCGAGCGCGCCGAGGTGGAGGGCCTGCTCCGGGACACCGAACGGGCCGGCCGGGAGGACCGGGAGACCGAGGTGACCGAGGCGGAGACCGGCGACATCGCCGACGCCGCGCAGCCGCTGACCGCCGAGGGCCAGGACGACGCCGTCGCCGAGAGCCTGCGGGACCGGCTGGCCGCGCTGGACCGGGCGCTGAAGCGGCTGGACGACGGTACCTACGGCCGCTCGGTCCGCAGCGGCCTGCCCATTCCGGCCGAGCGCCTGGAAGCGGACCCGGCGGCGGAACTCACCGTCGAGGAGGCCCGGGCCCGCTCCTAGCGCCCCGCGACGGCCCGGCTCTCCGGGGCGCTGGTGGCCAGGCCCAGCCCGCGCATCGCCTTGCGGTAGGCGACCGCCACCGCGTCGAACTTCAGGTGCAGCTCGGCCGCCAGGTCGAACGGCACCTGCTCGGGGCGCTGCGACTCCACCACCACCTGGTCCTGGCCGAAGATGGTGTCCTCGAACTCCTGGATCACCCCGGCCGGCTGGCCGAGGTTGTAGTTGCGGCCGATCAGCACGTACCCGGCACAGCGGTCGGCGGCCAGCGGCTGCGAGGCGAAGAAATACACCATGCCGCGCTCGCCGCCCCAGCCCAGGCGCAGCACGATCGTGTACGGCAGGTGCAGCTCATACCGGCTGCGCCGCTCGGGCGGGCCGGCCTGCTCGTTGCCGAACACCGGGAAGTCGTCGGTGTTGGCCGCCTCCGGCCGGACGATGGAGTAGCGCAGCACGTTGCCCTCGGTGAAGACCTCGTGGCGCGGGACGACCGGCCGGTCCGGATCCCCGAGCAGGCCCGGGTGCACCCAGGGGAAATGCCCGAAGTCGGTGAAGTTCTCCACCTGGCGGGCGGCGTCGCAGCGCCACCGGTACGGTCCGGCGGGCACCAGCGCCCAGGTCCCGTCCTCCAGTTCCGGCACCTCGGGCAGCGGCCAGCGCGGCTCGGCCAGCGCTACCCAGATGAGCCCGTACCGCTCCTGGCAGCCGAACGCGCCGATGCGCGCCTTGCGCGGCACCCGGGCCGGGTCCTCCAGCTGTGGTATCGCGGCGCAGCGCCCGTCGGCGCGGTACCGCCAGCCGTGGTAGGGACAGACCAGCTCGTCGCCGTTGACCCAGCCGAGGGACAGCGCGGTGCCCCGGTGCACGCACAGGTCGGTGTTGGCCCGTGGCCGGCCGTCCCGGCCGCGCCACAGCACCAGCGGCTGGCCGAGCAGGTCGGCATGCGCGGGCCGGTCGGCGAGTTCGCCGCCGAACATGACCGGATGCCAGCATTCGCGCAGCGCCGTCATGTCGGCGAACGCCCCGGGAGCTTGCATGATGCCCGCCCTTCCACATGTCTTGGCCTCATCGGGGCCATTACACCCCGCAGTCGTCGCGGGCTGGTAGAGAGAAATCCGGTAACTTCGGCATCCTGGCACCGCGCCGGTGCTTGGCCACCGGGCGCGGGCCGCCATCACCGAAAGGCGGGTTGATGTCCGCGACTCCCCTGCCAGGGCTCCTCGGGACCGTGGCACCGGTGCTCGATAACTACGGGTACCTGGCGGTCGCCGGGCTCATCCTGGTGGAGAACTTCGGGGTACCCGTGCCCGGGGAGACGATCCTGGTCGCGGCCTCGGTCTACGCCGGGACCGGCCGGCTGAGCATCGTGGCGGTCGGCGTCATCGCGGTGGTCGCGGCGATCGTGGGCAACTGCATCGGTTACACGATCGGCTTTTTCGGCGGGCACGCGCTCGTGCTGCGGTTCGGCAAGTACGTGTTCCTGACTCATGAGCGGCTGGAGAAGACAGAGCGGTTCTTCGAGCGGCGCGGCGGCCTCGTGGTCATCGTCGCGAGGTTCTTCGAAGGGCTCCGCCAGGCGGCGGGCATCATCGCCGGGACCGCCGAGATGCCGTGGCGGAGCTTCCTGGCCTTCACCACGATCGGCGCCGTCCTCTGGGTCGGGCTCTGGGCGCCGGTGGGCTACCTGGCCGGTGACCATATCGGCACCATCTACGCCGACGTCGTGCGCTATTCGCTGTACCTGCTGATCGCGCTGGCGGTCCTGGTCGCCGCCTGGATCACCCGCGCCGTGCTGCGCCGCAGGCGGCGCGCCGCGGACCCGGAGCCGGGCGCGCCGCCGGAGATCAGGAAGGCCCCGGACGCCGGGCAGGGCTGAGCAGAAAGGCTGGGATGGTGACCATGGCAGAGACCAGCTACGCGGGCCGGAACGTGCTGGTGTTCGGCGCGGCGGGAACCCTGGGCGGCGGCCTGGCCGCGGCGTTCGCCGCCGCCGGCGCGGCGGTGGCCGGTGCCGACAGGCACCTGCCCTCGGCCGCCCACCGCCTGGACGGGGTCCGCTACCACGAGGTGAACGTGCTGGACGACGCCGCGCTCGGCAGCCTGTTCCGCGGCGAGCCGCCGCCCTGGGCGGTGATCAACACCATCGGGGGCTACGCGCCGCATGCGCCGCTGGAGGCGCTGGACCCCGGCGAGCTCACCGCCCAGCTCAACCTGAACCTGGTCAGCGCCGCCCTGGTGACCAAGCACGCGCTGGCGGCCCTGCGGCGCGGCGGCGAGGGCCGGATCGTGCACACCGCCAGCCGGGCCGCCCAGGTGACCAAGGGCCAGGGCTTCGCCTACTCGGTGAGCAAGCTGGGCGTGCTGCACCTGGTGGCGATGGCGGCGGCCGAGGCCCGGGGCACCGGGATTACCGTCAACTGCGTGGTGCCGACCATCATCGACACCCCGGCGAACCGGGCCGCCATGCCGGGCGCCGACCACGACTCCTGGCCGAAGGTCGCCGACATCGCCAGGGCCTACCTGTTCCTGGCCTCCCCGGAGGCACATCTGGTGTCGGGAGCCGCCATCCCGGTGTAGGCGTATTGCACGAAGGACAGGAAAACTACCCGGCGCGCCGCCGTCCCACGGCCGACCGCGCTGGGTAGCGGCGCGGATGAGCCCCGTATCGGCGGGTCATCGCCGGGGCGGGACATCTGCCGGGCACGAGTACCTGAACCCGCCGGTCACGGGGCGTTCCCGGCCGGTAACGTAGGACCCCTACGGCATGGGCTACCCAGGCGATGGACAGCAGAGCGGGAGATGTTTCAAATGAGCCTACCCTTCGGTCAACAGCGCGTTTTGGAGTCGATCGAGGGCAAGCTCGCCGAATCCGATCCCCGCCTCGTCTCGCTGTTCTCAATCTTTACCCGGCTCAACCTGGCCGAGAAGATGCCGTGGATCGAGCAGGTCGCGGTCCGGCCGGTGGCCGGCTTTGCCAGCTGGTTCCGGTGGCATTCCCGGCACCCGGCGGCCCGGATCCGCGCGATGGTGCTGCTGCCTGCCGTCCTGACCGCTATCGCCTGCGCCCTGACCATCGCGTTTGGCTTCGCCCACCAGCGGCATGCGCCGATCGCCAAGGCTCCCGCCGCCCGGGAACTGGTGGTCAAGTCCCGTGACCTGGTCGCCAGGGGCCGCCTGTGCCGGGCGCTGATGCGGCCCGCCTTCGCCTGCTAACGCACGCCCGGTCGGCCCGGCAGGCCACCCGGCGGCCCGTGGCCCGTCCGCCGGGTCCCGGACCCAGATCATCCGGCGGCCCAGCTCCCCGGGTGCCTCCCGCTCGTGTGCCTCCACCCGGTCCAGCCGGTAGCCCAGCTTGCGCGGGATCGCGGCGCTGGCGGTGTTGGCCTGGTCGCAGTGGATCTCCACCTGCCGCGTGCCGGGCAGCGCCAGCGCCACCTGGGTGAGGGCCCGCGCCGCCGCGGTCGCGTACCCGCGCCGGGTTTTTCCCGCGGCGGTCCAGTAGCCGATCTCCACGGCATCGTCGCTGAGCCTGCGGTGCAGCCCGATCGTCCCGGCAAACTCACCGTCCGGGTCCCGCACCGCGCCAGGGCTGCCGGGCGGGCCGCCGTCGCGCGCGATCATCACGTAGATGAACCCGGTGCCGGACTCCCACAGCTCGTCGGCCTCGGCAACCCGCACCTGCTGGCTTCTCAGGTCGGCCGCCTCCGGGGTCGCCCACGGCATCCACGGGCGCAGGTGGTCCAGGCTGGCGCGCACGGCCACCGCGATCACGCCCGCGTCATCGGCGCGTACCCGCCGCAGCACCAGCGGCCCCGCCGCCACCCGCTCGGGCGGGCGGCCGGGCTGCCGGGGCGCGGGCGCGAACGGCCTTTCGGCGGCTGCAGGCATGGCCCTAGTTAAGCAGCCTCACCGGGACGGTTGCGCCGAACGAGCCGCGGCACCGGGGAGCGCCGGCGGCCCGACCGGGATGGCCGCGGGCGGGTCGTCGCCCACGATCACACCGCCGCCGTGACCCCAGACCAAGTACCGGTACGACAGGTTGAGCAGGGCAGACAGCCGGTTGCGGCCGCCGAGCAGATAGAACAGGTGCAGGGCCAGCCAGGCCAGCCAGGCCAGCGTGCCGTGGATCCGCAGCCCGTGCGCGAGTTCCACGACCGCGCTGCGCCGGCCGATGGTGGCCATGATGCCCTTGTCGCGGTAGCGGAACGGCTGCGTCGGGCGGCCCGCCATCAGCCGCGCGATCTGCTTTCCGGCGTGCCGTCCGGCCTGGATGGCCGGCTGGGCGACCTGGGGCAGCGGCTGGTCCTCGATCAGCGCGAGGTCCCCGGCGGCGAAGATCCGGTCCTGGCCGGCGACCCGCAGGTCGGGGCCGACCTGGATGCGGCCGCCGTGGCCCTGCGGCAGGCCCCAGTCGGCCACTGCGGCGGGCGCGGACACCCCGGCCGCCCACACGGTCACGTCACTGGGCAGCTCTTCCCCGTTGGCCAGGATCACCTGGTCCTCGGTGATCTCCCTGATCTCGGTGTCCAGGAGCACCTCCACGCCCCGGCGGCGCAGCTCGGCAAGCGCGTAGGCCTGCAGCTTCGGGTGGAACGGCGCCAGCAGCGCCGGGGCCATCTCGACCAGCCGGATGTGCTCGTCCGCCCGGTCCACGTCGGGGAAGGCGTCATCCAGAGCGCGCAGCTCGGCCATGGCCCCGGCCAGCTCCACGCCGGTCGCGCCGCCGCCCACCACGGTGAAGTTGACGCTCTTGCCTGGGCCCTCGATCTCGAGCCGCTCCAGCCCGGCCATGACCTGATCCCGCAGCGCGACCGCGTCGCGCCGGGTGTAGAGGCCGAAGGTGTGCCCGGCCGCGCCGGTCACGCCGTAGTAGGCGGCCAGCACCCCGGTGCCCAGCACCAGGTAGTCGTAGTCGAGCACAGCGCCGTCACCGAGCGTGATCCGGCGGCCCGCCGGGTCGATGCCGGCCAGCTCCCCGGGCCGGAACCTGGCGGCCTTATGGTGCGCAAACACCCGCAGCGGGAAGGCCACGTCACCCGGGTTCAGCCCGCCGGTCGCCACCTGGTAAAGCAGCGGCTGAAAGGTGCTGTAGGTGTTCCGGTCGACCAGCGTCACCTGCGCGCCCGCACGGCGCAGTTCGGCCACGGCCGCCAGGCCGGCGAACCCGCCCCCGACGACGATCACCTTGGGTGCATCCTCCGGCGGACGGCGCCGGCGCCGCGATGTCATCGCTAGCCTCCCTGGTAGTGCCAGCCGACCTGTGCCCCCTACTAGGGCAACCCGGCCACCATCGCAAACATGCCCTCCGGGGCCGCCCCCCGCCGGTGCCGTACCCCTTCTCGCGCGGGGGAATCGCGTCTGCCCGGGTACCAGGTTGGCATGCCGCACGCGCTGCCCAGGATTTAGGCGCGGGACAAGAGACTGGGGCCTGAGGCCTGCGGGGATCGCTCCCCGGGGCCAGCGGGCCACCGGGGATTCCAGGGGGTCGCCCCAGGCCTGCCGGCGCTGGCGCAGCGGAGCTGCTGGCAGGTGAGCGACGGCCAGCCGACCACGGTGCCCGGGATGACCGCGGCCACGAGCAAGATGCCCGCGAACGACAGGCGGCGCACCCACGTCAGCCAGCCCTGCGAAACCTTCACGCCTCGCTCCGCGCCTCTCGGCCAGGTCCCCGCCGCGGCACCACGGTAGCGCGGCCTGAGCGTTGGCTGGAGCATGGCGTCGCGACGGCGGGTGTGACAGGATTTGCCGCCCGTTGCGGGCGCGGCTGTAGATAGCGTAGGCGTGGTTACGGCGGCAGGCATGCCGACCATGACCTGCCCGGCCTGACGAACCCGACCCGTACGGAGATGACCCATGACCGCGCGCCCGCCCTTGCCCTATGACTTCATGCCGCCCGTGCCCTCGTTCACGCTGCAGAGCACGGACGTGGCCGAAGGCCAGCAGATGTCCGACGCCCAGGTCTTCGACGGCTTCGGCATGACCGGGCAGAACATTTCCCCGCAGCTGAGCTGGCACGCCTTCCCAGCGGAGACCGAGAGCTTCGCGGTGACCTGTTTCGACCCCGACGCCCCCACCGGGTCCGGGTTCTGGCACCTCGTGCTGCTGGACGTGCCCGTCTCGGTCACCGAACTGGCCACGGGCGCGATCAGCGGCGACCAGCCCGGGCTGCCCGCGGGAGCGTTCTGCGTGCGGAACGACTACGGCGCCAGGGCGTTCGGCGGCGCCGCCCCGCCCGCCGGCGACCCGCCGCACCGGTACGTGTTCGCCGTGCACGCGCTGGACGTGGACAGCCTGGCCAGCCAGGGGGTCGACGCCGACGTCTCGCCCGCCGTGGCCGGCTTCAACCTGCGCTTCCACACGATCGCCCGGGCAACCCTGATCCCCGTGTACGGACACTGACCCCCGGCACCGACACCGGGCCCGATCCCCGCCCGGGCTGGCCTGATGGCGCGTGCTCACCAGGATGCGACGTGCTCTCCGCAGGGGGACGGATCGTAGCCGGGCAGGCTGTCCAGCTGGCTGAGCAGCCATGGCGAGGCGAGCACCCGCCGCAGCGCCTGCACCTCGCGGGAGCCCGTCTGCGACGCGGGGATGACCAGGTCGAACCTTTCCGCGGCCAGCGGGAGGAAGGCCAGGCCGTAGGCGAGGGCGGCCGGCTCGCTCGCCACCCCGGTGTCCGCGAGCCCGGCCGCGATCGCGGCCGCGACCTGCAGGTGCCCGGTGACCCTGGTGTCGTAGCCCGCGAGCGTCTCCGGGACGATGCCCAGCCGGGCCGCCTCCCGGTCCAGCACCCGGCGCGCCTCCGCGCCCCGCTCCCGGTTCACCAGGCGCAGCCCGCGCCGGGCGGCGTCGGCCAGCCCGCCGACCTGGCCGCCCAGGCCGGGCTGCAGCACCAGGCCCTCCCGCCACGAGGCGAAGCCGAGCACCTCGGCGCCGCCGTGCCGGAGTCGCTTGCGCGCCGGGCCGGTGTTGTATTGCCCGGTGCGCCCGCGCAGGTGCGCACCCGCGACGTGGACCAGGCCCTCCGCGGCGAGCCGCAGCGCCTCCCTGCTGCCGCAGGCCAGCCAGGCGAAGCCGACCGGCGGGTCGAGCCCGGCGAGCGGGGCCTCCAGCAGCGGCAGCGCCGGGTCGCAGCCGGCCACCACCAGGGTCGGCCGGGGCGGCCCGGACGGCAGCACCTCCCCGTCCCGCTCGGTCACGATGCCCCCGGCGGGGGCGAAGCCGACCTGGGTGCCGGTGTCCCCGCCGAGCGGAATGGCGACGAAGGAGTCGCCGACCGGGGCGAGCGACACCCGGGAGCCGGCCGGCCCGAGCGGCGCCACCGGCCGTGCCGCCACCGGCGGGGGCGTGTTCCCCGGGCCGAACAGTTCCTCGGCGGTGACCCCGAGGGCCCGGGCGAGTGCGAGCGCCACCCGCAGCGACGGATCGGAATGCCCGGCCTCGACCGCCGAGACCGCCTGCCGCGACACGCCCGCCATGCGGGCGAGCTGCTGCTGGGAGAACCCCCGCGCCTGGCGGGCCAGGCGCAGCCGGGCGCCCGAGGCGGCCGGGCCGTCCCTGGTCATGCCGACACCTGCGTGGAGCGCGGCAGCAGCACCCCGTCGGCACCGAAGCACGGCGGATCCAGGACCGTGACCGTGGCCTCGGTGCCCGGTGCCTCGGGCAGGCGGCACCAGACCAGGTCCGGCCCGACCGCCAGGCCGGCCTCCCAGCCCGCGCCGGCCGGGTGGCTGGCGCGGACCTGCCCGGACAGCACCAGCCCGCGCCCGCCCTGGGCGCCGGGGCTCACCCGGTCCGGGTGCACCCCGGCGACGGCGCCCGCGCCGCCCGCCGGGTACGGTACAAAACCCCGGTAGCCGACAAGCTCGGCGACCCGGCGGCTGGCCGGGCGGCGGACCACCGTGTCGGCCGCCCCGTCCTGCAGCACCCGGCCCCGGTCCAGCACGGCGAGCCGGTCGGCGAACGCCTGCGCCTCGGCCAGTTCGTGTGCCACGAGCACCACCGGAATCCCGCGGTCGGCGGCGAGCGAGCGCACGAAGTCGGTCAGCACCCGCCGCAGCCCCGCGTCCAGGCCGGTGTACGGCTCGTCGAGCAGCAGGGCCTCGCAGCGGGCGAGCAGCAGCCGGCCCAGCGCGACCCGGTGTGCCTGGCCGCCGGACAGCCCCGCGGGCCGGGCCGCCAGCAGCCCGCCGATGCCCAGGTCGGCGGCGAGCCGCTCGGTGCCCGCCGGCTCCGGCCGCGGTCCCGCCCCGTATTCCAGGTTCTGCCGGACGGTGAGATGCGGGAACAGGCCGGGGTCCTGGCGGAGCATGCCGACCCGCCGCTGCCACGGCGGGACGGCGCGGCGGGGCGCCGAGGTCTGGGTGAGCACCCGCCCGCCCCGCATCACGTGTCCCCGGCGCGGCGGCACCAGCCCGGCGATCACCTCCAGGACGGTGGTCTTGCCC
>Ga0306924_10008716_pt1 | contig 10245 bp, 7 predicted proteins | sample sta12Can44000111_FD_203756 | JGI IMG/M metagenome (GOLD analysis project Ga0306924, IMG submission 203756) | Lab enrichment of tropical soil microbial communities from Luquillo Experimental Forest, Puerto Rico - statanox.12C.anox.44.000.111 (v2)... | ecosystem: Environmental > Terrestrial > Soil...
TCGGCGACGCGCCACAAGCTCGAGCAGGAGCAGCTCGTGCGCGAGGCGCTCGGCGAGCCCGTGTCCCGCATCCGCGCCGAGCGCGCGGTCGTCCAGGAGCGCTAGGCGATGTCGATCCAGCTCAAGGTGCCGTCGCTCGGCGAGTCGGTCACCCAGGCGACCATCGGCGCATGGCTCAAGAACGAGGGCGATCCCGTCCAGGCGGACGAGCCGCTCGTCGAGGTGGAGAGCGAGAAGGCGACGGTGGCGCTCCCGGCGCCGGCGGCGGGCGTGCTCCGGCGCATCGCGAAGCGCTCGGGGGACACGGTCGCGGTGGGCGAGACCATCGGCGAGCTCGAGGAGGGCGCCTCCGCGCAGGCCGGCGCGGCGTCGCCGCTCGGCTCCGGCCCTACGCCGGGCGGCATCGTCCCCGCCGCGCGCGCGAGCGGCGCCGACGGCGCGGCGTCCTCGCCCGCCCCCGCCGCGGCTGCGCCGCCTGCGCCCGCGGCGGCGGCCGCGCCCCCGCCGCGCGCGGTGGGCACGTCGGCGGCCGTTCCTCCCGAGCGTAGCGCCGAGGCGCATGCGGCGGCGCGGAATCGAGGGACGCCGAGCGCGCGGCGCATGCTCGCCGAGCACGGGCTCGAGGCCGGCCAGGTCGTCGGCTCCGGGCCGGGTGGCCAGGTGCGGAAGGAGGACGTCGTCCGCGCGCTGCAGCAGCCCCCGGCCGCGCCCGTGCCCGCCGAGGCGCGCGGGCCCGCCCCCGTTCCCGCGCGACGCGACGGCGTCACCGCGCGCGAGCGCGTCGTGGCGATGACGTCGCTCCGCCGCACCGTCGCGCGCCGGCTGGTCGAGGCGCAGAACACGGCGGCGATCCTCACGACCTTCAACGAGGTCGACATGTCGCGCGTGCTCGCGCTCCGCGACCAGCACGGCGAGGCGTTCCTCGCGCGCCACGGCGTGAAGCTCGGCTTCATGTCGTTCTTCGTGAAGGCGTCGGTGGAGGCGCTCCGGCAGTTCCCCGGCGTGAACGCGGAGATCCGCGGGAGCGACATCGTCTACAAGGACCACTACGACATCGGCGTCGCCGTCGGCGGCGGCAAGGGGCTCGTCGTGCCGGTCGTGCGCGACGCGGACGCGCTCTCCTTCGCCGAGATCGAGCAGCGGATCGGCGAGCTCGCGAAGAAGGCGCGCGAGAACCGGATCACGATGGACGACCTCGAGGGCGGCACGTTCACCATCTCGAACGGCGGGATCTACGGCTCGCTCCTCTCGACGCCGATCCTCAACCCGCCCCAGTCCGGCATCCTCGGCCTTCACAAGATCGAGAAGCGCGCGGTGGTGCTCCCGGGCGATCAGCTCGGCGTCCGGCCGATGATGTACCTCGCGCTCTCGTACGATCACCGGCTCGTGGACGGGCGCGAGGCGGTGCAGTTCCTCGTCGCCGTGAAGAACGCGATCGAGGACCCGGACCGCATGCTCCTCGAGGTCTGATGCGTCGCGCGCGGCGGGGGCGGACGGTCGACGACGTCGCGGCATGGGACACGCGGCGCTTCGTCCGGCGCTGGGTGGCCCGGACGGTCCTCGCCGCCGTCGTCGCGCCGGGGAACGGCGTCGCGCTCGCCGCCGAGCTCCGCCGGGTCGGGATCCGCGCGACCGAGCTGGATCGCGTCGACGCGCTCCGCGGCGGGCCGCTCGGCGCGGTCGTCCTCGCGGGCGCGCTCGGCGGGACGCCCACCGCGGCGCTGCCGGCCGCGCTCGCCGCGGCGGAGCGGGTCCTCGACGAGGGGGCGCTCCTGCTCGTGCTGGACGCCGCGGATCCCCGCCTCGAGCGGGCCGTCGCGGCGCGCTTCGACGTCCTCGAGGTGCGACCGCTCGCCTGGCGCTGGCGCCTCCAGCTCCCCCGGCTCCGGCAGGCGGGAACGGCCGGCGTCGCGGAGGCGGTCCGGCTGCTGCGGCAGGAGCGCGCCGCGGTCCGCGCGGGCGGGCCGGCCGCAGGCGTGGGCCTCGTCGCCGCGCGCCGCTGACGGCGCGGTCGGGCGAACGCCCACCCGCTTCGTCTACGTCTCCGGTCGCTGATGAGGTGGCAGGCTCCGGCCGGGGCGGATGATCTTCACGTGGCGAGAGGAAATGTTCGTCGCCGGGGGCGGTCATGAACGTATCGGTCGAGTCGGGGATCCTTTGCGGGCTCTCGGTGGCCGGGATCGCCGTGGGGTTCGCGCTGCTCGCTCGCGCCGCCCGCCGCACGGCGCGGCGGCGGCGTGACCTGGCGGGCCGCCTGTTCGAGCCGAGCGCGCCGCACGACAGGGGGGCGACGCCGGTCCGCCCGTGATCGTCGCGCGGCCTACCTCGCCGCGCTCGCCTCGAGCCCGGGGCGGTCCTCGCCGAGCAGCGCGAGCAGCGTGAGCGCATCGCGGACGGCATGTCCCCCGAGGTCGTTGTTGAAGTAGACGAAGGCATCCTCGCCCCGGCGCGCCGACGCCTGGAGGTCCTCCGCGACCGGCCGGAGCGCGTCGGGCCCGTACCCGCCGTCGTAGCGCGCCGTCGCGCCGTGGAATCGGAGGTAGCGCCAGTGGCCCGTCCGCCGCGGGGGCGGCAGGGGGAGCTGATCGTGTTCGCAGAAGGCGGCGCCGTGCGCGTCCAGGACGGCGCAGGTCTCCTCGGTGTACCAGCCGAGATCGCGGAACTCGACCGCGTGGCGCCCCGCGGGGACGAGCGAGAGGAACCGATCGAGCCGCGCGAGATCGGGCTTCATCCGCGGCGGGAGCTGCCACAGGACGGGCCCGAGCTTCGGGCCGAAGTGCTCGACCGCCTCGTAGAAGCGCGCGACGCCCGCGTCGACCTCGAGCAGCCGCTTCAGGTGCGTGAGGTACCGGCTCCCCTTCACCGCGAACGTGAACTCGCGCGGGACGATCTCGCGCCAGCGGTCGACGGCCGCGGCGCTCGGCAGCCGGTAGAACGTGGCGTTCATCTCCACCGTGTCGAACCAGCGCGCGTACCAGGGGAGCCACGTCCGCTGCCCCAGCCCCTCCGGATAGAGGACGCCGCGCCAGTGGCGGTACAGGTACCCGCTCGTCCCGACGCGGACGCGCCCGCCGGGCGCGCGGTGGGATCGAGGCTCGGCGATCACGGCGACCCCGAGGGCGCGGCGGAGAGCCCGAGCGATCCGAGCGCCGCGACGCGCGCCCGCCCGAGCGGTCGACGCGCGTCGTCGTAGCCCGCCCACGGATCGGCGCGGAGCGCCGCGAGGCGGCGCGGGACGGTCCGCACCGTGTGACGCTCGGGCCGGGAGCGCGCGGAGAGCTCGTCCCAGGCGAGCGGCACCGACGCGGGCGCGCCCGGGCGGGCCCGCGCCGAGAACGCCGCGACGGAGGTGTTGGTGCGGTTGTTCCGCAGGTAGTCGAGCAGGATCCGGCCCTCGCGCCCGGCGCGCGCGAACGACGTCGTGAAGCGGCGCGGGTGGTGGTGGGCGAGCGCCGTCGCGAGCCCGCGCGCGAACCGGAGGCACTCCTCCCAGCGCGCCTGCGGCACGAGCGGGGCGACGACGTGGAGGCCGGCGCCCCCCGTCGTCTTCACGAACGCGCCGAGCCCGAGCGCGCGGAGTGCGTCGCGCACCAGGCGCGCCGCGCGGACGACCTCCGGCCAGCCCACCTCCTCGCCGGGGTCGAGGTCGAGGACGATCCGGTCCGGCTCCTCGAGCGCATCGGTGGTCGAGCTCCACGTGTGGAGCTCGAGCACGTCCATCTGGACGATCGAGAGGAGCGCGGCGCGATCGTCCACGACGAGGTACTCGCCGACCTTCGTCTTCTCTCGGATCCGCACCCGCCGGACGGCGACGGACGCCCACTGCTTCGCGTGCTTCATGAAGTGGCACGCGCCCGCGAGCCCGTCGGGGCACTGGAAGAGCGTGAGCGGCCGCCCGCGCAGATGCGGCACCATCGCGTCGGCGACCGCGTCGTAGTACCGGGCGACGTCGGCCTTGGTGAGGCCGAGGTCCGGGTACATGACGCGCGCCGGGTGGGTGATGCGGACGCCGGAGATCTCGATCGCGGGGGTGTCGCGGGGGCGGCTCGAGGCGCGGCGGCGGGTCGTTCCTCGACTCCGCTCCGCCGGAGCGGCCTCGCCCAGCCTGTCCCGAGCCTGGTCGAGGGGCTCGGGATGAACGGCCGAGGGTCCCGGGGCCGCGGTCGCGGTCGCGGCCGGCCTCTCCCTCACCACCTCCTCCGCCCGCTTGTCCTCGCGGAGCCCCTGGAACGACGGGTGGCGGATCTTGCCCTCCCCGGTCCACTCGGTGAACGCCACCTCGCAGACGAGCACCGGGCGGACCCAGTGCGCGTTCCGCCCGAGCCATCCCGCCGGGCCGGGAGTGAACGGACACGCGTCCTGGGCGATCGCCCCGAGCCGGCGGCGGAGCGCGCGCGCCTCCGCGTTCGTGAAGCCGGTCCCGACCTTCCCCGCGAACCGGAGCGCGCCCCCCTCGTGGAACCCGACGAGCAGCGCGCCGATCGCGTCCCGCGCGGCCCCCTCGGGATCCGTGAAGCCGCCGATGACGAGCTCCTGCCGGAGGATGCACTTGGTCTTCACCCACGTGGCCTTCCGCCCTGGGCGGTAGGGCTGGTCGGCGCGCTTCGAGACGATCCCCTCGAGGCCGAGGCGGCAGGCCTCGCGGTGCACGGCCGCGCCGCTGCCCACGACGTGGGGTGCGTACTGGACGATGCCGCGCCGTCCGGTCAGCAGGCGCTCGAGCGCCGCCTTTCGCTCGAGGAGCGGGCGCGGCGACAGATCCACGCCGTCCAGGAACAGCAGGTCGAACACGAAGTAGACGAGCGCCCTGCGCCCTCCGCCGAACGCGTTCTGCAGGGCCTGGAAGCTCGTCCGCCCGTCGGGGAGCACCGCCGCCACCTCGCCGTCGAGCAGCGCGGAGCGCACCGGGAGCTGCGCCGCCGCGGCCGCGACCTCGGGGAACTGCGCAGTCCAGCCCTTGCCGCGCCGGCTCCAGAGCGTGGCCCGCCCCCCCGCGACGGCGCAGCCGATCCGATAGCCGTCGTACTTCACCTCGTGGACCCAGGCCGGCCCCTCGGGCGCCTCTTCGACGAGCAGCGCCAGCTGCGCGCGGTACGGTGGCGGGGCGGCGACACGGGCGGCCACGACCGCAAGGTCTCCACGCCGAGGATGGGTGCGCAACCGGCGCGGCAGGGGCCGCCGACCTGCCCCAGCCGGCCGCGCCGATGCTCTCAAGGCGGGGGGCGCGTCTGGATCTCGATGCCGGGGACGCGGAGCGGCACCGCCTTCAGGATCTCGTCGATCACGTACCCGAGCCCGATCCCGAAGATCCCGATGGGCGTGTCGAAGCGGACGGCGAGGTCGAACGAGACGGGCACCTGCGAGAGGAGCGAGCGCGCCGCGCCGGGCGTGACCGCGCTGTAGACGGTGCGGACGCCGAAGGCGAGGAACCCGCGCCGGAAGAACCCCTTCTGGTCGGTCCAGAGCGGGAGGCTGTACTCGACGCCGACCACCGCGAGGAACGCGTCGTAGCGGCTGTCCGACGAGAAGTTGAGCTCGGCGAACCGCGGGGCGGCCACCCCGATCGAGAAGTACGCCCAGTCAGCGGCGTAGAAGCGTTCGTACACCGGGGCGTTGCCCTGGAGCAGCCCGAACGCGAGGTCCAGGCGGAGCGCGTGGCCGCCGCGCAGCGGGAACCACTCCTCCGCCTCGATCAGGTATCGACTGTACTCGTAGTCGCCGCCGAGCGCGGCCGTCCCGATGTCGATGCGGGCCTGGAGGCGCGAGCCGTGTTGCGGCAGGAACGCGTCGGTCCGGGTGTCGCGGTCGAACTGGAGGACGAGCGCGGACAGGAGGGTGTCTCCCTCGGGGAGCGACGGCCGCGCCACGACCCCGGGGTCCGACCGCACGCGCAGGGACTCCAGGCGGTAGCCGAAGAGCATCCGCTCGAAGACGCCCGCTCGGAAGCCGATGTCCACCTCGCCGCCCGCGCGCCGGTAGTGGATCCACGGGATTGCCGAGGTGTTTCCGCCGCACGAGGGAGTCGCGCACCCGCTCTCGAGCCCCTGCTGCCAGATGAGCTGGAGCCCGCCCACGAAGGAGCGGCCGCCGAGCGGGAGGTCCGGCTCGTAGAGCGTGCCGCGCGCCACCCACCGGCCGTCTCCGTCCGTGGCGGCGGCGATCGCCGCCCCGACGCCGAGGGTGAGCGCGCTCGCGTTGCCGAGCGTGATCCCGCCGTACGGGCGTGCCACCTGCGTCTGCGCGAGCAGCACGTCGCCGACGATCCACGGCGTCCGCTCGACGACGTGCACCCGCAGCACCACCCGGTCGGGCGCCGAGCCGGGAGCGGCCTTCACCTCGACGTCCGAGAACACGCCGAGCTGCACGAGCCGCACGCGCAGGCTCAGGATCCCCTCGGCGGTCGCCACGTCCCCCGGGTGCAGCGGGATGTGGTCGCGGATCTCCGAGGGCGGCACTCTTGCGTTACCCGAGATCTCGATCCGCTCGATGATGAGCGGCCTCGCCTCCGCCAGGCGCTCCGCCTCCGACTGGGACGCCAGGGCCTTCCCGCCCTCCGTCCCGAACGGCGGGGTCATGCCCGGTTGATCGCTGGGGGCACCCCTGCTCGGGCGCGGCGTGCCGGGTGCCGACTGGCCGCGGGAGGCGGGCGGCGCCCCGAGCGCGGCGACCGTCAGCGCGACGGCGACGAGCGGGCGGATCCGACGCCGCGAACCACGCAGGGCCTCGCGACGCTCGACCCCCGCTGCCTCCATGCCTGCACGGTCGGCACGCTCTCGCCCACCGGCACGCGCCGCGGGCGCGCGCCCGCGAGAGGGGCGCATCACCTCCGGCGCGCGGGGGGCGGCGGCGCGCTGCGCGGGTCCTCCGGCCAGCTGTGCCGGGGGTAGCGGCGCGAGAGCTCCCGCCGGATCGACGGGTAGTGACGATCCCAGAAACCGGAGAGATCGGTCGTGACCTGGACCGCGCGCTGGTTCGGCGCGAGGAGGTGGAGCACGAGCGGGACCCTGCCGCCGGCGAGCGCGGGCCCCTGGGCGAGGCCGAAGAAGTCCTGGAGCCGGCTCTCGATCCAGGGAGGCTTCCCCGCCTCGTAGTGGACGCGGGTGCCCCGGCCGCCCGGCAGCGTGATCCGCTCCGGCGCGAGCCGCTCGAGCGCCGCCCGGCCGCGCGGATCGAGGCGCGCGAGCAGCGCGCCCGGGAGGTCGGCGTCGCGCAGCTCCGCGAAGCTCCTGCGGCCCGCGCAGAGGGCGCGCAGCGCGTCGGCCAGGTCGGCCTCGCTCGGCGCGGCCAGGCCCGCCTCCGGCGCGTTCGCGGCGGCGAAGGCGAGGCGCGCGAGCGCGCGGTCGACGGCACCGTCCTCCGCGAACGCGCGCGGGCCGCGCGCGAGGGCCTCGGCGGCGAGCACCGCCGCGACCTCGGTCGGATCCGCGCGCGCGGCGCGCCGCTCATCCAGCACCAGGTCCTCGTAGAGGAGCCGCTCCGTCGCCTCGACGCGCTCCGCCGCGGCGTTCCAGGCCACGGCGTCCTCGTAGCGGAGCGCGTCGGGGAAGAGGTCGAGCAGCATCTCCTCGGTGACCGCGCTCGCGATCCGGACGCGCGCCTCCGCGCGCGCGCCCGGACGGCGATCGCCGCGCCGCTCTTCGGCGTCGACGGCGACGAGGAGCGCCGCCCCGCGGACGACGCTCGCGGGATCGAGGCGGGCGCTCCCGCCGCCCGCGAGCACGACCTCGTCCGATCCCGGGGCGCGCCGGCGGGCGACGCGGTCGGGGTAGGCGGCGAGCGTGGCGTAGAGGAGGGCGGTCTCGGGATCGGGTGGGGTCGAGGTCGGGTTCGCGCCTCGGCCGATCCCTCTCACGGCCCGCTCGAGCTGCCTCCGGCTCCGCTCGATCGCCTGCGCGGCGCCCGAGATCACGCCCATGCGGCGCAGGCGATCGGGATCGAAGCGGGCGCGCGCCGCCTCCGCGAACACGTGCGCGAGCTCCAGCAGGTCCGACGGCCCGGTCGGTGGGGCCGCGCCGCCCTCGAGGGCGCGCCGGTCGCGGAGGTCTCGCTCGCCGAGGATCGCGGCGAGCAGCGCGCCCTCGGCCCCGGCGCCGCGCGCCGCCGCCTCGAGCGCGAGCCGCGCCTGGCGCGGGTGGGCGGGGAAGCGGAGCATGCGACGGCCGGTCTCGGTCACCCCGCCGTCGCGCGAGATCGCGCCGAGCCGCTCGAGCAGCGCCCGCGCGGCGTCGCGGGCGGCGGCGGGGGGCGGCTCGAGCCAGTCGAGCCCGGCGTCGCCGAGCGCGGCCAGGGCGAGCAGCGCCTCGGACAGGTCCTCGCGCAGGATCTCGGGGACGTCGAACTCCGGCCGGGCGTCGTGATCGTGCCGCGTGTAGAGGCGGACGGCGCGTCCCGGCCCCAGCCGCCCGGCGCGGCCGGCGCGCTGCGCGGCGGAGGCGCGCGAGATCTTCTTCACCTCGAGCGTCGGGAGGCCCGACCACGGCGAGTGTGACGCGACGCGCGCGAGGCCGGAGTCCACCACGGCGACCACCCCCTCGATGGTGACCGAGCTCTCCGCGACGTTGGTCGAGAGGATCACCTTCGGGCGCGGGCCGGGGCGCACGGCGCGGTCCTGGGCCTCGGGCGGAAGGTCGCCGTGGAGCGGCAGCACGTCGACGCCGGCCGCCTCCGCCCAGCCCGCGAGCGCCTCGCCGGCCCGGCGGATCTCCGCCGCGCCCGGGAGGAACACGAGCACGTCGCCGGCCGGCGCCGCCTCGCGGTGCACGCGCCGGACGGCGCGCGCCACGAGCTCCTCGAGCCGCACGTCCGGCTTCGCCGCCTCCTCGGGCGAGAGGTACTCGACCGCGACCTCGAAGCGGCGCCCCTCCGAGCGGAGCGACGCCGCGCCGAGGAACCGGGCGATCGGCGCGGCGTCGAGCGTCGCCGACATGGCCACGAGCTTCAGGTCGGGGCGGGCCGTGCGCTGGAGCCTGCGGAGCAGCGCCAGGGCGAGGTCGCCGTGGAGGTGGCGCTCGTGGATCTCGTCGAGGAGGACGGCGCCGACGCCGGGGAGCGCCGGCGCCGCGAGCAGGCGCCGCGTGAGGAGCCCCTCCGTCACGAAGCGGATCCGGGTGCGCGGGCCGGCGACCTCCTCGAAGCGGACCTGGTAGCCGACGGTCTCGCCGGGACGCTCCCCGAGCTCCTCGGCGACGCGCCGGGCCGCGAGGCGCGCGGCGAGGCGCCGGGGCTCGAGCACGACGATCTCGCCCGCGCCGGCCACGCCCGCGTCGAGGAGCGCGCGCGGCACGCGGGTCGTCTTCCCCGCTCCGGGCGGCGCCTCGACGACGAGCGCCGCACCGCCGCGGAGGGCGGCGACGACGTCGGGGAGGATCGCGTCGATCGGGAGGGGCTGCACGGGCGGGTTCTACCCGAAGTCGGGAGCCCGCGGCCTCTCCATCACGCCGGCTCGGGCTCGGGCACCCGCGGCGGCGGGGCGGCCGCGGCGACGGAGAGCTTGAGCTTCGCGCCGTCGGGGTCGACGTCCACCTGGACGGTGCCGCCCTCGTGCAGCTCGCCGAAGAGGATCTTCTCGGCGAGCGGCTTCTTCACCTCGTTCTGGATGAGCCGCGCCATCGGGCGGGCGCCCATCTTCCGGTCGAAGCCGTGCTCGGCGAGCCAGACCCGCCCCTCGGGCGTGAGCTCGATGCGGACCTTCTTCTCCGCGAGCTGCAGCTCGAGCTCCCGCACCATCTTGTCGACGACCTTGAGGATCACCTCGGGCGCGAGCGAGTCGAACGCGACCCACGCGTCGAGCCGGTTGCGGAACTCGGGGCTGAAGGTCCGCTCGATCGCGTTCCGGGCGTTGCCCGGGTCGGAGAGGTCCGTGCCGAAGCCGACGCGGCGCGCGCTGAGCTCCTGGGCGCCGGCGTTGGTCGTCATGATGAGGACGACGTGCCGGAAGTCGGCCTTCCGACCGTTGTTGTCGGTCAGCGTCGCGTGGTCCATCACCTGCAGGAGCAGGTTGAAGATGTCGGGGTGCGCCTTCTCGATCTCGTCGAGGAGGAGCACGGCGTAGGGGGTCTTCCGGATCGCGTCCGTGAGGAGCCCGCCCTGGTCGAAGCCGACGTAGCCGGGCGGCGCGCCGATGAGGCGCGAGACCGTGTGCTTCTCCTGGTACTCCGTCATGTCGAAGCGCAGGAACTCGACGCCGAGGATGCGCGCGAGCTGCTTCGCGAGCTCGGTCTTCCCCACGCCGGTCGGGCCGGAGAA
>Ga0306924_10008719_pt1 | contig 10245 bp, 10 predicted proteins | sample sta12Can44000111_FD_203756 | JGI IMG/M metagenome (GOLD analysis project Ga0306924, IMG submission 203756) | Lab enrichment of tropical soil microbial communities from Luquillo Experimental Forest, Puerto Rico - statanox.12C.anox.44.000.111 (v2)... | ecosystem: Environmental > Terrestrial >...
GCGATGTCCTTCTCAAACGCCTCCGGTGTGTTTTCGGTCAGGCTCATGTGCGAATACGTGTGATTGCCGAGCATAAAGCCGGCTGCTCGCCACTCTTCCAACACCGCCCGGTCTGCTGGGACCTGCTCGAGTTTTACCGCGTTGATGAAGCCATACACCTCTGGAGCCTTTACAGACTTCAATGTCCGAATGATGCTCTTTGCCACGTCAACGCGGGTCATTCCCGGCGGCAATGGGCCATGAGCAGGTAGATCGTCGAAAGTGAGCGTTACCTCCTGCGCCACGGTGAGCCCGTGCAGCGTCAGGAGCAACAGGAACACCGCCGCGCAACCGGCCCCCGGCTTCCCCATAAACTCGCGCATCTACGGTTTCTTCCCCTCCACCCACTCCGGCTTGAAGTCGGTATTCGCCAGCCAGGTCACTGGACCGATCATCGATGCGATCGCCTGGTCCATGTGCTGAAAATCGATCTTGGCCATTGTGTCGGTCGGCTGGTGATAGTCCGCGTGCAGGCCAAAACTCGAGACCGTTTGCGCGACGATGCCTTCTTTTGCCAGTTCGTAGTTGTCCGAGCGTTGGAAGAACTTCTCCGCTGGATGGGGGTCAGCGACGAGCTTGGCCCCATGCTCGGCAAGTTCCGGGCCGAGGTTGGTGCGATCCCATCCAGTGAGCCATAGTTGGCCGGGCTTCACCTTGGGATCAGGACGTCCAATCATCTCGAACTCGAGGTTGGCGGTGATGTCTTTCAGTGTGAAAGTTGGATTCTGCAGGAAGTACTGCGCACCCACCATGCCTTCTTCTTCGCTTCCCCACAGCGCCACGACGACGCTTCGTTTGGCCCTGGGTTCTTTCGCTAATACCCGCGCGAGCTCCATTACGGCTGCTGTGCCGGAGGCATCATCGTCGGCGCCGGGGTACGTTTCGCCCTTCACCACCCCCAGATGATCGAGGTGCGCGCTGAGCAGGATGATCTGGTCTTTCTCCGTCGTACCTTCAATCTTCCCCAGCACGTTCCAGGTATGGGTTTCTTTCCATGGCGAGATATTTGCTTTCAGATTGACGGTAGTTCCGTCGGGTTGTGCCCAAAGCTGATCGAATGCTTCCTGCTTCGCAATCATCAGTGCCGCTCGTTTTGGCGGCTCCTCAGCTCCGATCTGCTGCGGCATTTGCGGCGGCTGTTTCGCCAGGGAGTCGAACATCTTTTGCACCGCCGGCGATGACGCGATGACTACCATGGCGGTCTTCCCGCTGCGATAAGGAGCCAGGATCGTGCGGGCATCTTCCATCGTGGTGCCCGGCTTTAGCTTGATCAACACCGCCGCACCGGCCATCACGTCATCGGGAGATGCCTTCCGATTGTTCAAGTCGAGCTTCTGCAGCGTGCCTGATACGGTCGGCTGCGAAAGCCCCGCCATCACGATCTGCTTGCCGTGCGTAAGGACAATCGGCTGACTGCTTTTCACGTAAACCGTCAGCGTCGGGTTGCCAATGACCTGGCGCGAGCGCACCGTCCCTGTCTGGATGAATTGCCCGTCGCCCGCGGCCGGCTCAAGCCCGTACTGCTTGAGCTTGGCGGTGATGAACTGCGCCGCATGATGCTCGTCTTCGGTGCCGCTTCCGCGCCCATGCAGCGCCGGTCCCGCCAGATAAGACAGGTTGCCCTGCACGCAGCTCGCGCAAAGTGCCGGCGTGGGGGAGGTCGTCGTGTCGCGCACGACAGGCCGGTGCGAGTGCACATCCCGCGGAGGAGGCGGTTGCTCCGACCGATCAGTAGTGGTGTTCTGCGCAGTAGCAGTCAGCGCCAGCAGAAACGCGAGTAAAGTTTGAACAGTAAGACTGCGAGGAGAGAATCTGACGTCCAAAAGGTATTCCTTCGAGGTACTAGAACTGAGTTAGATGCTGATCCACCCTGCGCGAATCGCCAGCAGGCTGGCGACTGCTACTACGCTCCAGAGCAGCACGCCCTGGATCAGCGGCCGCGGGCCCACTTTGCGCAGCGCTGCCGGCGACAACGTCGCGCCGATCAGGAACAGTGTAAAGATCAGCATCAGTTTTCCGGCACGGCTCAAAAACTGATAGACGGGCAACCCTTCCAAAAAGTAAGTGTTGAGCATAGCCGCCAGGCAGAAAAATAGGATGAACCACGGCCACTGAATGGGTGTCTTGCTGCCCTCGGTGACGGCGGTGGCGACGGTCACGGGCACGATCCACAACGCACGAGCCAGCTTGACTGTAGTTCCCACAGCCAGTGCAGCCATCCCATACTTTGCGCATGCTCCCACCACCGAACTGGTGTCATGAATCGCCAGCGCAGCCCATAATCCGAATTGCGACTGCGACAGCTTCAGCGCGTTTCCGATCGTGGGAAACGCGAGCAGAGCGACCGAGTTCAGCAGAAAGATCGTGCCCAGCGACACTGACATCTCGTCTTCGGTTGCGCCAAGAACCGGGCCGACGGCGGCGATGGCGCTGCCTCCGCAGATTGCTGTGCCGGTCGAGATCAAGAACGACGCCCGCGGCTGCACCGCCACTAGCTTGCCAATCGCCGTTCCAACGATCAGGGCAAAAACGATCCCCACTGCCGTGTAGAGAAATCCGCTTCGGCCGGCCCGAATCACTTGGTGAAGGTTCATACCAAAGCCAAGCCCCACAACCGCAGCCTGCAGCAGGTACTTCGAAATCTGGCGAGATTCTCCAGGATACGGATGGGTTGCGATTGCGCCGAAGGCCAGTCCTGCGAGCAGTGCCAGCGGCGGCGAAGCCCACGGAGTCAGGCAGAACACCAGGCCGGCAACAAAGAGTATTTTCGATCGCATGCTAGGAGGGCAGTGGAACGTAAACGCCTATTCTACTCATCTAAATTCAATCCAGCCGAAGGCGGACCAAGGTAGCGAATTCGCCCTGCCACAGAAAACTAAAATGGGCCCGTTTGCCAAAGAGCGGTGACGATTCCTTGGCTCCGGGCCCATTCGATCCTGAAATGGATCGGAGGTGATGCTTAAATCGTAACTCCGGGTGTGGAAATGTCAAGGAATATTACCGATAAACCGCTGATTTCTTTGGAGTTGTGTGACTTCTGACATAGCTCTTCAACTCGCTGAAAACACGACAGATGGAGCCCCAGCAGACCCTGCCCCACCGCAGAAAATCAGCCAGACGCGCAGCGATTCCCCAATGGGGCAGGGTATTGATGAATTCCAAACCGATCGCATCCTCTGCAAGGTCCCGAAGGTTCATTTTGTGACCCGCAAAAATGCGTTTCGCGACGCGCTTGTTCGGTTCTCACCGAATGCAAATTGGCTTCCCTGTAACGTTCGTCATAGCAGCGATAACCTTCGTTGACTTTGGCTCTTAGCGTCTGTTACCGTTTTTAGTTCCAGTTTTCTCTAGCGCTCTCTGTACGCCTTCAGCCGCGGACTCAAGAACCCGAAATGGATCCTCTTCTCAAACAGGTAGGCGATTTACTGCTCGGGGCGGTTCCGACCGCGGTGATATTTCTGCTGCTCGTGGCCCTATACAGCACGCTGGTGGGCAGGCCCCTCAGACGCGTCCTCGACCAGCGCCGCGAACGCACGGAAGGGGCAATCCTGAAGGCGCGCGCCGACGTGTCGGCTGCCGAGGCCAAAACTCAGGAATATGAGCGACGCCTGCGAGAAGCGAGGCTGGCCGTCTTCAAAGCTCAGGAAACGCGGCGCCAGGCCGCGCAGAAGGCCCGAGCAGCGGCGGTAGCAGAGGCCCGGGAGCGCGCCCAGCAGCAGATTCGTGAAGCCCGAGCCGCCATCGAACAGGATATGGCTGTCGCGCGGCAATCCTTGCACTCTGAGGCCGACCGTCTGGCGGGTGAGATCATCCGCACTATTCTGAAGCCGGCGGGAGTGGCTTCTGCGGCGGGTGGTGCATCGTGAGGGGCTTTCTCCATAAGCGGCTAACATTACTTTTTTTACTGGTTTCGCTTGGCGTAGGCGTTGTCGCGGCCCAACAGGCGGAACCAGCGGCTCCTGCTGCCCCGTCGCAACCGTCGGCCCAGCAGGCTCAGCCGGTAAACCCAGATACCGCTGTCAGCCGCGAGTTGGCAACGGAATCTGAAAAGGCTGTCCACGCTGCCGAAGGTCATGAAGAGTACCCCGAATTCAAATATTCGAACATGGTCGCGAGACTGGGACGGGCTATCGGAATCGATGCCCACGGCATGTACTGGGTCTCGCTGGTCATCAACTTTGCGATCATGGCACTTTTCTTCTGGATGCTGCTGAAGTCAAGGCTGCCGCAGATGTTCCGCGATCGCACTACCGCCATCCAGAAGGCACTGAAAGAAGCCCACGACGCCAGCGCCGATGCATCGCGGCGGCTCGCCGATATTGAAACGCGCCTGTCGAAGCTGGACGCCGAAGTGGCCGACATTCGCGCCACAGCCGAGCGCGAAGCCGCGGCGGAAGAAGGGCGTATCCGGGCTTCCGCGGAAGAAGACAAACATAAGGTCGTCGAAGCTGCTGAATCGGAGATCGCTGCCATCGCCCGCAGTGCGCGCCACGACCTGAAGAGTTTTGCGGCATCACTGGCAGTCGACATTGCGGCTCACAAGATCAAAGTTGACGACAACACCGACCAGGCCCTGGTTCGCCAGTTTGTCGACCACCTCGGAAAGGACGGTCAATAGTCATGGCCGCCGTTGCCAGCCGTTACGCCCGCGCCATGGTGGATGTGGTCATCGACGATAAGATCGATCCCACGACTGCGATCGAGCAGGTGAACGACATGGCCACGGCGGTGGCTGAGAGCAATCAGCTGCGCATGGTTTGGGAGTCGCCCGCGGTCCCGTCGGAACAAAAGCGCGCGTTGCTCGATGCCATCGTTGCGCGAACAGGGACGATTCGGCCGATCCGGAATTTCTTCGCGATCCTTATCGATCACGGACGCATACCGATGGTGGCGCAGATCGCCCGTCAGTTTGAGACGGAACTCAACACGCAGCTTGGCTTCGTCGAAGCCGATGTCACTAGTTCGCGTCAGCTTTCGGAGGACGAAATGCGCGATCTCGAAGCACAGGTGGCGAGCATCACCGGCAAGAAGGTGCGCGCGAAGTACGATACCAATCCCGAGCTATTGGGCGGGGCGTTGGTGCGCGTCGGCAGCACGATTTACGACGGTTCCGTGCGGGGGCAGTTGCAGAGATTGAAGGAGCAGTTGGCGAGTTCTTAGTTGCCGCAAGGGATTGCGGCGGTCAGTTGGAATCCAAATCATACGTCGGGGTAGCGGCCTTCGGTTTTTACTGACAACTGGCCACTGACCACCCACAACGGGATTTATATGGCTCAGATCAAAGCAGACGAGATTACCAAGCTCATCCGCGAGCAAATCGACAATTACGAAACTAAGATTGCCGTCGATGAAGTGGGCACGGTCATGTCCGTTGGCGACGGCATCGCCCGCATATACGGACTCGAAAAAGTCATGGCAGGCGAGCTGCTGTTGTTTCCGCACCACGTCGCGGGACTAGCCATGAACCTGGAAGAAGACCAGGTCGGTACTGTGCTCCTCGGCGATTACACCGAGATCGAAGAGGGCGACGAGGTCAAGCGCACCGGCAAGATCATGAGCGTGCCCGTGGGCGACGCGATGGTAGGCCGTGTGGTTAACGCTCTCGGCCAGCCGATCGACGACAAGGGACCCATCGCCACCGACCAGTTCAACGAAGTCGAGCGTCTCGCGCCGGGCGTCATCAATCGCCAGCCGGTGAAAGAACCCATGGCGACCGGACTGAAGGCTATCGACTCGATGATCCCGATCGGCCGCGGGCAGCGCGAGCTGATCATTGGCGACCGCCAGACCGGAAAGACCGCGGTCGCGCTCGACACCATCATCAACAGCAAGGGACGCGACCTGATCTGCATCTACTGCGCCATCGGACAGAAGCGCTCTTCCGTCGCGCAGGTCGTCAAGACGCTCGAAGACTACGGGGCGATGGAGTACACCATAGTCGTCTCCGCGTCGGCCTCCGACCCCGCGCCGATGCAGTACATCGCTCCTTACGCTGCCTGCGCAATCGGCGAGTACTTCCGCGATAGCAAGCGCCACGCGCTGTGCATCTACGACGATCTTTCGAAGCACGCTGTGGCGTATCGTGAGATCTCGCTGCTGCTGCGCCGTCCACCGGGACGCGAAGCTTATCCGGGAGACGTGTTCTATCTCCACTCCCGCCTGCTGGAGCGTGCTGCCAAACTGAGCAATGAACTCGGCGGCGGATCGCTTACTGCTCTGCCGATCATCGAGACGCAGGCCGGCGACGTGTCGGCATACATTCCGACCAACGTAATTTCGATTACCGACGGCCAGATCTATCTCGAGACCGACCTGTTCAACTCCGGTGTTCGCCCAGCCGTCAATGTCGGATTGTCCGTCAGCCGTGTAGGAGGCAACGCTCAGATCAAAGCCATGCGGCAGGTTGCCGGAACGTTGCGCCTCGACCTTGCGCAGTATCGCGAGCTGGCGGCGTTCTCACAGTTCGGCAGCGACCTCGACAAGGCGACGCAGGCACAGCTCGCCCGTGGCAAGCGCCTCACTGAAATCCTGAAGCAGGGGCAGTACGCACCTCTTCCATTCTCCAAGCAGATTCTGATCATCTACGCCGGAACCCAGGGCCTGCTCGACGACATGGAAGTCGACGAGTTACGCGACTTCGAAAAAGGTCTGTACCACTACGCCGAGACTGCCAATCCAGTGGTTCTACGCAACATCGAGGAGAAGAAGATTCTCGACGACGACATGCGCAACGAGATGACCAGGACCATCAAGGAGTTCAAAGAGCGCTTCGTCTCCGAGCGCAAAGCTGCGACGGAAGTGAGCGCATAACCGTCCATGGCCAACGTACTCGATCTTCGGCGACGAATCCGCAGCGTGAAGAACACCCGGCAGATCACTAAAGCCATGAAGATGGTTTCGGCGGCGAAGCTGCGCCGCGCCCAGGAGCGCGCTTTGCAGGCGCGGCCCTTTGCGCAGATGCTTACCAACGTCTTGCAGTCGGTGGTGAGCCGCGCCGAGCTCCTCGATCCCGAGACCGGAATGCCACTGCATCCGCTGTTGCGCGAGACCCGGCCCGAGAAGACAGTACTCATCATTATCGTCACCGGCGATCGCGGACTGGCGGGCGCCTTCAACTCCAACGTGCTGAAAGCGCCGCTGCGCTTCATCGACTATCTTGCCGATAAGAACATCGACGTGGTTGCCATCGGCCGCAAAGGCCGCGACTTCCTGCGGCGTCGGTTTCCGGTCGGCAGCATCGACGAACCCGAGCGCAAAGGCCGCGTCCAGATCGTCGGCGAGTACGTGAATATTCTCAGCAAGGTCGAGTTCGATGCTGTCGAAGAAATCGCCGAGAAGATCATTAAGCGCTACTGCCGGGAAGATATCGACGGAGTGTATCTCGTCTTCAACGAGTTCAAGTCGGTCATCTCACAGCGTGTGATCGTCCAGAGGATCCTGCCCGTCCAGGACATCGGACGCCGCGTCGTTACGCAGGCCGATGAGTTTTCGAAAGAAGAGCGCGAGCGCATGGCCCAAGCAGCGAAGACTGCGGGTGTCAGCCTGCAGGCGCCGGAGACCAGCGCCATTGACCGCAAAGCCGTAGAGTTTGCCGCGGCTCCGGTGGATTACATCTACGAGCAGCCGGCGGGAGAGCTACTGAACGGACTTTTGCCGCGTTATGTGGCAGTTCAGCTTTACCAGAGCTTGTTGGAGTCGGTGGCTGCCGAACACGCCGCCCGAATGACGGCCATGGATTCGGCCACCAACAACGCCAATGACGTGATTGACTCGCTGACGCTGACGCTGAACCGTGTCCGCCAAGCAGCCATCACGAAGGAAATTATCGAGATTGTGAGCGGCGCGGCGGCGCTGTAAGAGCTGTCAGCCGTTAGCTTTCAGCTATCGGTTTTGTTTTGTGAGTTACGCATTTCCTGCTCCCGAGCTGGAGCGGCGATAGAAGGGGCGAGAAAGTTTAATGACTGACAGCTGATAGCTGATAGCTGACAGCTGGTGGCGAAGAGCGACATCATGGCAGACAACATCGGACACGTCATACAAATTGCCGGCCCTGCGGTAGATGTGCAGTTTGAAGAGAACAAGCTGCCTCCGATTTACACCGCGCTGCGCGTCGTCGGCGACGGATTCACCACGCCGTTCCCCATCAACGTTATTCTCGAAGTGCAACAGCAGCTCGGCGAAAGCCGCGTACGCTGCGTCGCCATGGAACCGACGGATGGCATGGTGCGCGGCATGAAGGCCATCGACCTCGGCGGACCCATCACCGTCCCCGTTGGCAAAGCTACCCTAGGCCGCGTGCTCAACGTGATCGGCGAGGCGGTAGACGAACTTGGCCCGGTCAACGCCGAAAAACGTCTGCCCATTCACCGTCCCGCTCCGTCGTTTGAGGAGCAGTCCACGACCGCCGAGATGTTCGAAACCGGCGTGAAGGTCATCGACCTCATCCAGCCCTTCTTGAAGGGCGGCAAGATCGGATTGTTCGGCGGCGCCGGCGTGGGCAAGACCGTCATCATCATGGAGCTCATCAACAACGTCGCGCTGCAGCACGGTGGCTTCTCCGTGTTCGCCGGCGTGGGTGAGCGCACGCGCGAAGGCAACGATCTCTGGCTCGAAATGCAGGAGTCGGGTGTCGTCAACATCAAGGAACCCTCGAAGTCGAAGGCCGCGCTCATCTACGGCCAGATGACCGAGCCGCCTGGAGCCCGTCTCCGCGTCGCGCTCACCGGTCTCACCGTCGCTGAGTATTTCCGCGATGAAGAAGGCGCCGACACCCTGCTCTTCATCGACAACATCTTCCGCTTCACGCAGGCGGGGTCGGAAGTATCTACGCTGCTGGGCCGCATGCCTTCCGCGGTGGGATATCAGCCCAACCTCGCGACCGAAATGGGTGAACTGCAGGAGCGCATCACCTCAACCAAGAGGGGCTCGGTCACCTCGGTACAGGCAGTCTACGTTCCTGCTGATGACTTGACCGATCCTGCTCCGGCGACGACGTTCGCTCACCTCGACGCGACCACGGTGCTCTCGCGCCAGATCGCCGAGCTGGGTATCTATCCCGCTGTCGATCCGCTGGCCTCGACCTCGCGCATTCTCGATCCGCGCGTGGTCGGCCAGAAGCACTACAACACCGCCCAGGGCGTAAAGGAGGTTTTGCAGAGCTACAAGGACCTGCAGGACATCATCGCCATCCTCGGCATCGACGAGCTCAGCGAAGACCAGAAGCTCACCGTCGCGCGCGCGCGCAAGATTCAGCGCTTCTTCTCGCAGCCCTTTCATGTCGCCGAGCAGTTCACCGGCATCAAGGGCAAGTATGTCAAGGTGGAAGACACTGTGCGCGGCTTCCAGGAAATCCTCGACGGCAAGTACGACGATGTTCCTGAGCAGGCGTTCTTCCTCAAGGGCGGCATCGAAGAGGTCGTGGAAGCGGCCGAGAAGATGAAAGCCACGGCATAACCAGTATATGCGAATGGGATACATCAGGTTTTGAACAGGCACGGCTTCAGCCGCTCCAGCGGGGCTGAAAACTCGCGTGTGCGAGAGATTCGTATCAGGGCATGACTTTAGTCATGCCAGAAGAGTTGTGCGGAACCGGGCTTTAGCCGCGGAGGAAAAATCGAATTTCCGCACACACAACAGCACTGAGACAAGTTCATGGCTGACCAAATCGAACTCGAGATTGTGACGCCCGACCGCCTGCTGGTGCACGAGCATGTCGAAAGCGTGGAGATTCCAGGCAAGGCCGGCTGCATCGGCGTTCTCCCCGGCCACGCGCCGCTCATTACCGAGCTGACCATCGGCGAGATTTCCTACAAGCACAAGGGCACGACTGAGCACCTTTCCGTAGCGTGGGGATTCGCCGAAGTCCTGCCGGAGAAGGTCACAATCCTCGCGCAAACCGCAGAGCGCGTACAGGACATCGACGTAAAACGAGCAGAAGAAGCTAAGGCCCGCGCCGAAGCCACTCTACAAAAAGGCGCACCCGATCTCGACTACCAAGCGACTCTTGATGCGATCAAGCGCGCTGAAGTGCGATTGAAGGTTGCGCAATACGGGCACGCGGGAACCACACACTAGAAAACTGCCTGCGAATTCTTCGCCTCAGGGTATCACTTGAGTCGTGTCGGTCCGCCTTCGACGGTATCTTGGGTTTTAGGCCCTGAGGTCATATCAAACATTCGCCTGACTGGGTTAAACTCACGGCCATGA
>Ga0306924_10008720_pt1 | contig 10244 bp, 5 predicted proteins | sample sta12Can44000111_FD_203756 | JGI IMG/M metagenome (GOLD analysis project Ga0306924, IMG submission 203756) | Lab enrichment of tropical soil microbial communities from Luquillo Experimental Forest, Puerto Rico - statanox.12C.anox.44.000.111 (v2)... | ecosystem: Environmental > Terrestrial > Soil...
GAAATGGCTTCGCTCACCTCAGGGGGGATCTCGATGCGGGCGAGCACCTGCGCCGGAGAGGACGGAGGCGGACTGGCCGTCGTTTCGTCTTCAATCTCGCGCCCGCGCGAGCGGCCATGCTTGCCGTCGCGTGGTCGCTCTTCGACATAGTGCGCGCGCTTCGGTGCCTCGCCCGGCAGCGAGACCACATTCCAGCGCATCGTGGTGCGGTCGGCCCCGGTGAATTCGAGCGCGGTGAATACGTGGGTGCCAAACGGCGCCTCCGGTTGGGCGATGACAATCGGAGTGTCAAACAGCGGTTCTAAATCCTGGCGGATGTAAAGTCGCTGCCGCTTGCGGCTGATGAAGATCGAGATCGGCGTTTTCTTTGCTGCTGCAACTCTCGCCAGCTCCTTCGCGGCGTCCTCCGGCCGGGCGGGTGGCGCCTGCATAGTTGCATCGCCGGTGCCGGGTGGATCGGGCGTAGGCGTGGCCGCGATCTTCTGCTCGGCGCCGATAGCGGGAGCGGCGATCGGCGGGCTTGGACCGTCCAATTGCACCACCGGCGCGGGCGCCAGAGTGCTCACGTGCACAGCAAGATCGGCCGGTTTGGCGGTTGCGGGCTCGGCGCCGTTTGGTGGCGGCGATGCCGCAACTTCGGGCGGCGGTATTTGCTTGTGCACGAACAAATGCGGGTCGGCGAACTCGCTGGGCTTGAGTTCGGAGTTCGCAATAATCACGCGCGTGTTGAGCTTCGTGAGGTGGTACAGCCGCACGGCGAAATCATGCGGCATGCGGATACAGCCATGCGACGCTCTATGGCCGATACTTTCGCCTTCGTGCATAGCGACCCCGGACCACGTGATGCGCTGCATGTAGGGCATCGGCGCATCGTTGTAGATGTTCGAGCGGTGGAAGACTTGTTTCTCAATGACGCTGAAGACGCCCAGCGGCGTCGGCAGGCTCGGCACTCCGGTCGCGATTGAAGTGTCCGCAACATGCGCGCCGTCGCTGTAGAGGTGCAGCTTCTGCTGATTGATTGAAATGAAGATCTGCAGCGGCCCTTTTTGAATTCGGCCGACCGGTTCCCTGTCGGTGCTATCGGCGGCCTTTGCTTCGTGGTTTTTATGTGCCGTGTGATGTTTGTGCTCGCCGCCGTACCAATAAGCCGCCGCTGCCGGCGATGCGGTCATGGTTACCGCTAAGCTTGCGAGAAGTGCTATCACGTACCCGCCGCCGGCGCAGCGGCGATCCCACCGAAACAGTTGCTTGTCGTGCCGCGCGCTTGCAGTCATCAATGCGCCCCGCCCAACGTGAACGGAACTGCGGACTCGTCTTAGAGTTACGCGGTCCGATCAGACGTCCAATGCTAGATCGCGGGCTTCCCACGACACCACTGTACGTTGGTTAATGGCTGGTAGCTAAAAGTTAGGCGTGGGAGAGTGAAACTTTTACGCAGCCGCCCGGCTTACATTCATGCCTTGGTGTGTATGCACAACGGCGCTTGGCATAGCAGGTGGTGGACACGATACCAGTGAACCCACTTGCTTCGCTAGAATTGAAGAGTGCGCGCTTCAATCAAATTCTTCAACTGGCTGCTCGCAGGAGCACTCGCCTGCCCGATCGCGGTAGTGTCTCCTGACGCTGTCTTAGCCGGATGCAAGCCGGACCACTTCAAGCCGCCATTCTTTGTCGATAGCATGGGAGTCTGCGCGTTTGACCCCGAGACGTTGAGCTATGCCGGCACGCCAGTTCAACAAGCCATGTGTCTGATGCGCGGCATGGATGTGTCGAGAAATCTTCTGCCGCGTTTGTCGAGCCTGCCCGCTCCCCTCGCCATCCGCATCGGACAAACAACCGGATTGCCGTCGCGCGCGACACTGAGCAATTATCTTGCCCAGCAAGACCCCGAAGGAGCTTTGGGCGACTATTTATGGCTGCCGGTGTCGCGTGCCCACAACAACGATCTCGACTCTCCGATGGCGCGATATTTCGTGATCCACGATACTAGCGGACCGAACTATGGCCATCGCCCCTTCCCAGACGACATCGACGAAAGCCCGAGGCTCAACGATCTGCACAACTTCTACTGCCCGGACGGATGGGGCAAAGCGCACGTTTTCATCAGCCGCACCGGCGAACTGCTCGTGGGTCATGATTACTCAGTCGCGTGGCGCGCAACGAAATTCGAGAAAGCGGCGGAGTTTGGTGGTGCGTTGCAAGGGCTGTTCCTGCACAACGAACTCATTCAGCCACGAGGAAGCGTACCCGGACACCGCAACGACGCGCGAACGCCCGACCCTGCCTTCACCCCCGCTCAGTACGATCGGCTCGCGCTGGTTTATGTTATCGCCAGCGTACGCGCCGAGCGTTGGCTTGTTCCCGCGTTCCATGCCGCGATTGACGCGCAGATCCCCGACGGCCACGACGATCCACTGAATTTCGACATCGACAGTTTCGCCAGGAGCCTCGACAGCCTGATGGTGACATTGGGAAGGCCCGCAGCGCTGATCACTTCTGGCGCGGTGGATGCACAAGAGCAGCCCACCCAAGAGCAGCCGATGCAGACCCAGCCGCAGCTCCAACAGGCGCTCACGACTGCCACAGTTCCAACGTCGCCGAAGCTGGCTCCAGTGATTGCCAACTGGCAGCAAGCCCTCGTCACTCGCCTTGCGCGCTTCCAGCGCTATCCGGCGCACGCCAAGGGCGCGATGGGCGTCGTTAATCTCAGCTTCAGTATCGATCGACAAGGTCACGTGCTGAATGGCCGGGTCATCAAGAGTTCCGGCTCGGCGGTACTCGATACCGAGGCGCTTTCCCTGCTCACACGTGCCGCGCCATTGCCGCCGCCGCCGGCCGCAGCTCCCGATAGCGATCTCACTTTCGTCCTTCCGATCCGTTTCGTACTCAGGTGATCGCGGGGCCAATTTCGCTTTTGGTTTTTCCACGCGGCATAGGCGCCTCTGCGAGAGAGTCAAAATGACTCATCGGGGCAGGCAGTTTCTTGGTCAACTGGTGGAAGAAAAGGCCATATATTCGCAGTCATCTAGTCGGGGGAGCGAAAAATGCCGGCACTTCAGCACCTCAAAGTGGTCGGTCCAGCCTCCGAAAAATGCGCAGTTGCTTTGCCGGTGCGCAAACCCAATGCCGCGTATCGGTCCCGCGAACGTCTGAGCGAGCGCGAAGTCGAAAAGCTAATTGATGCAGCCAAGGACAACCGCTGGGGCCATCGCGACGCAACCATGGTGCTATTGGCCTTCAGGGCACGGTCTGCGGGCTTCGGAACTGGTGGACCTTCGAGAAGATCCTGCACGTTCGGAGAGTCAAACAGGGCACTCCGGCCACGCATCCGCTGACCGGCCGTGAGCTACGCGCCCTGCGGCGGCTACAGCGTGAGCAGGGGTCCAAGTCGCCGTTCATATTTGTGAGCGAGCGCGGTGCGCCATTCTCAAAACGCGGCTTCCAGGCCCTGGTGGAACGCGCGGCTCGTACGGCGGGCCTCGATATGAAGATCCACCCGCACATGCTGCGGCACAGCTGCGGCTACAAGCTGGCGAACGACGGCGTCGATACGCGCACCATCCAAAGCTATTTGGGCCACAAGTCGATCCAGCACACCGTCCGATATACCGAGCTGGCGCCGACGCGCTTTAAGAGCCTATTTCGGGATTAGCATGCAGTTCGCTGACTCGCGGAAGCCCACTGGTTGGTTTTAGCGCGCAGGCAATGTTGGGTAGAGGTACGCGTTCGACTCACCACGGGCCATTTCTGAGTCATGCATCTGAGTCATGCAGCCAGCCGTGCCTTGATACCGCCAAATGCTGCCGGCATAGGTGCGAATCAGGACCGCCGGGGGTGTGTATTGCGTGCCAGCATCAGCATTCTTGTGATCGGGTTTGCACTTGCGGGCTCAATCGGCAGTTCCGCGGCACAATATCCTCCGCCGCAGCCGCCACCACCAGCGCCCTATTCCTATCCGATTGGTCCGCCGCGCTATCTGGGCGCCGACGCCGAGGTCCCGTACGAAGACCCGGACGACCAGCTTTACTCGCCGGAGAGCGGGCCGCCTGCGAGCCATCCACCACCAACGTCCTATTCCTATCCGGCCAGTCGGCCACGTTACCCCGTGTATCCGTACAGCGGGTCTCCGCCGCCACAGGATTATGGCACCGTGGTCGCTGCTTTGCCGCCAGAATATCAGCCGGAGCGAGGGCCGATTGAGCTATTACCGCGGTTTCATCGCACGATCGTCGATTACCCCACAGTCGAGCCGCCGGGAACCATCATTATCGATACGCCGAACACTTACCTTTACCTGACGCTAGGCCACGGCGAGGCAATGCGCTACGGCATCGGCGTCGGCCGCGAGGGCTTCACCTGGTCGGGCACTGAGCACATCAGTCAGATGAAGGAATGGCCTGACTGGCTCCCGCCGCCGGAGATGATCAAGCGCCAGCCCTATCTACCGCGCTTCATGGCCGGTGGTGAAACCAATCCGCTCGGCGCACGTGCGATGTATCTTGGCAATACCGTCTATCGTATCCACGGCACCAATCAGCCATCGACCATCGGGAGCTTCGTGTCCTCGGGTTGCATTCGTCTCACCAACGAGGACGTCGAGGATCTTTACAGCCGTGTCACTATTGGCACGACCGTGGTTGTACTGCCGGGAGCGAATGCCGCAGCGTCGCAATTGCGGCCGAGGCATTGAAGCGCGCGCACGAGCTTCGCAAATTGCTTGCGCTGAATACAACAGGCCTAAAACGGCTCATTCGTCAGCCTTTTTCGGCTGATGAAATGTATAATTTAAATCAATGGAAATACCTAGTTCGCGGGCTTGTTGAGCCAACGTCTGGAGCGGTTCCTGATCGCTCAACCTGGTAACGTCGGCGGCATCAGCCCTGGCACTTAAATTCAACATGCTGCGCAATTCCTTGCTGGCAGCCATTTTCGAATACAACCGCGGGATCAGCCGTCCGCGCCTATCGACCGTCACATCCTCGATCAGCTTGGCGGTTTCGGGAGCCAGCTCCGTTAGCGGCCGCGGAACGACACGCGACTTTTTGCTGATCTGGATTATTGGTTTTTTCTGCTGGATTACTGCTGGCTTCTGTGGGGTCAAGATCATTTTCAGTAGTGAAGAAGTCTTGGATATTAGCTTCGTGGATAGCCCAGAGGCGTTCTTCGATGCGCTGGCGCTTCTCTGCGATCAACTCTTCCGCTTGGCGCGTCAGATATGCGATGCGATCCCGAATTTCCGACCGCCGCTCAAGCCGACAGGCATTGCTGTAAGCATCATCAACATCGCTCGTTTCCCAGCCAACCTCACGGTAAGCGGGTATGCGCGGCTGTGCCGACGCACGCAGCCGGCAATACCGCTCATATTTTGCGGCCCGTGACCCCGGCGATGCTGCTATTACGACGTCCGCTTTTGCCATTTCCTACCCTGTCGACGTGTCTGTCCGGCCAATTTGGTGTCGTCCGGCGGCAAATATCCGAATATCATTTGAATTTAATTGCGCTGCCGATGTTTTTATCTTCCGTCGCCCATTTAAGCCTGGCGTAAGTTCCTGTCAGCGCTTGTGTTTTAATTATTCGTTATTTTCCGTTCCATCCGCATTTCTGGCAGCGAATTATTTCTGGGTCGTAGCGCTGATGCCAACAGTTTCGGGTCGTGGTATTGAACTGCTGGGTGACGGAGACAGGTCGTCCGCCCAGGGAGGGTGAGGTGAGACGGCGACCTACTGCAAGCCGCAAACCGAAAAAGCGGCTCGCGAATCCGACCCACCTCAAGCGCGGCGATGCACCCAAAGCCGCGCGACAAAGGAACTCCTCCAAACAAACGGACCTCGCGCGACTGACCCGCGAGCTGGGCGAAGCGCTGGAGCAGCAAGCCGCCACCGCAGAGATCCTGCGGGTGATCTCAAGCTCGCCGACCGACCTTAAACGCATTTTCGCGGTAGTGGCGGCTAGTGCGACTCGCCTTTGCGATGCCTCTGACGCGACAATTCATCAGGTGGACGGTGCTGTACTTCGCCTCGTCGCCCACCATGGGCCCATTCGTGATCCCGGTTCGTTGCCAATGACGCGCGGCGTTCTCGCTGGACGTGCCGTTCTCGACCGGCGAACGATCCACGTCGTCGATTTGCAGGCCGAAACCCGTGAATACCCAGAGGGTAGTGAGATTGCTCGACACCTTGGCTTGCGCACAAATCTGGCCGTTCCGCTGATCCGCGAAGGCGAAGCCGTTGGCGTGGTTCTCATACGACGAACCGAGGTCCGCCGTTTCACCGAGCGACAGATTGATCTGCTTAGGACCTTTGCCACACAGGCCGTGATCGCCATCGAGAATACGCGGTTGTTCGAGGCGGAGCGGCAGCGCACGCATGAACTTGCTGAGTCGCTGGAGCAACAGACGGCCACGGCGGAGGTGTTGCGCGTTATCAGCAGTTCGCCAGGTGAACTGCAGCCGGTTTTCCAGGCCATGCTGGCGAACGCGGTACGTATCTGCGACGCCAAGTTCGGAAACATCTACCGCTGGGACGGCGAAACTGGACACGTTGTTGCGATGCACGATACGCCGGCGGCCTTTGCCGAACAACGCAAGCGTTCACCAGCTTGGCGTCCCGGTCCGAAAACTCCTCTCGGCCGTATGCTTGCGACGAAAGCAGTGGTCCACGTCGCCAACCTTGCGACAGAAGATGCATATATCGCACGACGTGATCCAGTAGTGGTTGCAGCCGTTGAACTTGGGGGTGTACGGACGTTTATCGCCGTCCCGATGCTAAAGGAGAATGAACCGATCGGTTTCATTTTGATGGCTCGCCAGGACGTTCGTCCCTTCACCGACAAACAAATTGAGCTGGTGACGAACTTTGCTGCCCAAGCCGTCATCGCCATCGATAACACACGGCTACTGAACGAATTGCGGCAATCGCTGGAGCAACAAATAGCCACAGCAGATGTGTTGCGCGTCATCAGTTCGTCGCCCGGCGAGTTGAAGCCAGTTTTCCATTCGACGTTGGAGAAAGCGACACAGCTTTGCGAAGCGTCGTTCGGTACATTGTTTCTGCTCGAAGGTGAAAGCTTCCGGCGCGTTGCGCTGCATAACGCACCTGCGAAGTATGCGGTATTCACCGACAAGAATCCGCTCATTCCCTATCACCAGTCCCCGAGCCTCAATCGTTTAATAGAAACAAAGCAAGCGGTTCACGTCACGGACATGATGATTGAAGAGCCCGACGCGCCGGTTACAAAGTTTGGGAACGCACGGTCGCTCGTGACTGTACCAATGCTCAAGGACAACGAGCTCGTGGGTGCCATCGGGATCTACCGGCAGGAGATTCGGCCCTTCACCGACAAGCAGATCGAAGTGGTGACAAACTTCGCCGCCCAAGCCGTCATCGCCATCGAGAACACACGGCTGCTCAACGAATTACGCCAACGCACGAGCGATCTTACTCAATCATTAGAGCAGCAGACTGCGACGTCGAAGGTGCTCGAGGTTATCAGCCGCTCGGCGTTCCACCTTCAGGCAGTGTTTGAAACTGTCGCCGAAAGCTCGGTCAGGCTGTGTGGGGCCGATCGAGCGTTCATTTGGCGCTTCGACGGCGAGTTGCTGCGGATGGTGGTGGCCTTCAACGCTCCTCAGGAGCTCAAGGATTTTGTATTCCAAAATCCAATTCGACTTGACCGATATAGCGCTTCAGGCCGTGCGGCACTTGAGCGCCAAACAGTGCATATTCACGACATCTTGGCTGATCCCGAAATTACGTATGCTGGTAAAGAGGCACTCCGGACGATTCTCGCGGTGCCAATACTGAAAGGCGACGACCTCCTGGGCGTCCTGGTGATTTATCACCTGGAGGTCAGGCCGTTTACAGACAAGCAGGTCGCTCTGGTTGAGACCTTCGCTGACCAAGCTGCCATCGCGATCGACAACGCCCGACTCTTGGACGAACTGCGTGAGTCGTTGGAGCAGCAAACGGCGACCTCGGAAGTACTGCGCGTGATCAGCTCTTCGCCGGGCGAGCTTAAGGCGGTATTTCAGGCCATGCTGGAAAATGCGGTGCGTATCTGCGATGCCACCTTCGGCACGCTGTACTTATGCGAGGGATCTCAATTTCGCGGCGTGGCGGCCCACAGCAAGGAAAGCTACGCCAATTATTTTCAGGACAACGCCGTGTTCGACCTAAAGGATAATCCGGGAATTCCGATCGACCGCGCGGCCAACACCAAACAAGTTGTCCACATCCCCGATCTGCGGACCGATCAGTCCTACATTGGGAAAAACCCTCGCATAAAGCAATTCGTTGAACTCGGCGGTGGCCGCACTACTGCCGTCGTGCCGATGCTTAAGGAGGACGAGCTGGTCGGCGCTATTATCATCTACCGGCAAGAGGTTCGACCGTTCACTGATAAGCAGATTGATTTGGTAAAAAATTTCGCCGCTCAGGCTGTAATCGCAATTGAGAACACGCGACTGCTCAATGAACTACGCGAATCGTTGGAACAACAAACGGCGACCTCAGAGGTGCTGCGCGTCATTTCCAGCTCCCCTACGAACGTTCAGCCGGTGTTCGATTCAATTGCAGAGAGTGCGGTTAGGCTTTGCGGAGGTCAATTTTCTTTCGTGACTCGGTTCGATGGCAAAGTTATGAACTTTGCCAGCTGTTTTGGTCTGAGTGCCGAAGGACTAGACGTTTTTCGAAGCCTTTTTCCACTTCCAGCCAGCGATGACACCGTGTCAGGTCGTGCGATATTGCGGCGCACGATTGTGGAGATAGCAGACGTTCAGGCTGATGCCGCCTATGGCGGGCAACCCCAACGCCTCGCCCGCACCGCGAACTATCGAAGCATTGTCGGGGTGCCGTTACTGCATGAGGGTAATCCAATCGGGGCGATCGCCGTTGCTCGTGCTCATGCCGGATCTTTTCCCGAACGCCAAATCGCGCTGCTGCAGGCCTTCGCGGATCAGGCCGTGATCGCAATTCGCAATGTGCGCCTGTTCGACGAAGTGCAAGCGCGCACCGAGGATTTGACGGAGTCCTTACAGCAGCAAACGGCTACCGCCGACGTGCTCAAGGTCATCAGTCGGTCGACATTCGATTTGCAGACAGTCCTCAATACGCTGATTGAATCAGCTGCGCGCCTGTGTGACGCGAACCAGGGGACGATTAGCCGCCAGATCGAAGGAAAGTTCTATCGCTCTGCGACTTATGGACACTCCTCCGAGTATTCCACCTATATTCACGCATCACCGGTCGATCTTGATCGAAGTTCCGTTGCCGGACGAGCCCTGGTCGAAGGGCGGGTTATCCACATTGAGGATATAAAATCAGATCCCGAATACACATTTTCTGCCGGGTTAGAAATCGGAGAATTTCACACGGCTATCGGCGTCCCCATGATGCGCGAGGGCGTGCCCATTGGCGTGTTGGCGTTGACGCGTAAAGACGTGCGCCGCTTCACAGAAAAGCAAATTGATCTCGCGATGACCTTCGCCGACCAGGCGGCCATTGCGATTGAGAACGTGCGCTTGTTCGAAAGTGTGGAGGCCCGCACGCGCGAACTCGCCACATCACTAGAAACCCTGCGTAATACACAAGACCGGCTGGTGCAAACACAAAAGCTCGCGTCGCTTGGTCAGCTCACTGCCGGCATTGCGCATGAGATCAAGAATCCACTTAACTTCGTCAACAATTTTTCGAACCTTTCAGGAGAGCTGATCGAGGAGCTCGAAGAGGCTTTGAGTCATGTGAAGGTGGATAAGAAGACACGCGGTGAATTGACAGAGCTGGCGGAGACTCTACGTGGCAATCTCGAAAAGATCGCGCAGCACGGCAAGCGGGCCGATTCTATCGTGAAGAACATGTTGCTGCACTCACGCGAAGGCTCAGGTGAACATCGGTCCGTTGACATCAATGCGATCGTCGACGAAAGCCTCAACCTTGCCTATCACGGTGCTCGAGCCGAAAAGCAGGGCTTTACCATCACGTTGCAGCGCTCGTTCGATCCGACTGCCGGCGAAGCGGATCTTTACCCGCAAGAGATCAGCCGGGTCCTGCTGAACTTGATTTCAAATGGCTTTTATGCGGCGACTAAACGCAAGGCGGAAGTTGCTAATGACGAATATGAGCCGATCCTTGCAGCCAGCACGAAAGACCTTGGCGATCGGGTCGAGATCAGGATCCGCGACAACGGAACTGGTATTCCACCTGAGGTCAGGGAGAAAATGTTCAACCCGTTCTTTACGACCAAGCCGG
>Ga0306924_10008722_pt1 | contig 10244 bp, 7 predicted proteins | sample sta12Can44000111_FD_203756 | JGI IMG/M metagenome (GOLD analysis project Ga0306924, IMG submission 203756) | Lab enrichment of tropical soil microbial communities from Luquillo Experimental Forest, Puerto Rico - statanox.12C.anox.44.000.111 (v2)... | ecosystem: Environmental > Terrestrial > Soil...
CTGCGGATCGAAGATCTTTCTGGCTACAGGCATAGAAAGACCGCCTTCTCAACGGAGTTTTCGCAGCTCAGAAGCGCTGCTACAGAGAGTTACAGCAACTTCGGGTTAAGGCGGGCGCTGTCATAGCCCGTGCCGTTGTGCCGGCTCCGAGCATTCTGCTCACGACCAGCGTTTGGCTCTCCTCGGGCGGCCTTACGCCACCGGGTACGCGTTGATCGACCGGGCGGGCGGTAACGTTTCGTAGTCGGCATCCGGTGATCGCCATGGTAAAGCGTGGACCGGTTCGTGGACCGAGCCACCCGTGCCAACAGTGCAATTAGCGCTATCGGCGGCACCACTCCGTGGTATCCGTGCAGGTAGCGCACCCGGAGCGCCGGGCCGTACTTCTCATAATCCGCCGGTCGTGGGTTCGAGCCCCACCCGCCCCACTCATGCCGCCACATGAGCAGCACCCGGTCCTGGTCATCAACAACCACGGTGGTCGCGGTGCGCCGCATGCGCATCACGTACTGCTCAAACTCGGTGCCATCTGGCAGCTCGACTGAAGCGATGCTCAGCCGGATGAACGGATTCTCATCCACCAAGCGCTCGCCATGGATCTGCCACTGCGTGCTTTCCTGCTCGTCGCTAGTCGCGCTTCGACGCTACAGTCCCTGCGGGCAGGAGGCCTACATGGGCTCGCTTGATCCTCCGCTAGGTGCACAGCATCAAGCGGGACACCACACGCAGCGGCCCTGCTCGCAGCGGCCTTGCGTGCCTGGCTTCACTTGATCCTCCATGTCAAGCATCTACGGGGACCCAAGAACACGCACCGCCGGTCGTGTTCTGCATTCGCGCGAACGCAGCACCGCTTCCGGGGGTTCATCCTCTGGCCGTCGGCCATCCCTCCGGGTAGCGGCTAGGCCTGTCCTGGCCGATGGAGAGCGGGTGAACCCCGCATCGGCCAGACACCGACAGTGGCCTGTCTCGTGCTGGCCTGTATGCCCGCTGCTGCTGGAGGACAGGCAGGCACTCACAGCGCGGAATCTGACCATCTGGTTGCCGGGATGCTACGACTCAGCGTCCAGCGCGTATACCGTGCCGTCGTCTCTGCCGGCATAGACGGTGCCGCCCGCCACCGCCGGGCTGGATTCCACGGCATCTCCGGTGGAGTAGGCCCAGCGCAGGCGGCCGGTGGCGGCATTCAGCGCGTACACCTTGCCGTCGTCGCTGCCGACATAGACGCTGCCGCCCGCCGCCGCCGGGCTGGAGTGGACGTAGCTTCCGGTGGTGTAGGTCCAGCGGAGGCGGCCGGTGGCGGCATTCAGCGCGTACACCGTGCCGTCCTGGCCGCCGATGTACACGGTGCTGCCCGCCGCCGCCGGGCCGGATTCCACGGCATCTGCGATGGTGCGGGTCCAGCGGAGGCGGCCGGTGGCGGCATTCAGCGCGTACACCTGGCCGACGACGTCGCTGACGTAGGCGGTGCCGCCCGCCACCGCAGGGCTGGATGCCACGGTATCTCCGGTGGTGTAGGCCCAGCGGAGGCGGCCGGTGGCGGCATCCAGCGCGTACACCTGTCCGCCGCTACCGGACATCGTGTCGTCCTCACCGCCGACGTAAACGGTGCCGCCCGCCACCGCCGGGCCGGAGTCGACGAAACCTGCGTTGGTGTAGGCCCAGCGGAGGCGGCCGGTGGCGGCGTCCAGCGCATGCACCGTGCCGTCACCGCTGATGTACACGGTGCCGCCCGCCACCGTCAGGCCGGAGACCACGGCGTAGCTTCCTGCGGTGTAGGCCCAGCGTACGCGGCCGGTGGCGGCGTCCAGCGCGTACACTGTGCCGCCGCCATAGGCGACGTCACTGCTCACGTAGACGGTGCCTCCCACCGCCGGGCCGGGGTCGACGGAACCTGCGGTGGTGTAGGTCCAGCGGAGGCTGCCAGTGGCGGCGTCCAGCGCGTCCAGGGTCCCGTCGTCACTGCCGATGTACACGGTGCCGCCCGCCACTGCCGGGCGGATGACGCCAGCGCCGGTGTCGTAGGTCCAGCGGGCAGACGCGGACGGTGTGGCAGGCGCGGCAGAAGCGCGGGGCCGGCTCGGCGGGTCAGGCATGCTGGAGATGATGGTGATCGCGGTGACCAGGCAGGCGGCGGCGACGCCCGCCGCAAAGGCGATGATCCCCGGCCGCCGCCAGATGGCGCGGCTGGCAGGGCCCGGCCGGTCGTCCCCCGGGGGGACGGGATCGGCGGCTGGCATGCCGGTGGGCGCGCCGCACCAGCGGCAGAACTGACCTGCCCCAGCAGTCTCCGCCCCGCATTCCAGGCATCTCACCAGGTTTCCCCCGGGACCGTGCCGGGACTGCTGAGACTCCAATTGCTGCTGCGTGTACTGCTGGTGGTGCCGCGGGTCGTACCGATCAGGCTGCCAACCGGACGTCATCAAACCCCCCGTAAGTCGCAAACGCGTTCATATGACGCGCTGCGCCCATGAGGAGATTACCGGAGCGCCATGCTCATCGGCCGCCAGCCATGACTCCCGCGCCCCGGTCCTGGATCGGGAAGGCGGGCTTCTGCGAAGAGGCGTTCGACAGCGGCGTGGCGGTGGGCGCGCACCGGCTGCCGGGCGAGCCTGCCGCGCTGATGCCTGGTCGGCGACCGTTCACCTTCGCGGGCGGAACTGAATTAGATCTGAATTAGCCACGTTCTCGCCTTGAGCGCTCCGGCAGGACGCTGCCTGAAGTCTCGTTCGCCGCGATCGATGAACTTACCGAGACCCTGACATATCCGCGGGTATTCAGGTGCGCACTAAGTTGGCCCAACTCGGGTTACAGATGGGCCTCGCTTGATCCTTTCCACCCCTAGATTCGCGTAATGCAGGCACATCCGCGCTTCGCCCGAGACGATGCCCGGTGAGCGGTGCATGTTCGAACCATCCAGTCAGCGCCAAGAAGGATACGGAGAGTCGCCTGGAATGAGTATCGTGTCACCTGGCCGCGTGAGACAATGCCGGACAACCAGCCCAATGTGCTGACAGGGGATGGCTCGGATGGATCCGGTAACGATCGGGGCGGTGCTAGCGGCAATTATCAGCGGTGCCGGCGGCCAGCTGGGCGGGCAGCTGTGGGAGGGTATGGTCTCCCTGATACGCCGCCCCTTCCACCGCAGGGGAGCGGCGAGCAGTGATGCCGTGGCTGAGGTGGTGCCCGCAGGGGAGGCGGAGCTAGCGGCGCTGCAACAAGACCCAGGTGACCAGCACAAAGCCGTAGCGCTAGCCGAGGCGCTACTGTCCAGGTCTGGCGCCGACGACGAGTTCAGGCAGGCCCTGGAGAGCTGGTGGCAGCAGGCCGAACCGATCCGGGCGAGTATCGGAGCCGTGACGAACACGATCAGTGGCGGCACTCAGCACGGGCCGGTGTTGCAGGGCCGGGACTTCAGCAACATTACCTTCGGCGCGGCCCCGGCGACGCCGCCAGTTCCCCCAGCCTGAGAACGGGGGCGCGCCGGAATGGCCGATCCGGACGGGGAGACCCACAGTATCATCAGCGGCGGTGCCCAGCAGGGACCGGTGCTGATGGGCCGGGATTTTCGTGATGTTCATATCGGCGATGTGGTGCAGGCGGCCACCGCGCCAGTGGCGCTGGCGCAGCTGCCCACCCTGGTAGCTGGGTTTACCGGCCGGAACGCGGAGCTGGCGCAGATCACCGCGCTGCTGGACCCGGCCGGGGACGCCGGAGCCGTTGTGGTGTCCGCAGTGGCGGGCCTGGCCGGGGTCGGAAAGACCGCCCTGGCAGTTCAGGCAGCTCATGCAGCCCGTCAGGCGGGGTGGTTCCCCGGCGGGATACTGTTCATCGACCTGCACGGTTATGACGATGCGCCGGTCCAGCCTAGCCAGGCGCTGGATGCGCTGCTGCGCGCGCTGGGGGTGGCCGCCGAGCACATCCCGCCGGGAGCGGAGCAGCGGGCCGGGCTGTACCGGTCGGCGCTGGCCCAGATCGGCGATCCGGTGCTGATCATCGCCGATAACGCCTCCGCTGAGGCGCAGGTGCGGCCGCTGCTGCCCGGCCCGGGGCCGCACCGCGTGGTGGTGACCTCCCGGCACACGCTGGCCGGGCTGGCGGCCCGGCTGCTGGATGTCACGGTACTGGATGATGACGCCGCGGTGGCGTTGCTGAATGCGGCGCTGCGGGAGGCCAGACCCGGCGATGACCGCATCGTCGGTGACCGTGTGGGGGCGGGGCGTCTAGCCGAAATCTGCGGCGGACTGCCGCTGGCCCTGCAGATCACCGCGGCGCTGCTGAAGGCCGACCCGTCCCGCACGGCTGGAGACCTGGCGGAGGAGTTCGCCGATGAGGTCCGGCGGCTGGAGGCCCTGCACTATGACGATGGCAGCGGGACCAGCGCGCCGTCGGTCGCGGCTGCATTCGACCTGTCGTATCGGCGGCTCGATGGGGCCGCCGCGCGGGTGTTCCGCCTGCTGCCGGTCAACCCCGGTCCCGATGTGTCCACCGCTGCCGCCGCGGTCCTGGCCGACCTGCCGGTCAGCGAGGTGCGCCGAGTGCTCGGCCAGCTTTTCCGGGCGCATCTGGTGGAGGTAGGCGCCGGGGCGATGGGCCGGTGGCGGATGCATGACCTGCTGCGCGTATACGCCAGTCAGTTGTCGGATGCCGAAGCCGAGGCTGATAAGCAGGGGCAGGCCCGGGACCGGCTCCTGGGCTACTACCTGGACACCACGTGGGCGGCCAACGCTCATGAGCGGGCTCTGCCCGGCACGCCGGTGCCAGAAGACTTCACCAGTCAAGACGATGCCTTGGCGTGGCTGGATGCCGAGCGGCCCAGCCTGGTCGCGGCGGTCGCCATGGCGGCCACCACCGGCCGGGAGCAGATCGCCATGCGGCTGCCGATCTACCTGGCGGCATACTTTCACCGGCGGCGGCGGTTCGATGACGAGCTGGCCACCACAATGATCAGCCGCGATGCTGCACGCCGTCTGGGCGACAAGGAAAACGAGGCCACAGCCCTCACTACCCTCGGCAGCGCGCTGCGGAATATGCGTCGGTTCGAGGAGGCGATCTCCGCATGCCAGGACGCGGCCGCGATCTTCCGGGAGACCAGCAATCGGCGCGGCGAAGGCGATGCGATGATTAATCTCGGCGCCGCGCTGTGGGAGCTGAGCCGGTTCGACGGCGCGATGACCGTGCTCCAGGATGCGGTCGCGATCTTCCGGGAGACCGGCGACCGGCACCGCGAGGGCGTCGCGCTGGACAAGCTCGGGAGCGCGCTACAGGGCGTGGGCCGGTTTGAGGAGGCGATCACCGCGCACCAGGACGCGGCCGCGATCTATCGGGAGACCGGCGACCGGCACGGCGGAGGCAGCACGCTGAACCACCTCGGCCTCGCGCTGAGGGAGGTAGGCCGACGTGAGGAGGCAATTACCGCGCACCTAGGCGCGGCCGAGATCTTCCGGGAGACGGGCGATCGGCACCGCGAGGGCATCGCGCTGAACCACCTCGGCCTTGCATTGCGGGAGGCAGGCCGGGTGGAGGAAGCGATCACCGTGCACCAGGACGCGGTCGCGATCTTCCGGGAGACCGGCGACCGGCATTACGAGGGCATCGCATTGGGCAATCTCGAAGCGGACCAGAACGCACACCAGACCTGATATCGGACCTCAGCCGAAGATCCGCGCGATAGACCAAGAAGAGCCCAAGATGCGGCAAGCGGGACAGCGCAGGCGCCACGCCAGGGGCCATGGTGTCAGCCGTCGCGCGCGACCGCAGACGACGTGCCCGCTACGTGCCCGACGAGGTGGTCGATTGAGGGTTATCACGGCTACTCCCGGACAACACCGCAGGTATCGCGACCTGGCTTGACGCAGGTGGGCCGAGTCGCCGAGGAGACCTGATGCCATGAAGGAGCGGGGCCTCCTCGCTCCCCGTAGCTGTCCCGGGCGTTCATGCTCGGGGTGTCTACGTCATCTACGACGATGGGAGGCCCCTTGTGGAAGCGTACGACGGCCCGCAGATCGTGGGCATGGACCTGCACCGCCGCCGGTCGGTGCTAGTCCGGATGACCGAGGATGGCCGGAAGCTGGCCACTGCGCGGATCGCCAGCAGCCCGGCGCGGCTGGCGGCGGAAATCAGGCGGGCGGGCCTGCACCCCCAGGTGGTGCTGGAGGCCTGCTACGGCTGGTACTGGGCGGCGGACTCGCTGGCGGCGGCGGGCGCCGAGGTGCACCTGGCCCACCCGCTGGGGGTGAAGGCCTTCAGCCATCGCCGGGTCAAGAACGACGAGCTCGACGCCCGCGACCTGGCCGGCTTGCTGCGGATGGGCCAGCTGGCGGAGGCTTGGATCGCCCCGGCGGAGATCCGCTAGCTGCGGGAGATCACCAGGTACCGGCAGAAGCTGGTGCACATCCGCACCAGCTGCAAGGACCAGGTCCATGGGGTGCTGGCCAAGCTCGGCATCCAGGTGACCTGCCCGGGGCATCTTCGGCGTCTGGGGAACGCAGTGGCTGGATGAGCTGCCGCTGCCCCAGCCGTACTCCTGGAAGGTCGCCTCGCTGCGGCAGCTGACCGGCTGCCTGACCGCTGAGATCACCGTGCTGGAGCAGGTGACCGCCAAGCTGCTGGCCGGGCACGACGCCTACCGCGCGGTCCAGGCACTGCCCGGGATCGGGCCGGTACTCGGCGCGGTCATCGTGGCCGAGATCGGCGACATCACCCGGTTCCGGCACCCGGCCCGGCTGTGCTCATGGGCCGGGCTGACCCCGCGGCACTACGAGTCCGACACCACGGTGATCCGCATTAGCGGACGGTCCACGGCAGGCGAACCGGCCAGGCAGACCTTCGCGTGCTGGGAGCCACGCTGGGAGCCACCGGGACGAACGACCCTCAGGGATTCCGGACTCATCTGAACAACGGACCGGAACGAGCCCGAGGTCACGGACTGTTCTGAACGGGTCTGAATGCCTGCACAGGAATCTACGGATCTGTGAGGCTCCGGGCTCTGGTAACCGTGCAATTAGCCAGGGCGACGAGCGGTCAATCATCGCTACTCCGGTTCTCCCAAGTTGCCTGATCACCAACGTTATCGGCCATGACCGGTCCAATTCCCATGCTGATAGTGCGGAGGCGAAGTTCCGGCGAATCTCTCGGAGTGTGGAGCAAGTATTGATGCTAATCGTCGGTGCAACGTTCGCCCGGCTATCGTATAAATGAAGCTAAGATTCGTTGGAACCTGGCAGGATTGAACGTTCCGCCTGCCGCCCTTCGGCACCATCCGTGTCTTGCTTTGCCTGAGTCTGCTGTCGTTCGCGAAGCCAGTCGGACGGCGAGAGGTAAAAGACGAGTGTGATAATGCTCCGGGCGGCGATGTAACACGCAAAGAAGCCGAAAACAGCAGAGTAGAGAATGATGGCACCTGCCACTATCTTATTCTGAGTTGAGGGACTTCCGAAAATGCTGGATACAGATGTCGCCAATTCGCCAAACCGGCGTGTCACGTTCCCCAGCTGAACTAGCGTAACGCCGACGATAATCTTGGTGAGCCAGTCAGAAACCTGTTCGAGGTTAGTGTTGGTAATGAGTCGGTTGTCTTGCTCCCCGGAGCGTATCCCCGAGTCGCTAGACAGAGCGCGAGGGATACCAAAGAGAAAGCCTATCAAAGCTCCGCTAAGAAAGCATGCGGCCATTACCATGGCCGCGGCACCGAAAGCCATCAAGCCGCCGGCCGGAAGTTCGGCGCAGTAGATTCCGAGCATCACCAATGGAAAACCAAAGAACACCGCCTGCGAGAAGGCAAAGTACCGGGTTATATATTTTTGTGTCTCGGGATCGATCCTACCGCGCCGATTCGCGTCTCTTCTTTTCGATGGCCTGGCAATCATTCAGATCCCCTCAATTGTGCAGGAGCAGTGTCGGGCACGTAACGAGGCGCCAACGTGGTAGGAAACTATCGGACAGTTCGCGCTGGTGCAATCCTTCCCGCCTCCAGCGAGACCGACCGAGTATGACGCGAACATGGGGCGGGGGGGCAGCGGACCAGGACCGCAGCCGGCAGCCTGCCCGGACCGGACGCGGGCCATCCCTTGGACGGCGCGGACGGTCACCGGGCAAGTCCAGTGGCAGGATCCTGGCACCACGCGCACACCTACAGAGATTGAATCGTCAGGGTTGGATTAAGCTCGGGGCGGCGTGACGGCGTGACGGTGGTCGATGGATGGCGTATCTGCCGCGGCCGGGGGACTGCTCCTCCTCTGGGCCTGGCGGGGTTGCTGGGCCTTGGCCGCACTAAGGCGGTCCCGCCCGCGCCGGCTGAGGTCGGCCTACCGATCCCCGGCGAGGTCGTACGCCAGCCGGCCTATGAGGTGAGTCAGCCTGCCCGTCACGCCACGCCCACGGTTTGAGATGCGTGCGCGTTTGTTTTGATCCCTCGAATCAAGAGCCACAGACCCAGGACTGGCTCCGCTATCCCGATCGGTAGGCCGCCGAGGCCCAGGAGCGCGTCCGACGACTGCGGTAGGAGAAGGTTTCCAACAAAGGCGGCCATGCAAAACAGAGAACCGAGCACGCCCCACACGGCAAGGAATCGAGGGATGTAGGCCGACTTGAGAAAGAGGTAGAAGAAGATAGTCGAGCCCACGGAGAAGAAGATCACGCTGATGTTGATGACGACCCCGGATGTACGAGAAACCAGGTCCGCGAGCGCGCCCAGCTGGCCGGCATTAAACGCGGAGGCGTGATTCGCCTCCAGGTAGATCTGAAGACTGGCGAAGCTGAACGCTATCGCCACGGCACCGATCACGCTCTCCGCCAACCTGAAGAGCAGGGCCGTCATGGCCAGGTTCCCGTCCACCGGCTTCAGGGTCACGTAGAGGCCGATGGCGAGCAGGACGGTGGAAAGGGTGCCAACCAGGCCGCAGAACAAGCCGATGCGGTACAGCGTTTCCGATTCCGCGATGCTGTGGGCCGCCGCGAGGAAAGTGCCGCCTCCCCTGATTCTGGAAAGAATCACCACGCCGGTGATATCGAATGCCGAAAAGAGGTACATCAGCCCCGCAAAGCGTGCGTAGGAACTCTGTGAACCTCTCGCGATACGCGCGGTCATCGTCGTCTCTCGCATGTCATCTGTCATGCACACCTCAACGGGCTGCAATGCCCGCCGTCGCATCGATCGTACGCGTCAGGTTACGGCGGCTCGGGGTCGAGGGCCAGACCGGTATGGGCCAGGAAGCTGGTCAGTAGGTCGGGTCTGTACTGGATGCGCTTGAGTCGGTTGCGCACGATGGCGGCGAGGTGGTCGACGCCGGTGACGGCGAGGTTGCCCAGGCTGCGTTTGACGTGTGACCACACGCCTTCGGTGGGGTTGAGGTCGGGAGCGTAGGCGGGCAGCCGGATGACGTGTAGCCAATCGCGGGTCGTGATCAGCTCGCGCATCGCGGCGCTGATGTGCACGTTGAGGTTGTCCCAGATCAGCACGATCGGAGCTTTGAGGTACTGGTGGGCGGCGTCAAGCAGGGCGGCGTAGTCGGTCTCGGCGAAGCTGCGCCGCTCGCCCTTGCGCGGGCGGTGCACCTTGATCCGGTACAGCAGCCGGGGGCGGTGTCCGGGCTTGACGCACACCAGCCCGGCCACCGAGATGCGGCCGGAGCCCTTGCCGGACACCTCGACCACCGGTGTGCGGCCCCGCCGGGCCCAGGTGCAGGCCTTGGGCGGCCGAAGCGTGTGACCCGCCTCGTCCTGGAAGCAGATCCACGCCCCACGCTCGGCCGCCGTCATTTTGCCTGCGGCCACACCTCCCGCCGCCAGGTCGCCACCGCCGCCTCGTCGCGCTCGACCGGACGATGCTTGGGTACACCTGCCGGGCGCCGAAGCAGGCGCTGATCACCTCCGAACGTCTCCCGGTTGCAGTTCTGGTTGCAGTTCGTCCGCGTTCAGAGTCGTCCGTGGACGCATATGCAGGCATCTTGACCTGCGCGACGGCTCGCTACGGACTGCCACGCACGCGCTCAGGGGCGGCCCCGATCGCCGGGAACTGGCCCGCACCGGCAACACTGGTGCGCGTGACCGATGACGCAGCTATTACCATCTACGAGCCCGCGCGCGCGGTCGACGTCGTGCACCGCGTCCCGGTGCTGGTCGTCGGCGGCGGCCCCAGCGGCCTCGCCGCGGCGATCGCGGCGGCGAGGACCGGCGCCGAAGTCTCCCTTCTGGAACGGTTCGGGTGCTTCGGCGGCAACCTCACCGTGGTCGGCGTCGAGGGCCTG
>Ga0306924_10008724_pt1 | contig 10243 bp, 6 predicted proteins | sample sta12Can44000111_FD_203756 | JGI IMG/M metagenome (GOLD analysis project Ga0306924, IMG submission 203756) | Lab enrichment of tropical soil microbial communities from Luquillo Experimental Forest, Puerto Rico - statanox.12C.anox.44.000.111 (v2)... | ecosystem: Environmental > Terrestrial > Soil...
GATCGCGGTCGCCGGTTCGTTAATGATGCTGCGAGGCGACGTCATCGGCGGCGATCCCGAGCGCGCCCATGGACGGTGCATCTGCGACGACGGCAGCGCCCTCGCGCGTAGAAATCGGATTGAGCAGCCGTTCGTCCATCATCTTTCGTCCATGCTGCGCAACCTTTGGCCCAGGTGGAGCGGAGCAAAGCCGGGAACCGTGCTGCGTTGCAAGTCTGCCCCGCGTCGGGGCGGCTACGGATTTGCCAGGCCGAGCAGCGCCGCCGCGTTGGCTCCCACGATTGCCTCTTGCTGCGTCGGCGACAGCGTGTCGGTATCGGTGACGAATTCGACCGGCCTTACTTCGCCCACGGGGTAGTCCGAGCCGAGCAGCACCCGCTCCGCCCCCACCTTGTCCACCAGGTGCTGCAGCACCGCGCGCTCGTAGACGCAGGAGTCGAAATAAAGCATGCGCAGATAGTCGATCGGCGGCTTGCTCATGTTGACGCGGGTGTTGGCCTTTTCGGCGTAGTTGCGATCGATGCGGCCCATATAGTACGGCATGTAGCCGCCGCCGTGCGACACGCAGATTTTCAGCCGCGGGAACGTTTCTAGCACGCCGTCATACATCAGCGACGAAATCGCCATCGCCTCCTCGAATGCCTGGCCGACGCTGTTCCAGAGATGAAAACGCTTGAAGCGGCGGTCGCGATTGCCGCCGGGATGGATATAGATCACTGCGCCCAGCTCTTCCGCCTTGCCCCAGAACGGCCGCAGCTCTGGATCGCCGAGCTCCATCGCTCCGGCCGTGGTCGAGATCGCCGCGCCCTTGAGCCCCAATTCGCGCACGCATCGCTCGAGCTCGCCGACAGCGAGCGCCGGCACGTGCAGCGGCAGCGTGCCGAGCCCGATCAATCTCGCCCGATGCGTGGCGACGGCGTTGGCGATCCAATCGTTGGTGGTGCGCGCGAGCCGCAGGCTCGTTTGCGCGTCGGCCCATTCCAGGCCCTGATGCACGAGGCTTGCGCTTAAGACCTGGACGTCGACGCCCATCGCATCCATGTTGACGATGCGGTCGGTGAGATCGCTCATGCGGGCGAGCACCGTGGCGGCGCGGTCCTTGATCCTGCTTCGCATGTCGTCGGTGACGCCGGGGTCGGTGGGCAGCTCGGAAAAAATGTTGTGCTCCGCCGCCAGCGCGTAGACCTCGGGCACGATGACGTGGGCGTGGAAATCGATTGCGCGCGGACGCGCGCGGCTAGACGACGTCATTTTCTGGTCCCATGCACGGCGCGCGTCTCCCGCGACGTGGCTGCCACGTCGTCGCGGAGAACGCGTCAAGACACCAACCGCAAGCGCCTTCCGTCGAAAGCAAACGGAAGCCGCTTGAGCTCTATAACGCGATACGTTCGTATCGTATCATGCGCCCGTGCGCGCGGGCAGAAAAAGCGCCCCCACGGATCGGGCGGCGGCGCAGGCTCAAAGATCATCGAGCAGATCGACCTGCAGCCGGAATGACCGTTGGCAAGACGGCGGAGACATGAATGGCGAAGCGCAAGCAGAGGGCCCGTAACGTGCGGCGCGTCCCGGCGGCAGGGCAAGCGAAGGCCGCTTCGGAGCCCACGCCCGAGGATCAGATTTCGTATAGCGCGCTCTCGCTGCACGCGCTGTTCGAACAGCAGACCCGACAGTTGCTCGATCGCGCCGACCTCGACGAGGAGCAGAGGCAGAACATTCTCGTCGCCATGAGCTGCCCCTGTTGCGGCGCTAGCGCGATGTCGTTTACCGCCAAGCTCAAACGGTAAAAGCCCCACCCCAGACGGCGACGCCGCGAAATCCGGAGCCGTCGTTGCGCCGCGACCTTCATGGGCTACGCCTTACGCCGACTTTGCGTCCGCGGCAGCGCCATCGCCGGATCGACGCGCCGCGCGCAACTTTTCCGTTGCCGCCGCATCGACCTCGAAGGTTTGCGGATCGAGCACGACGCCGTAGAGCTCCGTCGCGGACTCCACCGTCACGTAGCCTTGGCGCACGTCGTCGCGAACCTGTTCGATCGGCCGCTCGAGCGGGTTGCCGTAGCCGCCACCACCGCCCGAGCGGATTTTGAAGGCGTCGCCGGGCTTGAGCTGCGCCACCAACACCTTGGCGTTGGGGAAATCGCTTTTCCACTGTCCGCCGATGCGCAGCTCCACCGCGTTGCCGGTGCCGTCGAGGCCGCCGTTGAGCCCCCATGGCCGGCAATGGGCGCGCTCGCTCTGATTGTTGACCACCATATTCGTGCGCGCGCGCACCACGCGCTCGACTCCGAGCCCGCCGCGACGGCGGCCGGCGCCGCCGGAATCGGGCACCAGCGCATAGCGCTCCACCACGATGGGAAACTTGAACTCGGCCTGCTCGTTCGGACTGTTGTGGGTATCGCCGTCGTTGATGCAAACCGTGCCGGAGACGCCGTCCTCGGCCATCTTGGCGCCCCAGCCGCCGCCCAGCGGCCCAAAGCTGCCGATGAAGAACTCGGAGGTGCGGTTGTTGATGCCGTGAAACGACGACGCCAGAAGATCAGCGTGGTGGCCGGCGATGACGCGGCCGGGAATGGCCGGCGCCAGCGCCTTGAAAATCGTGTCGACGATGGTCATCGGATAAGTCATCCACCAGCGCATGGGTGCCGGCCGCACCGCGCTGACCACCCGGCCCAGCGGCACGATGGTCTTGAGGCTGCGGAACGAGCCGTCGTTGATAGGATAGTCCGTAGGCGAGGTCAGGCACTTGTAGGCGACCTGCGCGCAGGCGTGCCCGGTGGTGACGCCGGAATTGTAAAAGCCGCGCACCTGTTTCGACACCTCGCTCAAGTCGACGGTCATCTCGTCGCCTGCGACCACGACGCGCACGCGGATCGGCACCTTCTGGCCTATGTCGATGCCGTCGTCGTCCATGTAGGATTCGGCCTCGTAGACGCCGTCGGGGATCGTGCGCGTGCGTGCGCGCGCCATCGCCTCGGCGTGGTCCATGATCGCTGCGATGGAGTTGAGCACTGCGTCGCGCCCGTAGCGTTCGATGAGCTCGAGGAAGCGCCGCTCGCCGGTCTTCACCGCGGTGACCTGCGCGCGCAGATCGCCCATGGCCCGACTCGGCAGGCGGACGTTCTGCCGGATGATGTCGACCACGGTCGCATTGACCGCACCCCGGTCCTGATATTTGAGGATCGGGATCTGCAGTCCTTCCGAAAAAATATCGGTGCTCATGCCGCCGAGAATGCCGCCGATGTCGAGCCAGTGCGCCATGCAGCAGGAGAACGCCACGAGCCTGCCTTTGTGGAAGATCGGAAGCGTCAGCGTGACGTGGTTGAGATGGCTGCCGGTGAGATAGGAATCGTTGGTGACGTAGATGTCGCCCGGCCGGATGTTGCCGGCGCCGAAATGCTTGATCTTGGCCTTGACCGTCTCCGCCATGCCGCGGATGAACATCGGCAACCCGATGCCGATCGAGATGGTCTCGCCTCGCGGCGTGAACAGGCCGGTGGTGAAGTCGAGCGCCTCGTAAATGATGATGTTGTAAGCGGTGCGCATGAGGTTGGTCTTCATTTCCTCGGTCACCGCGATGACGCCGTTGCGCACGATCTCCGTGACCACGGGATCGACCTTGCGGGCGGCGCGCGGCTTGGGCTGGACACGCGGCTTGCGCTCGACGGTTCTTGTCGTTTTTGCCATGGCGCTTATCGGCCTCCCGCCACCTTGATCATCAGATGTCCGCAGGCGTCGACTTCGAGCCTGTCGCCGGGCAGCAACACCGTCGTCGCGGCGTGTTCCTCGATCAGCGCCGGCCCGCTGATGCAGTTGCCGGCGGTGAGCGCCGCGCGGGCGTAGGTCGGCGTCGGGCGGAACTTGCCGTCCAAGTAGACTGGCCGTCTGCCGGTGAAGGCGGCCTTGTCGGGCGCGCTCCTGCCGCGCGCGACTCTTTCCTGCGGCGGCTTGCGCATCACGCCGGTAACGGTGCTGCGCAGGCTCACGATCTCGGCGGGCTCGTCCGGCGCCGAGGTGCCGTAGCGCAATTCGTGCATGGCATCGAACAGGCGCTTGATCGCGCGCCGGTCTTGCCGTTCGAACACCTTGAGCGGAAGGTCCACCGTGACCGCGTGCTCCTGGCCCACATAGCGCATGTCGGCCGCGCGTTTGAGCGTGATCTTCTGCGGCTTGATCGAAGTGCCGGCGATGGCCGCGCGGCCTTGGCGCTCGAGGTCGCAATAGACGCGTTCGATTGCCGCAAACGGCGCGTCCTCGAGCCGCGTGAACCAGGTGCGCACGAAATCGTAGCGCAGATCCGAGAACAGCATGCCGAAGGCGGAGAACACCCCGGGAGCGGTCGGAACGATGACGGTCCTGATGCCGATCTCGCGCGCGACCTGCACCGCATGCAGCGGCCCGGCGCCGCCATAGGCCACCAGCGCGAAGTCGCCGGCATCGAGACCGCGCTCGGTGGTGACCCCTTTCACCGCATAGGACATCGCGGTCGCGGCGATGCGCAAGATACCGTCCGCCGCCTCCGTCACGTCCATGCCGAGCGGCTTCGCTACACGCTCGGTGAGCGCCCGTTGGGCGGCTTCGACGTCGAGCCGCATCTCGCCGCCGAGGAAGCGGTCGGCCGCGAGCCGGCCGAGAACGAGGTTCGCATCCGTCACCGTCGGCTCGGTGCCGCCGAGGCCGTAGCAGGCCGGACCGGGTGCTGCGCCCGCGCTTTGCGGGCCGACCCGCAGCCCACCCTCTTCCACCCGCGCGATCGAGCCGCCCCCGGTGCCGACCTCGAAAATATCCATCATCGCGATCTGCACCGGCAGCGCCTGATCGTAGCCGCCGATCAAGGCGGCGCCGGTGGTGAGCGCTTCGCCCTTATGGATCACGCCGGCCTTGGCCGTGGTGCCGCCCATGTCGAAGGCGATGGCATTTTTCAGCCCGAGCGCGTGACAAAGCGCCTGAGTCCCGATGACGCCGGCCGCCGGCCCCGATTCCAGCATGTGCACGCAGTGGCCCTTGGCCTGATCCGCTTCGTAGAGCCCGCCGGTCGACTGCACGATCAGGAACGAGCCGGAAAAACCGTCGCTGCGAATGCGGTCCTCGATCTCGCCGAGATAGCCGCGCACCATCGGCCCGATATAGGCATTGGCGACCACCGTCGAGCAGCGCTCGAATTCGCGATATTCCTCGGAGAGCTCATGCGAGGCGGAGACGAACATCTCCGGGTGGTTCCTCTCCAGGATCGCCTTGGCGCGCGCTTCATGGCCGTGCTTCGCGTAGCAGTTGAGAAATAGGATCGCGGTCGCCTCCACGCCGAGCCGCGCCAGCATGCGGCCGAACGCCTCGATCTCCTTCTCGTCGAGCGGGGTTTCGATCTCGCCGTCGGACAGCACGCGCTCCTTGACCTCGAAGCGCAGCGCCCGCTCGACTAGCGGCTCGTGCTTGCGGAAGAACAGATTGTAGGCGTCCGGCCGGTTGATGCGGCCGATCTCGTAGATGTCGCGGAAGCCCTCGGTGATGAGGAGCGCGGTCTTGGCGCCCGTGCGCTGCAGGATGGTATTGATGGCGATGGTGGAGCCGTGGAGAAACAGTCCGGCGGATTTGTAGTCGCTGCCCGCCTTCGCCACCCCGGCATCGATGCCCTCGACCAGCCGTTGCGGCGTCGATAGCGCCTTGCCGAAGGTGAGCTTGCCGGTGCGCTCGTCGAAGGCCGCGATATCGGTGAAGGTACCGCCGATGTCGGCCGCGAGCCGAAGGCTCGAACCGTTGGCCGTCGATGGAATGCGTTGCTTCATGTTCGCTTCGGCGACGATCGCACGTTACGCGCAGCGCGCAGGCGATGAGAGCCCTCCCCCGCGGCGGGAAAGGGTCAGGGGTTAGCAAGCTCAGCGGCGGAAGGCGAGACTATGCTTGAAGGGACGGTGCAGGAGAAACGCGCATGGGGCGGCCGCTCGGTCCGCCTCAGACATGCGTATGAGCGGCCTCCGTCGCGCCCCCTCCCGCTCGCGGAATCCTCCGGTCTGCTGACGCTAACACTCTGAAATTTATAGATATTTTTTTCTGGAAGAAATTTTGACCGGACGCGCGGAACCATTGGATCGTTGCGGCGTTTGGCGGGTCAGGTGGTGGTCCGACCTGGATGCACCGAGGGGTATAGGGACATGGCCGGACCCAACCGGTCGCAGGACATTCATCCGCAATCGACCTGTGGATCGCCCGCCGCGGGAGGCCCGCGGTCGATATGCGATGCGCGCACGCCATCGCGGCCGCGGCAGACGAGGGCCGGTGCCCATCCCAAGTTCCCCGCGGCGGCCGTCTCAAGCTTACGAGCCCGAAGATCGCAGCAGCGCCCCGCTATGGTCGTGACAGCGCCCCTGCGCTCGTGACATCGTGCGCCGGTTCATCTGCGCCGGAGGAGACTATGCAACCGAACAATGATCCGGTTGGCGAACTCAAGACCAATGGCCCATCTCCGAGCGCGGTGCCGGCTGAAATACCCGATAGCCGCGTCAACGGCGGCGCGTCGCCTGAACTGCTCGATCTCTTGAATGCGCTGCAGTCCATGCGCGTGGGTGACTTCTCCGTCCGCATGTCCGGCAGTCAGGTCGGCCTCTTGGGCAAGATCGCCGACACCTTCAACGAGATCGTCGCCGCCAACGAGCGCATGGCGCAGCAGCTCGAGCGCGTCGGCCACGTCGTGGGCCGCGAAGGAAAGACGCGCCAGCGGGTGAAATTCGGCCTGTCGCATGGCGCATGGGGCGAGATGGAGACTTCGGTCAACACCCTCATCGATGATCTGCTTTGGCCGACCACGGAAGTGACTCGCGCCATCTCCGCCGTCGCGCAGGGCGATTTGCTGCAAACGGTGCGCCTCGACGTCGACGGCCGGCCGCTGCAGGGCGAATTCCTGCGCTCGGCCACCATCGTCAACACCATGATCAAGCAGCTCAGCGTGTTCACCTCGGAGGTGACGCGCGTCGCGCGCGAGGTCGGCACCGAAGGCAAGCTCGGCGGCCAAGCGCAGGTGCGCGAGGTGACCGGCGTCTGGAAAGATCTGACCGAGAACGTCAACTCGATGGCCTCCAACCTCACCGCGCAGGTCCGCAACATCGCCGACGTGACCATCGCGGTCGCCATGGGCGACCTCTCGAAGAAGATCACGGTCGACGTGCGCGGCGAGATTTTGCAGCTCAAGGAAGCCATCAACACGATGGTCGATCAACTGCGGTCGTTCGCCTCGGAGGTGACGCGCGTGGCGCGCGAGGTCGGCACCGAGGGCAAGCTCGGCGGCCAGGCGATCGTGCCCGGCGTCGCCGGCACCTGGAAGGATTTGACCGACTCTGTGAACGCCATGTGCGGCAACCTCACCGACCAAGTGCGCAACATCGCCCAGGTGACGACGGCGGTGGCGCGCGGCGATCTTTCGCGCAAGATCACGGTCGAGGTGCGCGGCGAAATTCTCGAGCTCAAGGACACCTTCAACACGATGGTGGACCAGTTGAACTCGTTCGCGTCGGAGGTCACGCGCGTGGCGCGCGAGGTCGGCACCGAAGGCAAGCTCGGCGGCCAAGCCCAGGTGCCGGGCGTCGGCGGCACGTGGAAAGACTTGACCGACAGCGTCAACTTCATGGCCTCGAACCTGACCGCGCAGGTCCGCAACATCGCCGACGTTGCAACCGCCATCGCCGGCGGCGACCTCTCGAAAAAGATCACGGTGAACGTGAGCGGCGAAATCCTGCAGCTCAAGGAGACCATCAATACGATGGTCGATCAGCTCAACGCGTTCGCCGGCGAGGTGACGCGCGTGGCGCGCGAGGTCGGCACCGAAGGGCGCCTCGGCGGCCAGGCCAACGTGCTCGGCGTCGCGGGCACCTGGAAGGACTTGACCGACAGCGTCAATTCGATGGCGTCGAACCTGACCGCGCAGGTCCGCAACATTGCCGAGGTGTCGACCGCCATCGCCAGCGGCGACCTCTCCAAGAAGATTACGGTCGACGTGCGCGGCGAAATCCTGGAGCTCAAGGACACCATCAACACCATGGTGGACCAGCTCAACGCGTTCGCCGGCGAGGTGACGCGCGTGGCGCGCGAGGTCGGCACCGAAGGCAAGCTCGGCGGCCAGGCCATGGTGCGCGGCGTCGCCGGCACCTGGAAGGACCTGACCGACAGCGTCAATTCGATGGCGTCGAACCTGACCGGGCAGGTCCGCAACATCGCCGAGGTCGCGACCGCGGTGGCGCAAGGCGACCTGTCGAAAAAGATCACCGTCAACGTGAGCGGCGAGATCCTGCAGCTCAAGGAAACGCTCAACACGATGGTCGATCAGCTCAACGCCTTCGCCGCGGAGGTCACGCGCGTGGCGCGCGAGGTCGGCACGGAAGGCAAGCTCGGCGGCCAGGCGCAAGTACCGGGCGTCGCGGGCACCTGGAAAGATCTCACCGACAGCGTGAACTCGATGGCGGGCAATTTGACCGACCAGGTCCGCAACATCGCTGAGGTGGCGACCGCGATTGCCGGCGGCGACCTCTCGCGCAAGATCACGGTCGACGTGCGCGGCGAAATCCTTCAGTTGAAGGAAACGCTCAATACCATGGTGGATCAGCTCAACCGGTTCGCCGGCGAGGTGACGCGCGTGGCGCGCGAGGTCGGCACCGAAGGGCGCCTGGGCGGGCAGGCGAACGTGCCGGGCGTCGCGGGCACCTGGAAAGACCTCACCGACGGCGTGAATTCGATGGCGGGCAATCTCACCGCCCAGGTGCGCAACATCGCCGAGGTGACGACGGCGGTGGCGCGCGGCGATCTCTCGCGCAAGATCACGGTCGACGTGAAGGGCGAAATTCTGGAGCTCAAGAACACCATCAACACCATGGTGGACCAGCTCAACGCGTTCGCGTCGGAAGTCACGCGCGTGGCGCGCGAGGTCGGCACCGAGGGCAAGCTCGGCGGCCAGGCGCAAGTGCCGGGCGTCGCCGGCACCTGGAAGGACCTCACCGACAACGTCAATTTCATGGCTTCGAACCTCACCGCGCAGGTCCGCAACATCGCCGAGGTCGCGACCGCGATCGCCGGCGGCGACCTCTCCAAGAAGATCACCGTCGACGTGCGCGGCGAGATCCTGCTGCTGAAGGAAACGCTCAACACCATGGTCGAGCAGCTGCGCTCGTTCGCCGCCGAGGTGACGCGCGTGGCGCGCGAGGTCGGCACCGACGGGCGCCTCGGCGGCCAGGCCGTGGTGCCGGGCGTCGCCGGCACCTGGAAGGACCTGACCGACAACGTCAACCTGCTCGCCGCCAACCTCACCACGCAGGTCCGCAACATCGCCGAGGTGACCACGGCGGTGGCGCGCGGCGACCTGTCGCGCAAGATCACCGTCGACGTGAAGGGCGAAATTCTGGAGCTCAAGGACACCATCAACACGATGGTGGACCAGCTCAACGCGTTCGCCTCGGAGGTGACGCGCGTCGCGCGCGAAGTCGGCACCGAGGGCCTGCTCGGCGGCCAGGCCGCAGTCCCGGGCGTCGCCGGCACCTGGAAGGACTTGACCGACACGGTCAACGTGATGGCGGCCAACCTGACCGAGCAGGTGCGCGGCATCGTGAAGGTCGTGACCGCCGTCGCCAACGGCGACCTCAAGCAGAACTTGACGGTGAAATCGAAGGGCGAGGTGGCGGCGCTCGCCGAGACCATCAACAACATGACCGACACGCTCGCGATCTTCGCCGACCAGGTCACCAGCGTCGCGCGCGAGGTGGGCGTGGAAGGCCGCCTCGGCGGCCAGGCCAACGTGCCGGGCGCAGCCGGCACCTGGAAGGACCTCACCGGCAACGTCAACCTGTTGGCCGCGAACTTGACTACGCAGGTGCGCGCCATCGCCGAGGTCGCGACCGCCGTGACCAAGGGCGACCTGACCCGCTCGATTCAGGTCGACGCGCGCGGCGAGGTGGCCACGCTCAAGGACAACATCAACACGATGATCGACAACCTGCGGCTCACCACCGACCGCAACACCGAACAGGATTGGTTGAAGACCAACCTCGCCAAGTTCACCAACATGCTGCAGGGCCAGCGCGATCTGGTCACCGTCGGCCGGCTTCTGTTGTCCGAGCTCACGCCGCTGGTCAACGCGCAGCTGGGCGTCATCTACCAGGCGACGAGCGAGGAAGTGCCCAGCCTGCACCTGCTCTCGGCCTATGCCGACGACGGCCTCAACGGGCATCCCGAGCATCTTCTGGTCGGCGAGGGACTGATCGGGCAGTGCG
>Ga0306924_10008725_pt1 | contig 10243 bp, 5 predicted proteins | sample sta12Can44000111_FD_203756 | JGI IMG/M metagenome (GOLD analysis project Ga0306924, IMG submission 203756) | Lab enrichment of tropical soil microbial communities from Luquillo Experimental Forest, Puerto Rico - statanox.12C.anox.44.000.111 (v2)... | ecosystem: Environmental > Terrestrial > Soil...
TCGGGCGCACGCTGTCGTCGCGGTCCGTCGGCAACGGTCTGGAACTCGACCAGGAACTCGGGCAACAGACCATCACCGCGCGCCTCACCTTTCCCCACGACGGTGTGGTGCGTTACGAAGTCGTCGACTGGGGCGGGGTGATTCCCGAGGCGACCGACATCGTCGCCGCCTCCAATCCGGCGGAACGCTTCTACGGCTTCGGCGAGACTTTCAACGGCGTCGACCAGGCCGGCAACGCGGTGCGCATCGCGACATTCGACCAGCCCGCCAGCAAGGGGGTGAACGGCGACAGCTACACGGTGATGCCGTGGTTTGTCAGCACCCGCGGCTACGGCTTTCATCTCGACTCGTCGGCCGAAAGCCTCTTCGACATGCGCAAGACGCAGCAAGACCGCTACGTGGTGCGCAATCCGGCCAGCACGTTGGCGTTCAACGTCGTATACGGCCCTCGGCTCACGGATGTCCTCACCAGGTTTACCGCCTATGCCGGCCGGCCGGCGTTGCTGCCGCCGTTCGCTTTCGGGCCGTGGATCTCAGCGGATACCTGGCGCAGCGGCGGTGAAGTCCGTTATGCCGTCACGAAGTTTCGCGAACGTGGCATCCCGGCGTCGATGTTCGTCTTCGACTCACCATGGGAGACCGCCTACAACGATTTCACGTTCAACATGACCCAGTTCGGAAAGGGTGGCACATTCGAGGGTGCGCACTTCGACGGGTTCGCAACCCTGTCCGAGATGATGACCTTCCTGCAGCGCAGCGGGCTGAAGGTGATGTGCTGGATGACGCCGTTCGTCAACGACAGGTCGCTGGACGAGGAACTGCCCAAGCCGAACGGGCAACTGCCGAAAGCCGCAACGTTCCAGGACGGGAAGCAGCGCAAGGTCTTCGTCACCGACAAGCAGGGCAACACCTTCACCACGCGCTGGTGGAAAGGCAGCGGCGCCCCGATCGATTTCACCAGCGGCACCGCGCGCAACTGGCTCCTCGCCCAGCTTGAGAAGCTGGTGGCTGACACGGCAGTGACGACCCGATCGGGTCTGTCCGAGTCGGCGATCGGTGGGTTCAAGACCGATGATGCCGAAGCGCTGACCAACAAGCCGGCAGCCGGCAACATCAACGCACCTGTGGGCGGCGAGTACATACCGCTGGACTTGCGGTATGCCGACGGCCGAACGGGTCGCGAGATGCGTAACGGCTATTGCGTGGAATACCAGAAGACCATCAACGGTGTACTCGGCTCGAACGGGGTGATCTTCGCCCGCAGCGGCTTCACCGGCTCACAGGCGTTCGCGGTCTGCTGGGCCGGCGACAACGAGCCGAACTTCGGCGACGACAATGGGCTGCCCACTGTCATCGTGGCGGGCCAATCTGCGGCGATGAGCGGCTTCGCGCTCTGGGGTCACGACATTGGCGGATATGTGAACGGCAACTTTTCACCCGTCTCTCCTGAAAACCTATTCATGCGGTGGACGCAGTTCGGCTGTTTTTCCCCGATCATGCAGATGCACCGTCAGGTCGCCCAGCTGAACCTCGACAATCCGACTGATCTGCGGCAATACCCCTGGGGCTACGGCCAACTCGGCCTGCAGAACTTCATCTTCTTCGCCCGCCTGCACACCCAGCTGTTCCCGTACATCTACACCTACGCGAATGAGGCTGCGACACGGGGTTTTCCCGTTATCCGCCCACCGGTCTTGCTGCACCAGGACGACCCCCGGACGCACAACCTCAAGCACACCTATTATTTCGGCAACGAGCTGCTGGCGGCGCCGGTGCTCGAGCCGACACGGCCCGAATCGGTGACCGAGCGTGTCGTGTACCTGCCGGAAGGGGTGTGGTTCGACTTCTGGACCCAGGAGCGCCACTCCGGCCGCCAAGACCTCTTCTGGCGCAACAGCAATCAACAGCAATTCCCACTCTTTGTGCGCGCCGGCGCCATCATCCCCATGCTGTTGCCCGTCCCGCAAACGCTGTGCAGCCCTGACTACGTCAACAATAACGGCATCGTCTGCCGGGATGACAATCTGCTGTTTCTCGTCTACCCCGAAGGGCAGTCAAGCTTCACCGTCTACGACGGCACGACTGTTGAATGCCAACAGAACAGCGACGCGACCACGTTGCGGCTGACGTCCGTGGCGCGGCGGATCGGTCTGCAAATCCTGACCGCAGAGCCGCGCGCGGTTGCGCTTGACGGCGTCTCCTTGGACAAGGCGGCCACGCCCGAGGAGTTTGACGCCGCCGACGCCGCATGGCGTTACGACACCGGCACCAGCTTCGCCTTCATCAAATTCGGCCACCGCGGTGGGTCGGCAAGCATAGCGATCCAGCGCTAGGCTCCCGCGGACCCTACGGTATTCGAGCACTGCCACCGTTGGGATACCCCATCGACTGACGATCGGCGTCCTCGAGCGAGCTCAGCCATGTCGCATACTCCGACGAGCAGGGCGCGGGCGTGTGCCGCGATGTCGAAACCATGCCTTGCAGGTGGTGCAGGTGGCGGGCGATCGCGGCGCGGCGCTATGCCATTGCTAGCGGTGTCGTGGTCGGCACCCAAGGAGCCTTGAGTTCTCCATCACCACGTGGCCATTCAGATAGCTACTTCTGTCGGCGTCCGGGGAGATCGCGCAGTGCGACTTTTGGTTCCCGCCGACGACGGTGCCCGTCGGTTATGGGCAGGCCCGCACTGCGACGCAGTTGCCGGTGCTGACGATGGTTTGCGGCTATTCGCGGTGGCTGTCAGCGATCCTGATCCCGTCGCGGCGGGCTGAGGATTTGTTCGCGGGCTGGTAGAAGGTCATCAGCGCTTTGGGTGCAGTGCCGCGCACCCTGGTCTGGGACGGCGAGGGCGCGGTGGGGCGATGGCGGTCCGGCCGTTCGGAGTTGACCCGGGACTGCCAGGGGTTCCGCGGTGTGCTGGGAACCAAAGTCGTCGTGCTCAAACCAGGTGAGCCGGAGCATAAGGGCATCATCGAACGGGCCCATGACTATTTGGAGCGTTCGTTTCTGCCGGGTCGAACCTCCAGTGGCCCAGGCGATTTCAATATCAGCAGCATAAGTGGCCGCAGATCGCCAACGGGCGCTGGCGTCGGGCGGCTGGGGTGCGCCCCGACTGATCGGATCGGGGCGGACCATCATGCGATGGTGGCAGTGCCGCCGGTGGCTCCGGAAGTGGGGTGGCGCAACGGGGCGCGGTTGGCGCGACCACAATGTGCGGTTGGACTCCAATGAATACTCGGTGCATCCCGGGGTGATCGGCCGGCGCATCGAAATCGTCGCAGATCTGGACCGAGTCCAGGTGTTCTGTGACGGCAAGACCGTCGCCGATCACGAACGGGTCTGGGCCTGGCACCAGACGATCACCGACCCTCAACATCGTGAGGCGGCGAACATGCTGCGCCATCACCGAATCGGTGCCTTGCGGCCCCGTGCATGAATATGAGGACTAGATCGCTGTCCAACAGCGGTCGCTAAGTGACTATGACGCGGCCTTGGGCATCGACCTCGGCGAGGGCGGGTTGGTGTCATGACGACCAAGACCACGCGGCCACCCTTACCCAACCGCGACCTTGGCGCTGAAATCAGCTTCCTCACCCGCGCGCTCAAAGCGCCCACGATGCGCGAGGCGGTGCCCCGACTGGCTGAGCGGGCCCGCGCGAAGTCCTGGACCCACGAAGAGTTTCTCGTAGCGTGTTTGCAGCGTGAGGTCTCCGCCCGGGGATCCCACGGCGGAGAGGGCCTTATCCGAGCTGCACGGTTCACGCAAATCGTTGGAGGAGTTCGACTTCGACCATGCCCGCGGGCTCAAACGCGATCTGATCGCCCATCTTGGAACGGCGAGCGCCACGACGACTACTACGCTCTCGTCGAAGCCAACCGCCACCCGACGTCTTCTTCCCGATCCGGCTCGTGGTCATGTAATCCCGCTCGCCGGTCGAGCCCCGCTCGCTGCCCTCGCTGTCTGTCCCCGCTGGCACCCGGGCCCCGCTCGCTGTGCTAAATCATGTGTGCAATGCGTCGGCGTTCCGCGACACGGCCCCGCGGAACCTCTGGACCGACAGGGTGGCGCGCCGGACCGCGCGCCGCTAAGCGCGCTGGCATGTCCGCGCGCTACGGACCGGCCGGCGCGAACTCCCGTACCTCGATGCGCTGGCCAGTGTCACTCGTCGTCAGCGGTCCGGTGACGGTCGCAGTCACCTGCCCGCCGGCGACGGCGACGTCGCCGGCGAGCCGGTCGTACGCGTCGGCCTCCTCCGGACCGGCCGGCAGCGGGATGCGGGCGGCGCGGTTCCACTGGACCTTGTCCGACGCGTCGAGCGGGACGAGCAGTACATCCGGCCGCTCGGCGTCGCCGACCAGGAACAGCCGGCCGTCGCGACGCACGACCGGAGCGCTCACGGTCACCTCCACGCCGCGCAGTTGATAGCTGTCGTTGACGATGGCGTGGAAGTCCTGCCGCCACCGATCCACCGCGGGCAGCCGGTCGTCGACGAGGAACACGGTCGCCGTCGAGCGTTCACCGTCGGGGATCGGGTCGACCAGCTCGACGCCGTCGAGCTGCCGGAGCGCCTCGTGGGCGCCACCCCAGCACGCCGAGATGCCGTAAGGGCACGTTCCGGTGAGGCCCACGACCACCTTGGTGCCCGCGGCGGCGGCGTGGACCGCCTCCCGGAGGGCCAGCGCGTCCATCGGCGCGGCGGCAGCGGCCTCCACCGCAGTTGCCGGTCCGGCCGCCACCCCGGGCGTCACCCGGATGATCTTCGCCACCGACGGGACCCCAGCCCGGTTGACGAGAAACAGCAGGTAGTGACCCGGAGGGCACACCTTCGGCGACGTCACGTCGAGCCCGTCCCCTGCCACCTTGAAGGCAAGCATCGCGCCACGCTGGCCCGTGTTGAACGAGTGCGTTACCGACGACAGGCGGATCAACGTCACCTTGGCGATGTCCGCCGCCTCCGCGGTCTCCACGTGGAACGTGTCGGCGAGGCGGGTGGTATCCGGCGCATTCGTGATGACCGGCCGGTCACCCTTGAACAGATACGGTGGGGAGAACACCTGGGCGTCGCGGTGGCTGTCAGCCGGGTCGTTCTGCTGCTGGATGCCCTCAATCGGGTGGAACTCGCCCCCGCCGGCGCTAAGGACCCGTCCGTCGGGCAGCAGGACGGCGGTCGAGTGGTAGCACCGGTCGACAGTCTCGGCGGCCAGCTCGGTCCAGCGATCTGTGGCCGGGTCCCACAGCTCGGCGATGTGGACCGGCTGGCCGGGGTCGAGGTTGTTGAAGTTCTCCGGGGGGCCGCTGCCGCCGCTGCGGGTGCCGCCGGTGACCAGGACCGTGCCGTCGGCGAGGATCGTGGCATTGTGCTGGCGGCGGGGGAAGTTCATCGCCGCGGCCGGTGTCCATCTGGGGGCCGACTGGCTGAAGTCGATCAGCTCCGCCGCGGCCGTCGGTGGGCTGCCGCCGCCGATGTAGATGGCCTTGTCGGTGTCGTACAGCACCGATGGCGCGTAGTCCCGCTGGGCGTTGTCGCGCTTCGCGCCGGCGGTCCACGTGCCCCCGCTGGTGACGTCGAGGGTGAAGGTCTGCTGCAGCGATCCGGTGGTCCAGACCAGGCTGCTCGACGCCACGTGCACCCGCGGGTAGAGGTCGAACGGCGGCCCGTTCTGGTTGTGCACGATCGGGCTCAGCACCCCGTCCTTCCACACCTCGGGCACGGTGTTGTGCACGTTCGACCTATCGGCGGCGTTGCGGAAACTCCCGGCCAGGATCAGCACGCTGCCGTCATCGAGCGTGGTGAGCGTCGGGTACCACCGTCCGTTTTTCATCACCGCACTCGGGGTCCACGTGTTCTTGACCGGGTCGTAGACGATCGTCTGGTTCAGGCCGGCGCCGTCGGCGAGATGGCCGCCGGCGACCAGCAGGCGGCCGTCGGCGAGGAAGCTGTGGCCGGAGCAGAACAGGTTCGCCCTGCTGGTGTCGCCGGCCAGGGTCGGCTGCGGCGTCGGGGTGATCCGGCCGTCGGTCGGGTTCCACAGGAACGGCGTGCACTGTGCCGGCGGCGCGGGCGGTGCGCCGGGTTGCAGCGGTTCGGGCGGGTCGACGTCGAGTGACTGGTCAGCTTGGTCGCGACGACCCCACAGCAGCACCTGCCCGGTGGGGAGGACGTGGGCGTGGACCCCGACGTTGGGCAGCCCGAACACCGGGCCCCACTGGCCCCGTTTGGCCGGTGTGTCGACGGTGAAGCCGAACGGGGCGGCCTGCGCTGCACCCTCGTTTGGGGTCGTCTGCGACGTGATCCTGTCAGCGTTCAGCTGCAAAAACGTCGTGTCGTGGTCGTCGTAGGCGATGCGCAGGTAGTACTGGATCCGAGTGCCTGCAACCAGCGTCGCGGCGGGGATGGCAGCCGAATAGTACTTGTTGTTGCCCAGCGTCACGGCCCACCGCAGGGGTACGGCCGTCCATGCGACGTCGCCCACCTGCCGGAAGAACAGCGTGCTGCCGTCCTGCAGCTGATTGCCGGCGTTGCCGCCGCCGGCCCACTGGTTGCCGGTCCAGATGGTCACCGTCCCGACCGGCGTGGTCGGGAACACGGGGTCTCGCATGCCCGACCGGCCCGGCGGCTCGGGGTTGGTAGGAAGGTGCCAGACGTTGCCCAGTCGCGCCATGTCCCATCCTTCTTATTACTGGTACCGGATCGTGATCGCACCGCCCGGGTGGGCGAACTCGACGTCTCCGCCTCCGAGAATGGCGGAGTCGCATTCACATTTGCTCTGAGAGCCTTGATCGTTCATGGGACAGACCCGATCGGAGATAACTGAACGTCGCAAAGCATCTTTGCCTATGGGGCGGCGAATTCGGCGAGATCGAGCAGCTTGACGTCGCGCGAGTTGGTGATCGTCGACGTCCATCCGGGCTCGTTCAGCACCGACTCGCGGGCCCACTTGATTGCGCCGAGAATGACCTCGCCGATGATGTGACTGCCCACTTTGCCCAGCCGCGAGGTGGTGGCGGTTCCAGTGTGTTCGGCCTCTTTGAGCACCCAGTACCACAGCGGTGTGCGGAAATCGGCGCCCTGGTGGTACAGATGCCGCGCCGCCGGGTCGGGTTCGATCACTGATATCGGCAGATGACTGCGGTCATAGCCGTAAAACTCGGCCAGGTCCTCGCCTGCGCACAACCCTACCTGCCGCGAGCGGATAAGATTGCGGTGCACCAGGTTTCCGATGTATTTGATGTCGTCGGGAATGGCCGACTCCGGCAGGTCGTCCACGACCGGCGTCACTTTGCTGTCGATCCGGTTAGACTTCTCCGCGCCGCCCGCGAAGAACGGCCAGTCGATCACCTTCTCCGGCGTGAGTACTTGCGAGCCGCGCAGGTCGGCGAACTTGTTGACACTCGGTCCACCGGCGGAGGTGAGCGCGTTGTTGAACAGATCGAAAGCCTGACCGCTCGGTTGTAGTTGATACTTCGACCGCAGCTGAGAGTGACCCATCCGGAAGCCGATCGCGAACTCGTGCGGCATCCGCGCGATGTAACTGTTGTCCGTTAGGTTGAGATAGGGCTTGTAGCGGAAGTTGCCGAAGTTTGGTTGCTGGATCTGCACAAGCTGATCGGCATACACATCTTGATCGAGGAGCCGCGGCAGGTAGTCGGTCAGCAGCACGGACTGCCAGTTGAAGAGCGTCTCCCTGTACGCCTCCATCAGGTTCAGCCCACCCTTGATGAGGGTGTTGTGTGTGCGCATGACCAGCAGGTGGACCTGCAAAATCAGCTGGTTCTCGTCGTTGCGCTTGTCGGAGATGAAGGCGTTGCCCATCGCGTCGCGCTCCAGGTCGTGATAGCTGCCATGGTCCTTCAACCGGAAGCGACCATCGGGATGGAACAGCGTGTTCGAATTCACGGTGCTCAGCGTGGAGCGTGGACCGTATACGGAGTCCAGGTCGATCAGCGGCGAGGCGTTGTTGGGTATGTCGCGGTCCTGCACCTCGAACAGATTGACGGCGTTCATGGTGAGGTCGTGGTCGGTGAACTGGCCCACGAAGGTGAATGCCACCGGAATCTCCGGGCTTTCCGGGCCGCCCGTGGGGTCGACGTACGCCACACCCTTACCGGGCAGTGCGATGTGTGACATCAGGCTCGACGGGATCGCGTAGCTGAGATCCTTACCGTTGTTGCTGTTCACGAGATGTTGAAAGAAGGACGCGGCGGTGCTGCTCACGGTCGACACGAACGCCGCCACCTGTTTGGGAGTCATGTGCTCCGCGGCGGTCAGCCCGGTCTTGGGATCGGCGTGCATCGAGCTGAGAATCGGCGACATGCGAGCCGCCATCATCTCCACATCGGTCAGCGAGTACACCCCCCCGTGGCGCATCAAGGCGGTGAGGACCTGCGAGACAGGCTGGTCGGTATTCTGCGCTTCGCGGCGCGCGCTGGACTCTTGCACTGCACGGAATTGCGCCTGCAACAGTGAGTCACTGCGTTCGTTGTTGACCATTTCCTTCACCCTTCTGTCGTGTGATGCACGCCTGATGTTATCGACGCTGCGTGCGATTCCGAAGTCGGCCAACAAGATCTCTGCTCGAAGACTTCCGCTCGTAACCTCACGGCTTCCCGAGCTTCACGCCGGCAAAGATCGCAATCAGGAGTGCTGCCAACATTGGTAACGACAGGCCGCCATGGTTGACCGGCGATGGGCTACGGCCTGGAGTCCCGAGCAGATTGCCCACCGGCTGCCGATCGATTTCCCCGATGATGGATCCATGCGCATCTTCCACGAGGCGATCTACCGGTCGTTGTACGTCCAGGGGCGTGGCGCTTTGCGTCGAGAGTTGGTGGCGTGCTTGAGAACTGGACGCGCATTGCGTGTGCCTCGTGCACGTGCCCGGCAACGAGCCGCCGGGCACGTGACAGCCGAAGTCATGATTAGTCAACGTCCGGCTGAGGTCACCGATCGCGCGGTTCCAGGGCCCTGAGAGGGGATTTGATCATCGGCTCGGACCGCTCAGCGATCGGCACCCTGGTGGAGCGAACCACCCGCTTTACGATGCTGCTGCATCTGCCGCGGATGGCTGGTTACGGTATCATCGCACCGATCAAGAATGGCCCCGCCTTAGGCGGCTATGGCGCGCTGGCCATGAAGGATGCGATCGCCGCCAAGATCACGACGCTACCGCAGAATCTGCATCGAAACGCTGACCTGGGATCGCGGCAAGGAACTGGCCGCACACGCCCAGTTGAGCGTCGACACCGGGGTGCAGGTGTACTTCGCCGACCCGCACAGCCCGTGGCAGCGGGGAACGAACGAGAACACTAATGGGCTTCTGCGGCAGTATTTTCCGAAGGGAACCGACCTGTCGCGTTGGGATGCCGAGGGGATCGACGCGGTCGCGATGGCACTCAACCACCGACCACGCAAGACAATGAACTGGAAAACACCGGCCGAGACCCTTCAACGAACATCTAATATCGGTTCAATCAGCCGGTGTTGCGACGACCCATTGAACCTGGGCTGAGATCCACGATCCGTATGGTGTACAACATTTCTCAGATCCAGTACACCTTCTCGTTGGCGGGTCCAGATGGCTTGCTCGATTGCGTCGAGGACCATCGAGGTGGCCATCGTCGCCGCGACCCGCCAGCCCAGGATCCTGCGGGCGTAGGCGTCGGTGACGAAGGCGACGCAGGCGAATCCTGACCAGGTCGAGACATAAGTGAGGTTGCGGGAGGTGGCCCGGTTATCGGGCACTGATCGCAAAACGGTACCCTGCTGGGACGTCGCGGCGTGGTGGTGTCGTATCGGACGTGCATCGTTACGCCACAGACGAATTGGACTTCGGTCGGCGACAGGCCACGGTGCCGGTGGCCGACTTCGAACCAGGCGCGGAGCTGCAGGTCGACTTCGGCCGGCTCGGCCTGCTCACCGACACCGGTGATGGCCGGCGTCGCGTGGTGCACGGGTTGATCTTCACCGCGGTGTATTCACGACGCACGTTCGTCTGGCCCACCTACCACAGAGGCTGCATGATGTGATCTTGGAAAATTTGCCGTGTTTACGGCGACGAGGAGAAGCACATCGACATGCTGCATTGCCAGACCACGATGCCCGAACAGCGAGCGATCATCATCAAGCCGCACAGTGAGACCGACGTCCTATGGCTCCCAGAAGATGACCTCGACGCGGTGCACGTGTTGCATGCCAAATGCGTTGGCGTGGTTGCGGCCTAAGCCCGCTGGGTGTGTCAAGTTTCG
>Ga0306924_10008726_pt1 | contig 10242 bp, 9 predicted proteins | sample sta12Can44000111_FD_203756 | JGI IMG/M metagenome (GOLD analysis project Ga0306924, IMG submission 203756) | Lab enrichment of tropical soil microbial communities from Luquillo Experimental Forest, Puerto Rico - statanox.12C.anox.44.000.111 (v2)... | ecosystem: Environmental > Terrestrial > Soil...
TCACATAGCTGAACAGTGCGTCGCTCTTCGCATCCCAACCGCGCATCGGACGTCCCCCACATCTCGTCACGCGACGCCGACTATGCCACAATAGCTACCAAAAGGGCGACTTTTTCCGGATCCTGTTAGGTCGCCGACGGCGTGTCCGACTGCGAGCGCTTGAATACCCGGTATGTTACCGCCTAAATCCCTTCGCCCGCAGCGCAGCCCGCGGCAACGCTTGCGGCGCTTTAGATGCCGCCGAGCAGATACCCACTGCGCGGCGCCTCCAAGCGCCCTGAGGCCATCTCGATCTTCACTGCACGCGGCGCTTCCCCGATTGTCGACTCGGAACGAAGGTCACAGGCCAGCGATAGGTCAATCGCGTCCGTTCGCGCCTATTCTAGGAGCGTCGTCCGTTCAAGGCCAATCATCCGACGGTCTCGATCCTGATCACCAGCCCAAGTAGTAACATTAACCGGCGTAACAAACGCGCACCCCAGGTTACATCGGCCAGCAGGCCGCCGAAGATAGGGATCGCCTGGTCGTCATTCCCGAGCGGCTTGATGCTCTATCCCTCCGCCACGACACGAAACCGCGCGCCGCGAGTGGAGCCCTCAAGCGACGGTCAGCTCGGCGACTAGAACCTTTCCCTTGGTCTCTGGGCTCAGCAGGACCGCGACCAGGAAGACAGCAACGCCGACCACAGTGGCGACGAGGATCGGGCCCGCCAGCGTTATTTGATGGGTGGTCGCGTACAAAACCAGTAGTGGCGAGATCAGGCCGCCCCAGATCGCGCCCTGGTGAAAACAGAAAGCCGCCGCCGTCGCGCGCACCTCGGTCGGAAAGCGCTCGGAGAGATAGGCTGGCATTCCAGACCAGAGCCCGCCGCAGGCAAACATGCCTTGCAAAGCAAATCCGACGACGATCCAGGTATAGTCCTGGGCCAGCAGATAAAGAAACGCGGTCGGTATACCGAGCGCGGCCGGCATCGCAATCGCCCAACGCCGCCCGACGCGGTCCGCCACCCAGCCCCAGAAAATCGCGGAGATGAACAGGCCAGCGTTGGCAAGCGCGATCGGCAGGGCCACGAAAGCCGGGCTCAGATGCAGATCGAGCTGCAGATGGGTCGCAAACAGCGCGTAGTTCGCGTAGTAGATGACGAAGGCGCTGGCCATCATCAGGCAGGTCGTCAGCGTGTTGGCCAGCAGGTCGCGCTTGAAAATCGAGAACAGCGGTGTGCGCATTTCGCGGTGTTGCAGCCTCTGCTGACGCCGGTTCTCGACCCAAACCTCCGGTTCTTTGACGAAAATGCGAATGTAGATAATCAGCAGCGCGGGCAGGATGCCGATCATCAGCAGGCCGCGCCATCCGAGATAGTTGTAGAAGAGGCCGTAAAGCGCACTCGATAACAAAAACCCGATCCCCCACGAGCCCTGCATCACTGCGCCCATGAAGCCGCGCGAACGGATCGGCCAGGTCTCCATCGCCAGCGCCGCGCCGGCAGGCCATTCCGCGCCCATGCCGATGCCGAGGAGTGCCCGGAACAGAAACAAGAGAAAGAAGCTCGGCGCCAAGCCGGCGAGGAAATTGCAGATCGAATACCACCCGATCGAGATCATCAGCGGTGCCTTGCGGCCGACACGATCGGCGAGCCAGCCATTGGCAGTGGCGCCAACCAGTCGCATCCACAGGGTGATCGTCAGCACCGCGGTCACCTCGGTCACCGGCACATCGAATTCCTTGGCGATCGGCACGATGATCAACAGGAAGGCGGTGAAGTCGAAGGCGTCGAGGGTCCAGCCGAGCCAGGCTGCTACCCAGGCATACCACTGATCCTTGGTTGGCTCCTTCCACCAAGCAATAGGCCCGGCTGTATCCGCGACCGTCGCCATTATGCATACCTCCTGTTCGGCGGCTTATTGTCGATCCTAGCCGCGAGTTTAGCTGACATTTCCCGGATTCCGGGTGGTCGTAAGGACAGGATCGCCCATTTGCCCGTCTTGAGCAACGGAAAATCGCGCTACGCTTCGGCGGGGAACCGAACGTTCGTCATGAGTAACGGCGTCGCGGGCGGTGGTCAGCTCGATCTGCCGAGGTGCGGGTGGTGCGCGCGAACAGGGACCGCAAGTTTGTTGACTCACCGCTGGAGGGAGGTGGACTCGAACTTCCGGCTCCGCGCGCATAGGGTTTGGTTTCCGAGATTTGGCTCCGCGCCTGAGCTGATGGCTACCGACGTCATGCCACTTAGCGTCGTCCGTGCTGCGAACCTCGACGCACGCAATGTCTCGATCTTCTCGTCGGTCGGCCAGCCGACATCGCACGATTGCGGTAGGGACGCCCATTACTGGGCGCCCCCCGCATAGAACCGTACGTGCGGCTTGCCCGCATACGGCTCCCACCTCGGATGTTTGACGGCTGGCCTCGCGGCCTTCCGTACGCGCTCCGGCACCTGTGACACGCTGTCCCGGCCCTGTGTCCGGTACGTGTGGCATCGGTTCGCGTTCTCCTTGGCCTCCGCCCTTCGCTCCACCGCCTCCGCTGCCGGTCGCCCGGCCTTGTTCGGCGGCTTCATTGCTACTATGGCGGAGTCTGACTTCTCATGCCCGTGCATCATCGGCTTCGGTTCCAGCCGCACCGGCAGAGCAGCCGAGTTTCTCGCGCCACACCTGCAAAGGGGGATGCGCCTGATTGAGGCAAAAAGAGAGCCCCAGTACCCTGACCAGGGCTCGAAGTCCTGGAGACCGTCATTCTATGCGGTCACGCCTAGTTCCAGCCCCAGCGCCCCACCCAAGCTCGAAGGTGGTGCCGCGGCGAGCTGATCGGCTGGTTCCCGCCAACCGACGTGTAGAAACCTCGAGTTGACGTGAGAGCCATTCTCGAGTAATCCTTTGGCGACGGGGGGCCCTGGAGGACGAAGCTTTTGCCCCGGTTTCCTGGGCTTCGGCTGCACCGCTCGCGATCGGTCGAAGTTGACGCCGCCGGTAGCAAGATAGAGGCGCTGGAGGGCTAGGAATGAACCAGCGCCTTTTGCATTGTCCCTACGATCGCTGAGTCCCGGTGACGACTATTTCCACATGGTGTGATCCACGATTGCCCGCGGCGCCCCATATCGGGTTATGCCGCACCTTGACCTGTCGGATGATGAAACGCCGCCCTAATTCAAAGCGCTTCACGACACCGCCCATAACGACCGCTATCCGCTGTCATTCCGACATCCACACCGTGACGGCGATCCTCGGGAAGCGCGCAAGCCAGAGCCGGCCCGCTAACCCCCCAACCGCCGCCGATGGTGTATGATCCGCCCAACGCAACAGCCGCGAGAAGACGTCACTGATGACAGATAATAGGCGCGATTAAAACTCGTAGAACTAAATCGCGGAGGATGTTCTAGGGCGATGCTCGTAGCGTATTTTGACGATAGCGGCACACACGACGCTTCTCGCTTTGTCTTGCTCGGCGGTTTGTACGCTGATGAGAAGCGTTGGAGCGCGTTTGATGCGGACTGGCGATTCAGGCTCGCCGCGCCTGTTCCAGGAAAGCCGGCGCTAAAGCGCTTTCATATGGCCGAGTGTGAGGCAGGCGAGGGCGAATTTGCCAGTTACAACCGGGCAGAACGAGACCTCCTGATCCACGATCTGCGAGAGATCATCGTTCGCCATACCATTAACGGCTATGTTTGCGGCGTATCGCGAAGTGATTGGGACGCGCTCGTACAAGGGGATGTTCGTGCATTTCTCGGGGATGCCGAGCGCTTTTGCGTAACGCAGTGCTTCGTATGGACGATTTTTAAGGTAGCTAAGCCGCACGCCGTCAGCGAGGTGGGGTTTGTTTTTGATAACCGCCCGCACCGCGAAGCAGCGAATCGGCGCGTGTTTGAATTTTTCGAACGGCATCGTCAGGTTGTTCAGGAAGGCCCCGTTATAGCGCCCATATCGTTCCAGTCATCTGTTGAGAGCCCGCCGCTCCAGGCATCCGACTTGGTCGCCTGGGAATATTACCAGTTCGGGCTTCAATGGCTTCGTGCGGGGGCAGCCGCGCTTCGCCGACCGCACTTACAACGCCTAGCCGAGGCGCGGCTGTTGGAGGTGCAGTTTGCGGGCCCAGAGCAGATTCGTCCATTGGTAGGGTTCAACCAAGAGCAGGTGTTGCTGCGAGAATTCGGCGCCGCGTTTGAAAAGGGACTCGCCAGTCTTCCGCCCTGGATGCGTTAGAGAAATATCGATCCGTCAATGCGATCGGAACCCACCCCCCGATGACGCTAGGGGCGGCCGCTGCGGCCGGCGTGCGGCTGATCGTCTGGTGCAAGAAATGCCAGCATCTGGTCGAGCTCGACCTCGCGGAGATGGCTGCCCGATATGGCGAAGACACCTCTACCCCCGATTGGCGCGAGCGGGCGCGTCTGTTCCGGCGTGCGCGGTCCATCGGGTGTGATCACCAGGCCGGAGACCTTCGGAAGGCTGCTCCACCTGTGGCAAATCGACCCCGCACCGCAGGTAAGATTGCCCGAGAGCCGCAGAAACCCTGGGAAGTTTCAAACCGCGGTATGAGATATCGTAGGGCGGAGTGAAACCTTAGAGGCGGCGGAGTTCGGCGTCGTTGCTGGTTAAGGGTTCCCCCAGCCGCCGGTCGGGCCTCGCCAGTCTGCGAAGCGGTAATCAAAGACTGCGCTCCCGGGAACGTAGACCCAATAAGTCGGAACCCCGGGCCCGCCATAGGGAACCCACCCGCCGGGAGGACAATTCGAGCACCAACGTGGCGAAACCGGTCCGCCGTTCCGTTGGTGCGAGGGGGCCGGTGCTCGACGCCAGTCACCGTCCCAACCGTTGGGCATTGAATACGAGCCCGGACCCAGCGACGCGGCCTGGACCCCGATCGGGGCAGTTAGAGCAAGGGCCCCTGCCAATACCCATCCGAGAACGCGCATTTTTAGGTCTCCTGCGGGACTTCCATGCCCAGGCCATAACGGTCAGGGGGTGACGTTTCGTCCCGCTCGCCAGCATGATCTCGCTGCCCTCAGTGTGTCTTATGCGGCCCGGCGCCGATCCGTGCCTACGGTGCATCGTCGCCGCACTCGGAAGACGCCGCCAGAAGTCTCAGCTTTCGCCCTGGCGCACCAGCGACCACGAACGCGCTGGTAAGGGTGGCATCCGCGAAATAGATCGACAGCGCATCGTTCAGCACGCCCCGCGTCCCCGAAGCCGGCGGAAGCCATTTGTCTCAGAGCGTAGACGTTTCCCCGCTCTTAAACGTGAGCGAATGTGACGTGCTATCCGACCAGAGAGCTTTTTCTGGAGCACTGTTCAGGGCGATGGAGTGGTTTTCCAATAACCGCGCACCTGCAAGAAGTCCGCGAATTCCCAAGTCGTATCTCTTATCCGATCTGCTGCCGAGTGAAGTTCTCTCGCTGTAAAGGCGTGGGTTTTCATGCCTCGCTTATTTGAGGAAATCCACGAGGTCGCTTGGATCGTTCCTGGCCGATCTCCGGCTGTCCAATACCCGTGCGCGACGACGTTGCGCACCTCCCGGAGTTTATTGAGCTTTTCTGCGAGTTTGTCGAATTGATCGGCGTCGGCGGAATGGCGCGCACGGAACACCGCCTTAAGGATGCTGAGTTTAACGCGAGTATCCATGCCCGTAACCAACGCGAGCGAAATGGGTGCTTCCTCTCCTAACGCCTCAAATCACTGACCGGTGGCGACCTCCCAGACCAAGTCCATTAGAAGACGCTCAGTGAGGCCCCACCGGACGATGATACGCCTGATCGCGCGCAGGTGTTCGTCGGTGACAGGATCAGTGTGGACGGGTTTTGCCATGTGAGATCAACTGCGCGCTATGATCGCTCAATGACGACGCAGCAAGCAATCTTAATCGGCGCGGGCATTATCGCAGCTTCGATAGTTGGCGCGCGGGTGATAACCCCGTACGTGTTCTCCCCAGGCATGGGAGCCGACGGGAACGCCTTCGATTGGCGTTCCAATCTCATCGCCGGGAACGAGCAAATCTGCCGGGTCTCCCTTGATGAAAAGCCGCCGTCCAATCTTTCAGTGTCATGTACGCCATGATTGCCGGCGGAAGGAACCGATGGCTGAGAGGGATTGCCCCGCTCTTCGTTGTCTTGGCGCTCACCGGGTGCGCCAAAGGACCATGGGCCGAGCCGGCACCCCCAAAAGCTCACATTCGCCCGACAACTACGAGAACGGCGGTGGGTGGTGGAGGCGGTGGCGGCGGGATATTGCTGGCCCCAGGCTCCCTCCCCCTCCCGCAAGCTGGCCAGCTTCCGCTCGGCGATCTCTCGAACCGAGTCCGTTGGACATAGTACGGCTCGACGCACCGCTCGGGTGTGGGCCGCTCGGGCAGGAGCCGGTGGAAGACGCGCCGCGGGAGCCGGACGACGCCGCGTTCTGACGGCACTTCGCTCCCGTTCGCCTTGACGGCGATCAACTGCCCGATCGGTTGGCCACCGAGCCGGCCCGCGCTATGCTGCCGACGAGCGGTCAGATCCTCAAAGAACCGCATTAGGGAGGGCTGGTTACGACGACCAACCGGAAGAACGCGCGTGACGTCTGGGATGCCGACGAGGTGCTCAGATGAGACGCCGCGAGCTGCTCCTAGTGATGACGACTGGCATGATCAGTGTCGGAACCGTCCGCGCACAGAAGAAGGCAATGCCGGTCATCGGCTTCCTCGGTCTTGCCTCGCCGCCTGGTCCGTTTGCACCGGCCGTGGCCGCGTTCCGGCAGGGTCTGCGCGAAACCGGCTACGTCGAGGGAGAAAATGTGGCGGTCGAATACCGCTGGGCCGAGGACCATTATGACCGCCTACCCACAGCGGCGGCCGATCTCGTCGCTCGTCAGGTCGACGTCATCGTCACGCAAGGCAGCATGCCTCCGGCGCTTGCAGCGAAGAATGCAACCAGGACGATTCCGATCGTTTTCAATACCGGCGCGGACCCGGTCGCGGCGGGGCTCGTGGCCAGCCTCGCCCGGCCGGGCGGCAACCTCACCGGCTTTACGATGATCCACGCCGCGCTTATGCCGAAGCGGCTCGAGCTGCTTACCGAACTCGTTCCGCAGGCCAGGCTGATTGCCCTGCTCGTGAAACCGGACAATCCGGAGACCGAGAGGATCGTGAATGACGTGCAGGAGGCGGCGCACGCGAAGGGATTGCAGCTCGAAATCTTGAAGGCCAGCGACGAAGGCGAGATCGACACAGCCTTCGCGTCCCTCGCGCAAGCGAAAGCTGATGCGTTACTGGCCAGTGATCCGTTCTTCTTCACCCAGCGTGAGCAGCTCGTGGCGTTGGCGGCACAACATGCCGTTCCGGCGATCTATGAGGCGCGTGAAACCGTCGAGGCCGGCGGGCTAATCAGCTACGCAACCAGCTCCACCGGCATATGGCGGGAAATCGGCATCTACACCGGGAGGATCCTCAACGGTGCCAAGCCGGCCGACCTGCCGGTGCAGCAACCAACTACGTTCGAGTTGGCCGTCAATCTCAAGACCGCTAAGGCACTGCGGCTAACCGTCCCGCCGTCGATCCTAGCCCGCGCCGACGAGGTCATCGAATGAGCAACAAGTGGTGGCCGGAGGCGCGATCGGGTTCTAACGCCCACATTGGGGACAAGGCTGCTGGAGCGTTAGGCGGTGAGCACCCAAAGCGCCGTCAATCCGTTGAACCCTGGCACGCGCTTATGCTGGATCGGATGTTGCGGATCGAGACGAAGATCGACGAAACGCTCGAACATCAACGGAATGGCGATCTGCGCCTCGGCACGAGCCAGCGGCGCCCCGAGGCAATAATGCGCCCCGCCGCCAAAGGCGAGATGGCTCGTGTCCGTCCGCTCCACATCGAAGCGGTGAGGGTCGGCGTGCCGCGCCGGGTCATGGCCGGCCGCGATGAGTGAAGCGGTCATCCCCTCGCCCGCCCGCACCTCCATGCCACCGATCTCGAACGGCTCCAGAGCTATCCGAAGGGCCGATGCCACCGGTGGGTCGTAGCGCAGTATCTCCTCGACCGCATTGGGCACGAACTCGGGGGAAGCCCGCAATTTGGCGAGCTGATCAGGATGCTTCAGCAGTGCCAGAACGCCATTGCCGATCAGATCCGTGGTGGTGAGATTGCCGGCGACCAGCAGCAGGTTGCAGGTAATGACGATCTCGCGCTGGGTGAGCCGATTGCCCGCTTCCTCGGCGGAGACGAGCGCGCTGATAAGGTCGCTGCCGCGCCGACCGCGTCGAGCATCTACCACGCGCCCAAAATAATCATTGAGGTTCTGCTGCGCTGCCACCAACTCCGCCGACTGCTCAGGCGTCCGAACTGGATTGAAGTTTTGCGACAGCGCGTCCGACCAGCGCTTGAACTGCGCCAAGTCGCCGGCGTCGACCCCCAGCACCTCGGCGATCACAATGATCGGCAGCGGGGCTGCGTAATCGGTGATTACATCGAACGACGCCTTATCGGTCACAGCATCAAGCAGCTGTTCGGCAATGGCCCGGATGCGCGGGCGAACGGCGTCCACCGCACGCTGATTGAAGGCCTGGGTCACAAGTCCTCGCAGGCGCTGATGATCCGGATCATCAAGTCGGAGCATCGACGGTCCGAAGGCTCCAGGCGGAACATTGCCAATTATGGCGCGGCGCAGAGCAGTGTCCGGTGCCTTGCGCGGATCGACAGATAGTGATCGGTTCGACACGACGGCCTTGGCATCCTCGAACCGGGTTAAGAAGAGCCGTTCCAACTCTGCGTCGCGGTGGATGGGATCCTCGGCACGCAAGCGGTCGAGGTATTCATTCGGTCGCTCGCGGAAGACGGGGTCGAGCGCGGTGAGCTGAAGGCCGGTCGGCACGGGCTGCTTCTGGGACATGATAGCTTCCTTCGGATCGATTGATTCTCTCCGGCCGCGAAGGTTTGTCAAAAACAGTAGCGAGAACCGGGCAGGAAACCCGTGACAGCTCAAATCGACACTCCCCGCCCGATTTCCTTAAACGCGTCAGCTCCTCCTCAGCCAGTATTGCCGCACCAGGGAGTCGCGTCAGGTTCGGTCGGCATAAGCGGCTTCGAAAAAGGAGAGTTCGAGGGCGACAGCCCGACCGAAGAAGTCGCGGCACAGATCCGCCTGCGCGGGGCCGATCCGGTCCAACTCCGCGCGCAGGAAGTCGACAAAGGCGCGAAAACCAGGATTGTCATGCAGCGATATCCAGTCGGCGTGCACGAAGTTGTTCGGCGGGGTCGGCGCGCGGGAGGCCCAGTCGAGATAGAGCCACTCAGTCACGACAAGGACCGAAAGCGCGGCGGCATAGCTCCGGGTTTCGGCTGCCTCGCGCATGATAGCTTTGAAGCCCGCGGTCGGCTGTGTATCGGGGTCGGCCGCGCGCCTGTCCTCGGTGACCCCGAGTGCCTCGAACGCGCGGAGGAAATAGGTGTTCTCCTCGCTCGACACCATGCCGATAAAGCGGCCAAAGCGAAGCCTGGCTTCGAACGTGTCGGCGCTCGCAAGCACGGCACCAAGCAACATCAGGAAGCTGTCGAGGAAGCGGTGGTCCTGGATGAGGTAGCGCGCCATCACCGCATCCGGCAAGGTTCCCGCGAACAGCTCGTTGACGAAGCGATGCCCCACAGCCTGCGACCAGCCGGGCTCGCTTGCAGCGTGCAAGGTCTCGGTGAAGCGTTCAGGCATGACGTTTGCTCCCATCTGAGATTGATTATCAGGATAGCGGCTCATCAAGCCGAACGGGACTCGCGTTGCGTGCAACTTAGCAGCCAATCCGGGTCGCGGGGCGGTGCGTCCAGGCGTACTACCTCCAACAGACCCGGTTCGAGAGCATCGCGCAGCGGAAGCTGCGGCGGCGGCAGTTAACCGACGATGGGAACGTCGAGATCAGCGGGCGTGACTTGCGCTAAGCACCAAGTGGAAGCTGTGCCGGCAGGCGAGGAACGTCTCGGCGACTCCCGGTTCACCGGCCTGTTGCGGAACACCGGTCATCTCGTGTGTGGGCCTCATGAACTCTGCGAAATGAGACGCCGGCGTCCCCGCCCACGGTCCTCGCCGGCATTGCGATCCGCACCCTCGTCTTGCGCCTCAAGAGGAGGCAACCCAGCGGCCCGCCGCCGGCTTCATCGGCGGCGGCGCGCCCTACGGCTCTTTCGGCTCGGTCATCAAGACGGTGCCGAGCGGCAAATAGGAGGGAGGCTATGCAGCGGTGGGTTCTCGGTACGTTGACGATCGGCCAGGCGCCGCGCCCGGACGTCGTGCCGATCATC
>Ga0306924_10008728_pt1 | contig 10242 bp, 5 predicted proteins | sample sta12Can44000111_FD_203756 | JGI IMG/M metagenome (GOLD analysis project Ga0306924, IMG submission 203756) | Lab enrichment of tropical soil microbial communities from Luquillo Experimental Forest, Puerto Rico - statanox.12C.anox.44.000.111 (v2)... | ecosystem: Environmental > Terrestrial > Soil...
ACCGGGCCACCACCGCCCGGCCGATGCCCGACCCGCCGCCCGTCACCAGCGCCACCTGCCCATCGAGCCAACCCATGCTCAGGTCCTCCCCTAGGGCGCGGCCACGGCATCCGCCCACCGTCGGGTCTATAGCATATCGTGCGCCGGGAAATCCAACAGGGCTCGACCGTGGGAGCTGGCTCGCGACCGAGCCGGCAAGACCCGCTTGCGTCGTTATCCGGGGGTTTTGGCCTTGTCCGCGGCAGGCTGGGACGCCAGCATTTGCCGGATCTTGTCCGCCCATTCGATCTTGTCGGCAGGCAGCTGGTTCGCTTGTCGCAGCTGCTCGAGAATGGCCAAAGCCTCTTCGAGCGCCTGTTTGCGATCGGCTCCGTTCGTCAAGCTCGCCAGCAAGTAAAGGTTCATAACGAGCTGCAACCGGCGTTGTACATTGGCAGAATTGCTGGCTGCCAGCCGGCGGATGATCGTCAGCGCCTCCGCGCCGAGCTCGCGAGCGGAGGCTGTGTCGCCGAGGCTCAGCTTGGCCTCGCTCAGCTTATAGAGCGCGATCCAGAGATCCGATTGCCACACCTCATTGCCGGGATCGCGGTCTGCCAGGCGACGGGCTACCGTCAGCGATTCCTCAAAGCTTGCTGACGCAGACCTCTTATCGCCGTTGCGGGATTCGACGTCGCCCAGCTTGTTCAGGGTGGCCTTCATGTTCACCAGCCAAGACGTATTCGTCGGGTCGCGCGCGGATAGTCGTCCGTCTATTGCGACCGCCTGCTGATAATTTCGTATCGCGCCGTTGGCGTCGCCGGTGCGGAGTTTGACATCGCCGACATTGTTGTGGGCCAGCCAGAGATCCGACTGCCACTGAGCATTGTCCTGATCGTGCTCAGAGACGGAACGGAATTTTGCGAGTGCCTGTTCGTAGTTAGCGCCCGCGCCTTCAGCGTCGCCGGTGCGCAGCCTGACATCGCCGACTTTGCTGAGGCTGAGCGCAACATCGCGCTGCCACACCAGGTTCTCCGGATCGCGTTCGGTGAGATGCCCGACGATTGTCAGCGCTTCACTATATGCAGCGATGGCGCCGTCGGTATTGTCTTCCCGGAGCCTGACATCGCCAACCTTGTTGAGACTTACCGAAAGCTCTCTCTGCCAGCGGGAGTTGTCGGGGTAGCGCTGGACCAGGTCCCGCATAATCGTCAACCCCTCTTCGTAGTCCCGGCGTCTTTCCTCGAGGTTGACATCGCCGAGTTTACACAGGCCTTCTGCTTCATCCAACAGAAACAATGGATTGGTATGATCGAGCTTCGCGAGACGATGAACAATTGCCACCGCTTCCTTGTAGGGTTCAATCGCCGCAGCCGGATCTCCGATTTGCGCCTTGAGATCACCGATCCTGGTCAGACTGAAAAAGACGTCGCGCTGCCATTGCGTATTCTCAGGATTTTGCTCGACCAGCGCCCGGGCAATCGTCAATCCCTCTTTGTAATCGGCCTCCGCCGCGGATGTATCACCGGTGGCTAGCCGCATTTCGCCGGTCTCGTTCAGGCGGACGGAGATTTGCCGCCGTAGCTCCAAATTCGCGGGATCGGCTTGGGCGAGCCTTCGGATTAAGGCCAGCCCATCGCTATAGGCGGCGAGCGCGCTGCGTGCGTCTCCGGTCTGTGATTTGACGTCACCGATGCCGTCGAGGCTGATCGCCAGCTCGCGCTGCCAAGTCACATTGTTTGGGTCTCGATCAGCCAAGGGCCGCATGATTCCAGCCGCCTCATCATAGGCCTTGAAAGCTCCCGTCTCAGCGCCGCGGCTGAGGTCGATGGAGCCCAGCTTGTTGAGCGCGACCGAGACTTGGTGCCGCCACTCCCGGTCATCGCGGTAACGGTCAGCGAGGTCGCGGGTTGCGTTCAGCGCTGTCGCCGCCGAGTTGTGGGCACGCTGCATGTCGCCGGCCGTTTGATAAGTGGTCGCGATCTCCAGCAGCGATTCGAGGTAGACGCGCGAGAGCGCGACATTGTCGGGGGCAAAACGGGTCAGCGATTCGACGGTATCTTGGACCCGCTCGAGAATAGTTTGAATCTTCGCGGTGGGCACGCCCGCGACATAGCGCAGCCCCTGGGCGATATCGACGACGATGACGTTGACGGCGTTTTTTGCTGCGTCGAGGCTGCTTTCCGCTCGTTGCGCTTCGCTCTTGGCATAGAGCCCGGCGCCGGCCGCGATGGCCGTGAGCACGGCGAAGACGACCGCGGTGGCGGCTGTAACTCGCTGGCTTATCCGCGCCCGCTTGCCCGATGCTCGGATGAACTCCAATATCTCGGGCGAAAGCTCCTCTCCGAAATCAGTGACGATTGATTCCGCTCTGTTCAGAGCCCGTCCACGCTGGATCAACAGATCGCGGCTGCGGCCCGCGTCATCCCAAACTCGCCACTGCGCTTCGACGTCCTTGCGAATGCTGAAGAACCGGATGCAATCGTCGAGATGGTGGCGGGCTCTGGCCCAATCGGTCAGCACCCGCTGGTGGGCAAGACGGATGCCCGCTTCGGTACCCCCGCCGGTGGTCAGCAGAATGCGGGCTTCAACCAGCGCATCGACTAGGCGGTGCGACGGACCGTCGGGCGCGGCTTCGGCGAGTGGGACGGTGCGAATCGTCAGGCTGGCCGGTGTAGCGCTCGCCTCGGTGCCGTCGACCTCGCCGATCGCCGCAAGCTGCCGCAACAGCCGAGGGAGCCGGGCGAGCTCGGCCTCGTCGAGCCCGCTCAGCGCGCGCTCGGCCTCACGGTCGATGATACCGGCGAGACCGCCCAGATTCTCATAAGCGGCGACCGTCAGCATGGCTCCGTTGGCGACAATCGTTCTGCCTTCGAACAGCCGGTTCAACGCCAATTGCAGCAGCGGCAGCATGTCCGGTTGATCGGCATCGCGCAGCAGACGCTCGTCGAGCCGCTCGCCGGTCTGTGGATCGGTCTCGAAGACGAGCCCGGCCGCCTCGGCCGGCTTCTCCACGATTTCCTTGAGCGCCGCATCTCCGGGAGGCAAGAGATCATAGTCCGCCCCGCTGGTCTTGAGCGCCAACAAGCCCGGCTCGGCCTGAAAGCGTTGGTAGAGATCGACGCGCAAGGTCGCCAGCAGCCAAACCTGGCCGGTCTCGGCGAGGCTCGACAAGAGCCGCACGAAGACCGTCCGCTGCTCCGAGGTGACATCCGGCGCGAATAGTTCATCGAGCTGGTCGACGACGATCAACAATTGGGCGCGGAACTCGCGCTCGGAGCCCTGCCGGACGCGTTCGGTTGCAGCGGCTCGCTCAAGCGCCCGCATTACCGGCGCCCTAGCCGCCGGCCCGGCTTCGACAAACAACCGGGCCAGCTCGGCGGGGGTGGGGTAGTCGCCCTCGGCGAGCTCCGGCAGGGCCGGCGGACGGCCTTGCTCGTCATCGGGAATGTCCTGCTCGCGATCGAACAGACGCGCCGCTAGGCTCATAACCGGACCGTCCGAGGCTTCGCTCGGGTGCATCACCGCAACCCGCCACAGGTTGGCAGCCGGGACGACACCCGGCGCAGTGAGCCGCGGCACGAGGCCGGCGCGGGCCAAGGACGACTTGCCGGCTCCGCTGGCGCCGATGACCAACAGGAACGGCGTGCCGCGTGCCGCTGCCTCTTTCCACTGATCCACCGCTCGCGTTATGTCGCGCGAGCGCCCGAAGAATACGTCTCTGTGTTTTGCGCCAAACGCGGCCAGACCGCGGAACGGCGAGCCCTTGACCTCGATCGGCCACAGAACTGCGCGCTCGTGCAGGATCTTCTCTTCGAGCCAGCCCCGCAGCAGCCGATCGAGCTGGGCTTCGAAATCATCGACGGACACGAACACCTGGAACGCGGCCTTGTACCGGCCATCGGCATCGACAAACCAAGTCTCCCAGAACGCCTTCAGGCGATCCCACTGTTCTTGTGTCCGCTGCACTTCCGGATCGTCGAGCCGAACCATCGGCGGATCCGGGTTGCGAAAAACAAAAACATCGGGGCGGCTAAAACGGCGGCAGTGCTCGATAGCTGAAAGCACTTCGTAGGCGGTTCCGCTCGGGTAGGGGCTTCCGTCTGGTAGTGGAGTGAAAGTCGGCGGCAGTTCGGTACCGATCCGATGACGGAAAACTGCGATCACGATGTCGCATTCGGCCGCTTCCGGGATCTCCGCCTGGAAGGTGGCATGCGCTCGGTAGAACTCGGTCTCCCAGCGGATGGTCTCGAGGCATACGGTCCCGGCAAATTCGCCGTTCAGCCGCTCGACGACGCGGTCGACGCGACCACGCTCATGGATGGTGTCGCCCGGCGAGGAAACAAAGACGCGAATATGCCTTATTCTATCCCGCTCGCCGTCGACGGTCGCGGGCTCGGTTCGCGAACTCAAATCCGCGCTTTGTGGCATCGCGAGGGAGCTCAACCGGGGTAGAGGGTGGACGACCGGCGCGACCACTGCGAATTCTCGACTCCTGGGTTGACGGCAAACCCTTTGAACGATCTTAAGGTTAAGCTAGGCGAAATGCCATCAAAGTGATCTGCTTCACACCGGTCCGCGTCGAGCGCCTTCTTTGTCGGGGTCTCGCGCGTTGGGTGCAAGAAGCTCGGAACCCGGATTTATCCTGGGTTGGGCAAAAAGGGGTGCACGGCCAAAAACTTTACGCTACGTTAACCGAAAGCGACTTGGGGACGCGGGGAGTATGAGGATAGTCGTCGGGGGAAACGAAACTGACGTGAGCGACCTTGCGAGGGGGGATAAGGGTGGAAACAGCGGTCAAGCTTCATGTGCGACGGCAAATTTGCACTTTCGCGGTGGGGCTCGGCTTCGCGGTGAGCGTGACTTTGCTCGGCGAAGCTGACGCGACGCAGTTGGTTTCCCCGGGGCAGAACCTGGCTCAACAAAAGATGGGACAATCGTTCTTAAATTTTTGTACGCCCCTCGGTATGAAAACGGATCCGAGCAGCAGCCCGCCTGGTCAGGTAAGTCTTAATGCCCTTTGCGGAGCCCTTGGCGGGAACGGCGGCACTAACTCGCTCGGCCTCGATCAGGCCCAGCTGAACGCCCTTTTGGAGCAATTGAACGGCGGCGCCGAGCTGCTTGTGCCGACGAGCCAGGCCTCGGTGTTGCAATCCACGCAAACGAGCCGCCAAACCGGCGTGATCGAGGCGAGATTGTCGCGGCAGCGCGATGGCACGGTGCTGGCAGGCAGCGAATTTCCGCGCACCGGGCAGCTCGCATCGTTAAACCCGCAGGACCCCGGTGGTCAGGTTCTTCTCGCGCAAAACCAGGCACCCGACTTTGCCTATGCTCTCGGCCCGTTAGGGGTATTCGCGACCGGGCTCGGACAATTCGGGAGCAGAGATCTGACCTCGAGCGAGAATGGCTATTCTTTCAACCATGCCGGCGTCATCGCCGGCGCCGATTATCGCGTTACCCCGCGGCTGATTGCGGGGCTGGCGTTCGGCTATACGCATACGAACACCTCATTCGACACCAGCGCGGTCAGTGCGTCCGGTCAATTCCTCAACGGGAATTTATTTTCCGGCAATATCTATGCCACTTACTCGTTCACCGATGCCCTTTATATGAACGCGATCGCGGTGGTCGGTGGCGGCAACAACAACTCCCAGCGCCATGTGATCATACCCAACACCGCCAACCAGCCAAATCTGCAGCCTGCTAATCAGATCGCAACCGGCAACTTCGGCAGCCAGGTCCAAGGGGTGACCGTCTCCAGCGGTTATGCCCTGCCGTTCGGCAGCCTGGTGGTGACACCGATCGTTCGCTTTCACTATCAGCACACCGGCGTCGACGGGTTCAACGAAAATGCCGCTTACGTCAACATGCGATACAACAGCGAGCGGATCGATACGGTTTTGTCCTCCCTCGGCGCCGAGGCGCAATATACAACGCAGACAACGTTTGGCCTCCTTTATCCGATGGCCCGCTTTCATTGGGCGCACCAGTACAGCCCCAGCAACACCACCGTCTCGCCAACCTTCGTCAACGACGCGACGCAACTTTCGACCTTGATTCTCCCGGGGACGCCAACCTCTGCCAACTACTTCGATCTCGGTGTCGGCCTCGGGCTGCAGTTGTCTCCCAGGAGTTCCGCGTTCATCAGTTACGATTCGATCCTCGGGATAAGCCACACCACCTACAACAGCTTCATCGCCGGGGTTCGCTTCACCTTCTAGGCCGAGCGGCGAGCACTCGAATAGCGCCCGGCCTATTGTCCTCCTCACGACCGCGCCTCTCTTAGTAGCCGCGCCAAAGTAATCCGTTGATTTGTGCCGAATGGCACCCGGCAGCGTTTGCTTAGAACGGCGATTTCGTGGGCGACGGGAGGCAGTCATGAGCGACGGGAACACCAAACTCGCTGGACCCGACTTGGGCGAGGGGATCCCCGGCGCGGATCTCGCCGAAGGCGGCATGATCTTGGGCCGGGTCGTGGGGGAAGCGGTGCTGCTCGCGCGCAGCGGTGGCGCGGTGTTCGCGATCGGCGCCGAGTGCAGCCATTACCATGGTCCGCTGGCCGAGGGGGTGCTGGTCGCCGACACGGTTCGCTGTCCTTGGCACCACGCCTGCTTCAGCCTGCGCACCGGTGAGGCGTTGCGCGCTCCGGCGCTCGATCCGGTCCCATGCTGGCGGGTCGAGCAGCGCGACGGAAGGATCTATGTCCGCGAGAAGCTCGAGCCGGCCGCACGACCGGCGCCGACCGCCACCCCTTTGCGGCCGGAGTCGATCGTTATCATCGGCGGCGGCGCCGCGGGAAACGCCGCGGCCGAGATGCTGCGGCGCGAGGGCTACGCCGGCCCGGTCACGATGCTGAGCGCCGACGACGACGGGCCTTACGATCGGCCCAATCTGTCCAAGGATTATCTCGCCGGCAACGCACCCGAGGAATGGATACCGCTGCGCCCGCGCGAGTTCTACGCCACTCGCGGGATCGAGCTGAAGCTCGGTACCCGCGTGGTGGAGATCGACCCCGGGACTCGCGAAATCCGGCTGGCCGACGGCAGCCGGCGTGATTACGGCGCGCTGCTGCTGGCCACCGGTGCCGCACCGGTCCGCCTCGGGATTCCGGGCGCCGATCTGCCGCATGTCTATTACCTGCGCACCCTCGCCGACAGCCGGGCAATAGTCGCCGCGGCGAGTGCGGCCCGCCGTGCGGTCGTCATCGGTGCAAGCTTTATCGGGCTCGAGGTCGCGGCGTCGTTGCGCGCCCGCGGGCTCGAGGTTCACGTCGTCGCTCCCGAAACGCACCCGATGGAACGCCTGCTCGGCCGCGAGGTCGCTGACCTCGTGCGCCAGGTCCACGACGAGCACGGCGTCGTCTTCCACCTCGGCACCACACCGGTTTCGTTCGAGCCGAGCCATGTCACGCTGCAGAGCGGGGAACGGCTCGACACCGACTTTGTCGTCGTCGGCATCGGTGTGCGGCCGGAGACGGGGCTCGCCGAGCAGGCCGGCATCGCGGTCGATCGCGGCGTTTCGGTCGACGCCTACCTGCAAACCAGCGTCCCCGGGATTTGGGCCGCCGGCGACATCGCAAAGTGGCCCGACCGGCTGACCGGCGAGAAGATCCGCATCGAGCATTGGGTCGTCGCCGAGCGCCAGGGCCAGACCGCCGCCCGCAACATGCTGGGGGCCGGCGAACGGTTCGACGCGGTGCCGTTTTTCTGGACCCAGCAGCACGACCTCTTGCTCTGCTATGCCGGGCACGCCGCGAAATGGGACAGGGTCGAGATCGATGGCAGCCTTGCGGCGAAGGGCTGCACGGTGATCTACCGGGACGGCGGACGCAAATTGGCGGTGCTGACGATCGGCCGCGACCGCGCCAGCCTCGCCGCCGAAATCGAGCTCGAGAAGATGATCGCGGCCGGAGCCTGACGACCGCCGTTCACCCCGCGACCCGGTCCTCCGGCTTTGCGGCGCCGCCGTCGTGGGGTTACATTGCCGGACGACCCACCGAGGAGACAGGCCATGATGATCGACATGCATGCCCATTGGCGGCCCGCCGAGATCGCCGACGCCCTGCGCGCGCGTACGCGGGAACCGCGCATCCTGCCCAATCAGGACGGTGTCGAGGTGTTGAAATCCGGAAGGATGGGCGAGGAGCCGGTCGCCTCGGCGTTCGACGATGTCGATTTCCATCTTGCGCGGATGGACCGCCAAGGGGTGCAGACGAGCGTGCTGTCCCTCCTCGGCTCGTTTTGTTGGATCGAGTCGCAGCCGCTGGAGGAGTCGGGGCCGCTGTGCCGTACCGTCAATGACGGGCTGTCGGCGATTTGCCGCAAGCATCCCGGCCGCTTCGCCGCCTACGCCGCGCTGCCTCTCAGGGACATTGCCGCCGCTGCCACCGAGTTCGAGCGGGCGCTCGGACTGCCCGGCATGATCGGCGCGCAGGTGCCGGGGAACTACTTCCTGACGCGCAAGGACGCCGAAGCGATGCGGCCGCTGCTCGCCGTCGCAAACCGCCACCGTGCGGCGCTCTTCATCCATAACGGCCCGCGCCCCGGCGACGCTTACCCAAAGGTCTCCGGCGACACCGACAACGCCCGCCGCCGCAACGGCACGCTCGACATGCAGGCGAGCCTGTCCTCGGTCATGGTGACATTGTGTCTGACAGACTGCCTGGCGGACTACCCCGACGCGATGATCCAGGTCCACAATTTGGGCGGCAACATTCCCTACGAGGTCGAGCGCATGGACCACCGCTGCCTGCTCGACACACCGAAGGAGGAGCTGCCGTCGTCGCGCTTCCGTAAGGCTAAGGTGTATGTCGACTGCAACTCGTTTGGCCCGCGGTCGATCGAGACGGCCGTCAGACTGTACGGCGCCGAGCGCATCGTGTGCGGTACCGACGGCACCGAGTTCGGCTGCGACTGGACCCGGAAGGCGCTCGCGGAAGCCGATATCGGCGAGGAAGCGCGCGAGCAGATCCTGCACGGCAATGCCGCCGCGATGCTCGCCCGCGCCAAGACAGCGCAGGGCGCAAGAGCCGCCGCCTAAGCCGACCGTGCCCGGCCGCGACCCGGGGGCGGCATGCTCCGGGTGCGGCCGGTACCCGTCGCGGCGATCGGGACAGGCCCTCGGCAAATGATCAAGACGATAGTGATCGGTGCCGGCGTGATCGGCGCCTCGGTGACGCATCGGCTGGCTCAAGCGGGTGCTGCGGTTACGGTGCTGGAAGCAACCCGCGTCGGCGGCGGCACCTCCGGCATCAGCTTCGCCTGGACCAACGCGCACAGCAAGCCACCAAAGCCCTACCACGATCTGAATGTCGCCGGGATGAAGGCGCATGCCGCACTCGCCGACGAGTTCGGCGCGACACCATGGTGGCACGGCGGCGGCAGTCTCGAATGGGAAACCGAACCCGATCGCGCGGCGCAGGCCGAGAATATCGAGCGGCTGCGGTCCTGGGGCTATGCGGCGGAGTGGATCACCTTGCGCCAGGTGCACGAATTGGAGCCCGACATCGATCCGGCGACGATCGGCGACGCGCCGGTGGCGTTCTTTCCGGACGAGGGCTGGCTCGATCCGGTGGTTTATGCACACGCCATGCTGTCTGCCGCACGGCGTCGCCATGGCGCGCAGGTCGTTTGCGGGGCTCGTGTCGTCGACCTGATCATGGCCGGAGACCGGGTGACCGGCGCCCGCCTCGCCGACGGCACGCAGTACGAGGCCGACATCGTCGTCAACTGCGCCGGCCGTTGGACCAACGAGGCAACCCGCGATGCCGGTCTGCACTTGCCGCTCGCACCGACCGTCGGGTTTCTGGTGTTCACGCCGCCGGTCGCCGCCAGCCTGAGCCGCGTCGTCCGCACCACCCTGATCGACGCGCGCCCCGATGGCGCAGGGCGCCTGGTGCTGCATTGGAACCCGACCGATGCGACCATGAGCTTCGACACGCGGCTCAGCCCGTCGATGCCGGAGGCGCGCGATCTGGCGCGGCGCGCCCGGCAGCTGCTGCCCTCGATCGGCGAGGTCGAACCGGAGGCCGTGCGCATCGCCATCCGGCCGATCCCCGGCGACCATTTCTCTGCCGTCGGACCGATGCCGCGGACTTCGGGATACTATATCGCCGTCACCCACAGCGGGGTCACGATGTCGCCGTTTCTCGGCGCGGTCGTGGCCGACGAGATCATACATGGACGGCAACGGGCCGAGCTTGCCGATTTCCGCCCAGCGCGTTTTTTCAACTGACCCGGCAAGCCACACTGCCGATGCGGCCGCGGG
>Ga0306924_10008730_pt1 | contig 10241 bp, 11 predicted proteins | sample sta12Can44000111_FD_203756 | JGI IMG/M metagenome (GOLD analysis project Ga0306924, IMG submission 203756) | Lab enrichment of tropical soil microbial communities from Luquillo Experimental Forest, Puerto Rico - statanox.12C.anox.44.000.111 (v2)... | ecosystem: Environmental > Terrestrial >...
AGGTGGGCGGCGCCTCCGGCACCGGCGATCAACACCTCGAGTCCGCGCGCGCGGCTGCCGGCGGCGTACTCGAACAGAAGATCAGGCGTGCGGTGCGCCGAGACGACGCGCACCTCGTAGGCGATCGAGAGTTGGTCCAGCTGCTCCGCCGCGGCCCGCATCGTCTCCCAGTCGGACGACGAGCCCATGATGATGCCGACCAGCGCTTTCACGGCGGCATTGTAGCGAACATTGCGCGCAGGGCGCGAAACAGCTCCCGGGATGCGGTGCCGGCTGCACCACCGGTGTGCTCACGCTCCGCGCGCGCGGCGCTGACGCGCCGCCGCCATGCGCTGACATCGATCGCCGGATACCAGTGCGCGAGCTCTTCGAGTGCGGGCTCGCCCTCGGTGATGAGCCGTTCGCGCCAGTTCTCGATGCGCCGGAAGCGCTCGGTCTCGCGTGCATCGCGCTCGCTGCGGGCGGCGAGCGCAGCGCGGATTGGTTCTGGATCCACCTGCCGCATCAGCTTGCCGATGTACTGGCGCTGACGAGCGAGCGCAGCGCGGCTCCTGATGCGGCGTGCCAAGCGCAGCGCCTCGCGCAGAGCCTCCGGCAGCTCGAGGGCGGAGAGCTCCGCGTCGGGAAGTCCCAGCAGGGCTTCCCCCAGGTCCTGGGCGGCGTGGGCGGCGCGCTTGCGGGCGCTCTTGCTCGGACGCTCCGTGCCCCCATCATCCCCGTGTTCGTCGTCCGGTCCGACCGTCACTATGCCTCCCGCGCCGCCCTGCCGGCGCTGCCCCGAGGCAACGTCGCGGCTGCTGCTAGAATTTAAGCTGAAAGATGCACCCGAGCCCAACAACCGATTCAAGCCCGATGCCAGCCCAAGAAAATTCTGCGATCCGCCCGCTCGGCGACGTAGCCACCCTCGCGCTCGAGGAGGCGCGGCGCGCGGGCGCCACGCAGTGCGAGGCGGACGTCTCGGTGAGCCAGGGACTCTCCGTGAGCGTGCGTCTCGGGGAGGTCGACACGGTCGAATATCAGCGCGACCGCGGCCTGGGGGTAACCGTGTATTTCGGCCAGCGCAAAGGCTCGGCGAGCACCGCCGACCTCACGCCCGCGGCGGTGCGTGAAACCGTTGCCAAGGCCTGCGCCATCGCACGCTACACCGCGGAAGATCCGTACGCGGGCCTGGTGGATCCCGAGGCGCTCGCGCGCGAGATCCCCGATCTCGACCTCTACCACACCTGGGAGCTCAGCCCCGAGGCTGCGATCGAGCTCGCGCGCACCTGCGAGGCGCAGGGTCTCGCGGTCGATCCACGCGTCTGCAACTCCGAGGGCGCGGGCGTCGGCAGCCAGCGCCACAGCGGAGTCTACGGCAACTCGCTCGGATTTCTCGCCGGCTACTCCTCTACCAGCCACTCGATCAGCTGCACGCTCATCGCGCAGGCGGGCGATGACATGCAGCGCGACTACTGGTGGAGCGTCGCGCGCGATCCAGCCGAGCTCGAGGCCGCAGCCACCATCGGCCGTGTTGCCGGGGAGCGGGCGCTCGCACGCCTTGGCGCGCAGCGCCTCACGACCCGCCGCGCACCGGTCGCCTACTCTCCCGAGATGGCGCGGGGCCTGTTCCGCCACTTCATCGGCGCCATCAGCGGCCCGAGTCAGTACCGCAAGTCCTCGTTCCTGCTGAATGCTGCCGGCGAGCAGGTTTTTCCACAGTTCATCGCCATGCACGAGCGGCCGCACATCCCGCGAGGGCTCGCGAGCAGCCCCTTCGACCAGGAGGGCGCCGCCACTCACGACCGCGAGCTGGTGCGCGCCGGGGTGCTGGAGGGCTACGTACTCGGCAGCTATTCAGCGCGGCGGCTGGGGCTCAAGACCACGGGCAACGCCGGCGGGGTTCACAACCTGCTGGTCACCACTGCGCAGGGCGGCCTTGACCGGGAGGCGCTGCTCGCACGGCTCGACACGGGACTGCTGGTGACCGAGCTCATGGGGCAGGGCGTGAACGGTGTGACCGGCGACTACTCGCGCGGTGCCAGCGGCTTCTGGGTGGAGAACGGACGTGTGGCCTATCCAGTGCACGAGATCACCATCGCCGGCAACCTCAAGGCCATGTATCGCGACATCGTTGCCCTCGGCAGCGACGTCGACGCGCGTGGCGGCATTCGCACGGGCTCGGTGCTCATCGGCGAGATGACCATCGCGGGCGAATAGCTAGCGCGCGGCGTGCTCGTACGCTTCCTCGTCAACGCGACGAGGACTTTCGCTCCGTGATCAGCGCCGGGCGCGGCACCTCGTCGATGAGGTCGCGCAAGGTCAGCTCTCCGCAGCGGCTGCGGCGCGCTTCCTCCACGCTCGCGAGCACGCGATCGACGGGCGGCACGGGAACGTAGCGCGGCGCCAGGTGCCCGCTGCTCTGGTTGCGGGCGATATCGAGGATCTCGTTGACGCCGATGCCGCCGGTGTCGCGCGCCGGCACCAGCTCGTCGTCGTCGGTCACGATCAGCAGCCCCGCGTGCTCGAGCGCCGTAACCATTTGCGCCACGGCGATACCGGGGAGCCCGAGCTCGTTGGCGAGCCGGTTGACACTCCACAGCCGCCCGCCCGCGACGTGCGTGCGGCCGACGAAGTACATGAGCTTCAGCGCGAGCTGCTCGAGCTCGACGCTCGAGAGCCGCAGCTGCTGGAGCCCGAGGCGCAGGTACGCCGGGTTCTGCACGTAGAACGACAGCTGGGCGCCCGCGAGCAGGATGAGCCAACCAAAATACGTCCACAGCAGTGCCGCCACCACGAAGGCGAACCCTGCATACACAATCGTGAGGCGCGTGGAATAAACCACGAAGGCGGTGAACATCTTGCCGACCGCGGCCCACAGCACTCCGCCCACCAGCGCGCCGGTCAGCGCCGCCCGCCACTGTACCCGGGTGTTGGGAACCAACATGTAGAGCGCGGTGAAGAACGCCGTCACCATGGCGTAGGGCGCGAGTGCGATGCTGGCGCCGCGCAGACGATGCAGCAGCGGCAGGCTTACCACCTCCTGCACCGGCGCGCTGCCGAGCGCCGTATGCGTCAGGCCGAGGAAGCCCACGAGCAGGATCGGTCCAGCGATCAGAAGCGAGGTGTACTCGGCGAGCCGGCGGGCAAAGCTGCGCGGGTGGTCCACGTGCCAGACGAAGTTGAAGCTGTCCTCGACCTTCTTGATGGTGCCCACCAGCGTCCAGGCGAGCAGCGCCAGCCCTACCGAGCCGACGAGGCCGCTGCTCACGTGGCTGGCGAACTGCATCACGCGGTCGGTGAGCTCGGCGGCGGCGGCTTCCCCGACCGGTCGGAAGAACTCGTACACGATCGGCTGGAGATCGCGATGGCCGCCGAAGATCTTGAGGATCGCGAAGCTGAAGGCGAGCAGTGGGATGAACGACAGGAGCGTCGTGTACACGAGTCCCATGGCCCGCAGGTTGATCTCGCCGCGTGACAGGTCGCGCACGACCGCGTACGGGTACTGCAATATTCGCAGCGCCGTTCCGAGCGCGCCGGGCCGCGCCGCAGCGGTGCCGAAGAAGCAGCGGTCGAGGAATGCCCAGATGCGCACCCACATGGCTTAAGGATACAGTGCCGCGGGGTGCGGTGTGACATGACGTCCGCGACGACAGGATTTCCGCAGCGAATCGTATGTCTCACCGAGGAGACGACCGAGACGCTCTATCTGCTCGGCGAAGACTGGCGGATCGTGGGGATCTCCGGCTTCACGGTGCGCCCGCCGCGCGCGCGCCGCGAGAAGCCGCGCGTCTCCGCCTTCCTGAGTGCTCACACCGAGCGCATCCTCGCCCTCAAGCCCGATCTGGTGCTCGGTTTCTCCGACCTGCAGGCTGACATCGCCGCGACGCTGGTGCGCGCCGGGCTCGAGGTACACATCTTCAACCACCGCAGCGTCGCGGACATCCTGCGCATGATCCGCACGCTCGGCGGCATGATCGGCTGTGAGGCTCGGGCGCGTGCGCTCGCCGATGAGCTCGAAGCAGGGCTCAGGGCGGTGGGCGAGCGCGCCGCCGCGCTGCCACGCCGCCCGCGGGTGTACTTCGAGGAGTGGGACGATCCGCTCATCAGCGGCATCGGCTGGGTCTCGGAGCTCATCACCCTCGCTGGCGGCGAGGATTGCTTCCCGGAGCTCGCCCGCGAGCCGCTCGGGCGCAACCGCATCATCGCCGATCCGCTCGAGGTGCCGCGGCGCGCGCCCGACATCGTGCTCGGGTCATGGTGCGGCAAGAAGTTCCGTCCCGAGCGCGTGGCAGCGCGACCGGGCTGGAGCGAGGTGCCGGCGGTGCGCGCAGGCTACCTGCGCGAGATCAAGTCATCGATCATCCTGCAGCCGGGGCCTGCGGCGCTCACCGACGGGGTACGGGCAATCCAGCAGATCATTGAGACGTGGGCGCACAACGGCTGAGCCGCAGCGCCCGCCGGGGCACGCGCCAGAGGTGTTTTGTGCGATGGTTAGGTATCTACCTAACTGTCGCGAGCGACTTCGTGGGGTGGTGCTAGCGAATGCCGCGGCGTGCGCGCACGATCTCCCACGCTTCGATGATCTGCTGCGTGCGCTGCTTGGCGTGCGCCATCATCGACTCCGGCAGGCCATGGGCCTTGAGCTTGTCGGGGTGATGGCGCTGTAACTGCCGGCGGTAAGCCTTTGCGACCTGCTCGTCGCTTGCGCCGGGGGCCGTCTCGAGAACGCGATACGCCTCCTGCAGCTCGCGATCGCGCGCCGCACCGGCCGCGGCGCCCGGCGCGTGCCCCGCCCGAAAGCCGCCGCCGCGCTGGATGCGCAGCACCGTCTCGATGTGCACGAGCTCGAGCGCCGACACGCCGAGGGCAGCCGCGAGCCGGCCCATGAGCGGTCGCACCGCTGCACCGAGGTCGTTGCCCTCGAGCGCCGCACGCACCTGGATCTCGAGGAACACCCTTCCCAAGTCCGGCCGGCCGTGACAGATGCGACCGAGCTGCGCGAGCTCGGCGTCATAGTCGTAGTCGGGCTGCTTGCCGGCAGTGAAGCAGGCGATCGCCTCGCGTACCTGCGCGGCGTCCAGGCGCAGCTCGCGCATCACCGCGCGCGCCGCGGAGATCTCGCGCTCGGACACGCGGCCGTCGGCCTTAGCGAGATAACCCATCACCTGGAAGCTCGCGCGGAAGAACCGCTCGCCGATCGTCGCCAGCTCTGCGGCGGCCGGCGGCTCGTCCGCCTCCCCGCTCGTCTCATCGAACTGGTGACCGAGCAGCACGCCGAATGCCGCGCCGATGGGCCCGAGCACCACTGCCCCGAGCAGCCCGCCGGTGACCTTACCGATCCATTTCATGGCCATGTTGCGGGTGCGGGCTCGCTCGGGTGTCCGGGGCTCAACCGGGCGCTATAGTAGCAAGCGCATGCCAACGCCCACCGTCTACCGTACCGCACTGCGTGGTCTCGAGCGCCTGCACGAGGGCAAGGTGCGCGATATCTATGCGCTCGATGCAGCGACCATGTTGATCGTCACCACCGATCGGCTGTCGGCCTTCGACGTGGTGTTGCCCGATCCCATCCCCGAGAAGGGGCGCGTGCTCAACAGCATCTCCAACTTCTGGTTTGCGCGCACGCAGCACCTGGTACCCAACCACCTCACCGGCCGCGAGCTCGCGAGCGTCATCAGCGATGCGGACGAGCGTGCCCTGCTCGAGGGACGCGCGGTGATCGTGCGACGCCTCAGGGCCCTGCCGATCGAGGCCGTGGTGCGCGGCTATCTGGGCGGCTCCGGCTGGAGGGACTACCAGGCGAGCGGGGCGGTGTGCGGCATCGCGCTGCCGAAGGGATTGCCGCTCGCCGCGCAGCTGCCGCAGCCGCTGTTCACGCCGGCGACCAAGGCGAAATTGGGTGCCCACGACGAGAACATCGCCTTCGGCGAGGTTGCCGCTCTCATCGGGCCGGAGCTCGCCGCCGGCGTGCGCGACGCGGCGCTCGCGCTCTACGCTTTTGCCTCCGAGCACGCCCGCCGCCGCGGCATCATCATCGCCGACACCAAGTTCGAATTCGGTGTCGACGCAGACGGGCGGCTCACGCTGATCGATGAGGTGCTGACACCGGATTCCTCGCGCTTCTGGCCCGCGGACAGCTACCGCGTTGGCATCAGCCCACCGAGCTTCGACAAGCAGTTCGTGCGCGACTACCTCGAAACGCTCCACTGGAACAAACAGCCGCCCGGACCAAGATTGCCGCCGGAAGTCATCGCCCGCACCAGCGAGAAGTACCAGGAGGCGTGGGCACGGCTGACCGGCTGAGCGGCGCTGGCGCAAACCTCACCCCAGCGCTCGTGGCGGCAGCGACAGAGCCTGATCGCGATCGGTTAGACTGTGAGCATGTCCGAGCCCTGGATAGCGCCCTCGATCCTGTCGGCCGATTTCGCGCGCCTCGGGGCTGAGGTCGATGCGGTGCTCGAAGCGGGCGCGGACCTCATTCATTTCGACGTGATGGACAACCATTACGTGCCGAATCTCACCATCGGTCCGTTGGTGTGCGAGGCGTTACGCCGCCACGGCGTCAAGGCACCGATCGACGTGCACCTGATGGTGCGTCCGGTCGATCGTCTCGTGCCGGACTTTGCGGCGGCCGGCGCCACCTACATCACCTTCCACCCGGAAGCCTCGGAGCACATCGATCGGACCATCACGCTGATCCGTGAGCACGGCTGCTGCCCGGGACTCGTGTTCAACCCCGCCACGCCGCTCGACTATCTCGATTACACCCTCGAGCTCATCGACATGGTGCTCATCATGTCGGTGAACCCCGGATTCGCCGGGCAGCAGTTCATCCCGACCAGCCTGCGCAAGCTCGCCGATGCGCGCGCACGCATTGCCGCGGGCGGCCGCGAGGTGCGCCTGGAGGTCGACGGCGGGATCAAGGTCAACAATGTCCGCGCCGCCGCCCAGGCCGGTGCGGACACTTTCGTCGCGGGCTCGGCGATTTTCGGCAGCCGCGACTACGCCCAGACCATCCGCGAATTTCGCGCGCAGATCGACAGCGACGCGCCAGTCAAAGCACGCCGCTGAGTCGGCTCGGAGGGAGTGCGCCGCCACGCCGGACGGCGTAGGTACGCCGGCCCGCGCCTCGCCGGGCGCGGGAGTTATTCGTCCTCGTCGTCCTCGTCGTCTTCGTCGTCCTCGAGCTCGACGGGACTCACGGCACGCGCGGCACCGCCGGCGGCGGGCTTCGCGGGTACGATGACCGGGCGGGTCTTCATCTTCGGACGCGCATTGAAAACGACGATGGTCTTGCCGGTCGCACGCAGCAGCCCCTGCTCCTCGAGCACCTTCAGCACGCGTCCGGCCATTTCGCGCGAGCAGCCCACCAGGCGAGACAGCTCCTGGCGGCTCACCTTGATCTGCATCCCCTCCGGATGGGTCATCGCGTCCGGCTCACCGCACAGATCCATGATGGCGTGCGCCACGCGCCCGGTGACGTCGACGAAGGCCAGATCGCCGAGCTTGCGATTGGTGCGGTCGAGGCGCGTTGCGAGCTGCGTGGCGAGCTCGAACACCAGTCCCGGACTCTCGGCCGCGATCTGGCGGAAGCGCGGATAGGTCATCTCGGCGAGCTCGCACTGGTTGCGGGTACGTACCCAGGCGCTGCGCGTCGGCTGCTCGTAGAACAGGCCCATCTCGCCGAAGAACTGCCCGCGGTTGAGATACGCGAGCACCATCTCGTTGCCTTCTTCGTCCTCGATCATCACCTCCACCGAGCCGCTGATGATGTAGTACAGGACATCGGGCAGGTCGCCCGCGTGGATGACCACGGTCTTGGAGGGTACCGCGCGAATGCGGCAATAACTCAGGAACCGGTTAATCGCGGGAATCTCGCTCAGCGGTTTAATGCTCTCTTCCATACCGGCTCCCCTTGACACACGCTTCTAATATACAACCATCCGGAGTCGTCAGATCCAGTAGGCGCTGCCCGTCATGATGCGAGCGGTGCGGCGCATCAGTGCGCATACCGGAGCCGGTGGACGTACTCCGCCCGCGGCCGCGGCGGCCGCGCCATGCGCAATCTCCTCGCCTCTCATGGCTTCAAGTATGGCACGGCTGCGCGTATCGCCCGCGGGAAGTCGGTCGAGATGCTCATCGAGGTGTCCTTCGACCTGTCGCTCCGTCTCGGCGACGAACCCCAGGCTGGCGCGGTCACCGAGCAGAGCGGCACTCGCGCCGATGAGAAATGAGCCCATATACCAGAGAGGATTGAGCAGACTCGGACGTGCGGCGAGCTCGCTGAGCCGCGTCTCGCACCACGCCAGATGGTCCGACTCCGAGCGCGCCGTCGCCAGCAGCATCGCGCGCGTACTCTCCGAGCGGGCAACGAGCGCCTGGCCGTGGTAGAGGGCCTGCGCGGCGAGCTCTCCGGCATGGTTAACGCGCATGAGCGCAGCACTCGTGCGCCGGTCGGCCTCGGAAAGTGGCTCCGCGGGCTCGGTGTCCACGGTGGGGATGGATCGGGAGGTCCGTGCCGGCGCGAGAACCGCGCGCAGGGCGCGGTCAAGGGCGGCAATACCCGAGTCGAGAAGACGGCCTGGCCCCATACGTTCGGCCACTATTATAGAGGCAATCCCGGCTGCTACCGGCGGGGCAGGGAGGGACGCCTCCCGCGGGGGCCTCGCCTTTGCAATGGCGCACCTGCTTGAGTACACTTCCCCGCCTTTTTTGGCCCGGCCCGCGGGGACCGACCCCCCATTTGGCGCCGGCAAACGCCACGAGTGAGTCTATGAAGACCGTATTCGCCAAGCCCGGCACCGTCCGCGGCGATTGGTTCATCGTCGACGCCAGCGACCAGACGCTTGGTCGCCTCGCTTCGCAGATCGCCCACCGTCTGAAGGGCAAGCACAAGGCCGATTACAGCCCGCACGTCGACATGGGTGATCACATCGTGGTCGTGAACGCGGAGAAGATCCGCGTCACGGGCCGAAAGCTCAGCGACAAGATCTACTATCACCATACCGGCCACATCGGCGGTATCAAGTCGATTGCACTCGAGAAGCTCCTGAGCGAGCACCCCGAGCGGGCGATCGAGTTCGCGGTGAAAGGGATGTTGCCGAAGAACCCGCTCGGCCGGCGCATGTTCAGGAAGCTGCACGTCTTCGCAGGCAGCCAGCATCCCCACCAGGCGCAGCAGCCGAAACCCCTCAAGATTCAATAGGACCGCACGCCATGGCAGCGACCCAGCAGAATCACTACGGCACCGGACGCCGCAAGACGGCCACCGCGCGTGTCTATCTGAAGCCCGGCAGCGGCCGCATCACCGTCAACGATCGCTCGCTCGATGAGTTCTTCGGGCGCGAGACCGGGCGCATGATCGTGCGTCAGCCGCTTGAAGCGGTGAAGCTCGTGAACAAGTTCGACATCGCAGTCACGGTCGGTGGCGGCGGCATCACCGGGCAGGCCGGTGCGATCCGTCACGGCATCACACGCGCCCTCATCGAGTACGACGAGTCGCTGCGCAAGCCCCTGCGCGATGCCGGATTCGTGACCCGTGACGCGCGCGAGGTGGAGCGCAAGAAGGTCGGCCGCCGCAAGGCCCGCCGCGGTACCCAGTACTCGAAGCGTTAGAATAGGGCCGAGGACCGGAGTCGTTCCTCCCGATCGCGCGCCTGGTTCTTGGGGGATCGTCTAGTGGTAGGACAACGGACTCTGACTCCGTTTACCTAGGTTCGAATCCTAGTCCCCCAGCCAATTCAAAGAGGCTCGTCACGTAGACGAGCCTCTTTGTCTTTCCGGGTCCGAGGCACCCTCAACACACCTTTCCCGGGATAGTTAGGCAAACACCTAACTATCTACGAGACCACCTGCAAGGCATCGGCCAGGTCAGGCCCATCAAGCCGCCAGGTTGGCCGAGACGAACTCCCAGTTCACGAGCGGCCAGAAGTTCTTCAGATACGCGGCGCGGTCATTACGGTGGTCGATGTAGTAGGCGTGCTCCCACATGTCGCACGTGAGCAGTGCGACCTGGCCGTCGCGCACGGGCGTGTTGGCGTTGGCGGTCGTGACGATCTTCAGAGCGCCCTTGGTGTCTTTCACCAGCCAGGTCCAGCCCGAGCCAAACAGAGCGCTGGCGGTCTTGTCGAACTGTTTTTGAAATGACTCGAGCCCGCCGAGCTTCTCGAGCGCCTCGGTCAGCTCTTTGCCCGGGCTCTGGCGGCGCGGTGAGAGGCAGGTCCAGAAGAAGGTGTGATTCCACACCTGCGCGGCATTGTTGA
>Ga0306924_10008735_pt1 | contig 10238 bp, 8 predicted proteins | sample sta12Can44000111_FD_203756 | JGI IMG/M metagenome (GOLD analysis project Ga0306924, IMG submission 203756) | Lab enrichment of tropical soil microbial communities from Luquillo Experimental Forest, Puerto Rico - statanox.12C.anox.44.000.111 (v2)... | ecosystem: Environmental > Terrestrial > Soil...
TCAGCGGCAGGGGCTCGGCATAGCCTTCGGGCTGGACTCGGGGGATAGCCCGGACCGGTTCCTGGTCGCCCTCGCCGCGCTCAGCCTGCTGGCGGAGACATCCGAGGAGCGGCCGCTGCTGTGCGTCGTGGACGACGCCCAGTGGCTCGACCAGGCCTCGGCTCAGGTCCTGGGGTTCGTCGGACGCCGCCTGCTGGCGGAGTCGATCGCGCTGGTGTTCGCGGCCCGCACGCGAGCCCTGGAGGCCAGCTCACCTGATCCGCTGGCCGGCCTGCCGGAGCTGGCACTGGGCGGGCTGGATGAACGGTCGGCTCGTGAGCTGCTGGCCACGGTGACCTCCGGTCCGGTGGACGAGAGCGTCCGGGCCCGGATCGTCGCGGAGACCCGGGGCAATCCGCTCGCGCTGCTGGAGCTGGGCCGGGGCCTCGGCGCAGCCGAACTGGCCGGCGGGTTCGCGCTCCCGGACGCCGGAGATCTCCACAGGCGCATCGAGGGCCAGTACATGGAGCGCCTGGGCGAGCTACCCGACGAGGTTCAGCGGCTGGTCCTGCTGGCGGCCGCCGATCCGGTCGGGAACTCGGCTCTGATCCTGCGGGCGACCCAGGTCCTCGGCCTGGACATCAGGGCGGTGAACCGTGCGGCCGACGCGGGCCTGCTGGACTTCGGCGCGAGCGTGCGCTTCCGGCACCCGCTGGTACGTTCCGCGGTGTACCAGGCCGCCGCGCCCGAGGACCGGCGGGCCGTGCACGACGCGCTGGCCACGGTCACCGATCCGGAGGCCGACCCCGACCGCCGGGCGTGGCATCGCGCCCACGCCGCCGCCGGGCCTGACGAGGCGGTGGCCACCGAGCTCATCAATTCGGCCGACCGGGCGCTGCGCCGGGGCGGGGTGGCGGCCTCGGCCGCGTTCTGGGAGCAAGCCGTGGCGCTCACTCCGGACCCGGGCGAGCGCGCCAGGCGGGCCCTGGTGGCGGCCGAGGCAAAGTACGCGGCGGGAGACTTCGAGGCCGCGCAGGCCATGCTGGTCGTGGCCGAGGCCGGACCGCTGGACGAGCTCGGTTACGCGCTCGTCCAGCGGATGCGGGCGCAGATCGCGTTCGCGCTGCGGCGCGGCAGCGACGCGCCGCCGCTGCTGCTCCGGGCCGCGCAGCGGCTGGGGACGCTGGATGCCGAGCTGGCCCGGCAGACCTACCTCGAAGCCCTGGTGGCCGCTATCTACGCCGGCCGGCTCGCCCGCGGGCAGGACGTCACCGAGGTCGCGCGGGCGGCCAGATCGGCGCCTTCGGGGCTTTCCGGGGTCTCCGGGGTCCCGGGGCCGGAGCCGCTGCCGCACTCGCAGTTGCTGCTGCGGGGCCTGGCCGTCCGCCTGACCGACGGGTACGTCGCCGCCGCCCCCTGGCTCAAGGAGGCGCTGCGGAGCTACCTGGCGCAGCCGCAGGAGCTGGACTGGCTGAGCGTCTCGTACAACCTCGTCGCCATGGACCTGTGGGACGACGCAGCCTGGTACGAGCTCGCGATCGGCCAGGTCCGGCGGGCCCGCGCGAACGGTACCCTCAGCTGGCTGCCGTTCGCGCTGGACTACCTGGCCGAGCTCCACATCCAGGCCGGCGAGCTCTCCCAGGCGGCGGCCTTGCTGGCGGAGGGAGAGAGCATCGACCCGGGGACCAGGGCGGCCACCTTGCCCTATGTCTCGCTCATGCTCGCGGCGTGGCGCGGGGACGCACCGACCGCGACCGCGCTGACCGAGGTGATGGTTCTCGGCGCCTCGGCCCGGGGCGAGGGCACCGCCCTGACGTACGCGGAGTACGCCCAGGCGGTGCTCTACAACGGCCGCGGCAACTACGAGCTCGCCGCCGGGGCGGCAAACCGCGCGGTCGCCGCCGACGAGCTGGTCATGTCGCCCTGGGCCCTGTATGAGCTGGCGGAAGCCGAGGCCAGAAGCGGCCAGCGGGAGCGAGCCGCGGCGGCGGCGGAACGGCTGTCGGCGGTCGCCGCGGCGAGCGCGACCGACTGGGCGCGCGGTGCGGCGGCCCGGTCCCGGGCGCTGGTTTCCGACGGGCGCGCCGCCGAAGAGGAGTACCGCGAGGCCATCGAGCTGCTGGGCGGGACCCGGATGGCGGCGCACCTGGCCCGCGCCCGGCTGAGCTACGGCGAATGGCTGCGCCGAGAAAACCGGCGAGTCGATGCCCGCGACCAGCTGCGGCCTGCGTTCGAGGTGTTCGCGTCCATGGGCGCCGAGGCCTTCAGCCGGCGCGCGCGCCGAGAACTGGTGGCGACGGGCGAGAAGGTACGCAAACGCACTGAGGACGCGTACACCAAGCTGACTCCGCAAGAGGAGGAAATCGCCCTGCTGGCGCGGGACGGACGGACCAACTCTGAGATCGGCGCGCAGCTGTTCATCGGCGGGCGCACGGTGGAGTGGCACCTGCGAAAGGTGTTCAGCAAGCTGGACATCAGCTCGCGCCGCGAGCTCGACGAGGCCCTGAAACGCCGTCAGCGCCGTCCGGGCGCACCCGCGGCGCTGAGCTGACGGCCCGGATACCGGTGGCCGCTGGCACCAGGAGGAGGAACCCGGATCATGGATGACGGCTATGACTACGACGTGATCGTGGTGGGGGCGGGGTCGCCGGGCGAGCACTGCGCGGGCGAGCTGGCCGACGGCGGGCTGCGGGTGGCCGTGGTCGAGCGGGAGCTGACCGGAGGCACGCGCCACGATCCGTTCGGTCAAAAAAGAGGAGGATCATGACCCGATCGGGGAAGGTCTCATGACCGCGGTACGTGAACTGGCCGACCGTTTCCATCGACGCTGGCTCGAGAAGAATCCCTTCGCCGCCACGATGTACGGCATCCCCGGGTACGACGATCTGGTCCCGGACGAGAGCGAGGAGGGCGAGCAGGCCTGGCGCGCCGAGGCCGACCGGTTCGGAGCGGAGGCCGACGCGATGGCGGGGCGGCCGCTCACGCCGGCCGATGCCGTCACGCTCGACTGCACGAGGGAAGCGGTCACCCAGGAGCTGGAGAGCATCGACCTGGCGCAGACGGAGTACACCGTCACCGCGATGCAGTTCGCGGGGCCGGCGACCTTGCTGGCGGTGGCGGCCAGGACGGTCCTGATCGACCCGGACGCGGCTGAGGCCTACCTGACCCGGCTGTGGCGCAGCGGAGACTGGCTCGACCAGGGCAGTGAGCGGCTGCGGGCCGGGGCCAGGAAGGGGCGGTTCCCGGTCGCTCCGCTGGTCGAGCAGGCCATCGCCTGGGCCGAGGACGTCCTGGTCGCGCCCGCCCCCGCGCCGATGCTCGCCCCCCAGCCCCCGCCGGGGTGGCCGCGAGCGGCGGCGTGGGAGGAAGAACGCCGGGCGGTCGCCGAGCAGGTGGTACGGCCGGCGCTGGCGCGGTGGGTCGCTACCATCTCCGAGCTGCTCCCGCAGGCACGGCCGTCGGACCGAGCCGGGCTGGTCCACCTGCCCGGCGGCGCGGCCGACTACGCGCGGGCGGTCCGGATCTACACCACGCTGCCGCTGCGCCCCGAAGAGCTGCACCAGACCGGCCTGGATCATGTCGCCGCGCTGGAGGCCCGGGCCGTGGAGCTGGGGGCCGGGCTCGGATTGTCCGGGCTGGACGAGGTGTTCGCCGCCCTGCGGAACTCGGCCGGGCAGATACCGCCGGCCGAGTCCATCCGGGAGGCGGCGGGCGCGGTCAAGCGGGCCGAAGCCCGGGCGGCGGAGTTCTTCCCTGAGCCCCTCCCGCCCCCGTGCGAGGTGACACCCATGCCGGAGGTCGTGGCGGTCAGCGGCACCGCGCCGCACTACACCCCGCCGCGGCTGGACGGCGGCCGTCCCGGGACGTTCTGGTTCAACACCGAGCGGCCCACGGCCGGCACCGGATGGGACCTCGAGGTGGTGGCCTTCCACGAGGCGGTACCCGGGCATCACCTGCAGATGTCCCGGCTACAGCTGCTCGCCGACCTGCCCGCGCTGCAGCGCCAGCGCGGCCTCTCGGTGTTCTCGGAGGGGTGGGGCCTGTACGCTGAGCGGCTTGCCGAGGAAGCCGGGTTGTACGCCGACGAGCGTGGCCTGCTCGGCGCGGTCAGCACGTCGCTGATGCGGGCGGTCCGGCTGGTGGTGGACACCGGCATGCACGCCTTCGGCTGGAGCCGGGAACGGGCCCTGGAGTACATGGCCGCGCACGTCCCGATGCCGCGGGAGTTCCTGGCCGGCGAGATCGACCGGTACGTCGTGATGCCGGGGCAGGCGCTGGCCTATCTCACCGGCCAGCTCGAGATCCTCCGGCTCCGGGAGGAGGCCCGGAGCCGGCTCGGCCCGGCGTTCTCGCTGCCCGCCTTCCACGCCGCCGTGCTGGACCACGGCTCGCTCCCGATGCCGGCCCTGGCCCGGAGCATCGCGGGCTGGCTGGACCGGACCGGCTGACCCGGTGGACGCCGACGTGGCGTCTTCACACCATTTACACACGCACTCCGACAACTGCCCTGACCACGGGCCACTGCTCGCCGGCCTTGCCATTAGCACGATGCCGAGCGTGTACCACGCCGGTGCTGTCCTGGGCCATGACCATCTCGCTGGCATCGCGTCATCCGGTGGCGACTTCAACGTCCTATGGGAACCCGTACTGGTCCTGTTCACCAGCGTGAAGGCCGTGACAGCCCTGGGTCACATCACGACTTTGACGCAGATCAACACGGCACTAGCCGCCGGTCAGATTATGGAGGTCCCGCTGCCGCAGGCAGACTTCCACTGCTCCGTCGTGTCGGCGGCGGCTTATGCGGGCGGGACGCCAGCGCCGACCATCGTCGGCCCTTAGACCCAAGGCGTCGCTGGCCGGGCGGGCGCGATGCGCCCGGCCCGGCCGTGGTACCTGGACGCGATCTACTACGATCCGGTGACCGGCGGGTCGGCGGGCACCGGGGTTCCGCGAGCGTAGACGGCCCGGACGCGGTGCAGCGCGTCCGGATCGGCGATCGGATCGCCGTCGACGGCGAGGACGTCGGCGTCGAATCCGGGCGCGACGCGTCCCTTGCGGTGCGCCAGCCCGCACACGCCGGCCGCCACGGAGGTGATCGTGCGCAGCGCCTCGGCCTGGCCGTAGCCCAGCTGGACCAGCATGGCCGGCGCGTAGCGGACCGCGTCGTGCGGTTTGACCGGCGCGATGCCGGCATCGGTGCCGGCCACCATCAGCGCGCCGGCCTGGTGCAGCCGCCGGGTGTTGGCCATGATGGCGGGAAGGCGGGCGGCTACCTCCGGCGGGGGCGTCCGGCCGGGCACGGGCCTCATGCCGACGGTGGCCCCGACGGCGATCTGCCGGTCCGCGATGAGCCGAATCAGGCCGGCCGGCGCGTCCACGCCGTCTGCGGTCCAGAACGACACGTGTTCCATCCCGTCGACGCCGGCGGCCACCGCGTCGGCGATCGCGCCGACGGCGTGCGCGTGCGCGGTCACCGGCAGCCCGAGGCGGTGCGCCTCGTCGACCGCGGCACGCAACACCTCGGCGGGGAACTGGGCGAGATCCTGGCGGGAGCCGGGGGTGAGGCTGCCGCCGCTGGCCATGATCTTGATGACGTCCACGCCGCGCGCGGCGTGCTCGCGCACCGCGATCACCACTCCCTCGACGGTGGGCTCCGCGGTCCCGCCCAGGTAGTGGCAGTGCCCGGCGGGCGTGGTGATCGGCGGCCCGGCGGCGATGATCGTCGGCAGGCCGGCCTGGCCGCGCAGCCCGAGTGACAGGTAGCCGCGGTCACCCAGATCGCGGACGGTGGTGACGCCGCCCCGCAGCGCGTCCCGCCCGGCGCACTTCATCGCGTCGGCGACCTCGCCGTCCTGGCGGCGGGCCAGGTTGCCGACGGCATCGGCGCTCGTGTCGAAGGCCAGATGGACGTGGGTGTCGACGAGCCCGGGCAGCAGGGTCGCGCCGGACAGGTCGATCACGGTCGCGCCCCGCGGGGGGCTGCCGCCGGAGCTGACGCCGCGGATCGTGCTGCCCTCGATCAGCACCACGGGATCGGAGATCAGCGCGGAACCGGTGCCGTCGAACAGCCACGACGCCTGCAGCGCGGTCAGCCGGCCGGTAGAGGTGGTCATAGCGGCATTCTCCCAGCCGGTCGTTCTCGGGCTGAGGTTCGGCTGGTCCAGGTTCGCGTACATGCGAAGCCTCTTCGGCGAACCCGCTGACCCGGCGCGAACGGGAGATAGCCGGGCTGGTCGCCGGCGGCCTGACCAACCGGGCGATCGCCGACCGGCTGGTCCTGTCGGAGCGGACCGTCGAGGGGCACGTGCGGAGCACCCTGGCCAAGCTGCAGCTGACCAACCGGACCGAGCTCGCGGCCTGGGCGCTGCGGGACACCTGCTCCTGACCTGCCGCGCGGGCTCCTGACCTGCCGCCCGGGCTCCTGACCCGTCGCCTGGTCCGAGCGGCCGGGCCGGCAGTCCGAAGGACCTGCGGCGCGCGAGCGAACTGGAACGGCCGGCCGCGGGAGAGCGAACGTTTACTGAACGTCGCCGGTGGTACCGATGGGTCCGTGGCCGCTACCAGGGGGAATGAGGGGATTTTCGACTTGGCCTTGAGTCACCGCAACCAGGGTGGCTACCTTAGATGCGCGGGCTTGGTATGAGCAAGCTTGGCCCACCACGAGCGGGCTTGGTATGAGCGAGCTTGCCTCCCGGCATCACGAGCGGGTCGGCCCGGGCTTGGTCCAGACGGTCGGCGGCCTCGTGACCCTTGTCCCGCGTGGAGGAGTCATGGCCCCACATGCCTCATCAGCTATGAGAATGTCCCTGGAAACGGGACCCGAGCAGCTTCCGGTCGGTCCTCGCCTGGCGTCGGTGGAACCGCCGGCCCCCGAGGCCCGCGACCGCCTCCGCCCGCTGGAGGTGGCCCAGTGCTCTTTGTGCGGCGCCGCGCGTCCGCTGGGCTTGCTGGTGCCCGACGGCGGCCAGGCGTGCGCTGACATCCGCTGGTACTGCAAGGATTCCAAGTCGTGCACGGAGCGCTGGGTAGCGGCCCGCCCGCCGAGGCGGGCGCACGTCCCGGCGACTCCCGGCACCACCTTGGCGGGCGCCGGGGAACCGGCACGTGACGAAGCGGCGGCAGAGCGGCTGGACGGGCTGGCCGAGGCGGAGCCCGCCATCTGATCCGGCCCGGGGCCACGACGCCCGACCCGCGGCGGCCTACGGGGCGATCAGCGCGTCGGTGAGCGGGTCGACGGCGGCCACCTTGGCCGCCAGTTCGGCGCTCAGGTCGTACCGCGCGGCGAGCGCGGCAGGCCCGTAGTAGGAGACCTTCGTCTGCCCGCCGTCCGCCCAGACCAGCACCTTGAGCGGAAGGTCCAGGGCGGCCATGGGCGCGGCCACCATCACCGGCGTGCCCGCGGCCGGACTGCCGAACAGTACCAGCGTGGTCTCCCGCAGCTGCATTCCGACCTGGCTCGCCTCGGCGCTCTGGTCGATCACGGCGAAGACCTTCAGGCCCTTCGCGGACAGGATGCCCTGCAGGCGCGAGACGGTATCGGCGACCGATCTCGGGCTGACCTTCGTGGTGATCTCCGTTCCGGTCCAGTCGGCCATCGCCGGTCTCCTCCCTTTGTGCCTGGCGCGCCTTCGCTGGTGGCTGCCGCCTGCTGTCAGCATAACGTAGTCACTTATGTCTCTTGAGTAGTTCCGGCCGCCCCCTTGATAGAGGTGGTGCAATCTGGTGCACAACCAGCACCGCTCGCCACCGGCGATCGAGGTTACCGGGCCAGCACCCGGGTGACAGCTGAGCGTGTTCGCCGCTCCCGACAGAAGGTCCGATCGTGTCCTCCACGCCCGCCCGGTACCGTCCGCCGCCGCGGTTGTCACCCAGCCGCCCCGGCGGGGCTTCCCGGCACCGGAAGCCGGCACCGGCCGGGCTCGAATGGCGGGGCAGGCTCATCCGGGTTGCGGCTGTTGTCGTGGCGGGCGCGGCTCTGCTGGTCATCGCGTGGCCTGCCGCGGTCCGCTGGGTGGCCCGAGCACCCAGCCTGGCGTGGGTGGACCAGGCCGATGCGCTCGGCTTGCAGCTCGCGTCCGCGCTGGGCGTGCAGGTCAGCGAGCAGCCCGAGGTGGTCAAGGTCGGTATCGCCGCCGCGCCCGGCTACCGCAACCCGCTGCGTGGCATCAGTGGCCTGGCGCCCGAGCGCATCGACATGGGCGTCGACTTCGCCGGGTCGGGCCCGATCTACGCTCTCGGCGACGCGGTGGTCACCGACGCGACCGGGGCGGCCGGCGGGTGGCCGGGCGGCGGGTGGATCACCTACCAGCTCACCGACGGCCCGGCCGCCGGTTTGATGGTCTACGTGGCCGAAGACGTCACGCCGACCGTCGTGGTCGGCCAGCGCGTGTCGCACTCGACGGTGATCGGCGAGATGTTCAACGGATACGACGGCATCGAGACCGGATGGGCGCAGCCGAGCCAGCTGGGCGCGGACTCGGAGCTTCCGGAAGCGGAGGCTCCGGAGGCCGGCGGGCTTGGCCCGTTCCCGACCATGGTCGGGGTCAACTTCGATGAACTGCTCCAGTCCCTGGGCGTACCAGCCGCGCCCAACTTCGGCCAGCCCGCTTCCGGGTTCCTTCCGGCGATCTACCCGGCGAACGGGCGATAACGCGAGACCCTCGCGGCTGCGCCACCGCCGGCGTGGCTGGCGGCAGCACCCGGCTAGGCCAGTTCGCGCCGTTAACGGCATCTCAAGCCCGGGTGGCTTTTCAGTCCCGGCGGAACTGCAGGACCCTCCAGGGAGGCTGCTGGCCCGTTGTGGTAGCCCCGACGGGGACCTCCCTGGTGAGGGTGTACCCGGCCGGTTCGATGAGTTCCCGGTGTTCCTCCAGGGTGCGCTCCCTGCCGCCGAACAGCACCATCATGAGGATGTCCTGAAGGTGGCCGTTGGCGGGCTCCGGCGCCGAAGGAAGCGCGTATTCGATGACCACAAGCGAACCGCCCGGGCGCGCCGCCCGGGCGCAGTTCCCGGCGATCCGCCGGACGTTCTCGTCATCCCAGTTGTGCATCACCTGGCTGAGCACGTGCAGGTCGCCGTCGGGCACCTCGGCGAGGAAGTTCCCGGCGACAAGCTCCGCACGATCCGCGACCCCGGCGGAGGCCAGATAGCCCGGAGCCGCTGCCAGCGATTCGGCCCGGTCTAGCACCACCCCGGTAGCTCCGGGTACCGCCTTGAGGAACCAGGCCAGCAGCGTCCCCCTGCTCCCGCCCACGTCGACGATGCGCTGGCATGGTGGCGGACGGTAGCCGGCCGCCGTCAGGGCCGCGAGCAGACGTGAGGTCACGTAGCCCATCGCGCGGGAGAACCTGGCGGCGTTGTCAGGATGGCGGCCGAGGTAGTCCCACAACCCGCCGGGAGCCGCCGGGTTGACCCGCCGCCCGCTGCGGACGTGATCAGCCAGCCCGGCCATCGCGTCCCGGATCGGTGCCAGCCAGAACCCGGCCAGGTCCCCTAGGGAACCGTTGCCCGGCCCCAGCCGGTTGCCCGTCTCGGTGAGCGTGAACCGGCCGCTGGGATCGGTGGCCAGCAGGCCCACCGCCATCCCGGCCCGCAGCAGGCGGGCCGTCGCATCCGGGGCCGTCCCGGCCGCCGATGCGACCTCCTCCGCAGTCAGCGCCGTGCCCGCCAGCAGCCCGGGTATGCCCAGCTCCACGATCGCCACCGCGACCGGCGTGTAGGAATAAAGGCCCACGAGCAGGTTCGCTACCTGTCGTCCCGTCGCATCGTCAGCACCATCCGCCATGAAGTCCCACAGGGAAAATGACTCAGGCACGCTACCGTCTCCTTCTCTCTTGGTCAGTGTGTTTTCGGCGTCGGTGTCCACATGGCTAGGTCAAGAGTGCAGCAAGGCCGCCGTGGACGAATCTGGCGAGTGCCCAAGAATCGTCGCCGCCAGTCTTTAGTTATCCGGGTCGGGTTCTTAGCCGTGACCATTCGTGCGCCCGGGCGGCGGGCTTCATCGCCTCGACCGGCCTGCACCCTGCGCTCACCGCGACGCTGTCCCGGCACTATAAAAGCCTTTACTACACCGGGACGCCCGAGCCCGGCGCCGGGGCCGATCAGCACGGCTGACCGGCCTCGATTATCGTGGCCCCCGACGCCACCGGTGGCGGCGGTCAGCGGGCCAGGACGGCGTCCAGCATGGTGGCCCACTGCGCGATGATGCGGTCGCGGCGCCGGGAGTCGTCGGTCAGCGTGCCCGCCAGGCCGAGCCCGC
>Ga0306924_10008736_pt1 | contig 10237 bp, 12 predicted proteins | sample sta12Can44000111_FD_203756 | JGI IMG/M metagenome (GOLD analysis project Ga0306924, IMG submission 203756) | Lab enrichment of tropical soil microbial communities from Luquillo Experimental Forest, Puerto Rico - statanox.12C.anox.44.000.111 (v2)... | ecosystem: Environmental > Terrestrial >...
AGTGCTGCCGAGTCGTGTCTCCGTTCCCTGTCTCAAGACACTCTCTTCCGCTCGTCCCCGCGAAAGCGGGGACCCAGCTCATAGCGCGTCTTCGACGCGCTATGCGCGGGAATGAGCGGAGTTTTGCTGTGCGGTCCGTGATGTCTCACCCAAGCCGAGACATTACCTACCGCCGCGAGCGCCGTTCGTGCTTATGTCACCTGCTCGGGCCGGCGGAATGCCAGCAAGTTGGCGATCATGGTTTGCACCGGCCGGTCGTTCTGATTGAGCGTGGTCATACGCACTCGCACCGTGCCGCGCGTCGGCCGTAATTTGGATTCCTGGACGTCGATGATCTCGCAATGCAGACGCAAGGTATCGCCCGGCCGCACCGGACGCGGCCAGCGCAGCTCGTCGACGCCGCTGCCGATGATGCCTCCCGACAGCGGCAGCGTCTGGATGATGAGCTGCATCGTGAGCGCCGTCGTGTGCCATCCACTGGCGATCAGTTCCTTGAAGAAGGTCGAGGGCGCGACCGTCTCGCTCAAGTGCCAAGGCTGCGGATCGAATTCGCCGCCAAATCGCTTGATCGCATCGGCGTCGACCACGGTGCGCGCGTCCGACGTGAACACTTGCCCGGGAGCGAGGTCCTCGAGATAAGCCTTGTCCACCGCATTCTCCTTCGATGAAGCGCGCGGCGGCAGGGCGAGCGGCCGCGAACGATGCGGTGCCGGCTCCGCGCGGGCGCAACGCCATGAGCGCCGGATTGTTCTCACCCATGTCCATCCGATGCAAGTGCGCGGGAGCAGACGCGGGCTGACGTTCAAGAGCAATTGTGACCTACAGCATGGTGGACTGGATTCCCCGTAGCTATGCGCGGGGCGATCGCAACTCCGGCAGAGTAAGCGCCGCCTCCTCCGACATCGGGTGGCCGGTTCAATGCACCGCCATCGGGCCGGGCGTGATGGTGACTCGGAGCACCTCGGGGACGGTGGGGTAGTGAAAGCCGTCCTTCACCTCGGTGATCGGCCGCACCACGCCATGCTCGGCGGGTCCCGTGTTGGGGCCAGGCTGCAGCGGCCCCTGGTTCGGGCCGAGGCCAGGCTCCTCGTTGACCTCCGTGCCCGCATCCCAGAGCAGAATCTGCGAGGTGACGTCGCCGGCGATTGGCTTGCCGCTGGCGTCGAACAGGGCGATGCCTTCCTCCCGGGGAGCGTAGAACAGGTCGTTGGACTGCACGAACATCGTGGCGATGGTCAGCCGCTCGCCGGGCTTAGCCGTGATCTTGAACTCGAAGTGCTGTCCCGGCCAGATGTCGCCGGCACTGCTGGCCCCAACCGGAGTGTCGGTGGAGCCCACATGGACGATGCCCGGCTGACCCTTCAGGGATTTCTCGAGCGGGCCCGTAGGTCCATCCTCCGCCAGGGCCTCGAGTCCCTTGCCGCGGTCCGGCTCGCCGGACGTGAACAGCGGCGCGCGGTTGGTGTGGATGACGTAGAGCACAGGCGCCACGCCCACGGGTTCTGCCTTCCCGTTGGAAAGCTTCAGGGCATTGGCCGCGGACACGTTCTCGATGCGCACGGTGAACGTCTGGTCGGCCGCCTGGGCCGATACGCCACCGATGGCCAGCAGCAAGGTCGCGAGCACGGATATTCTTTTCGACATGGTAGGCCTCTTTCGCTGAAACTTAAGCATTGAGGCTTGCGCCCGCCTTAAGGGGCGATCATGTCATGGGTTGACGCAGACCGCTCCGGTCTCGGGCAGACGCCTCATTGCGAGCAGCAATAATCGCTAATCTACTGCGACAGCTGTCTTGGGTTCAATTCGTACGTCTTCGGTCGAAGCCAACCTTCGACCGGATCTCACAGTCACAATTGCTAACAACGGAATCTCGAAGGCTTTCCAAACCTGCGGCGCTGATGAGACGGAACTGCCGATTCACGCCGCAGCGTCGGCGTCGGCGACCGGCTCGACGACGAAGCGGTATTTGCATCCGCGCGCGTCGGTCGCCCACCAACCGTCGCGCTCATCGTCACAGCCGTAGTCGCCCGAGAGCCGCGACGCATCGAACTCCGCCATTGCCATGGCGTCTTCGCGCAGCTCGAACAACGGCTGCAGCGGGCAGCGCGCGTTGACCTCGCCGTTGTCGTCGAGCGCGAGCCGGACGATTTGAAACATGTGCGCGATCCTGCGTTGGATGGCGTCTGCGCTACACCCCGTCCGTTGCGGAAATTTGACACTGCCGCGGCGGCCGGCGAACCGTTATGATCCATCTGACAAAGGGCGTCGGTGCGCGCCTTGTCATCCAAGCTTCATATCGCTTGCGCTATCTGACAATCGTTAACAAAGCATGGCTTTTGACTGGAACTTTCCTTCGAGAGCGATGAGCGAGCACGAAAAATTTGCGGTGCCGCACGAGATCGACGAGATTCTCGATCGCCTTCCGCCGCAGGTGACGCTCCACGTGCCCGACCACATTCTCTCGCTCTGGTTCCCGCCGGGGCCGTCGAACGGCGTCATGCAAGGACACCCGCTCGCGCGCGCGCTCAGCTACGCCAAAAGTTGCGCCTGCAGCTTCGCGTATCATGGCGACGTCGGTGAAGGCGTCTTCTCCAAGGCGATACCGCCGGAAGAGTCACGCGGGTAAAGGCGCGGAGCACGTTCTCCTCCACCGCCGAAGTCAAACCAGGGTTCTGCGGATGCGAGCGCTGAGAAGGTCGATCGCGACCACGGTGACAACGACGATGATGATTTGAGCCGCGGTCTCGGCGTACTGGAAGCTGCGGATGCTCTCGTACAGCGTCTGACCGATCCCGCCGGCGCCGACGATGCCGAGCGTCGTCGCCGAACGGACATTGGTCTCGAGCCGGTAAAGCGTCAGCGAGCTCCAGAGCGGCAGCACCTGGGGCACGACGCCGAACACTACCTCTTGCACGCGGCGTGCGCCGGTCGCTCGGATGCCTTCGACCGGTCGTGGATCGATGGCCTCGACCGCCTCGGAAAACAGCTTCGAGAACACCCCGAGATTGTGAACAAAGATCGCCATGACGCCGGCGAAGGGGCCGAGGCCAACGGCCACCACGAACATCAGCGCGAAGACGATCTCGTTGATGGCCCGGCAGGCGTCCATCAGGCGGCGGACCGGTTGCACGATCCATTGCGGGCAAACGTTGGCTGCGCTCAGGATCGAGAATGGAATGCCGAACACGACCGCGAGGGCGGTGCCCCAGAGCGCGATCTGCACCGTCACGACCATGTCGGTGAGGTACTGGTCCCAGTCGTGGAAATTCGGCTTGAGAAACGCGGCGCCGAACTGCGCCATGTTGCGCCAGTCCGTGAACAGCGCGACCACGCGATACATTTCCGCCGGCGCCCACGCCCACGCCAGCAACGCGAAGATCGCGGCCCAGGCGAGCCAACCGCGAATGCGGCGCCCGAGCGGATGCGAAGGAACGGCGATCACGGCAGGGTCGCCAACGGCGTGCGCGGGCGTCGCGGTCACAGCCGATCCTGCACGCTCCAATCCCGCTTGATCGGGAACTTGCAACATCGCATCTGCCCGACGGGGGCTTAGCCCTGGCGCGCGGGAGGCGCCGGGCGTGCGCCCGGCGCTTGCCTGGCCGCGCTCATGTCAGTGGGTATTCGCGGCGCCGGCGGCAAACTCGGCGATCATCTTCTTGAGCTCGTCTTGCCGCCCGGCCTTGTCGGCCTCGAGGAATGCCGCCGCCCGCCGGTGGAACTCGTCGGTCTCGGCTTTCTTCTGCATCTCCTCGAGCTTGGCGACCTCGGCGCGGATGGCTCCAACCTGACTGCTCTTCTCGTCCGCCGAGAGCTTGTCGTCGCCCTGAACGCGCATCAGGGTCTTGTTGGCTTCGAGCACCCGGATTGGAATCAGCTGATTGTCGGAGGAAGGTTGGAACGTGGACCAGACGAGGTCGGCCAGAATGGCTTTGGCTGCTGCGATCTCGTCAGCCGAGCCGATGCGGCCGTAGCTCATCAGGAAGGTGTAAAGTTTCGTCTTGACGGCCGGATCGAGGTCCTTGCGCCACACGATTGGATCGAGCGGGATGAGCGGTGACGTCCAGATGATCTTGATCTGCTTGCGTGCGTCCGGCGCCGTGACCTCCACGCGCTGCAGGTTCTCGCTGTTGTTGGTCGCGACGGCGACCTGCTTGTTCGCGACCGCCATGGCATTGGCCTGGTGATTGGCGTTGCGCACGGTCTTGAAGCAGGTCTTCGGGTCGATATTTCGCGCGGCGAAGATGTAGGCCGTCGGCACCAAAAAGCCGGACGTCGAGTTCGGATCGCCGATGCCGAAGTCGAGCGACTTGTCGCACTTGAGGATGTCCTCGAGCTTCGCGAAGGGACTGTCCTTGTGCACGATGATGTGGGAGTAATAACCGTCGTTTCCGTCGCGGGCGACGATGCGCGCGAACACCTCGCCGCCGGCGCGGTCGACCGCCTCCATCCCCGACTTGTTTCCATACCAGGCGATCTGGACCTTGTTGAAGCGCATCCCTTCGATGACGCCGGCATAATCGGTGGCGTAGACTCCGTTCACCTTGAAGCCGGTGGCTTTCGACATTGCCTGCAGGAACGGCTCCCAATTCTTCTTCTGGTTGATCGAGGCCTCGGTCGGGATCACCCCGAAATTGATTTCCGCGGGCGTCTGCGCGCCGGCCGGAAGCGCCGATGCACCGATCGTCAGGGCGGCCGCCGCGCATGTCAAAAAAGCTCGCATCATGAGAGTTCTCCTATGGTGATGTCCGGTTGGAGCGGGGAAGGGTTCCCCAATGCTGTTACGCGCTCAGGCGATCCGCCGATCCGGTTTGAGCGACATGGCCCGCAACCGACCTTTCCTTTGACGCTACGCGCAGCTTGGCCGGTTCGCTCTCATGCCGATCCCGAGCAAGGCCCGGCCGATCGAAACTCGGCGGAAAAAACTCGCTGCATTCCGCGCCGTAGATGTGGCTCAACAGCGCCGGCGTGAGTTGGTCGCAGGGTCCGTCGTAAACGATCTTGCCCGCTTTCAGCGCGATCGCGCGCGGGCAGTAGGTCAGCGCGTACTCGACCTGATGCAGCGAGACGAGGATGGTGATCCCGTCCTTGCGGTTCATGTCGGCAAGAATGTCCATGACCCGACGCGCGGAGGCGGGGTCGAGCGAAGCGATCGGCTCGTCCGCGATCAGAAGCTCGGCACCCTGCACCAGCGTGCGGGCGATGGCGGCGCGTTGCTGCTGGCCGCCGGAGAGTTCCGAGCCGCGCTTGAGGGCATGCTCGGTCATGCCGACGCGAGCGAGCGCGTGCATCGCTGCGCGTTTTTCGTCCAGGGTGAAATTGCTGAGCGTTCCCCGCAGGAACGGCATGCGGCCGAGCAGCCCGAGGCAGACGTTGGTGAGGACCGACAGTCTCGGCACCAGATTGAATTGCTGGAAGATGACGCCGACCCGAACCCGCAATTCCTTGGCGCCGCGCGCGATGCGGCCGTCGCGCTGTATCGGCCGGCCGAATATGGCGATGGTGCCGGCGCGCGCTTGCGCGGCGGGTGTCTTGTCGACGGCGACCAAGCCCGCCAGCGCGCGAATGAGCGTCGATTTGCCGGAGCCGGATGCTCCGATGAGCGCCACCATCTCGCGGCAATCGACCGAGAAGCTCACGTCGTCGAGCACGCGCGTGCCGCGCTCGAACGATTTCGAGACCCGCCGCACATCGATGATGGCTTCGTTTGCCACGCCAAGCTCCTGCATTTTTAGCCTTTTTCCGGCAATTTGGGCCTAGCAGCCGCATGTGACAGCGGGATGAAATGACAACGGGAACAAAGGGGTTATCGCGGGTTTTGCACCGCGATGACGCGGCGGTTCACCGATGCGGTAAGAGCCTACTGACCCGAGCGCACGGCGGTCAGCGCCGCCTGACCGACGACCCGGAACGGCGTCGACCGCGCGTCCTGGCGCACCAGAGCGAGTTGCGTGATCGGCAGCGAATGGCCGCCGTCGATGTCGTTGAAGCGCGCCTGCAACAACGCCAGGATTGAGGCACGACGCTCGGCGTCGATCGGACCCGTCAAGGTCAAGTGGAAGCGAAAGTCTTCGAACACGTAAGGGTAGCCCCAGCGATCGAGATTCTCGATCTGACGTTCGCTCAGATCGGCGCCCAGTCGTTGCTCCCTTTCGTGCGAGGTCAGCGGACCGCGAAATCGGTCGAATGCCATCACGCCGTCGGCGGCCAGCCGATCGAGCGCCAGGCTCGGCGCGGCCGCAACCACGGCAATGAATTGCGCGAGCGGCCGGATGGTCGGTTCGATCGCCGGCAGCGTTCGCGGGATGGCGGCAAATCGTTCGAGTTCCGCCGTCAAATCCGCTTCGGTGAACGGCGGCAACAGATGAAACGGCGCCTTCAGCGTCGCGTGAAAACCGTATCTGCGCGGCTCGCGCGTGAGCTGCGCCCATTCGGACGCGGTCAGCGCGATGCCTTGCGGATGGTGGAGACTTTCACCGGTGTAGCAGTCATAGCCAAGGACGCCGGCGCCGAAGCGATAGAGATCGGAAGCGGCGGGGGGCACGAAATAGATCGCGTATCTTCGCTCGTCCATGGACGCCTTAGATCGTTCGCGGGACCGGCCACGCGCTCACCGCGCGGCGACGATGATGTCCGCTCGCGCGAGATGCACGACCCGGCCGGCCACGATGGCGGCGACGACGCGCGGCTGCTGCCCGTCGGCCGACGGATCGACGATGATCAAGTCTGCGCGCTGGCCGAGTGCGATCTGCCCGCGATCGTTGAGCTTCACGGCGTTGGCGGGCGTTTGCGACACCAACGCCCAGGCTTGCCCGAACGGCAGGGTGCCGCGCGTCGCGAGCGCAAACGCCGCGAGCAGCGGCGCCGGGTAGTAGTAGTCGGAAGCCAGCACCGAGCAGAGTCCCCGCCCGATCATCTCGGTCGCGTCGATCCATCCGGTGTGGCTTCCTCCGCGAACGACGTTGGGGGCGCCGAGCACGATATCGTCGCCATGGGATGCGGCGTCCTCGGCGGTCTCGACCGTGGTCGGGAATTCCGCCAGGCGGCACCCGAGCGCGCGAAACCATCGCCGCTGTTCGGGACTGGCGTCGTCGTGCGACAGCAACGGAACGCCGCTTGCGTTGGCGGCGGCGGCGAGCCGCTCGATCGAAGCGGGGACCTCATCGGCCCTGCGTTTGGTGCGCTCCACCACCGCCAGGAAGCGCTCGCGTGTGGCGCCGGAGCGCTGGGCCATTTGCGCGAGGAGCCGTTGCGCGCGGCTCGATGCATCCACCGTGTGGGTCATGTGATCATTGAAGGCGATCGCGTCGATCCGGCGCCTGGCGAGCCACGTCATGATCTCGGCCTCGGCATCGAGATTGTAGGTCTCGTGACGAAGGTGGTAGCGGGTGTCGGCGCCGAGCCGCGGCCGCAAGCGCTCGATGCCGTCGAGAATCGCGCGCGCATTCTCGGCCCCGCGCAGGCCGCCTTCCCACGACCACGTTACGCCGTGAAAGACGGTCGTGATGCCGTTGGCGACGGCTTGCCGATCGCTTTCGAGCAGCGCAACGTCGATCGGAAATCCCACGCCCGGCCGCGGCATCATCTGTCGCTCGAAGGCATCGCCGTGGACGTCGACGATCCCGGGAAGAACCAGAAGGCCGCGGGCGTCGATCGCCCGCTCGGCGTTCGCTTGCGCGCCGACGCCGGTGATGATCCCGCCCTCGCAATCGAGATCGACGCTGGTCTCCTCGAGAGAGCCCCCGACGAGCGCGCGACCTCCTTCGATGCGCATGCGCATGACTGATGCGACCTTACGAGCGAGCGGCCTGCTCGCTTCGATCCCTCGGCTGACGCGTCTTCGGCCGCGACATCTGCGATGCATCCCGCTGCGGTTGATACGCCTTCGACCCGCCCTGGACCGCCGTCAGCTCGTATTTTTCAAGGAAGGCCTCGATCGACAACTGCCGGAAATCCGGCAACGCCGCCCGCAATCGGTCGTGATCCCAGTCCCACCACGCGAGCCGGTGCAGCCGCTGTGCGAGGGCAGCCGAAAAGCGCTGCCGAATGACGCGCGCCGGGTTGCCGGCGACGATCGCATAGGGATCGACGTCCTTGGTCACGACGGCGCCGGCCGCGACCACCGCGCCCGTGCCGATGGTGCGGCCCGCAAGGATGATCGCGCCATGCCCGATCCAGACGTCGTGCCCGACGACGACAAGAGACGCGCGGCGCCACGCGAAAAATTCCTCTTCATCCCGCTCGCCGGGGAAATAGGCGCTGGCGCGATAGGTGATGTGCGACTGCGTCGCCCGGCCCATCGGATGGTTGCCGGGATTGATCCGCGTCATGGCCGCGATCGAGCAGAACTTGCCGACCGTGGTGTAGGCGGCCTCGCTGTCATTGACGATGTAGGAGTAATCGCCCAAGGCGACTTCGAGCAGCCTCGTTCGCGCGCCGACTTCGGTGTAGGCGCCGAGCCTGCTGTCGCGCACCTCGGCCGTCGGATGGATCAAGGGTGTGGTGGAGAGCGTTTTGATGGACATGGCGCGACAAAGGCCGGCAGGGGAGCTCACGTTTCCCGCCGGTCTGTGACAGTCCGATGACATGCGGGTGCGGCTGTGAGCAACCGTATCAGGTCTCGATCACGAGCTCGATGCGGTCGGCGGCGAGGCGGGCGCGCGTCGTCAGGATCGGCCGTTCGTCCGCCGTGACGTCCGTGCTGTCGACCACGATCAGGGGACGGCCCGGCGCAAGGCGCAGCCGCGCGGCATCCGCGGCGTCGGCGATGGCCGCCGAAATCCGCGTGCTCTGGCGGCGAAAGTCGTCGATCCCGAGTTGCGCCAGCGTGCGCGTGAGCGAGCGAGTGTCGCGGTAGATGCGGCCGGCGTCCGGGGCGCGATCGGCCGGCAGCCACGTGGTTGCGGCGGAGACGGGCACGCGATCGACGCTGCGCAAAATGTCGAGGCGGATGACCGCCGTCCGCGGCGCGACGGCGAGCCGTCGGGCGACGTCGGGTTCCGCTTCCTCGATCACGCTCGCGAGGAGCCGGCCTCCCGGCTCGCGTCCGGCGGCGCCGACAATCTCGGAGAAGCGCGTGCGCGAGTGGATCGGGTAGCGCAGCCGCCGGGTTTCCACATAGGTGCCGCTGCCGCGCTCGGCCCGCACGAAGCCGCGATCGGCGAGCGCCGCGATGGCGCGGCGGACGGTGTGCCGATTCACGCCGAGCCGTTGCGCGATCTCGATCTCGCCGGGCAGTCGTGTGTCGACGGGATAGCGGCCGTCCGCGATCGCATGCTCGAGGTGATCGGCCACCCGCCGCCACAGCGCGACGCCGGCGATCTCGGCGCTCGGCAGCGCGTGAGCGGCACGTTTCATCACGCCAGCTTTCATGGGCGTCGTCACATCGGCGTCATCAAGGGTTCACGCGTTGACGTTACCAAAGTTGTCTATTAACATAGACATCTTGGCCATGGCAACTGCGCTTTCCATGAATGCTTCGGAACTCTCGGCCGCGCACGGGCCCGCGCCGGCGACGGCGGCGCGTCGCGGCGCCATGGCGGTGTTGGCGCAAGCCCACGCCGAGGAAATCGAGCAAGGACTTCGCGCGGTGCTGGATCCCGTCGACTACGTGGAGCTGCGCTCTCCTGAAACCGGACTGGTCATGTTGCGCGGGCGAATCGGCGGCGACGGCGCCGCCTTCAATCTCGGGGAAGCGAGCGTGACGCGCGCGGCGGTGCAAATCGCGTCGGGCGAGGTGGGCATCGCCTACATCCTCGGGCGCGATCAGAAAAAGGCGCGCCTCTCCGCCGTCTGCGACGCGCTCTGGCAAAGCAAGACGTATCGCGACGCCGTCGAGCGGCGCGTGCTCGCGCCCATACGAAGGCGCCTCGACGCCGAGCGCGACCGCGCGCGTGCCCAAACCGCGGCCACGCGCGTCGATTTCTTCACCTTGGTGCGCGGTGAGGATTGAGCGTATGCCGGCAGCCGCTTTCCCCGCGCCGGTGCTCGCGAGCCAAGCCGCCTTCCGCGCGCTCATGGACGCGGTTGCGCGGCCGGGGACGGTCAAGCCGCTGCCTCCCGCCGCCGCCGCTCCGTCGCCGCTGAGCGCGACGGCCGCCGCCGTCGCACTCACGGTGCTCGACTATGAAACGCCGGTGTGGCTCGACGCGCCGCTCGCGCGCTCCCCGCAGGTCGCCGATTGGATCCGCTTGCACACCGGCGCACGCGTCACCTCCGATCCGCGGCAGGCCGCGTTCGC
>Ga0306924_10008740_pt1 | contig 10237 bp, 10 predicted proteins | sample sta12Can44000111_FD_203756 | JGI IMG/M metagenome (GOLD analysis project Ga0306924, IMG submission 203756) | Lab enrichment of tropical soil microbial communities from Luquillo Experimental Forest, Puerto Rico - statanox.12C.anox.44.000.111 (v2)... | ecosystem: Environmental > Terrestrial >...
GCCCGCCAGTGCGCCGAACGGAACCTCGCCCGCTGCGCCGCGGCGGCGCCGCACACCGCGGGCCGGGTCACGCTGCACGACGGTGACTTCGCCAGCGCGCTGCCGGACCTCGGCGGGGCGGTCGACCTGGTGATCAGCAACCCGCCCTACATCCCGGTCGGGTCGTGGGTGCCGCCCGAGGTCGGCGAGTACGACCCGGCCACGGCGCTGTGGGGCGGCGCGGACGGGCTGGACTCGATCCGGGTGATCGAGCGCGCGGCCCGGCGGCTGCTGCGCGGCGGCGGCCTGGTCGCCGTGGAGCACGGCGCGCCGCAGGGCGCGGCGGTCTACTGGGTCTTCAGCGAGGAACGGGGCTGGAGCGGCACCCGCAACCACTCCGATCTGGCCGGCCGGGACCGCTTCGTCACGGCGTCGTGGAAGGATAACTGACCGTGAGCACGACGTTTGACTGCGCGGACCCGGACAGCCGCGCCGAGGGACTCAAGGCCGCGGCGACGGCCCTGCGTACCGGCGAGCTGGTGGTGCTGCCGACCGACACCGTGTACGGGATCGGGGCCGACGCGTTCTACCCGTCGGCGGTCATGGCCCTGCTGGCGGCCAAGGGCCGGGCCCGGGACATGCCCCCGCCGGTGCTCGTCGGCACCGTGCGCGCGGCCTCGGCGCTGATCGAGGACCTCGGGCCGTACGGCCAGGACCTGATCGACGAGTTCTGGCCGGGCGGGCTGACCATCGTGTGCCGCGCGAACCGGTCGCTGAACTGGGACCTGGGCGACACGCGCGGGACCGTCGCGGTCCGCATGCCGCTGCACCCGGTGGCCCTGGAGCTGCTCAAGGAGACCGGCCCGCTGGCAGTCAGCAGCGCCAACCGCACCGGCGAGCCGGCCGCGACGACCGCGGCCGCGGCGCAGGAGCAGCTCCGCGAGGACGTCTCGGTCTACCTGGACGGCGGGCCGTGCACGGCGGACGTCCCGTCCACGATCGTGGATCTCACCGGGGAAGTGCCCCGGCTGCTGCGGGCCGGCGCGGTCTCCGTCGGGCGGCTGCGCGAGGTGGCGGCCCTGTCCACCGGCGGGGACGCCGCGCCAGGCGCGTGACGGAGCGGCCCGGCCGACGGTGGGAGTCCGGTATATAAGGAATCCCCGCCCAGGCGGGGCTAACGGCGTGTCTGCGATCTGTGACCGATGATTCGCCGGCCAGGGTGCCTGGCGATCACCCCCGCCGCCGGGGTGTGCTCTACAGTTGTCGTAATGCGTAGATCCAGTCCGGACCGGGTAGGCCGCCGTGTCTGAGTACGTGCTGACCTTGCTGGTTACCGCGGCCGTCACCTACCTGCTGACGCCGCTGGTGCGCCGCGGGGCGATCGCGGTGGGGGCGATGCACGAGGCCCGTGACCGGGACGTGCACGTGGTGCCGATCCCCCTCCTGGGCGGGCTGGCCATTTTCGGCGGCCTGGCCGTGGGCCTCATGGTGGCCGACGAGCTGAGCCCGCTGCGCACCGCGCTGGTCGGCAACCGGACGGCCGCCGGGCTGCTGCTGGCCGGCGGGCTCATCGTGGTGGTGGGCGTCATCGACGACCGCTGGGGGCTGAGCCCGATCAGCAAGCTGGCCGGCCAGGCGGCGGCTGGCGGGATCCTGGTCTGGAGCGGCGCCCAGCTGGGCTGGCTGCCGCTGCCGGGCAACGGCACGCTGATTCTCTCGTCGAACCAGTCGACCGCGCTGACGATCTTCTTCGTGGTGGCGACCATCAACGCGGTCAACTTCATCGACGGGCTCGACGGCCTTGCGGCCGGGATCGTCTGCATCGCGGCCGTCGCGTTCTTCGCCTACTACTACCGGCTGACCCAGGTCTACACCCTGCCCGAGCAGGCCGGCCCGGCCCTCGCCTCCGCGATCCTGGCCGGAGCGTGCCTGGGCTTCCTGCCGCACAACTTCTACCCGGCGCGGATCTTCATGGGCGACACCGGGTCGATGCTGCTCGGGCTGCTGCTGGCCTACGTCCCGATCTCGAGCATCGCGTCCCTCGGCTACGCCGACACCCTGCGCACGGCGGTGAACCGGTTTCCCGAGATCCTGCCGCTGCTGCTGCCCGTGACGATCCTGGTGATCCCCTACGCGGACCTGCTGCTCGCCGTGGTGCGGCGGACCAGGGCCGGCCTGTCGCCGCTGGCCCCCGACCGCAAGCACCTGCATCACCGGCTGCTCGACATCGGCCACTCGCACCGCTCCAGCGTGCTGATCATGTACTTGTGGGCCGCGCTATTCGCCGGCGGCATCGTCTGGCTCTCCATCGCCAAGACCCCACTGTCCTTGCTCGCCGTGACGACGCTGGCGGCCATGCTCGCGCTGCTGATGATGTCGATGCCGCGGCTGCGCTGGTGGAAGCGGGGCCGCCGCGCCCGGCCCGCGACGGCGGGGCCTGCTCCCGCCCTGGCCGATCCCGCTCCGGCCGTTCCTGCCCCGATGGCTCCCGCCCCGGCCGCTCCTGTCCTGTCCGCGCCGCCCGCCGTCGCGCCGGCCCGGCCCCCGGGGGCCGGGGCGCAGCACCCGGAGCCCCGTAACCCCGTCCGGGCCCGCCCGCCCGGGGTTGCTGCGCGCCCGCGCTGACCGGTGCGGAACCCCATCACCAGCGCCGTGAGCTGCTCTTATCACGTTGGGTGACCCCGGTGAAAGCGGCCCGGGGAGCTTGTGATATCTTTCACAAGCACCCACTTGAAGGTGAACGGGAGGTCCGTGATACGTTTCGCTCACCTGGCGACGCATCCGCGCCGCCGCTTCGGTGTCGCGGGAAAGTGCCACCGGGGCATCAATGGGTCCGCAGGGGTCAGGAAGTTTTGGTCTAGCTCTCCCGGAGCCCGATAGATGGCAGCGAACTACGCCCGGATCGCTTGGCGATCGGCTGCGGTGGCAGCCGTCGCCGCAGTGATCATGGCCGTGCTCGCCACCGTGCTCGGCGGCAGCAAGGGGCTGATCGGCGCCCTGCTTGGGGTGGCCGTGGTCGCGCTCTTCTTCGGCATCAGCGTGGTCGTGGTGAGCCGCGCGGCCCGGGTGAGCCCCCAGGCCATGATGATGGCCGCGATCGTCACCTACCTCGTCAAGATCGTGCTCCTGATCGTCTTCGTCGGGCAGTTCCAGGACACCACTGCGTTCAGCCCGAAAGCGTTCGGCCTGACCGCGCTCGCCTGCATCCTCGCCTATACCGGGGCGCAGGTGATCTGGTCCATGCGGCTGAACACCCCGTACGTCGAGCCGGACCGGGAACGGTGACCCGTGCGGCACCCCCAGGATCTGGACGGCGCACGCCAGCCCACGGCGAGGGCTGCCCGGACCCGGCCGCGGGCGGGCCGCCATGACCACTTCCGGGACAGGCCGCGGGAGCAAGCACGACCCGGACCCGGGCATGCCCCGAGAGGGCACCGGCTGGGCGGTCGTCAGCTACCTGATCGGGGGCATGGTGCTCTACGGCGGCATCGGCTGGCTGATCGGCCGGTGGACCCACATCGACGCGCTGTTCCCCATCGGGCTGCTGCTCGGCATCGGGCTATCGCTCGCGCTGGTCATCTTCCGTTTCACGCGCTTCACGCGCCCCTGACGGCCCACCCACCCCAGACGGCCCGCCCGTCCGTGATGGCCTGCCTGCCACCGACGGCTAGCGCGGCCGAAGGAGCACACAGTGAGTGACCTCGGCGTCGTGATGACGGCCAGCGGCTGCCACTTCCAGTCCCACCCGTCATGCGGCTACCCCGCCCCGGGGATCGAGAACTTCTACTTCAAGCCGATCTTCACGATCGGCGGCTTCGAGTTCACCAAGCCGATCCTGCTCATGGTGCTCGCCGCGGTCATCGTGCTGCTGGTCTTCTGGCTGGCGTTCCGCAAGCCGAAGATGGTGCCGCGCGGCATCCAGAACATCGGCGAGATGGGCGTCCTGCTCGTCCGCGACCAGATCCTGCGACCGCAACTGGGCAGCCGGGGCGACCGGTACCTGCCGTTCCTGGTGTCGCTGTTCTTCTTCATCTGGCTGATGAACCTCTGGGAGCTCATCCCGGTGGCCCAGTTCCCCGCCACGTCGAAATTCGCGTTCCCCGTGGCCCTGACGCTGATCGTCTGGGTGACCTACATCGTCATCGGCATCCGGCACCAGGGCCCGCTCGGCTACTTCAAGAACATGGCGGTTCCTCCGGGCGCCCCGTGGTGGATCCTGCCGCTGCTCGCCCCCATCGAGCTGCTGTCCAACATCCTGGTGCGGCCGTTCACGCTCGCGATCCGGCTGTTCGCCAACATGCTGTCCGGGCACCTGCTGCTGCTGGTGTTCTCGGTCGCCTCCTGGTACCTGTTCAGCGCGACGATCGGCCTGCTGTTCGCCGCGGTGTCGTTCGTCGTCTTCCTGCTGGTGTTCGTGCTCGAGGTGCTGATCACGCTGCTGCAGGCCTTCATCTTCGCCACGCTGACCGCCTTCTACATATCGGATGCGCTGATACCAGCGCACTGAGCAACCGATGAGCTAGACCCGGCGCACCGTGGCGCCGGGCCGGAGAAAAGGAAACCGACACATGCCGCTGATGATGGTGCACCACCTGCTGTACGTCGCCGCAGGCACCGAGCAGACGATCAAGATCGTCGGCCTCGGGAAGCTCGTCTACGGCCTCGCGGCCATCGGCCCCGGCATCGGCATCGGCCTGGTGTTCGGGCACGCGATCGAGGCCATGGCCCGCCAGCCCGAAGCGTCCGGCCGGATCACCACCTACATGTGGATCGGCTTCGCGCTGACCGAGGCGCTGGCGCTGATCGGCATCGCCGTTCCGTTCTTCATCACCTCGTAGCGAAATCCGAAAGGCTAACCCGCCATGCTTCACCTGGCGCAGAGCGGGACAGAAAACCCGCTGGTCCCGAACCTGACCGAGCTGATCACGGGCCTGATCGCGTTCGCCATCGTGTTCGGCCTGCTGGCCAAGCTGCTGCTGCCGAGGATCCAGAAGATCCTCGAGGAGCGCACCGACGCGATCGAGGGCGGCCTCAAGCGGGCCGAGGAGGCCCAGGCCGAGGCCGCCGAGGTGCTCAAGCAGTACCAGGCTCAGCTGGCCGACGCCCGGCGCGAGGCCTCGCGGATCCGCGAGGACGCCAAGGAACAGGGCGCCCGCATCATCGCCGAGATGCGCGAGCAGGGCCAGGCCGAGTACGCCCGGCTGACGGCGGCCGCGCAGGCGCAGACCGAGTCCGACCGGCAGCAGGCGCTGACCTCGCTGCGCGCCGAGATCGGGGCTCTCTCCGTGCAGCTGGCCAGCAAGGTCGTCGGCGAATCGCTGGAAGACGAGGCCCGGCAGCGCCGGACCGTGGACAGGTTCCTGGAGCAGCTCGAGGAGCAGCCGGGGACCGCCGGAGTCAGGACCAGCGGATGAGAGGCGCCAGCCGGGCATCGCTCGCCGAGGCCAAGGAGCGGCTCACCGCGGTCCTGGCCGACGGCGCCGACCCCGGCCAGCTCGGCGACGAGCTGTTTGCGGTGACCGGGCTGCTGGACGACGAGGCCGGGCTGCGCCGGGTGCTGTCCGACCCGACCCGGGACGCCCGCGCCAAGGCGGGCCTGGCTCGGACGCTGCTCGAGGGCAAGATCGCGCCCGCGACCCTGGGCCTGGTCACCGCCCTGGTCGGCGAGCCATGGGCCGAGCCCGGCGACCTGCCCGACGCGACCGAGCAGCTCGGCGTGCTCGCGATCGACGAGGTCGCGAGCCGGGCCGGCCAGCTGGACGACGTCGAGGATGAGCTGTTCCGGTTCGGCCGGGTGGTCAACGCCGAGCCCGACCTGCGCTTCGCGCTGTCCAGCCCGTTCATCCCCGCAGACCGGAAGCGCCGGCTGCTCGACTCGCTGCTGGCCGACAAGGTGACCGCGCCGACGCTGCGGCTGGTCACGCAGGCGGCCGTGCAGGGCCGGGGACGGAGCCTCGACGCCAGCCTGGACGAATACTCCCGCCTGACCGCGGAGCGGCGAGAGCGCCTGGTCGCCGAGGTGCACGTCGCCACCCCGCTCACCGCGCAACAGCGCCGCCGGCTCGCGGCGGCTCTTGCCGCCTCCTACGGCCGCGACGTACACCTGAATGTAGTGCTCGACCCTCAAGTGGTGGGCGGCGTGTCCGTGCGGATCGGGGACGAGATCATCGACGGCAGCCTGGCGAGCCGGCTGGCCGAACTCCGGCGCAGGCTGGCCGGCTGAGCCATCGAGACCCAGCAAGCAGACGCAGCACAGAAAGACACGAGGACCATGGCGGAGCTGACAATCCGGCCGGAGGAGATCCGGGACGCACTGGCGCGTTTCGTGGAGGACTACAAGCCGGAGGCCGCAGTCACCGAAGAAATCGGTATCGTGGCCGAGGCCGGGGACGGGATCGCCCGGGTGCAGGGCCTGCCCTCGTGCATGGCCAACGAGCTGCTGGAGTTCGAGGACGGCACCCGCGGCATAGCGCTGAACCTGGACGTGCGCGAGGTTGGCGTGGTCATCCTCGGTGAGTTCAGCAAGATCGACGAGGGCCAGCGGGTCAAGCGCACCGGCCAGGTCCAATCGGTTCCGGTGGGCGACGGCTTCCTCGGCCGGGTGGTGGACCCGCTCGGCAACCCGCTGGACGGCAAGGGCCCGATCGAGGGCACCGAGCTGCGCGCGCTGGAGGTGCAGGCCCCGTCGGTGGTGCAGCGCCAGAAGGTGAAGGAACCGCTGCAGAGCGGGATCAAGGCCATCGACGCGATCACTCCGGTCGGGCGCGGCCAGCGCGAGCTGATCATCGGTGACCGGCAGACCGGCAAGACCGCCATCGCCATCGACACGATCATCAACCAGAAGGGCGACTGGGAATCCGGCGACCCGGCCCGGCAGGTCAAGTGCGTCTACGTCGCCGTGGGCCAGAAGGGCTCGACGATCGCGCAGGTCCGCCAGGCGCTCGAGGACGCGGGCGCGCTGCAGTACACCACGATCGTGGCCGCGCCCGCGTCGGACCCGGCGGGCTTCAAGTACATCGCCCCGTTCACCGGGTCGGCCATCGGCCAGCACTGGATGTACGCCGGCCAGCACGTGCTGATCGTCTTCGACGACCTGAGCAAGCAGGCCGAGGCGTACCGCGCGATCTCGCTGCTGCTGCGCCGCCCGCCGGGCCGCGAGGCCTACCCGGGCGACGTCTTCTACCTGCACTCCCGGCTGCTGGAGCGGTGCGCGAAGCTGTCCGAGGACCTGGGCGGCGGGTCGCTGACCGGGCTGCCGATCGTCGAGACCAAGGCGAACGACATCTCGGCCTACATCCCGACCAACGTGATCTCGATCACCGACGGGCAGATCTTCCTGGAGACCGACCTGTTCAACTCGGGCGTCCGGCCGGCCATCAACGTGGGCCAGTCGGTGTCCCGGGTGGGCGGCGACGCGCAGATCAAGGCCATGAAGAAGGTGGCCGGCGGGCTGAAGCTCGCGCTCTCGCAGTACCGCGACCTGGAGGCGTTCGCCTCCTTCGCCTCCGACCTGGACCCGGTGTCGCGGGCCCAGCTGGACCGCGGCGCGCGCCTGGTCGAGCTGCTCAAGCAGCCGCAGTACAGCCCGCTGCCGGTGGAGCGGCAGGTGGTCGCGGTGTGGGCCGGCACCTCCGGATCCCTGGACGACGTGCCGGTTGAGGACGTCTACCGGTTCGAGGATGACTTCCTCGACTACCTGCAGCGGTCGCGTGCCGGCATCTACGACGCGATCCGGGAGACCGGTGACCTGTCCGACGACACCATCACCGCGCTCAAGGACGCGATCGACGAGTTCCGGCGCGGCTTCGAGGTCACCGGCGGCGGCCTGCTGGTCTCCGACGGGACCGGGGACAGCGACGCGGCCGACGCCGACCCGGGCCAGGCGGCGGTCCGGAAGTACGTGCCGCCGGCGGACGGCAGCGCCGCGGCCAAGGCGTAGGGCGGCCGACGGTGGGAGCACAGCTGCGCGCGGTCCGGCGGCGGATCCGGGCGGTCCAGTCCACCGCCAAGATCACCCGTGCCCAGGAGCTGATCGCGTCCTCGCGGATCATCAGGGCACAGCAGCGGCTGCGGGCCGCGCAGCCCTACGAGCGGGAGATCGTCTGGGCGGTCGAGGCCGTGGTCAGCCGGTCCGCGCAGATCCGCCATCCGCTCATCACGGAACCGGAGCATCCGACCCGCGCGGCCGTGCTGATCCTGACCAGCGACCGCGGGTTCTGCGGCGCGTACAACTCCAACGTCCTGCGCGAGGCGCAGGGACTGCGGGCGCTGCTGGCCGAGCGCGGCATCGAGTCGGTGCCGTTCGTGGCCGGCCGGAAGGGCATCGCCTGGCACCGGTTCCGGCAACGGGAGATGGCCGCGGAGTGGAGCGGCTTCTCGGATACCCCCCGGCACGCGAACGCCACCGAGATCACCGCGCCGCTGCTGGAGGCGTTCGACCGGCCTGCCGACGAGGGCGGAGTGGACGAGATCTACCTCGTGCACACCGAGTTCGTGTCCATGCTCACCCAGAGCCCGGTCTCCGTGCGGGTCCTGCCGCTGGAGATCGAGGAGACGACCGAGGCGCCCGAGCGCGGGGCGGTGCCGCTGTATGAGTTCGAGCCGTCGCCCGAGGATGTCCTGAACGCCCTGCTGCCGTGGTACGTGGAGAGCAGGATCTTCCACGCGCTGCTCGACTCGGCCGCGGCCGAGATCGCCGCGAGGCGCCGGGCCATGAAGTCCGCCACCGACAACGCCAACGATCTGCTGGACCAGCTTACGCTGGAAGCCAACAAGGCACGGCAGGCCGAGATCACCCAGGAGATCAGCGAGATCGTCGGGGGCGCTAACGCGCTGGCAGAGACGACCACAGGGAGTTAGTGAGCATCACCATGACCGCTACCGAAGAGAACACCGCAGGCCAGGACGGGGCAGCCGGACAGCGTGGCACCGGCCGGGTGGTGCGCGTCATCGGTCCCGTTGTCGACGTGGAGTTCCCGGCCGAGCAGATTCCCGGCATCTACAACGCTCTGCACGTGAACACGGCGCTGAGCAGCGTAGAAACCGCGGAAATCGAGGGCAGCGAGGGGGACCAGAGCAACGAGAAGGTGCTGACCCTGGAGGTCTCCCAGGACATCGGGGACAACGTGGTCCGGGCCATCTCCATGCAGCCGACCGACGGCCTGGTCCGCGACGCCGTGGTCAGCGACACCGGCGGTCCCATCACGGTGCCGGTGGGGGACGTGACCAAGGGCCACGTGTTCAACGTCCTCGGCGAGACCCTGGACGTGCCGACGTCCTCGCTGAAGATCACCGAACGGTGGGGGATCCACCGGGACCCGCCCGCCTTCGACCAGCTGGAGGCGAGGACCGAGATCCTGGAAACCGGGATCAAGGTCCTCGACCTGCTCACCCCGTACGTCCGGGGCGGCAAGATCGGCCTGTTCGGCGGGGCCGGGGTCGGCAAGACCGTGCTGATCCAGGAGATGATCACCCGGGTAGCCAAGAACTTCGGCGGGGTCTCGGTCTTCGCTGGCGTCGGCGAGCGGACCCGCGAGGGCAACGACCTGTTCATCGAGATGACCGAGTCCAACGTCATCAAGGACACCGCGCTGGTCTTCGGCCAGATGGACGAGCCGCCGGGCACGCGGCTGCGGGTCGGGCTGGCCGCGCTCACGATGGCCGAGTACTTCCGCGACGTCGAGGGCCAGGACGTGCTGCTGTTCATCGACAACATCTTCCGGTTCACCCAGGCGGGCTCGGAGGTATCCACGCTGCTCGGCCGGATGCCGTCGGCCGTGGGCTACCAGCCGACGCTGGCCGACGAGATGGGCGAGCTGCAGGAGCGGATCACCTCGACCCGCGGCCACTCGATCACCTCCATGCAGGCCATCTACGTGCCCGCGGACGACATCACCGACCCGGCGCCGCACACCACGTTCGCGCACCTGGACGCGACCACGGTGCTGTCCCGGGAGATCACCCAGAAGGGCATCTTCCCCGCGGTGGACCCGCTCGACTCCACCTCGCGGATCCTGAGCGCGGCGTACGTCGGGCAGGAGCATTACGACGTGGCCCGGGAGGTGCAGCGGATCCTGCAGCGGTACAAGGAGTTGCAGGACATCATCGCGATCCTCGGCATCGACGAGCTGTCCGAAGAGGACCGGGTCACCGTGCAGCGCGCGCGGCGGATCGAGCGGTTCCTGTCCCACCCCATGTTCGTGGCCCAGCAGTTCACCGGCCAGCCCGGAGAGTTCGTCCCGCTGAACGAGACCATCGC
>Ga0306924_10008744_pt1 | contig 10233 bp, 8 predicted proteins | sample sta12Can44000111_FD_203756 | JGI IMG/M metagenome (GOLD analysis project Ga0306924, IMG submission 203756) | Lab enrichment of tropical soil microbial communities from Luquillo Experimental Forest, Puerto Rico - statanox.12C.anox.44.000.111 (v2)... | ecosystem: Environmental > Terrestrial > Soil...
TCTTCCCGCGGAAGCCGATCTGATCAATAGCGAAGGCTTTCGCGTGCGCTTGCCAGTGCGCGGGCGCAAGGAGCCGATCGAACTCGACTCGCGCAAGCTGCCGGGAAAGGTCACCGCTGGGCCTGCCGCCGGTGTCAATCCGAAAGATTATGATCTTGTCGGACTAGCCATGCAGGAGCCGCAGTATCGCTCTCCCGGCGTGCGCGAGCTCCTCGACGCGGTGGCCAAATCGCGCGTGCCATGCATGTCGATCATGAACATGCCGCCGCTGCCATACGTCAAACGTATCCCAGGTCTCGATTACGAGGCGCTCAAGCCCGCCTATACCGATCCCAGCGTATGGGATTCGTTCGATCCCGCCACCATCACCTTGAACAGCCCCGATCCGCAGGCGATCCGGCCGCCGGATGAGAAGGTCAATGTCCTGATGGTCACCTTGCCGACTAACTTCAAGGTGGCGCGCTTCGCGGATGAGAAATCAACAGCGATATTGCGCCAGTTGCAGGACGAGATCGAAGCGATCCGCTACGACACGCCGGAAGGCAAGATTCAACTGCCGGTCAAGCTCAAGGTCTACGATTCGATATTCGTGCCGCTGGCGAAATGGGCCATGCTGCTGGCGGGTAATTACCGCTGCGTCACCAAGGACGGTATGCGCACGGCGCAAGAAGCGGTGCACAGCGATATCGCGACCTCGCGCTCGGTCTACAACTTCGTCTTCGATCTGTGCGTCAAGCTCGGCGCCAAGCCCGAAGATCTGGTGCCGTTCGAGAAATATGCCGAGGCGGCGCAGTCGCTGACGCGGCCGGCTTCTGCGGCGCGCGCTTTGCAGAATGGCGCGCCATTTATCGAGCGCGCCGACAAGCTCGTGCAGCTCATTGCCAGGCAGAAAGGCATGAGTCTTCCGGCGATCGACGCGCAAGTGGCTCTGGTCGACGCCCGGCTCGAGGCCAATCGCAAGAAGCAGGCGGCGTAAAACAAGCCGCGCTCCTAGATTGGCGCGCCGTTAGATTGCGGGTCAGATAACGGCGACGTCCCGCCAGAAGCCGAATCGGCCGCCGACCTGTTTCATCTCCGGCCGCGGGGCTTCATAGCACCAGGCGGCGCGGCTGTGCCGCTTGCCCGCGACGATCACATCGTAGAATTGGACGCCGTGCGGACAGGCATGATCGTCCGTTGTCTTGCGGGCCTTTTCGAGCCAGTCCAAGCGCACGGATTGCGGCGGAAAGTATTGATATCCTTTGCATTCGATCACGTCGTCGCTGTCAGCGATCACCGCGCCGTCCACTATCGCCTTCATCGTTCCTTCTCCTCGAATGATAGTCCCACGAAGCTATATAGGGCGCCGCTACCGATGAGCGTCCGAGGGAAGAAAATCTCTTACAAATCAGCTGTATCCCAGCTGCCACACTTTTCCAGAAAATTTCGAGTTTTCCAACGAAAGCATAAATAGGCAGCATTTGCCGTTGATTTAAGCTTGGCTGATCCGCATCAAGATTGAAGAATTCGTGACGTTAATTAGCCGCGCATATCGGGATGCGCAGGGGTGTCAAGGATCGGGCTTGCAGCGTTCGCTGGCGTCAACAAGCCCATCTGCCGACAGGGGATATAAAACAGGGGTTGGTTATGAAACGAGTGGCTTTACCTTTGCTGATTGTGGCTGGTTTGACGAGTTCGGCGCTAGCCGCCGACATGGCCACGAAAGCGCCGCCGGCGCCGCCGGCGCCGCCGCCCTCGCCATGGGACGTCGCGATCAGCGCGGCCTTGATGAACGACTACAATTTCCGCGGCATCACTCAATCGCGGCACAATCCATCGACCGCGGCTGGGTTCGAAGCGCGGTACACCTTCAATCCGCAATGGCAAGCGTACGCGGGTATCTCGGGCGAGAGCATCGATTTCCCGAACCACGCGGCGGCCGAAATCGACTTCTACGGCGGCATCCGTCCGACCTTCGACAAGCTCGCGCTCGATTTCGGCGTTTGGTACTACTGGTACCCGGGCGGCGAATGCTTCAACGGCGACTTTACGACGCCGTGCGCACCGCCCGGCTCAAATGCGTTTCCTGGATTATTTCTCCCAAACGGCAATGTCGTCAAAGGCAACCTTAGCTTCGTCGAAATCTACGGCAAAGCCACGTATACGATCAACGATCAGTGGGCAGTCGGCGTCCAGGAATGGTACTCGCCGTCGGTCCTGAACTCCGGCGCGGACGGCTGGTTCACCACCGGCAACATCACCTACACCGTACCAAGCGCCATGCTCCCGGGCGGTATCGGCATGTTAATCTCTGGTGACGTCGGCTATTGGGCGCTTGGCACCAGTAGTAACTTCTACTGCACAACCGGTTTCCCGAATGGCTCGCCGGTTGTCACACCAGGAAACGTGTGCGCCGGAGCGTTTCCCGGCGGCGTGCCCTACCAGAGCTACTTGACCTGGGACGCCGGCATAAGTTTCACCTACAAGGCGTTTACTCTTGACCTGCGCTACTACGACACCAATCTCACCAAGGCCGAGTGCAACGTGTTTGTCAGCGATCACACTTCGACATTCGACCCAGGGAGCGTCACCAACTTGAACCCGGGTGGGCTGGCCTCCAATTGGTGCGATGCAGCTTTCGTTGCCAAGTTGTCCTTCGCCACCAACCTCAGCAACATCAAGTAAGGTTTGGGCGGCGACTAAGCAAACATGCGGCCGGCGGCGGAAACGCCGCTGGCCGTTTCGCTTTTCATCTCGTGATTATGCGGCGCGTCACGTTAGTTTGGCGCACTCCCGTTCTGGCCGGCGTCAAATTGGGTTCGTTTTGCATTTTGAGCTGAGCTGGTCGGTCACAATTGGCAACGGATGTGTCTTCAGCCAGAGGACTCGGGCGGCGTTAGTCGGATCAATCCCAATGTTGCTCCACCAGACGGCTTCATCGCCGCAGCGATGCACCTCGCGGTGATGGCCCCGGCACAGCGGAACCGTGAACTCGTCGCTGACCTTGCGGCCCAGCGCCGGTGCCTGGGCAAAGCGCAAATGATGGGCATCGGCGGGGCGGCGGCCGCAGACCAGGCAAGGCTCCTTGGCTACCGATTTGATGTGGTCATGGTCACGAATCCGCCGGGCTGTCGGTAAAGCCAGGACGCTTTTCTCGAGGGCAGCTGCTCGACGCTGCCCTTTACGCTGACCACCACGATGCCCTCGCACAGCTGCTGTTGCAGGCTCGTTTGTGGGCTCATTTGCGATCGTCGCTAGACGCCATTTGAAAGATTGCTCTACCTGCTCAGCATCCGCGGCGTTCAAGCTGTTTTTGGCGCCGCCCCGCCGCCGTGCCCACAATGCGGCCTCGTCATTGCCGTTGAGCGACTCGATCTCACGGAGCAACTCGTCTCGCAAGCTCGCCGATAAGACCAGCGAAAGTTCGGTCTTGACTGGGGCAGGCTTCGGCCGCGGGTGACTGCCGCCGTTGCTGGCCCTTTTGCGATCGTCCTTGGGCTCTTTGGGCGGGCTGGTCGCAGGAGCAGGGGCCAGTAGATCCGGCGCATCGAGATCATCCTCGCCAGCAATGCCGACCAGCGTGAACAGCGCATAGCGCCGAGCGTAGGTTAGCGCCGCACCCATTCGATGTGGGGCTGCAGTGTCGCTGATGGCGCAGACTGGCCAATCCGACGCAATCCATTCCCCGGAAGCATGCGCCAGAACCGTGCTGAGCCGAACGATTCCAGAAGTCTCGTCGATCGACGTGGTCTGGACAGTCGCGATCTCATGCTGGCTGAGAGTTTTGCGCACGATATCGAGCCCGCTGGAAAGCGGGGCATAACGAAATGAGCGTTCTGTTCCGCTGACTTGATCGGACCGGATTGTGCCAATCAGCGACTTTTCCGGATTGACGAGTTGGGCCTGAGCTTTGGCCAACGCCGCAGCGATCGTGCCGATGGTCTCACTGGAGCGCTGCATGGTTTGCATTCGCTTCGAGAAGATCAAAACTGACAGCGCCTGACTTGGAGCGCTTGGCGCGGATCCCGTGGCCAATCGCCTCTTTAGCGTCCTCCGGCATCAGAGCCTTCAGCTCCGCTTTTGACCGCTCATGGTCCATAAACGCTTGCCGGGTATTTCGGAATAAATCAGCAAATTCTGCCCACGAATTCGAAACGCTCATATCCACAACGCGGACCGCTTCGATCCGCGGCTTCGGTGGTTCGACACCAAACAGGCGAGGGGGCTCGCCGCTCTCGACACAGCGCCAGAACTTGCGCTCTGCCGTAACAATAAGGTGCTGGTAGAGCGGATCGGCATGGGTGGTAATCTCCACCCACTTGCCGCCACCCGTGATGACGGAGAGCACAGCGGTTCTGGCCGCAATCACCCACATATTATGTTGCAGCTGCGGCATATACTTTTCGGTCGCGGCCTCTTCCGAAAATGCCCAGGGCAGCATGAACTTGGCCTCGAAGACCGCGCCAGTCGCTTCGACCCGCCCATCGAGAGTGGCCGCCATCCAGCGCAATACGGCGTGCCAGATCTGGCGCTGAATATCGGTGAGGATCTGCCCCGAATTGGTCTGGTACCAGCGCCGATTCAGCTCCTCGGTCGCAAGGCCGAGCTGAACAATGAGATTGCTCGAAAGGTCCTTCGGCTCGACTTCGCCCCGCTTCTCCCGCCACAGCCGGAGGAGGGCAGCTTCATCATTGCCCATGATGATCCGGGCGTCTGAGCCGCCGATGAAGTAACGGCGGACTTTGTTGGTGTCCGCTGAACCATTTGTCGGACGGCTTCGTCCGTCCGCGTTGCTCATTTCAGCCTCCCTTGTGGCCTCGATCGGACCGACTGGTCCGATAACAACTTGTCGAGCGCGCTGAAGCGTAAGCGGCTGTTCCTGCGCGAGAGCAGAAGCAGGATCAGAAGAATGTTCCTGGGCAGCCACCGCAGGAAAAAGGTGGCGGTCGCGTAGAGGAGAGGCCCGATATTCGAGCCCATGGGAACAGTGCTGGGCCCATACCAGCGGCGATTCGAGAGGTCCTCCGGCTCGACGTTGGCCCGTTTTTCTCGCCAGAGCCGGACGAGGGGAGCCCCGTCGGCGCCCATGATGACGCGGGCGGCCGAGCCGCGAATAAGGTAGACGCGGTCAGATGGCTTGACCCTGACTGCCGGTAGCTTTGTGGATTGGTTGGCGCTCTCGCCTGTAATCAATTGGCGAGTTGAGCTAGGAACAGAATCATCAGCCTGAGCCATACGTGTGCTCCGCAGCTTGGGCTAGGACTGACCCAAGTCGCGGCTTGGGCCACGAACTGGACTCTAAGCATTTATGAGATTTATGTCAACACAGAAATCACAGATATGACGAACCGCCCTCGTGGTCGCCCGACAAAAAGGGCACAAGATCGGCCATTTCAGATGCGCGTGTCAGAGGACTTTTTCCGCACTGTCGACGATTGGCGGCGCGGCCAGACCGATCTTCCGTCTCGTGCTGAGGCAATTCGGAGAATGGTTGAACTAGCGGCCAAAATGAAGAAGAAGCCAGATTCCGATCGCTAATTGCGCTACCCTTCGACCGCCAATTTCAAGACGAATCCAAAACGAAGCCAACTAAGCGAGGTGAAACCTCACTCACATTTTGTGAATCAGGTCCCGCGATTTGCGTATGAATTCGCGGATCCCTTTGCGCCTCTCAATGGCCTCCTGCGTATAAGCCCCATGCTTTAACGCGTTCTTATTGCCGCGTGGCGCGCCAGAACCGGGTGCGCCACCATGCATGCGACAGCGTCTTTTGCCGCCGACGGCGGGCGACCGACAGGGCGTGCCCGACCGAGTCCTGGCGCCGCAGCGTGGGCTCGACAGCATCGGCCCAGTACTGCGACGTTGGCTACCGGTCATCGTTTTTGCCGAAAGCGTGCGAGCCTTCGCCTTGCTCCCCAACAGGAGAGCAGGGGGCTAGCTCAAGGCTTTCATCAACGCGGGGCAGCCGAACCGCCCGCCTATTCGACGGGCGTGGCGGTGAAGCCGCAGTCATTTGTTCAGTTGGCTCAGCTGACCCCTGCGTCACGTTACCAACAATGGCCTGGCCGCCATCTCTGACCGTCATATTTTGCACCATGAAAGAATTTTCACGAGCTTTGCGGCCGCGATCGAAGGTTTCTTTCAGATCGGCAAAAGTCTTCATTAGCTTAAGGAACAGACGATACTCTTCCGGATCGTTGAGGCGACTTATCAGATCCATTGCGATCATGTGACATGCGGCCATTTGCGCCAACAGCATGGCTTCGAGTTCATCCCTTGGCTGCGTGTTCTTGACGACGGAAAACAGAAAATTGATTGCTTCGGACGCATTGTCCCGAGATTTCACTCTGGCAATTTGGCGGGTAAGGCCATCAAAAAAGTCTTGATCTTTTGTGCCAAAGGCAGCCATCAAACGCAGGTAGCTTCCTGGAATGCTGGCGTCGATCGTCAGTGTCCGAGTGGTTCCAACATCGGAAGCCTTAAGGGATGCGATTTGGTCCGGGTTCTGATCTGGAGGCGGGAGAGCCGCGGGGCTAGCTTTCGCATCAGAAGGTGTAGTCGCAGCAGATACGCTTTTTCGGCGACGCATTTTGGAAGAACTCCTTTCTTCGCTCTGACATAATCCGCGAACGATTCACCGATTCGCGACTTTGGGCAATTGAACCCGGACCCGCCGGCTATCCACAGGCCACTTTGCATGGGGTTGTTTTTCGAAAAATAGACGGGCTTTCGAATTGGCAGGCGTCGATTTCACCGATCGAAACCGGTTTATTCGAAATTCAAGCCGATCATCTGCAGAACTATTGGGAAAATCGCCAACTTCTATCGGATTCTCGCGACGTTATTCATAGCGTCGAGTTCGCCCGCTGCTTTTTGCGTCTGGCCAATCTGCCTAATTTCGCGCTCGATCGCCTCAGCCGATATGAGGCCACACTTTGGCGTCAGACCGGTCGGATTCTCCTTGCGCTCGATGCACTGGATCGCCGCAAACCACAAGAGCGAATGCGCCATCACCGACTTGGAAACGACATACATTCACACACCCCCAGAACACATTCTGCGATTTATCGGGAATAGGTACAGCGATTCGTCCTGAGAACATTCCGACGATGACTCTACAAAGGCTTTTATATCACTCCGCTGCCGAGACTAGCGGCGCGTCGCGCACTTCGGATGCGGTCTCGCTTGGCACCACTTCGAAACGGCGGCGATGAAATGCGCCGAGTGTGGAACGGTGTCCGATCGAGACGATGGTCGAGCCCTTCAGCCGTTCGTGCAGGAGGCGATAGAGGCTCGCCTCTGCCGCCTCATCGAGCGACGCGGTGGCCTCGTCCAGGAACAGGTAGTCTGGCTCCTGCAGAAGCACGCGGGCGATCGCCAGCCGTTCTTGCTCGCCGAGCGACAGCATCCGGTTCCAATGCGCTTCCTCATGAAGCCGGTCCGCCCATTCCGGCAAACCCACGGCGGTGAGCACCTCGGCAATCCGCGCATCCTCGAACGTGCCGAGCCGCGACGGATAGCTCACTGCAGCGGCGAGCGAGGCTAATGGGAAATAGGGCCGCTGTGGCAGTAGCATGACCTTGGCGTTCTTCGGGATCATGACGCGGCCGGAGCCGAACGGCCAGATGCCGGCCAGGGCGCGGAACAAGGTCGATTTGCCCGCGCCGGAGGGGCCGGTGACCAGCACCCGCTCGCCTGGCGCCAAGACAATATGCTCGGCATTGACCAGCGGCTCTCCTTTGGGAAGTCGAACTTTCAGCCGGTCGATCGAAATGGCGTTCGAATGTTCGCGCGGCAGAACTTCGACGGTCGGCGGCGCCAGCGCGACATCGCGGCCGGCGATGATTGCGTCTTCGAAGCCGGACAGTCGCATCACCACCGACTGATACTGGGCGATGCTTTGATACGCCGTCACGAAGTAGGACAACGCCGTCTGCACGCTGTTGAAGGCCGACGCCGTCTGCATGAGACCGCCGAGCTGCATCGCCCTGGAAAAATAGACCGGGCTAACCATCAGATAGGGAAAGATCACGGAAGCCTGCGAATAGCTCTGCGTAAAGAACATCAGCTTTTTCTGCCGCTGCATGATCGCAATCCAGTTGGTGACCACGCTACCGAAGCGGTGCAGGTGCCGTTCCCGTTCAGCGGCTTCGCCATGCAGTGCTGCGATCTGCTCGGAATTCTCGCGCGTGCGCACCAGATTGAAACGGAAATCGGCTTCAAACCGCTGCTGTTGAAAATTGAGCGGAATGAGCGGCCAGCCGATGCGGTGCGTCAACACGGTGCCGAGAACCGCATAGATCAACGCCGCCCACACCAAATAGCCGGGAATGACGAGACCCGAGCCGAACAGATGCAACGGCGCTTCTTCCGACAAATTCCACAAGATGACGATGAACGAGCACAGTGTTACGACCGAGTTCAGAATGCCGATGCCGATGGAAAGCGTATGCTGAACGAACATTTGCAGATCGTCGGCGATGCGCTGGTCGGGGTTATCTGCGGCGTCACCGAGGAGCTGCATGCGATAGTGATTCGCGGTGTTGAGCCATTGGCGCAGATAGGTCTGCGTCATCCAGCGGCGCCAGCGGATCTGCAGCCAAAGATTGAGATAGTTCTGATACACCGCGAGCACGGTGTAGATGGCGGCGAGCACGCAGAAAAACAAAATTGCGCTGACGAAACCGTCCCAGTCGTAATTTTGCAGCGTGTTGTAAAAGCGATTGTACCATTGATTCAAAATCACTGTGATCGCGACAATCGATAGTTCGATGCCGATGACCGCAGCGAGCAAGAGTCGTCCCGGCCAACGGTCTTCGGAGCGAAAGTAGGGCAGGGCCAAGCGCCCGATCGTGGCAAGCGTCGCGGCAAGACGTCTCACGGGAAAACCTCCGACTTTGGGCAGGCGCGAGGCCTCGCCGAGCGTAGACTACGAGGCCTGATCATCGTGCCTTTCTGAGCAATTCGCATTCCCAGCCGGCATATTGGTGCAGCGCAATAACATGGATCGGCGCGCTGTGGCAGGCGGGGATGAAGACAAATTTTGCTTTCATGATGTCGCCGTCAGCGGCATTCTTACGCGGTGCCTCCTGGCGTAATGGGGGCGGCACGATAAACGCGCACAACAAACGCGCACCACACACACGGTGACTTGCTGGGAGAAGCCGTACATGTTCACGCAAATCCTTGATCCTACCGGAAACCTGTTCGTGACCTGGCTGGTCGCGTTGGTTCCCGTCGTCCTTCTGTTGTTCCTGCTCGCCGGCCTTCGCATGTCGGCTTGGCTCGCCGTCTTGATCGGTTCGATCGTCACCTTCCTGCTCGGACTCTGGGTCTGGAAGATGCCGCTCCAAGACGGTCTGCTCGCTTATCTTTACGGCGCGGCGACCGGGATATGGAACGTCAACTGGATCACGTTTTGGGGAGTGATGCTCTTCAATACGCTGGTTACGACCGGCGCGTTTGACAAGCTGCGGCGCTGGCTGGTGCAGCAAGGCACCCGCGATGTGCGGGTCCAGACCATCCTCTTCGCCTGGGCCTTTGGCGCGTTGCTCGAGGGATTGGTCGGCTTCGGCTATCCCTGGGCCTTTGTCGCGCCGATCCTGATCACGCTCGGCATACCCGCGCTTGACGCCATTCGCGTCGCCGCGATCGCCAATAATGCGCCAGTGTCGTATGGCGCGCTCGGCGCCCCGATCATCGCGCTCGCGGCGGTGACCGGCATGCCGCTTCTGGCGCTGGCCGGTTCTGTCGGGAAGATCGTCGCGCTTCTTGCGTTGCTGCCGCCGTGGATACTGCTTTACCTGGTGAGCGGGCGTGAGGGCATGAAAGGAGCTTGGCCGCTCGCGATTGTCGGCTCGCTCGGCTACATCGCGGGGCAACTGCCGACATCGGTCTATCTCGGGCCGTATCTGCCCGACGTGATCGGAGCCATCGTTTGCTTCGCCTGCTTGTTGGTCTTACTCAAAATTTGGCGGCCGGCGCAGACGCTCGGCTATGGCGGCGTGCCGGTGACTGCGGCGCAGGAAGCTCAGGCCGAAGGCCACGGGCTTACGCCCGGCGAAGTATTCCAGGGCTGGCTGCCGATCCTGGTTCTGATCGCCATTGTCGTGGCCTGGACCGGTCCGTGGTCCAAGCTGCCGAGCATCGTGGCGTTGCACTACCAGGTGAATGCAGCATCCTCGCTGGCGCCTGGAGCAACCGTCTCGGCGATCTTCAACTGGACGCCGTTCGTCGGTGGCAGCGCCATCCTGG